>UMHM01018729.1_pt1 | contig 18687 bp, 18 predicted proteins | sample 1965501 | NCBI WGS metagenome assembly UMHM01 (sample SAMEA4836095, study PRJEB28245) | human gut metagenome | biome: gut microbiome; material: fecal sample | place: Denmark | collected 2008
CCTACCAGCTCCTTGCTGCAATTCCGTAGGGGCGACCCTTGCGGTCGCCCGCAACCTGGGAGGTGACGGGGCGTCGGGGACGCCGCCCCCTACGAAATTCTATCGGTAAACGGTGTGTAGGGGTCGGCCTCCTGGACGACCCGCCCTACCGCACTCCCTGTAAAAAACCTGTCATTGCGAGGGCGCGCCGCGCCCGTGGCAATCCGTACCCCCACTCCTACGCACCCAAATACACAAAAAGACATCCGGCCCTTGCCGGATGTCTTTCCGTTATAAGCTGCAAATTTTTAATTTCCCGAATCTCAAACCTTCAGCTTCTTCGCCTGTCCCTCCTTCAGCATGGTGATCACCATGCCGGTCAGGGCGAACAGGGCCAGGGCATTGGGCAGGACAATGAGGTTGTTGAACATATCCGTCAGCTCCCACACCAGGTCATTGCCGGTGAGGGTGCCCAGGAAGATAAACACCAGGGCGATGATGGTGTAAACGGTGTTGCAGAGCTTCTTATTCTTGCGGCCAAAGAGATAGTTGGCATTGATGCGGCCAAAGAGGTTCCAGCCCAGCACCGTGGAGAAGGCGAAGAAGAACAGGCATACAGCCACAAACATATTGCCAAAGGTCTCGCCGAACACGGTGCCGAAGGCGGCCTGGGCCAGGTTGGTTTTGTTGAGCAGGGTGTTGGCAGCGGCGGCGCCGCATTCGTGGAGAGGGCCGCCGGGGGTGTACAGGGTGGAGATAATGACCAAGGCGTTCAGGGTAAGCACCACAAAGGTGTCAATGAATACACCGGCCATAGCCACCACACCCTGGTCGTGGGGGTGGGCCACATTGGCCTGGGCATGGGCGTGGGGGGTGGAGCCCATACCGGCCTCGTTGGAGAACAGGCCCCGCTTGGCGCCCTGGCTGATGGCGGTTTTCAGCGCATAGCCGATGCCGCCGCCGATAATGGCACTGGGATTAAAGGCATACTTAAAGATCATGCCGAAGGTCTCGGGGATATACCGGATGCGGATGACGAGGACCACCAGCGCGACCAGCAGGAAGATGGCGGCCATAATGGGCACCAGCTTCTCAGTGACGGCGGCCAGACGCTGCACGCCGCCCAGGAAGATGATGGCGCAGATGGCGACCAGCACGATGCCCATGACCCAGGAGGGGATGCCGAAGGCGGTGTTGAAGGTGGAGCCGATGGAGTTGGACTGCACCATGCTGCCCATAAGACCCAGGGCCAGGATGATGGCTACGGCGAAGAAGCCCGCCAGGAACTTGCCGAACCCACCCTTAAATGCGGTGGTGATGTAGTACACCGGCCCTCCGTGGACGGTGCCGTCCTTGTCAACTATGCGGGTCTTTTGGGCCAGGGTGGCCTCCGCGTAGATGGTGGCCATGCCGAAGAAGGCGATGAGCCACATCCAAAAGATGGCCCCGGGGCCGCCGGTGAGGATGGCGCCGGAAGCGCCCACGATGTTTCCGGTGCCCACCTGAGCGGCAATGGCGGTGGCCAGAGCCTGGAAGGAGGTCATGCCGCTTTTCTGGGCGCCGCCCTTGAGGCTCAGGCCGCCGAAGGTTTTCTGCATGGCCTCACCGAAGCAGCGCACCTGCACGAAGCGGGTACGGATGGAGTACCACAGGCCCACGCCGATGAGCAGGAACACCAGGATGTAGTTCGACAGGTATTCGTTGATTTTGCTTACAATGGGGTACAATACTTCTTCAATCATTTTTTTCTCTCCTTCAAAAAATAAAGAGCCGCTGCACAGCGACTCCGAAGAAGGCAGAGGACACGGTAAAAACCAAGCCCGTCTCTGTCCTTTTGCCTGAGAGATTCAGCCCAAACGGGCCTTACACCTTCGGCACCCAAGTCAATGGGATTCTCCAGAGTCCCCTCCCCGTTCAGTTTCCTGAGGATTCTTAACGGTTCACAGGGCCATATAAAATGTGGGCATAGTATAGCATGGGAAAAAGAAAAATGCAAGAGGAAATTTGCGATTTTTGAGGGCTTTCGGCATAAAACTTCCCGTAGACCAGCCCGGCTTTGCGGCATTTATCCCGCTTCCCGGAGGGTATCCGCCGGAAAAGCCTTATTCGTCCCCGTTTTCCGCCACCCAGGTGCGCACATAATTCACAAACAGCTTGGTGGATTTGGACAGGGCCTTTTCGTCCTTCACGCCGATGCCGATGGGCCGGTCAAACTGCATAGGCGCCCGGCAGATCTGCACGGGCAGGGGACTGTGCTTCGCCATCAGCCGGGGCAGCAGGCTGATGCCCAGCCCCTCGCTCACCATGGCCAAGATCGTCCGATCCTCCCGGGCGGTGTATTTCACCTGGGGCCGGATGCCCATTTTGTCGAAGGCGGCCATGATCTCGTAGTCCTCGCCCTCCTCCAGCAGAATAAACGGCTCCGTGGCCAGCTCCTCCACCGGGAAGGGGTCTGCCTGGGCCAGGGGGTGGTCGCAGGGCACCACCACCTGCAATTCATCCCGGTACAGGGAGTAGGTCTGCAGGTGCTTGGTGGACGGCAGGCGGAAGAAGCCACAGTCCACCGCCCCGGAGACGATCCAGTTTTCGATTTGGTCGTAAAAATCCCCTGTGACCACCTCAAACTCGATGTTGGGGTAGAGCTGGCCAAAGCTCTTGAGGATCCGGGGCAGCCACTGAAAGGAGACGCTGGAAAAGGTAGCCACCTTCACCAGGCCGCTGTCCATGCCCTTGAGGCTTTCAACCGTCTGCATCATGCTGTGGTGGGCGGCGCAGAGCTTCTCCACCTGGGGCAGCAGGGCCCGGCCGTCCGCCGTAAGCACAACGCCGCCCCGGTTGCGGCTGAGGAGGGTGACGCCCAGCTCCGCCTCCAGAGAGTTGATGGCGTGGCTGATGCCCGACTGGGTGAAATTCATAGCCTCCGCCGCCTTAGAAAAGCTCCCGCAAGCGGCGGTTTTCAAAAAGATTTGATACTTTGTAATACTCATAAGACTCCCTCCTATCGCTACCATTATACCATACAACTTCTCATACTTTCAAGAACAAACATGCGCTTCACAAATATATTTTTCTGTGCTATGATAAATCCAGCTTAAAGATTAAAGAATGGAGGACAAAAATTATGGCATTGATTTCTAAGATGAATCGCTGCGCATTCTGCGGCAGCAGTGAAGTGGTATATAGCGAGGCTACCGGCCTGTACCATTGCCCCGTGTGCGGCAAGGACAGCGCTGAGCCCATGCCCCAGGCGGACCTGAACGCCGTGAACCGCATCGCCATGCAGGGCGATACCGAGGGCAAGATGGACGATCTGCGCCGCCGCTATCCTCACCTGGACCTGGCCACCTGGACCAAAGAGGATCGTCTGCAGTTCTGATACGATAAATATTCCAATAACCCCCTCTTTTCCATAAGGAACCCCCTCAGGCGGACCCCGACTGCCACAGACCCGGCAGCCGGGGCCTGCTGCGTTTACCGAAGTGTCCCGTGTATACGGACTTCCCGTCCCTGCATAGGATGCAGGGAAAGGGGAGATGGACATATGCTGTCTGCGGCACTGCTTTTGCTGGCCAACAGCCTGTTTTTGACCTTGCGCCTTACGGGAAATCCCGGCTCCTTCCCAAAGCCTCTGAGTGCCAAGGAGGAGCAAATGTATTTAGAGCGCAGCCTGGCCGGGGACCTGGAGGCCCGCAATATCCTGGTGGAGCACAACCTGCGCTTGGTTGCCCACATTATAAAAAAGATGTAGTCCAAAATGCCAATCGGAAAGCTGGAACGCGGAAAAATACAAGGCGGAAGAGTCCCCGGCGGAGGATTGGTGGCGTACATCTTCCCTAAGTGTTGCACCACCAAATGCGGAGCAACTGCTGTCCGGCAGCCTGAGAGTAGACAGCTACAACCGGCATCTGGATATTGCGTATCAGACGTACCTCCTATTGGCATAGGGGACAAGCACTATAAAACAGGAAGCAAAAAGAGCCGGTGTGAACCGGCTCTTTTCCTATACAAAAACAAATAAAGGAGGAACGCCATGTGAAGCCATATCTGCTGACCGCGCTGTATAACGCGCCATTGACCGTGGATAACCACTACGCGCTGATGGTGGGCCATGACCTCAGCGGCGGAAGCGGGTAGAACAGAATACTGTCAGAGCAAGAGCCGAAAGGCTCTTTTTTTGTTGCACGAAATGGAGGTGTGCTTTTGAAAACCATCGCACTGACCGCGGCGGACAGCGTTATCATTCCGGTGCAGGGGCAGTATCTGGCCGCCAAGGGGCTGGAGCAGCTTATGCGTACCATCGCCCGCGTCAAACGGCAGATCAATCCCCACCTGGCGGTGGACGGTATATTCATAGCAGTCGTTGTGAGCCATGACCGTTCATGCCGCTCATTTTCAAAATCAAGGCCGCAGGACATAGCTTTTACAAAGGTATCCTCTGTGCAGTCCTCAGCATCTGCGGCGTTTCTCATAAAGGCATAGCAAACACGGTAGATTGCCTTAAAGTGTCGCAGATAGAACGCTTCAAAATCCCCCTGCATGGCTTCGCCTCCCTCTCTATAATTTGATACGATTTAAGGGTACAGATTGTTGGATGGAAAGTCAAGCAAATCAGGTTAAGCACGGAAAGCCAAGGCAGAAAAAGAACAGGCAGGCAGCGGCTCACGCCACTGCCTGCCTATGCAAAAGGCCAGGGCATTTTGCGTACCTATGAAAGCGGCCATACAGCTAATATTTGTTGGCAAATAGCGGAATCGCCGCCTTGAATACCTGTCTGTGCAGCAGAGCATCGCTGTCAAGGACGCGCAGCGAGGCGATGTCGAATCCTTGACAGCGAGGAGCGGCTGGGCCATCCATCATCACGAAAATACGGAGAGAATGAAATGATATTGATGTTTGCCGATAGGAGATAAGTCGATCTAAGCTCACTGGTGGGTGATGCCTAATTCATTCAAGTCCTTATAGATCGTGTATTTGGACACGTCCAGCTTCTCCGATAGGAATGGAATACACTTGGCGAGACCGAAGAAATTCTTTTCATTAAGTAGACGGATCAGTGTCTGACGGTCAGCCTTGCGGAAAACACGAACAGGCTTATTGATGACGGATAAAGCGTCCTCGTACAGGGCTTGCAGAGAGTTTTCTTTCTTGACTTGCAGCGAACCAAGAAAATCGCTTTCTGTCTGACTGATGTCCTCAGCATAATTGCGGATCTGCTCCATCAGGGTAATATCGTAGTTGATGCCCAGAATGTAGGTGAAATCTGTACCCCGAAGGTAATAGGATGAGGACTTTATGACCTTTCCGTTGGAGAGAGTTACCAACTGATTGGAGCTGTCCTGAGACAGCTTGGAAAAATCAAAGTCATCTGCCGACACATCATCGCCATAGATGCTGCGTGTTGAACCGACCGTTCGGCCTGAGACATGGCCGTTATAAATGGCAACGACCTCGATCTCCTGTCCGACAACTTCCTGCACGACGGTCTCACAATATTTCCCAAACATTTTGGCGATACCCTCGGCGGAACGGCACAAAAAATCATATGCATTTGTTTTATCCATACAATGACCTCCTTTATAAGGAGAAAAGATGCCTATTACAAATTTAGTTGAAAAAATATAAACTTAGTATTGACAAATTTTCACCTTTTTGATAAAACTATACATAAGTTAGGCATAGTTGTCAATAGGCGCAGGAAAGAGGTGATTTGCTTTTGTGCGAAAAGCATAGCGCGCAGGCAGAAGGAGAGCACATCCCCACAGGGATCAACTTAGCGGGCGGCCCCTGTGGAAATGTGTCGTAAAGGAGCCTTGCTCAAGACTACCTTGTTATCATTCTATCATACACGCAGCAGAATTGCAATCTCGGCTGCGATTAGAATAGTCACAGGATCAGGAGCAAGAGAAAATGACACAGGAAAGGATCTTGAGTTTGAAAGTCGGAGGGATTATTGGCGGTGTCAGTTGGCACTCCACAAAGCAGCTTTACGAGTATATAAATGCCAGGGTCGCAGAAGAAAAAGGCGGACACAACTGCGCAAAGCTGGTGCTTATCAATGTGAATCTGCAGGATATTCTGGATGCCCCTGATGCGGATGCAAAAGGTGCTGTCATTGTAGATGCCGCCATCTGTGCGGAGAAAGCCGGCGCTGATTTTGTTGCGTTGGGAAGCAATGGCCTTCATCAGTATGCTGAGCGTGTAGAGAAAGCAATCCGTATCCCGTTCATTCATATTGCGGATGTGACAGCGGATGCGATCACGGCGGCGGGTTATCAGACTGTGGGGCTGCTGGGCGTAAAGGAGACCATGGAACAGGGCTTTTACAAAGACAGACTGGTAAGGCGCGGCCTACGCGTACTGATACCGGAACAGCCGGAGCGCGATTTCATCAACACGGTTCTCTTTGAGGAAACGGGTGTCGGTATCGTAAAAGAGTCTTCTAAGGAGGCATTCTATCGCATTGCCGAGCAGTTGGCACAGAATGGCGCAGAGTGCATTATTCTTGGATGCACAGAAATCGAAATGCTGATGAAGCAAGAAGAAACCAATATGCCGTTGTTTGACACGACGGCACTTTACGCGGAGAAGATCGCGCAGTTGTGCTGCAGCGATCAGTAAGGAGAATTTCAAATGTCCAAAATCGAAAAACGTATTGCGGAGCTTGGATTGGAACTGCCGGAAGCTCCTTCCCCCATGGCAAATTATGTGACGGCACGGCGCAGCGGCAATCAGCTGTACTTTTCCGGTGCGGGTCCGTTTCAGAACAAAAAACCGGCGGTGTTCGGCAAGGTGGGTAGTGATCTGACGCAGGAGGAGGGCTATCAGGCAGCGCGTCTGACCGGCCTGAATCTGCTGAGTCAATTAAGGAATGAAGTGGATGACCTGGACAAGGTTCGTATCGTCAAAGTGTTGGCTTTTGTGGCCTCTGCTCCGGACTTCCTGCAGCAGCCCGCCGTGATGAATGGCGTATCTGACCTGTTTGCAGAGGTGTTCGGCGAGAAGGGACTTCACGCCAGAAGCGCGGTAGCTGTCACACAGCTTCCCTTTAACATCCCCATTGAAGTTGAGATGATCGCAGAGATAGAAGAATAACGGAGTGGAATAACTATGGAAAAGAAAGTGTTGACCCAAGTAAGCCCCGTCGTATTGCCGTGGCGGGTGAAGATCCTGTATGCTGCCGGAAGTTTTTCCAAAGCGCTGCTGGCCGTGGCGATGGCAGCCTTCATGCTGTATTTTTACACCGATGTCTGCGGTATTGATTCTACCGTGGCGGCGACCATTATCCTGATCGCCAAGATTTGGGATATCATCAACGACCCCATGATGGGCGCTATCATTGACCGTACCCGTTCCAAAGAGGGTAAGTGCCGATTCTGGTTGAAGTATATGTCTGTCCCTGGCATGGTCATCGTAGCGCTGTGTTTCTTTGTGCCGGAGTTGACCACCACCGGCAAGATTATCTGGGTGGCGGTGACCTATGTGCTGCAGGGTATGATCAGCACCTCCCTGCTGATACCTTTTAACACCATGATCAGCCGTTTGACCAGCAATGAGCAGCAGCGCGTGCAGCTGACGCAGGCTGATGGTATCGGCCAGATGCTGTCCCAGTGGATGGTTGTTTCGCTGACCTTTACCTTCGTTGGCTGGCTGGGCGGCGGAGATACCCGGAAGGGCTTTCTGTATGTGGGCATCATTTATGGCATCATCTATGGTATCGGCCACTTGATCGTTTATTTTGCCACCAAAGGGTATGAGCCGGTGGAGCACAGCGCAGAGCCTGCGGAATCCGTAAAGGAGCGCACAGGAAGCTCTTTGAAGGACATCATCAGCAGTATGGGTGCATTTTACCGCAATAAGGTGCTGATGTTCTGTGGCGCGGTGGCATTCCTCTATACGCTGGGTATGGCCGTAGAGGAAGGCGCCATGGCGTGGTACTTCCAGTATGTCAAGACGGATGCGGAAGCATTGTATGGCATTTATGGCACGATGTCTATGCCGGTAGCCATTGTGATTTACCTGTTTCTGGATAAGATCGTCAAGAAGCTGGGCAACGCCCGTACTGTTATCGCTGGCACCTGCTTCACATTGGCGGGTTACACACTGGGCTTTGTTACCCACGATGCGACCAAGGCTATTATGATGATCCGTTGGTTCCTGGAGGGTATCGGCGCCGGCTTGATCGGCGCGGTGATCCTGTTGTGCGTTTTCGACTCCAAAACCTATGGTGTATGGAAAAACAACGACAACGATTCCGATGCCATCCTGACCGCCTCCTACTCTTTGTCTTATAAAATTGGTATGGCCATTGGTGGCCCGATCCTAGGTTATGTGCTGGCATTTGTACCCTATGAGGCGGGCGGCGCCGTGCAGCCGGAGAGCGTCTGCAATCTGTTCTTCTACGAGAGCACGCTGATCCCCGGCCTGATCTATGTGGCCACCTTGATTTTCGCCCTGCTGATGCGGAAGTATGAGAAGCGTATCCCGCAGATGCAGAAGGAGATCGAGGAGCGCAAGCAGAAGCAAAACACCTGAACGAAGAATGTACCGTGTCTGCGGATGCCTCAATAGTATGGTGTCCGCAGGCACGGAGAAGCAGAAGGAGCAACAGAATGGATAAAGTAGAACGCCATGGCAAAGCAATCATCAACGGGCAGGAAGTTGCATTCCGTAGTGAGTGCGGTGACTATCCTGTAAAAAATGAGAACGGTGACGAGGCTGGCAGCGTATTCGTTTACACTTATCTCCGCGAAAACAGTGAAAAAGACAGACCTGTCCTGTTTGCATTCAACGGAGGGCCGGGATCGTCCAGCCTGTGGCTGCACATGGGGGTGCTGGGGCCGAAGCACGTCTGCTGCGACGATGTGGAGACATTGAGCGGTTCCGGCAATTGCAGCGTGGAAGACAACCCCTATTCTCCGCTGGATGTTTGTGACATTGTGATCCTCGACCCGGTAGGGACAGGATACGGCAGGGAAAACAGCGCGGAGCTGGCACAATGTGCTTACGGTTTTGTCAACGATGCCCGTGTCATCGCCGATGTCATTGAGCGTTGGATCATTGAACATGACAGGTTCCGGTCTAAGAAGTACCTGCTGGCGGAGAGCTACGGCTCTGTCCGCAGCGTGGCTGTGGCCAACTATTTAATGGGCGGCTGCCTGTACGAAGGCTGCGTGTCCAAGGGCATTGCCATCGACGGCATCTTAAATCTGGGCAATGTGATCCTGCGCGACCCCGATCCGGCGGATTATACCGAGAAGGAGCGCGGGTTGGAGGAAAGCGTAAGCCTGCTGCCATCCTATGCAGCTACTGCGTGGTATTACGGCGGAAAAAAGGGCGAGCTTGCCGATGCTGTGGCGCGAGCGTATCAATTCTGCGCGGATAAGTATGTGCGAGCGCTGTATCTAGGCGGGCGGCTGCCTGCGGAGGATCGAGCGCAGCTCGCGAAGGAACTGTCATCCCTGATCGGCATCAGCAGCCATGTGCTGCTGCACAACGACCTACGTGTTACAATGGCGGACTTTTTGCGCTGGTTTCAAGAGGAACATGGCATGACCATCAGCCCCTACGACACACGCTTTGCCGGACGTCACACACCGGGGCTGCAAATGCACGATCCGGTGGGCGACGACGAGATGATGTCCCGCTGTATGCAAGGGTTTTTGGGCGCATTTCAGGAAATTCGCCGGGATGTGCTGGGTATTGAAACAGACCGCAAATTCAACGTGATCAATTTCAATGTGAATAAAAACTGGCCGTATGCCAGCCGCTGCACGCCCTTTGAAATGCTGCAATTTCTGCTGAACCGCAGCAAGAAGTTCCGTATCTTCATCGGCAACGGCGTGTTTGATTTAGTGACCAGTGTAGGACAGGTGGCCTATACCGTGTCACAGCTGAAGTATGAGGAGGGACAGGTGACTGTCCGCGAGTATCCCGCCGGGCATATGCCCTATCTGGGACACCATGGCGGAGATGCACTGGCCTCAGACATCAGAGAATTTATTCTGAAGGGCGAGGCACAATGAGCTGGCGCTTCGTGTAAAAAATAGTGTATTTGAGGTACTTTGATATGGAGAAAAAGAAAATCGGACTGATTGGTGCCCTGCTGATGGGCATCGGGTGTATTGTTGGATCGGGTATTTTTGGCTCATTACCCACCGTAGCGAATGAATATGGCGCTGGCGTGGTGTGGGCGCTGGTGGGCGCAGCGCTTGTAGTTGTGCTGCGTGCGCTGTCCATGGCGTATACAGCGGCTGCGCTGCCGGTCTCCGGTGCGCAGTTTATGTGGGATGTAAAGCTGATCCATCCTCTGTTGGCACCGTTTATCTCTTTCAGCACACTGCTTATGCCAACGATGGTTTCGCTGTTTGGCGTTTTGTTTGCCATGTATGTTCAGCCGCTATTCCCCAATACAGAGATCAACTCTACCCTGGCGGCGGTCGGCCTGCTGGTGGTGTTTACCGTGGTGGCGTGGTTTGGCAATAGAACGGCGATCAATGCGGGGAATATCATGGTCGCACTGCTGCTCATCGCTATTTTCTTGTATATTGTTCTCGGCATTCCCAATATCGACGCGGCCAATGTCACATTCGGCCAGATCATCAAGCCCGGCGTTACGCTCAGTTCTCTGGCAGCGGCGGTGGGTGTGCTGACGTCGTCTTTGTCCGGCGCAAGCTCGGTGGTACAGGTGGCTGACGATGTAAAAAATCCCGGACGGACAGTTCCTTTGGCCCTGATGCTCTGCCCGGTCATCGTAGCAGGGATCTATATCCTGATGGCCGTAGTGACCATCGGCGTTGTCCCCTATGCGGAGGTCACCTCGCTTGCAGATGTGGCAGCACACTTTATGTCGCCGGTGTTAATGACCTTCTTTATCGTCGGCGGCCCCATTTGCGGTATTATCACTTCACTGATTCCTATTGCACTGGCCTGCACCGCTTTGGTGGAGATGGCCGCCGTCAACAAGATCTTTCCTTCTTTTATGACGAAGAAGAATCGCTTCGGCGTATCCTATTGGTGCCTGCTGCTGGTCATGGGCGTCGCCATCGCGGTTTGTGCCACCGGTGCAACTTTTGGTATCGTGATGACGATATTCTCCTGCTGCAACACGCTGTCCGGGCTGCCGGATACACTGGCCCCTATCTTTGCTTATAAGAAGTATCCCAAGACTTGCGACCATTCTTCCCTCCACATGAACAAGGCCGTTGCCGCGGCAATAGCGGTGATTACGTTTGCCATCGGCGTATATCTGTTCATAGAAATGGCGGCTACTCTCAGTCTTGGCGCCGTAGTGGGCATTGTTGCCGTATATGTAGTGGGCTATGTGTACTTCTTTATCCGCGTCAGGTATCTCAAAGGGAAGGGTGAGGATCTGATGGCCGAGCTTCACGCACCTTACGAACCTTGGGAAACGAAGGAGAAAAGCTATACAGAGGAGGATGCACAGTGAATGATGATCTGATCTATGCTCGCGTTGTCAATACAGCGCATATCAACGGGCAGGACGTGGAATACGAAGCGGTATCCGAGGAGATACCACTTCCCGATGAAAACGGCGGGACGGATGCCACCTTGTTCATGACATCCTATCTGCGGCTGAATGCGGAGAAGACGGGACGCCCGATTTTGTTTGCCTTTAACGGAGGGCCCGGCTCTGCCAGTGTGTTCCTGCACCTGGGCGGCCTCGGTCCGCAGATTATTGACCTTGGGGACGGCATTTCCGCACCGTTTGATCCCCCCTTTCGCATGAAAGAGAACGCGGCCTGCATACTGGATATCTGTGACATGGTGTTTATGGATCCTGTGGGGTGCGGATACAGCCGTGCATTGACGGGAGATGCCGTAAAAAAGTACGCATCCTCACAGGAGGATGCCAAGGCGATGCTGCTGGGTATCGACCGCTTTCTCAGCCGTCATAAACGGTGGAACTGTCCTGTTTTTATCCTGGGTGAAAGCTACGGGACAGTGCGCGCTGCACTGATGGCTCAGCAGCTCTATGAAAATATGCTGGGCAACACCTGCAACGCACTGAATATCCATGCGGCGGGACTGATCCTCGTCGGCTCACTGCTGGACCGGGATAAATCTTTGTTCCCCGTGGAACGCACAGTAACGAATTTTCCGGCTATCGCGGCGGCGCACTGGTATCACACACAGGGCGAAAAACCCGCGCTGAAGGAGGTCATGGCTGCGGCAGAGGACTTTGCTCTGCGGTACTATCTGCCGGTGCTGGGATTGGGGAAAAGGGCAACGGAGGAAGAACGGGAAGGCGTCATAGAGTCACTTGTCCATTTTTCCGGCCTGCCGCGTGCGTATTTTGAACGTCATGGTCTGCGCCTGTCGGTGGAGGACTATGTCCGAGAGGTTGTCAACGAAAAAGGTTTACTGATTAGTCAGTATGACAGCCGGTTTGTGTCGCATCCGCTGCAGGCGGGTGGACAATATCATTATGAGAGTGATGACGCTTGCTTTGAACGGCTGATGCCGGCATTCACCCATTGTTATTATGGCGTGATGAAGGACGCACTGGGCATCACAACGGATAGAGACTATCAGTTCACCGGCTTGCAGATGTGTCGTGCGTGGGAGTTTGACGCGCCCCGCAATCCCATTCACTTTGTAGAGGATGCCATGCGGAAAAATCAGGACATGAAAGTTCTGTTTGCCAATGGCTACTATGATATGCTCACCACATACAGTTACAGCGAGTATATGATCAACAACTTTGATCTTCCGACAGAGCGTGTGCGGCACACAGGCTATGAGGGCGGCCACATGGCCTACATTGGTGAAGTGCAGTGTGCGGAGTTCGGAGACGATTTGCGGAGGTTTGTAAAATGGGCAACAAAGAAGCAGTGAACGAACGGCTGGCTATTAGGAATGCGCGGTTAGTCTCCGCGTTGACAGAAGAATATGATGGAGATCAGGCCGATCTGTTGATAGAAGGCGGGCGGATCACGGGCCTGTTCCCAGTCGGGCATGATTTCGGCAGCTGTGATGAAATAGATGCAGCCGGACGGACGGTCTTGCCAGGGATGCTTGACCTGCACACGCACCTGCATTTTACCAAAATGGATGACTTGTTTTCGATGTCCCGCAAGCAGAATGATGTGCTGCTGGATTGCGTGGACTACGCAGCGGAATTGCTGCGCCAAGGCTTCACCACGATCCGCGACTGCGGCAATCCGCATTATACGGCTATGGCGGTACAGGATGGCGCGGAACGTGGGCTTTTCCGCGCACCACACATTCTTTCCTGTGGCTATGCGTTAGCGCCTACCGCTCCAGGCAACGATGATTCGGCGATCACCGTTCATGCGGACACGCCGGAGGAAGTTCTCAAAGCAGGACGCCAGCAAATCGCCTGCGGCGCGGATTTCCTGAAATACTTCGGTACAGGAACGGTGGGCAGCGAGCATGGTGTTCCAGGCGCCCTTCTGACAACGAAACCGGAACTGCAGGCGCTGAACGATACGGCCGAGGCCTACGGCAAATACGCGGCAGTTCATTGTCACAGCAAGGCAGGGATACTGCTTTGCGCAGAGGTGGGGATACACACCATCGAGCACGCCTCTGATATCGATGATGAGTGCATTGAACGTATCCTGAGCCACGGCAGCCACAGCGCCATCATTCCGACACTGGGACCCATTGGCTTGATGCGCAGCGGTATGCTGGGGGATAGCATTGCGAAAAAGGTGCGCGAGACATCCTGTGAGCAGAAGAAGATGCTGGAAGCCAGCCGCGTAGGTGTCCTTACGGGGTGGGGGACGGATGTGAGCCTTGACTATTACAGCAGTAATCCCGGCAGCGAATTCCTGCTGCGGAAAGAACGCGGCTGGACGGCCGTGGAAATGCTGGAGCAGGCGACGATCAACAGCGCGAGGATCATCGGCATGGATGACAATCTGGGAACGATCAAGGCAGGGAAAATCGCCGATCTTGTGATCGTTGACGGAAAACCTGATGAAGACATCACAGTTATGACGAAGTACCCTTGGCGTATTTTACAGGCAGGCAAGGTGACCTGTGCTGAGGGTGTGATCGGCTAACAGACTACACGCGCATAGTGAGGTCGGTGGTTGTTCAGCATGGAGGCTTGGGCTATCTGAAAAGTTTATCCTCTGACAATCTAAATTATATGGAAGCACCGCCAGCAAAGCGGCAATCACGCTGCTTTGCTGGCGGTGCTTTTTGCTGCAAAAAACGGTGATTATCGACAATTCCATACAAAAACCGTCGCATTTGCGTAGACCATTGTAGAACAAAACTATGACACAAACGGCCATAAATCGTGTAAAATTAGCATATTAAGAACAAAACAGCGTATGTCCGCCGGCAGGAGGCTCACCGCGAATTACCGAGGGTTTGCTTTCAAAATACACAGGACAGGAGGGAACATCAGTGCCTATAGTTTGTTGCGTTTCGGAACTTGACAAGAGCGTGCCTTTGGACGCTGAGCATTTACTGCGTTTTCTGGGCGTATCCGGAAAGCTGTCTGGGTTTCACTTTGCCGTGTATATGTTGGAACAGGTGCAGGAGAAGCCGGAGTATATTACCCCGATTACCGCATACTTTATGGAGGGAGGAGTTGCCTATGACAGAAGTTGATCGTGATATTGCATTGATTTTGCTGAAGCACCTATGGGAGCGGGAGTTGATTTCGGAAGAGACATATGTTTCTGCCTGCAACTCCCGTTTTTTTGACAAATGCCGATTTACCTCTGATACTGAAGCTATGGAAGAAAAAATAGTGGAGGAGGACGAAACCCATGATGACGATCCGATGGCTGAGAGAACAGATGAGGCAGGGCAAGTCGATCTTTGACCTGCCGCTGCGCGTGACCTTCTATGCCCGCGTTTCTACCGAGAAGGTGGAGCAGCAGGGCAGTTTGGAAAACCAAATTCAATACTACACAGAGTTTATTCAGAAAAATCCCAACTGGACATACATCCCCGGATACATAGACGAGGGCATTTCCGGCACAAGCACCTACAAGCGGGACAGCTTCCTGCGGATGATCGCAGACGCCCAGCGGGGAATGTTTGACTTCATCATCACGAAGGAGATCTCTCGCTTCTCCCGCAATACGCTGGACAGCATCCAATACACGCAGGAGCTGCTGGAGAACAATGTGGGCGTCTTGTTCCAGAATGACAACATCAACACACTGGATAGCGATAGCGAGTTCCGATTGGTGGTCATGGCAGGTGTAGCACAGGACGAGGTACGCAAGCTCTCTGAGAGGCTGAAATTTGGCTTTCGTCAATCTATCAAGAACGGTCGTGTACTGGGTAATAATCGCTTGTGGGGCTATGATAAAAAGGACTGTAAGCTGACCATTGTTCCGGAGCAGGCAGAGGCGGTAAAGCAGATATTTGAACTCTATGCCACCGGGCAGTATGGCCTTCGCAGCTTGTCACAGGAGCTGACCCGCCGTGGTTACACCAGCTTGCAGGGTAATGTATTCAACACAAGCACCATCGGACACATTCTGCAAAATCCCAAATATAAGGGCTGGTATTGCGGCAACAAGACCCAATCGTTAGACTACCGCAAGAAAAAGACAGCGTTCCTCGACGAAAGTGAATGGGTATCCTATCCCGACCCGAATATTCCGGCCATCGTGTCGGAAGAAGTATGGGATAAGGCCAATGCCCTTTTTAAGCAGAGGAGCGCCCGTTCAAAAGCCTATGGCGTAGGGTATCAGAGCCGGTATCCCTACAGCGGCAAGATCATCTGTGGAAAGCATGGAACGTCCTTTCACCGGCAATCCTTCAAAACGCGGGAGGGAGAAACGGAGTTTTGGAAATGTAAGATGTACCGTGAACACGGAAAAGCGGGCTGCGACCTGCCTACCATTCGCACCAGGGAACTGGATATTATTTTGGCAGAGCAGTTTCAGAAGCTGGTAAAGTACCAGAGACAGATTATCCGCATGGTGTTGGATTCCGTTACAAATACACAGAAGAAGGAAGACCACTCCAAGGAGATTGCCCGGTTGCAAGCGCAAATACAGCAGCTGGAGGACAAGAAAGAAAAGTTACTGGAGCTGAGTATGGCCGAGGCCATTACCATGCAGGAGTTCAAAAAGCGGAATAGCCGGTTCAACGAGCAGATCACTACGCTGCAAACACAAACGATTTCCTTGCAGCAACAGGGGCAGCAAAAGCAAATCGCAGCCACGGACACGGCTGCGCTGGAAAAGGCATTATGGGTAGATCTGAACTGCAAGGAGCCGATCCAATCAGAAGTGGTTGCCACGATCCTCGACCACGCTGTGGTATGTGAGGACAGTGATGACAAACATATCCATTTAGAACTCTATTTGCGGCTGGGGCAAACGGCCTCAGCCTATTATGAACGAGGTAAATTAGCCTTCAAGGATGCATCTTCAAAAAGTATTATACCCAGTCTGCCGAGCAGGAGGACCTGATCTCCATCGGCACCATCGGCCTCATAAAGGCTGTGGACACCTTCCGCCCGGAGCGTAAGATACGCCTGGCCACCTACGCCTCCCGGTGCGTGGAAAACGAGGTGCTCATGTACTTTCGCAGCCGCAAAAAGCTGCAGGGAGAGATGTCCCTGTCCGACACCATCGACGGCGATGACGCCGGGAGCGCCCTGTGCCTTATGGATGTGGTGGGCAGCGACGATACCATGCTCTCGGACATGGCCGACCGGGAGGAGCAGCAGCACATTCGCCACCTGGTAGACACCTGCCTCACTGACCGGGAGGCGGAGGTGATCCGCCGCCGCTATGGCCTCACCGGAGACCTCCCCCAGACCCAGCGCCAGGTAGCCGCCGCCTTCTCCATCAGCCGCAGCTATGTCTCCCGCATTGAGAAGCGGGCCCTTTCTAAGCTGGAGGCGGCGCTAAGAGATGATAAGTAATTTTTGCGACGATAAAAAATAGCGAAACACCTCTTGCAAGGACAGAGGATGAGATGTTATAATAGCTTGAAAAATCCCAGAAAGCTATACTATAGCAAGGAGACAAGGAAAGGAAACACCATGAGAAACATTTACTGTGGGATCGCGGATATGCGCAAGCAGGTCTTTGCCGAGGTGGCAAGGCTGGCCTATGAGGGCGGGGATTATCACCGCGTGGATAAGCTGCCCCATAAGATCCTGCCGGATGAACCGGGCAATGAGAGAGATTCCATCTTTTTGGAGCGGGCCATTGTAGCCGAGCGTATCCGCTTGGCCATGGGCCACAGCCTGCGCTCCGCCACCCACCAGGAGCCTCTGTCCGATGCGGCAGACAAGACCGCCATCCGGGAGCGTTACTATGAGCCGCCCCTTATCAATATCATCAAGTACGCCTGCCACGCTTGCCCTGACACCCATTACGAGGTGAGCAACGCCTGCCAGAGCTGCCTGGCCCGGCACTGCTCCAACGCCTGTCCCAAGGGTGCCATCAGCTTTCTCCATGGCCGGGCGGAGATCGACCAGAATAAGTGCATCAAGTGCGGCAAGTGCAAGGCCGCCTGCTCCTACCAGGCCATCATCCGTTTTGAGCGCCCCTGTCAGGAGGCCTGCGGCATGGACGCCATCGGCAAGGATCAGTATGGCCGGGCGGAGATCAACTATGATAAGTGTGTCAGCTGCGGTATGTGTCTGGTGAACTGCCCCTTTGGCGCCATCGTGGATAAGAGCCAGCTTTTCCAGCTTATCCACGCCATTCGAGGCGGCGACAAGGTCATCGCCGTCATCGCCCCTGCCTTTTGGGGCCAGTTCGGTGAGAATGTCACCCCCGGTCAGATCGTGGAGGCTATGAAGATCCTGGGCTTCCAGTCCGTGAAGGAGGTGGCCATCGGTGCGGACCTGTGCGCCATCGAGGAGGCGGAGGAGTTCATGGCCTACGTGCCTGCCAAGCAGCCCTATATGGCAACCTCCTGCTGTCCCGCCTGGTCCGTAATGGCCAAGAAGGAGTTTCCCGGCGCTGCCCCCTATATATCCATGACCATGACCCCCATGGTCCTCACGGCCCGGCTGCAGAAAAAGCGCGACCCGGATTGCAAGGTGGCCTTCATCGGTCCCTGCGCCGCCAAAAAGCTGGAGGCCTGCCGCCGCTCCGTCCGCAGCGATGTGGACTTTGTGCTGACCTTTGAGGAGCTGCGCGGCATGATGGAGGCCAAGGACATCGACTTTACGCAGATTCCCGATGTGCCCGCCAATTATGAGGCCTCTGCCCCCGGCGTAGGCTTTGCCGCCTCCGGCGGTGTTGCCAAGGCCGTGGAGGATGTCATCCACCGCCTGGAGCCGGATAGGGAGGTAAAAACCGTGTACGCCGAGGGCCTGCGGGAGTGCCGTAAGATGCTGCGCATCGCCCGCACCGGCAAATACGACGGCTACCTCCTGGAGGGCATGGCCTGTCCCGGCGGCTGCATTGCCGGCGCAGGCACCATCCAGCCTCCGGAGAAGTCTCGCCGGGTCCTGGAGCAGTATAAGGCCAGCGCCCCCAAGGGCAATCCCCTGGATTCTGACTATAAAGAGGATCTTTACCTGCTCCACGGCGGCGAGGACGACTGGTCCTTTGTGGGCCGGCACTAAGGAGCACTAAGGAAGAGCTTCTTGTTTTTCTGGAATTGCTGGGTACGGCGGCCTTTGCTGTGTCCGGCGCTATGACGGCCCTGCTTCTGGGCAGCACGGTGGTCATGGTCATTCGTTTTCTGGCGGCCTATTTCCGCTGGAGCCTGCCCCCGGCC
>UMHM01040124.1_pt1 | contig 18663 bp, 15 predicted proteins | sample 1965501 | NCBI WGS metagenome assembly UMHM01 (sample SAMEA4836095, study PRJEB28245) | human gut metagenome | biome: gut microbiome; material: fecal sample | place: Denmark | collected 2008
GTAAATGATAAAGGCGTCAGCCGGTAATTGTGCGGTGTTGCCTAAGAATTATTACGTCTGAAATCTTTATGTGAGAAAAAATACGGAGCGCGCGGACGTTTTGCTGTCACATATCCTTGATGGGTATGCGGTTCTGCTTCGTTGTATTTTTCGGAAACCAACAAGCCCCGTCTGCTTTTGCTTTTCACAGCGGTTCAGGCGTTCCATAAACCGAAATAAATAAAATAACCGAGGAGATAACTATGTCAGTAGACCTTAATAACACGGTCAATCTGCCGAAAACGGATTTTCCGATGAGGGCAAATCTTCCAAAAAGAGAGCCTGAAATGCTCGAAAAATGGGAGAAAGAACGCATTTTCTACGCGCTTGCCGAGAAAAATAAGGACAAGAAGCCATATACGCTTCACGACGGTCCTCCTTACGCTAACGGCAACATTCATCTCGGCACCGCGCTCAACAAGGTGCTCAAGGATATTATCGTAAAGTATAAGGCTATGACCGGATATAACGCTTACTACGTTCCCGGCTGGGACTGCCATGGTCTGCCTATCGAGCTTAAAGCTATCAAGCAGCTCGGCGTTGACAGCGGCGCTGTCGACCCCGTAACCCTCAGAAAAAGCTGCCGCGAGTTCGCACTCTCTTGTCTTGGTGAACAGAAAGCGCAGTTCAAGCGCCTCGGCGTCTGGGGAGATTTCGATAACCCTTACCTCACTATTCGCCCCGAATTTGAGGCGAAGCAGGTCGAGGTTTTCGGCAAAATGTACGAAAAGGGCTACATCTACAAGGGTCTGAAGCCCGTTTACTGGTGCGCGGACTGCAACACTGCGCTTGCGGAAGCGGAAATTGAGTATCAGGACGACCCGTGCTACTCGATTTACGTTAAGTTCCCGCTCGCGGACGACAAGGGAAAGTTCGCAAATCTTGGAATCGACCTTGCAAAGGCTTATGTCGTTATCTGGACGACGACCACCTGGACGCTTCCCGGCAACCTCGCAATCTGCCTCGGACCGAACTACGACTACACGTTCGTTAAGGTTGAGGACGAGAACAGCAGGTCCTGCGGAGAATATCTCCTTATGGCTGAGGAGCTTGTTCCCGAGGTAATGAAGGCGGCGGGTATCGAAAAGTACTCCACCGTCGGCAGCTTCAAGGGAGCCGACCTTGAATATATCGAAACAAATCACCCGTTTATGCCGAGAAAATCCCCGCTTATCGTCGGTAATCACGTTACTCTCGACAGCGGCACAGGCTGCGTTCATACCGCTCCCGGCTTCGGCGTGGAGGACTTCGAGGTTTGCCAGAAGTATAAGGGAATGTTCAAGATTATCGTTCCCGTTGACGAAAAGGGCGTTCTCACCGAAGAAGCGGGCGATTTCGCGGGACTCAAGACCGCGGACGCAAACAAGGCTATCGCTCAGCGCCTTGAGGACGACAACACACTGCTCAAAATGCAGAAGATTGTTCACCCGTATCCTCACTGCTGGCGCTGCCACGAGCCGATTATCTACCGTGCAACCAAACAGTGGTTCTGCAACGTGGATATGTTCAAGCCCGAAACAATCAAGGCTATCGAGCAGGTTAAGTGGATTCCCGAATGGGGCGAGGAGCGCATCAAGAATATGGTTAATATGCGTTCCGACTGGTGCATTTCACGTCAGAGAAGATGGGGCGTTCCTATTCCCATTCTCTACTGCGCGGACTGCGGCAAGCCCGTTATCAACGAAAAGACAATAAGCGCGATTTCGGATATGTTCCGCAAGGAAAGTTCCGATTCGTGGTACGCGAAAGACCCGTCCGAGTTCATTCCCGCAGACGTTAAGTGCGAGTGCGGCGGAACTAAGTTCACCAAGGAAATGGACATCTTCGACGTGTGGTTCGACAGCGGCTGCACGCACGCAGCCGTTCTTCAGGAGCGTCCCGAGCTTTCTTGGCCCGCGGACTTGTACCTCGAAGGCTGCGACCAGTATCGCGGCTGGTTCCAAAGCTCGCTGCTCACGTCGGTTGCCACCACGGGAAAAGCGCCTTACAAGGCTGTCTGCACGCACGGCTGGGTTGTTGACGGAAACGGTCAGCAGATGCACAAGTCAAAGGGCAATGTAATCCTCCCCGAGGAGGTTATCAAGGATTTCGGCGCGGACGTTCTCCGTCTGTGGGTCGCTTCGCTCGATTATCACGCCGATATCCGCGTATCGAACGATATGCTCAAGCAGCTTTCCGAGAGCTATCGCAAAATCAGAAATACCGCGCGCTATATCCTCGGAAATCTCGGCGATAAGGACGGCTTCAATCCCGACGCGGAGATGGTTGAGTTTTCAAAGCTCCGCGAACTCGACAAGTGGGCGCTCGCGCGGCTTGACGAGGTTATCGAAAAGGTTAAGAACGCGTATGAGGCGATGGATTATTACCTCGCTTATCACACGATTATAAGCTTCTGCGTTGTCGATATGTCGAATTTCTATCTCGATATCGTTAAGGATACGCTTTACTGCGAGGCTGAAAATTCGCCGCTCAGAAAGTCCGTTCAGACGGCTATGTTCATTATTCTTGACTCGCTTGTTAGGTTGATTGCGCCTATCCTTTGCTACACGGCGGACGAAATCTGGGGCTTTATGCCGCACAGAAAGTCCGACGACCTCAGAAGCGTCGTGTTCAACCAGATGCCCGAAAAAACGGGCGTTGCTGCAGACGAGGAAAAGTGGGCGAAAATCCACGCCGTTCGCGACGACGTTCTCGCGGCTCTCGAACAGAAGCGCGCCGAGAAGATTATCGGCAAGCCGCTTGAAGCCGAGGTTGCGATTTTCACCAACGATGAGTCGCTCAAGACGCTCGAAAACGACCTCGCGGACGCTTGTATCGTTTCAAAGGCTGTCGTTTGCGTGGGCGGCGAGGGCGAGTACAAGGGAAGTTCCTGCTCCGTTACCGTAAAGAAGAAGTCCGGAGAGCCTTGCGCGCGCTGCTGGAAGTATGACGACAGCGTTGGCTGCGACGGAAAATATCCAAATCTCTGCAAGCGCTGCGCCGATGTAATTAAGCTTAATTTTGAGTGATTTTAATAAGGAAAGGAACGCGCAGAACAATCTATTCCTTTCCTTATTTTAGTTTGAGGGGTTTATTTTATTGAAAATCAAGGATAATCTTCAGTATATATGGCTGATTTTTGCGGCGGCGATGGTCGGGATTGACAGGCTCACAAAATGGCTCGTCACCTCAAATATGCAGCTTAACGATACAATTCATCTCATAAAAATCGGCGATACTGAGGTTCTCAACCTCTACTATTGCCTGAACAACGGCGCAGCGTTCAGTCGGCTCAGCGGCCAGACGATACTTCTTATTGTGCTTACTTCCATTGTTATTGTCGGACTTCTGTTTTTGATGATAACAAAGCGGGTTAAGCGCCCCGTTTATATGGCGGCGATTTCCCTTATTATCGGCGGCGGAATAGGAAATCTTATCGACAGAATATTCAACAACGGTCTGGTTGTTGATTTTATCGACGTTCGCATCATCAATTTCGCGATATTCAACTTCGCGGATATATGCGCCGTTTGCGGAGCGGGACTGCTGATGATTGTGGTTATCGCGGACGAAATACGCGAAAAAAAGCGCAAAAAATCGGCTTCCGCGCAGAATAACGAAGTTACCGACGGCGATGGAAAAAAATCTTGAGATTTACGGCGACGGCGAAACGCGCCTCGACAAGCTCATTTCCGATAACAGCGAGCTTTCGAGAAGCGCCGCCGCAAAGCTTATCGAGCGCGGATTTGTCACGGTCGGCGAAAAGGCGGCCGACAAGAAAACCGTGCTGAAAAGCGGTGAAATCGCCGCTGTGACGCTTCCCGAACCCGAAGCGCGGGACATTCTCCCCGAAAATATCCCGCTGGATATCGTCTATGAGGACGAGGATTTGCTTGTTGTGAACAAGCCGAAGGGTATGGTCGTTCACCCCGCCGCGGGGCATTATTCCGGCACGCTCGTAAACGCGCTTATGTTTCACTGCAAAGACAGCCTTTCGGGAATAAACGGCGAAATTCGTCCCGGAATTGTTCACCGAATTGACAAGGATACAAGCGGACTGCTGATTGTCGCGAAGAACGATTTCGCGCATATCGCGCTTTCCGAGCAGATTAAAGCCCATTCTTTCACGCGCGAGTATCAGACGGTCGTTTGCGGCTGTATAAAACAGGACGGCATCGTGAACGCGCCTATCGGACGGGCAAAGCAAGACAGAAAGAAAATGTGCGTTACCGCGGAAAACTCGCGCGAGGCGGTTTCGCATTACTTTGTTATACGGAATTACGCGGGTTATACGCACCTCGCAGTGCGGCTCGAAACGGGCAGAACTCATCAGATTAGGGTTCATCTGTCTTACATCGGTCACCCTGTCGCGGGCGATGAGGTTTACGGAAACGGAAAGCCGAAGTGGCTCGCAGGGCAGTGCCTTCACGCGAAAAAAATCGGGTTCGTTCACCCGAGAAGCGGCGAATATCTCGAATTTGACAGCGATTTGCCCGAATATTTCAAGAAATTTCTGAGAGAAATCGAGTGATTTAATGGATTTTAAGAATATAATTTTTATGACCGACCTTGACGGGTCGCTCCTCACGGACGAAAAAATCGTTCACCCGAAGGATTTGGCGGCGATTGAGCGTTTTCGCGAGGGCGGCGGTATCTTCACGATTGCAACGGGACGCGGTTATTCAATGGCGAAACGAGTTGCCGAGGAGATTTGCCCGAACGTTCCGTGCGTTGTGTTTAACGGCGCGGCGGTGTATGATTTCGGCGCGGATAAGTTCCTGTGGCGCTGTGAAATCGGCTCGGAGAACGCGCGTGAATTTATCAAAAGGGTAACGGACAAATTTCCGAATGTCGGCGTTGAGGTTCTTTGTGAACAGACGGTTTATGTGCCGTTTGTGAACGATTTCGAGCGCAAGCATCTCGATATGGAGGGCGTTGTTCCCGATATGCGTCCGCTTGACGAGATACCCGACGGGGGCTGGCTGAAGTTTCTGTTTACAGCCGACAGCACGGTTATTGACGAAATCGAGAAAACGTTTTCTGAAGAGAAGGCGGAGGGAGTGAAAAGGCTGCGCTCGGCGGCAATCTTCTATGAATGTCTGCCCGAGGGCGTGGATAAATCGCGCGGGTTCGCCGAGCTTATTCGTATTCTCGGTGCTGAAAAGCGGTTTTCCGTGGCTTTGGGCGACTATAAAAACGATTACGCGATGATTGTGAACGCAGACCTCGGCGCTGCTGTCGGAAACGCGCTCGACGAGGTTAAGGCTGCTGCGGATATCGTCGTCTGCGACAACAACCACGCGCCTATTTCCGAGATTATCGACTATCTTGAAAAACTTTGACGAGGTGATTTTTTGGCATTAAAACAGGCTTTTGCGAATAATCCCGGACGGCTTCGCAAGGAACGCTCCGAGAAATTCCTGAATAAGATGAATATAAAAATCAACCCTCAGCTCCCCGTTATCGAGGACGAAAACGAGGCTAAGATTAAATCGCCCGAAAAGGCGCTCGGGCGTGCGGTTACGGCGCTTTTCGCGTCGCAGATTGCTATGGACTGCATGAACGAGGGCGCGGATATCAGAGAATCTGCGGCTTTTTTCGGGGAAATGCTCGCGAGGTTCGGGCTTACGGAAGAACCTACTCCCGATGAAAAAGCGTTCTTTGCGCTTGCCGATGAAAACGTTTCCGCGCCGCCGCGGGAGGCTGCGGGAAATATGGCTTGGCGGATTGAAATGACAGTGCCGCTGCTCTGGGCGCTCGGAATAGTGAAGGAACTCGGTTATCCCGACAAGGTTTCCGAGTATATCGCCGAGGCGCGTGAAATCGTTTCCTGCAAGAATTTTGACGAGCTTATGACACTTGTCGATATGCGAACGCCGCTGAAAATCCTCGACAAAGCCGATTTGCTGTTCAGAATGGATTGGGCGTGCGTTGACGCGCGGCTGAAAGGCATAGACCCTTCGGGAAATCTCAACCCCGACGTTGTCGTCGAGCAGCACAAGGGCTTGAACTGGCTTATAGGCGCGTTTGACGCAGAGGATTGGGATAACGTAAAGCCGCACACATAAAGGGATTGGACAACATTTTGATTTTTTAATGCTTAGAAAAGTAAGAACATAAAGGAGAAGAAAATGGACGAAAAACTTGTTAAACAGCTTGAAATTGACGCCGTGAAAATCAGAATCGGCGTCATCGAGGGCGTTCACAGCGCCAAGGCGGGTCACCCCGGCGGTTCGCTTTCCTGCGCGGATTTGCTTGCGTATCTGTATATGCACCGCCTGAATGTCGACCCCGCCGACCCTCAGTATCCCGCGCGCGACAGAATTGTTATGTCGAAGGGACACGCAGCTCCCGCGCTTTACGCCGCGCTTGCGCTCAGAGGATTTTTCCCGATGGACGAGATGAACACGCTCAGAAAAATCGGCTCGCGGCTTCAGGGTCACCCCGACAGCAGGAAAGTTCCCGGCGTTGACTTCAGCACGGGTTCGCTCGGTCAGGGCATTTCTGGAGCCTGCGGAATGGCGCTTTCCGGCAAGATTTCCTGCGAATCATACAAGGTTTACGCGGTTCTCGGCGACGGCGAAATCGAAGAGGGTATGGTCTGGGAAGCGGCAATGTTTGCTTCGCACTATAAACTCGATAATCTCGTAGCCGTCGTTGACAACAACAATCTCCAGATTGACGGCAAGGTAAGCGAGGTTATGTCGCCGTATCCCATTGACGAGAAGTTCAGAGCTTTCGGCTGGCACGTTATCAATATCAACGGTCACGACTTCAACGAGATGGAAAAGGCGTTTAACGAGGCGGAAACCGTTCTTCACAAGCCGACCGTTATTATTATGAAAACAACCAAGGGCAAGGGCGTCGATTATATGGAGGACGCGCTCGACTGGCACGGAAAAGCCCCCGGCGACGAGGATTACGAAAGGGCGATTAAACAGCTCAGAGAGCAGCTTGCGGAACTTGAAGGGAGTGTTGACTGATGGATAAAAAAGCAACCCGTGAGGGATATGGCGACGGACTTGTCGCGCTTGCGGAAATTCGTCCCGATTTGGTGGTGCTGGACGCGGACCTCGCGGCGGCGACCAAAACTTCTGTTTTCAAGAAGGCGTACCCCGACAGGCACTTTGAGTGCGGTATCGCGGAACAGAATATGATGGGCGTTGCCGCGGGCATAGCTTCAACGGGAAAGCTCGTTTTTGCAAGCTCTTTCGCGATGTTTGCGACCGGAAGAGCGTATGAAATCGTGAGAAACTCAATCGGTTATCCCGGTCTTAACGTCAAAATCGGCGGTACTCACGGCGGTATCTCGGTAGGCGAGGACGGCGCAACGCACCAGTGCAACGAGGATATCGCTCTTATGCGAACAATCCCCGGTATGACCGTCATCAACCCCGCGGATTATATCGAGGCAAAGGCGGCTGTTCTCGCCATGGCAGAGCATCAGGGCCCCGCTTATCTGCGCTTCGGACGGCTTGCTATTCCCGTTTTCAACAGCCCCGACTATAAATTCGAGCTTGGAAAGGGCGTTACGCTGAAGGACGGCAAGGATATCACGATTATCGCAACGGGACTTATGGTCGCCGAGGCGATTGAGGCGGGAAAAGCGCTCGCGGAACAGGGTATCGACGCGCGCGTTATCAATATCCACACGATAAAGCCCATCGACCGCGATATTATCGCCAAAGCGGCGCGTGAAACCGGAAAAATCGTCACGGTTGAAGAACACAGCGTTATCGGCGGCCTTGGCTCGGCTGTCGGCGACGTCGTTCTTGAGGAATATCCCGTTCCCGTCGTTAAAATCGGAATAAACGACGTTTTCGGTCACAGCGGCGCGGCAAAGGATTTGCTCGTTGAATACGGGCTTACCGCCGAAAATATCGTCAAGACGACAAAGGCTTTCCTCTCGAAATAACGCGATTTTTTCTCAAGGCAATACCGCACAATTACCGCCCGAACGCTTCTCGTTTTCGGGCGGATTTTTTTCGCTCTGAAATCATTTCCGTTTTCACCGACTATTTTTGTACAAAAACAATAAAATATATTGACAATCGTGGTTTTATATTGTATAATTAATATGTGGATTTCTAACAAACACAAGGAGAATAATTATGGCTGATTTGGTTAATGAAATGCTGAAAAAATTTGCAGAACTCGCGCAGGAGGAGAAAAAAATCTCCGCAGAAGCGGAAACTGCCTTTAAGGAATACAACGATTACTGCAGCTCCTCGGACTCTGATTTGAGCGAGAAGCTTCAGCACTATCGCAAGAAAATCGCTAAGGTCGAGGAGCTTATGGAATATGCCCGCGAGCACGCTCAGCCGCAGGACCTCGAAGAAGCGCAGATGCCTTTTGAAACCTCGGAGGGCGCTCTCGAAAGCATTCGCCAGACAATCAAGCTCGATTCCCACAACGATCCGAACGCTGAGTCGCTTTTCACAAAGGCTTCGGGTATGAAGCTCTTTTACGAGTCCGAGATTGAGCGCACCAGACAGCTTATCGAGGGAAGCAAGGTTCAGGCGAAAAGACAGTACGACAGCGACGTCGCGGCTCTCGAAAAGCGTAAAATTCAGCACGCCGAGGACGAAAAGAACTACATACAGTCCGAGGATTTCAGGCAGTATCTCAAGCTGCTTTCTTTCGATAAATCAGCCTTTAACAGTCAGGGAACGGTAAATCTGCTTGACAGAAGCTCTATAAGCATAGGTCAGCGCAGGGTCAAGCTTCTCGTTCCGATGGAGGTTGAGCAGGAGCTTTCCGCGCTCTCGAAGGGCGAATATAACTCCGCCGCGAGAACAATCGGCGCGCCTTTCGGAGTTTCAACGGAGCGCGGAAGCGTGCTTATGCTTGATTTCGACGAGAGAAACAGGGCGTATCTTCTCGGCGGCGTTGAACGTCTGCTTCTCAACTTCATAAAATACTTCGGTCAGAACCTCACGGACGTATTATTCTGCGACCCGACGAGTTACAGCCCCGACGTTCTGGGCGTTCTGTCGGCGCTTGCAAAGGGGATTAACCCGTTTATCATCGTTCCGCAGTCCGCCGCCGAGGCGCAGAGCAAGCTTGCGGAACTTGCCGCGAAGATTGAGGAAGAGCCCGCTTCGGGAAAAATCACGCGGATTATCGTTCTGGGCTGTTTCCCCGAAAAATACGGCGAGGATATGGCTAAGGCGGTTCTCAAAATCAGCGAAATGGCTGAGAGAAGCGGAGTTCTGCTCGTTCTGACGCACGATAATTCTCAGCCGCAGACTGAAATCGAAGCAAAAATTCGCGGCAATGCCGTGTCAATTCGCAGCAGAAACGGCGCATTTTGGGTTGAAAGCACGCGCGAAAGCCTTTTCTGGTACTCCGCGCCGTCTGAAATTCCCGACGAGGTTCGCAGAATTTACGTTGAACAGCGCCGCCAGCAAGCCGCTCAGACTGCGCACGCAGAAGCTCAGCCGGCTCAGCCGGTTCACGAGCAGGCGCCTGTAAACGCAGCGGAAGATTCAGCGGAAAAACCGTCCGCGGTCGTACCCGCAGCGGAAGAAAACGTTCCTGCGAATACCGCTCAAAATCAGCCTGATGCCGATGAAAAACATGAGATTTTGCTTGAAACGGCGGCGGAAATAAGCGAGAAAGCCGAGCTTGAACCGAGCGCGCCCGCGCCTGTTTCAGCTGAGCCTGTTCACCACGATGTTCCGACTGAAAATACGCCGAGCGACGCTCCCGTGCAGGAAGCGAACGCCGAGGCAGTTCCCGAACCTGCTGAAAAACCCGCACAGAACGCTCCCGCAAAGGGAAACCGCGCGCTTTGTAATATCGAAGTCGGCAGGGATATGGACGGAAAGGCGGTTTTTGCCGATATCGGCGGAAATATCACCTATATCTGCGGAAAGCAGAGCGCGGACAGACTTGCCGTTGTTGAGAATATCGTAAGTCAGACCGCGGCGAAAAAGCACCCCGATGAAGCGGAATTCTGGGTGTTCGACCGCAAATCCGAGCTTCCGAGGAGCTTTGACAAGGTTTCTTCATATTTGAAATACGCGGTTTCGGACGGCAGCCCGCACGTTGCCGCGGATATTACGGAAAGGCTTGAGGACGAGCTTAACGCGCGTTCAATGCGGTTTGCGGAGAGCGGTTGGAAGAGCGTTTCCGACGTTCCCGCGGGCGAATATATGCCCGAAATCATCGTGTTTATCGGCGATTTTCCCGCTTTCCTAAAGGCGCTGGACGGCGCTCCGAAGATGTTCGGAAGAAGCTCGCGCGATAAGCTTGCGAACATTTTCTCGTGCTGTGAAAATTACGGTATTCATTTCGTGCTTATCGGCGAAACTTTCTCCGAAAACGGCGAAAAGCCCGAAATTTTCAGGAATACCGCCGTTCACTGCGCGATTGTTGCCGCAGGTTCGGAAAAACGTGCGGAAACTATGATTGAGGGCGTTAAGCTCTATGAAAATCAGATTGACTCGCTTAAAAAAGTACCCGCAGGCTGCGCGTTTACGGCTGTTCCCGAAAAGGACGGCGAGCTTTATCTTGCGAGAATCGTTCCGACCGGAAATGTAAACGAGCGCAATTTTACCGCCGTTTGCGAGTATTCGGAGGATTATGGAGAGTATGTTGACAAACACGCGTTTATCGCGGACAGAAACGTGAAATCACAGTATGCGGACGGAGAAAAGCCGCGCGCGGAGCTTCTCGAAAGCCGTGAGGACGGCGAAATTATGCTGTTCCTCGGCGAGCCTTGCCGCCTTGCGGAGAATTTGCCCGTTGTCCTTCACGATGATTTCGGCGAGAATATCCTCGTGGCTGCGCCCGCACTTCAGAAAAAATACGCGGCAAGCGCTGTTGCGGCGGCTATCCTTTCGCTCAGAGAGCAGAATATCGGCATTGAGGTTCTCGCGGAAAGAAGCAATCCCGTTTACAAGGAACTTTCGGATAACGGAACGCTTGACGGTATCGACGTTTTCGAGGGCGAAAAGGGAGAAAAGCGCGTAAGCGAACTCGCAGAGGAAATTGCCGAAAACGGCGCTGAAAAGCGGTTTGTGATTGTGCTTGGCGGAGATGTTCTGCTTGCGGCGATGTCCGCGGACGATTTGAGCGGCGACCTTAAACGTCTGCTTACAAAAGGCGCGAGGGCGGGAGTACACGTTATGTTCGTGTGCGGGAACGTTAACGGCTTCTCAAGCGGTTTTGTTTCGCTGTTCAGGCACAAGGCTGTGTTCCCGTGCGAAATTCACGACGCGGAAAAGCTTCTCCGCTTCACGGGCTGCGAACTTCCCAAAGGCGCGTTCAGGCTCTCGGACGATTATGACGAATACACAGTCGTCGCCTACGAAAACTGCAAAAACACTGTTTTAAACTGATTGATAAAAGCCGCTGTTTGTGAAAAAACGGCGGCTTTACGAATTGAAAAGGGCAGACAATGGAATTTTTTGAAACTGTTGAAAAAAGAAGAACCGTTCGCGATTTTGAAAACGAAGAAATCCCGGCGGAGATTATCGAAAAAATCATCGGTGCGGGCTTGAAAGCGCCCACGAACGACCATATGCGCGATTGGCATTATATCGTTATACGCGACAAAAACACGCTTGTAAAGCTGCTCGACATTATCCCGAAGGGCATTTCCGACGAGGATATGGAACAGCTTCTGAAAGACTGGAATTTGAATGACAGCGAACAGCAGAGCTGCTACAAAAACGCCGTTCCGAAACAGCACAAAATGCTTATGGACGCTGCGGCTGTGATTATTCCGCTGCTGAAGCAGAAAACCGACATTCTTCACCCCGATAATATTTCACATCTCAACGGATTTGCTTCAATCTGGTGCAGTATTGAGAATATTTTCCTTGCCGCGACGGCGGAGGGATACGGCTGTAACCTGCGTATTCCGCTCGGAAACGAGGAAGAATATGCGAAAAGCGTTCTCGGTTTTCCGGACGATTACTTTATGCCGTGCTTTATCGGCATAGGCAAGCCGAAAAAGGACGCTCCCGTAATTAAACAGAAAGATATCGATATTAAAGAGCGTATTCACGCGAATAAGTGGTGAAAAAACGACCGGAGAGCGCAGGTTCTTCGGTTATTTTGTTTACAGTATTTTCCAGAGCGTCGGCTTTTGCATATCGCGGAACATATCAATCTGCGCTTCCGCACGGTCGCAGGCGGCGTACAATTCCTCGTTTCCTTCCTGTGCGAACGAGTGTATTTCCGCCATAGACGACGTTATTTCAAGCGCGTGACCGAGGTCGTTCACCAAAATCGCAAAATCAATGAATTTGTTCCAGTCCTCCGACAGCTCTTTCGCCTTTTCGGAGGATTTTTCCGTGTCGCCTTTCTCAAACGCGTCCTCGACTTCTTGTATTTTATCAAGAATTTTCGCCGTAAATTCGTTCACCGCGTACACGGAATAAAAGCACCCGAACGCTGTGACGCTGAGCAAAATCACGCTTATTATTATTCGTTTCATTGCTTATTCCTTTTCAATTATGCTGAATTTTCCGTTTTTGTCCGCAGTCATCAGAAATACGCCCTTTTCGGACAGATTTTTTTCGCGGAGCGTCTTTGTAAGCCACATTTCGCCAAGACCCAGAAGCCGCATCTGTTCGTTGTCGCGTATTCCGTCGCGGATTATCACGGACGGCGGGTTTTCCGCCGAACCGCCCGCGCCGACGTCCTGCTTTTCGGCGGGCTGATAGTCCTTTTTCAGCAGAAAATTGATTTTCCCCGTGGTTTCGACTATCGCATAGTGGATTTGGCTCACGTCAAAAATCTGCTCGTTTCTCATCGACTCCATAAGGTCGTCAACCGTGTAGCGAAGCCGTTTCATCTCATTCTGGAGTATCTTTCCCTCGCTTATGATAATCCGCGGACTTCCGATTATCAGCTTTCGCATTTTCGACGATTTTAGCATTATTCCCGAAACTATCACGTCCAGACACACAAGCGTTACTATCGGAACAACTCCCATTATCATCGGCACGCTGCTGTCCTCAACCGGAATTGCCGCTATATTCGATATCAAAATCGTCACAACAAGCTCGCTCGGCTGCAACTCGCCAAGCTGCCTCTTTCCCATAAGCCGCAGACAAAGCGCTATTACAATGTACAGTAAAACCGCTCTGATAAGAACTATCGCCATATTATCACCTCTGAGCTTTATTATTAGGCTTTTTCCGAAAAATATTCTAAGGCTCTATTGCAATTTTGGTAAAGTTGTGGTATAATGTAATGAGGTTTGATTTGAGAAAAGAACTGCCGAGGTTTAGATATGAAAATAGGAGTTTCAACTGCTTCTCTTTACCCGCTTCACGTTGAGAATGCTTTCAGAACGCTTTGCGGGCTTGGCGTTAAAACTATCGAGGTTTTCGCGAACAGCACCGCCGAGGGTCAGGAACCGCTCGTTTCGGAAATCTGCTCCCTGCGCGATGAAAATAACGTGAAAATAACCTCGTTTCACCCGTTTTCTTCGCCGATGGAAAGCGTTTTTCTCTTCTCGGATTACGACCGCAGAATTGACGAGATGATGTCGCTTTACCGCGGTTTTTTCGCGAGTATGAATACGCTGGGCGCGAAGATTTTCGTGCTTCACGGCGCGATTTTAAGCTCAAAGTGCGCTCCCGCTCATTATCTCAAGCAGTTCAGTATGCTTTCCGAGGCGGGGCGAGAGTTTGGGATTACCGTGGCGCAGGAGAACGTAAGCTACTGTATGAGCGGAAATCTTGATTTCCTGAAGAAAATGAAACGCGAAATCCCCGAAGCCGCGCGGTTTGTTCTCGATTTGAAGCAGGCGCGCAGAAGCGGCGACAACCCGCTTGATTATATTGAAGCGCTCGGTGAAAATATCGTTCACTGCCACATCAGCGACGCGGACGAAAACCGCGACTGTCTTGCCGTGGGCGCGGGGAACTATGATTTTTCGGAGCTGCTTCGGGCGCTTTCGGACAAGGGTTACGGAGGCGCGCTTATCGTGGAGCTTTATCGCAGGAATTACGGCGATTTTTCCGAGCTAAAAGAAAGCGCGGACGTTCTCGCGGAGTACTGCGAAAGGCTCGGAATTAAATATTCATTGTGATTATTATTTTATGAAAGGTGACATATTATGAAGCTTGATAAACTTGTCGGAGACCGCTTTAAGGAGCGCCCTTCCGACTGCCAGATTGAAAGCCACGCGCTGATGACGAGAGGCGGCTACATAAAGTATGTAGCGAACGGAATTTACTCCTCGTTCCCTCCGCTTAAGAGGATTACCAAAAAAATCGAGAATATTATCCGCGAGGAAATGGACGCAGTTGACGGTCAGGAAGTTTCGTTCCCCGTGGTTATGCCCGCGACCCTCTGGCAGGAAAGCGGAAGATATGAAAGTATCGGCTCGGAGCTGCTCCGCTTTACCGACAGAAACAGACAGCCGATGGTTCTCGGTATGACCCACGAGGAAGCGGCGGTTCAGCTTGTTCGCGAGTATGCGAACAGCTACACCAAGTATCCGTTTATGATTTATCAGATACAGACGAAATTCCGCGATGAGGCAAGACCCCGCGGCGGGCTTATCCGCGTGCGCGAGTTTACGATGAAGGACGCGTATTCGTTTCACACCTCTCAGGAGGATTTGGAGAAATACTATGTTCGCGTTCACAAGGCTTATGAGAGAATTTACGCGCGCTGCGGCGTTCCCGAAGTAATCTCCGTGAAATCCGACAGCGGTATGATGGGCGGAAGCGTTTCGCACGAGTTTATGCTGCTTACGCCTATCGGAGAGGACAGTATCGCGGTTTGCAAGCACTGCGGCTACACGGCGAACGTTGAGGCGGCGAAGTCCGTTATCGAGAACGCGCGCGACGACGTTTCCGAGGAACTCAAAGAGGTTTACACGCCCGATATTCACACAATCGAGGATATCTGCGCGTTCCTCAAAACGCCGCTTGAAAAGAGCTGCAAGGCGGTTGTTTATCAGAAAAATCACGACGACAGCTTTGTCGTAATCTTCATTCGCGGCGACCTCGACATCAACGAAACAAAGGTTACAAACTTCCTCGGCTGCGACATTCACCCCGCCGTTATTACGGAAGAATGCGGTCTTAACGCGGGTTATATCGGTCCCGTTAACCTCAAGGTGAACGGCGAATTTACTGTGCTTTACGATAACTCGCTCCTCAACACGAACAACCTTTCCTGCGGCGCAAACAAGAATGAATATCACCTCACGGGGCTTGATATGAGCCGCGATGTTCCCGCTGCGGAATATCACGATTTTGCGAAGATTACGGACGGCGGAATTTGCCCCGAATGCGGCGAAAAGGCTATTTCCATTTCGAGAGGTATCGAGGTGGGAAATATCTTCCAGCTCGGCACAAAGTACTCGAAATCGATGAATATGACCTATCTCGACAAGGACGGAAATACGCAAATCCCGATTATGGGCTGCTATGGAATAGGCGTGGGGCGGCTTGCGGCTTCGGTTTGCGAGGTTTGCCATGATGATTACGGTCCTATCTGGCCTATGGCGATTGCACCGTGGCAGGTTCACATCTGCGCGGTGCGTTCCGACGACGAAAAGGTAAGAGCCGCTGCGGACAAGCTCTACGAGGACTTGCAGAACGCGGGAATTGAGGTTATTTACGACGACAGAAACGTCAGAGCGGGAGTTATGTTCTCGGACGCAGACCTTATCGGCGTTCCGCTGAGAATTGTCGTGAGTCCGAGAAACCTCGACGAGGGCGTGTTCGAGCTTAATTCACGCGATAAGAAAATTTCCGAGAAAATCAACCCCGCGGACGCTCTTGAGCGCGTTAAGGAGCTTATCAAACAGATGATGTGAGATTGCCCGCGCAAACTTTGAGCGAAAAAAGGGCGCAGTTTCGGGCTGCTGAAAGGATAGAGAATGAGTTTTGATGAAAACGCGCTTCTGGAGCGGCTTGACGGGCTGTTTGAGGCGGATAAATTCGCGGAAATCGAGGAGGAGATACGGAAGATTTCCCGCGGAGAACTTACGCTTGAGCTTCGGTTCAGGCTTGTGAGCGCGCTTAACAACCAAAAAAAGCTTGCCGAGGCAATCGAGGAGCTGAAAGAGATTGAGCCGCTCTGCGAAACGCCCTCTGAAATCGCGAGATTTATGTACAACACGGGTTATACGCACTATATGAACGACTGCGAAATGACGGCTTCGCACTGCTTCAAGGACGCGCTCGCGGCAGACCCCGATGATACGGCGGGACTTGACCTTGCGAATATTATCGAGGAGTGCGACGGGTTTATCTCGCGCGACCTCACCGAGCTTAAAGGCTTCGGCAGAGCCGCAGTCGAGGCTATTCACGCGCGTTTTTCCGAGGTTAAGGAAAAGGACAGAACCGAGCTTTCCGAGCCTGATTTCACGCTTTATCTCGGCTATCTCGCGGGGATTCGCGTTCCTCCGGGACTTGAAAAACCGCTGCTTTTCGACGACCCGATAAAGAAGTATTCCGAGGAAGAAAAGCCTGTTGTTAAGGAGTTTTTGCGGAACTTTTTCGGGATTACCGACACGGAAAGCTTCAGGAATTTCTATTATCGCGATATGTCGTACAATCTGTTCCGTATGGCGGGCGATGTTTTGTCGTATCTTGACGGAACGCCGAATTTTTCCGTTTCCGAACTCACGAAAGAGGGAAAGGAAATGTTCGACGACTGCGCCGAGTATCTCAACGCCGTTCGCGAGTGTATGACGAAATCAACCGTTCTCGCTTGGGATATCTCGGAGAAAATCGGAATTGCGCGGCATTGTTACGCCTGCGATATCCTTTCGGACAGCGACTTTTTCGGCTGTATGTCGGCGCTCTTAAACGCCGCAAAGGAGAACTTTGTTTCGTTTGAGGAATATATGATTTCGCTTGTTATGGGCTGCGGATTTTTTATGTTCATCTCCGAAAATTGCAGCATAAAATCCGCTATCGGCTTTATGAACACGACGCTTCCTATGATTTTAAGCTCTCCGCTTGCCGAAATAAAATGGGGTTAAAATGTTAAAATCTATTGACAAGCGCTGTTAAAGTATGGTATAATAAACCTATGTTAGTTTAACCGTTAATTGAAAGGTGGTTTTACAATGTTTTGTGAAAAATGCGGTACGCAAATTCCCGACGGCGGCGAACCTTTGTGCGCTAATTGCCGCGCAAGGCTCGGCGGCGCTCAGCAGAATTTTGCTCAGCCTCAATATCAGCAGCCTGTTCAGCACGTTCAGCCGACTCAGGCGGCTCCCCAACAGCCGGTTTATCAGCAGCCCGCTTCAAACGCAGGTTTCTCGGTGAACACTATTCTTGGAAATCCCACGATTGTGCTGGCGCTCAGATTTGCTTTCTGCGCGATTTCGATTTGGGCGGCTTTCGGTCCGCTTCTCGCGTACATCAACTTCAAGTTCTTCGTTACGATGACGACAAGCTTTATGGGACTTCACGCTATGGCGGGTTCTTCCAGTCCGCAGTTTGTTCCCGTGCTTATTCTTATGATTTTGTCAATTCTGCTTTCTTTGGCAGGAACGGCTCTTGTGGTTATTTCTAAGTTTGCTTCGCAGGTTAAGCTTCCGCTTCCGTCGTTCACATCATATGCGGCTACGGCAGGCGCGCTTCTGTTCTCAATCATCTCTCAGTTCATCACTATCGGCTTTGTCAGCGAATCCAGCGGAATGGCTACGTTCTCGGGATTTGGCGTGTTTATGATGGTTTTGAGCTTCCTCGCTCTCGCGGGAACCGTTTTCCTTGCGCTTCCCGAATTAAAGAAAAAGTAATTTTGCATTATACATAAAAACAGGGTATCGTGAATTTCGCGATACCCATTTTTTGTGATTATTAAGCGATTTTACACGCAGATAACCGAAATCAGCTTAACGAGCGCGCAGAGCGTTATCCCGAAAAGCGTTGGAATTACGAACGCCAGCGCCGCCCATTTTATGCCGCCCGTTTCCTTTTTGATTGTGAGAAGCGTGGTTGAGCAGGGGAAATGCATCAGCGTGAAAATTATCACGCAGAGCGCGGTTACGGGCGTCCAGCCGTTCGCCGTGAACAGCTCGAACATCTGCGAGGGCGCGATTTCCGCGAGCACGCCTTGCTGCATATACATCATCACAATCAGCGGGATTACAATTTCATTTGCGGGTAGTCCGAGCAAAAACGCCGTGACGATGACCCCGTCTAAGCCGATAAACCGCCCAAACGGGTCGAAAAAATCCGTTATATGGCTCAGAACGGACATTTCGCCTATCGAAATGTTCGCGAGAACCCAGATTATCACGCCTGCGGGCGCAGCGACGGCGGCTGCTCTTCCGAGAACGAAAACTGTCCTGTCGAGAAGCGACCGCACGAGTATTTTTCCTATTTGCGGTTTTCTGAACGGAGGAAGTTCAAGCGTGAACGAGGACGGTTCGCCTTTCAGGATTGTCGCCGAGAGGATTTTTGACGCGAAAAATGTCGCGAGTATACCGAGAATTATCACGGCTGTCAGCGCTGCGGCAGACAGCAGGCTTCCGAGTAAGCCGATTGCTCCGCCGATGAAGAACAGCGAAATTACCTTCAAAATCATCGGAAATCTGCCGTTGCACGGGACAAAATTGTTCGTCAGTATCGCAATCAGGCGCTCGCGGCGACTGTCGATTATCCGCGCCCCCACAACCCCCGCAGCATTACAGCCAAAGCCCATCGT
>UMHM01010812.1_pt1 | contig 18660 bp, 16 predicted proteins | sample 1965501 | NCBI WGS metagenome assembly UMHM01 (sample SAMEA4836095, study PRJEB28245) | human gut metagenome | biome: gut microbiome; material: fecal sample | place: Denmark | collected 2008
TTTTCCCATCTTGGCAAGCACATTGAAGCTGATACCGGAGGCGCCTTTCAAATCTGTCCGGTTCATTTTCTTATCGATCAGCAGCTTCCAGAGCTTATCGTAGGAAATAGGCATTGTAATTCTCCGTTCAAAATTTAGACTAATTATACTATAGCACAAAACGACGATGTTCGCAAGATAATCTCATTAGGACGTGAGATGTTCTCAATAAAGAGAAAGCCACCCGCAGGAGCGGCATTGCTCCTGCGGGCGGCTCTCACTTAGCTTTCAAATGGCTTATACTCCGTTACTGCTTTCAAATACTCTTCCGGGTCACCACTCAAGATAAGCTCGGCGTATGCAACCGGGGCATTATAGATCAGATAGTCCAGCTCTGACCGCTGATACATATTGTCGGCAACCTCATTTTCTACGGCGATGGTATCAATGGCAATCGTGCTGCCATCGTCAAATTTCAGCTCCACACAGGCGGTGTCCATGTTGAACACACAGGATAAAAGCTTCATTTTGTGGTCCTTCTCAGATTTTCAATGTTATTCTTTGCCAACCTACTTGCAGCTCGTTTCCGTTCTTGGGAATAGGGGGGCGTCAGCTTGAAGCCAAAGCGTCCTTTACGGATTTCATAGGTCTGACAGCCGTTTTCGTCATCGTCGATCAATCGGCATTCTGACGGGTATTCTTCGGCAAAGGCAGCAAGCCTGTTTTTGAGTGGCGTGTTGTGGGTGCAGACTTCAATCATATCGTCTGCATCGGTGAAAAAGATACTGGTTGTTTTCTGTTTCTTGGTAAGACCTGTTTTCATAAAATACCTCCATTTTTCATAAGTTTTTGCCAACTCTACACCTGTAAAAAATGGGCAATTTCCCGATGGAGAGCGTCCAAACGATCTGAGCATCGTTTGAAACGCTCCCGTAGGACAAAATGCAATTTTTGCAGCTCTACACGGGATTTAGCAGGCATCGTCCCGATTGCGGGTTTTATTGCGGTGCGGATTGAAAATATGCCATAGATCGTTGCGTTCGATGGTGCTTTCATAGCTGCGGATTTTGGAGCGGAGACGGCTATTTTCCTGTTCCAGATCTGCTGTGCGGAGCTTACCACGGACGGATTTGTATTGTGCCAACTCCGCCTTGACCGCAGACAGCTCTGCGGTCAGTAATTGAATTTTTGCTTTCAAATCGGAAATAGTTTTCTTCGCTTCTTTCAGCAGTTTCTTCAGCTTGCCCTCCTGCTTTTCCTGCGCTATATATTTCTGTGCCGCTGTGACGAGATTTTGGTAATCTTCACGATCAACAGCAACCTTGGAAGTCAGCGGCAGGGGCTTGGCTTCGATCTGCTCTACAGCTTGAATGGAAACCTGTTGCTGCTGAACAAGCTCGATGCTCTGCTCCAATTCGGCAAGTTCTTCTTTGCGCTTCTCACGCTTAAATTCCAGAACGCTCAGATGCTCCTTGTGTTCGCCCTTCTGCTCCCACTCAATTCCGTGCTCTAACATGATTTCAGCAAGGGCTTCTTTCTCTTTCTGTACCCACAGGTCGCGCTCTGTCAAAGATCGCCCCTCACCGGTAATGCCTTGGTCGGCAAGCGCTTGTTTCAGCGATACACGGGTGGATAATCCCCGTTTACTCCCAGTGGTAAATGGAATGAAGTCAATGTGCAGATGGGGCGTGGCTTCGTCCATGTGCAGGTGGGCAGAATATACATGAAGCTGAGGATTGCGTTCAAGAAAACTGCGATAAAACTTGTCCAGAATGGTCTTTGCCAGTTCCGCATTCTCTCCGGCAGTCCCCATATCGTCTTTGTTGCCCACTTGGAAAATCACTTCATAAAAAGGTTTTTCCTGCTTTCCATCAAGAATTTTTTCGTAGTAGTTTTCGATGCAGCGGTCTTTGCGTTTCTGCTTGGCGTTGAATTCTGCCAGAGCTGCATCAAACAGTTGATGGTATGCTTCCTCAATGGGTGTGTAGCAGTACTCAACATTCAGATGGGTGCGCGTCGGGTCTACATTTTCTGCGAAGTAGGTGCGGCGGTTATGAGCAACAACTCCATCGCCGGACATTGCGCTGATTGTTCGTTTTATAGGTTTTACCTCCTAAATTATGGTCGTATAATTGGAATTCCTTTCGCCGCCGCAGCGGCGGGTTTTGTTACTTTTGTCAAAAGTAACGCAAAAGCACTTTTGACACTACGCATCAAAAGCGCATTGCGCTCTCCGAGGGGGAACGGGGAATGCGGCTTCTGCGGAAGCCTCCGCCGTGGTTTGCAAGTAGTACCCACTTTACAAAATCCACGGCGTGACCGTCAGTCTTTCAGCAATCGAATTTGCTGCAACGCTGCCGCCCACAGGCAGAGAAGATTTGGGAAATCCTCTCTGCCATCCATCTCAAACTCTGCGGATTTTTCGATGGAGACGGGAGATACGAGGGGCTGTGTCAGCCAGTGCTTTGCCTTGTCTGCCAGCAACAGGAGCGTGGCACGCTCCTGTCACAGCTCCCAAGGAGGAGTCGTCCAGCGATAGCTCTGCGGCACTCCACGGCGAGCAAGATACTCCTGCCTTGCCTGTTCCCGTTCTTCTTCGGTGGGAGCGGTCTTGTACTGGGAATAGAGCTGTCGGTTCAGTATGGCGTCAAGCTTCTGTTCCAAGCCCTGCCGGATTTCTTCGTCAAAATCGTCCTCGCCGTTCAGATGATAGAGCACCAGATCAACAAACAGATCATAGGGTATCTGTACACTTTTCATTCGATTCTTTCCTTTCTGTGACGGTTGTGACGATTGTGACGTATTTTTGATACCGCGCCTGCTGTCATTTTAATCGTCACAACCGTCACCAATCGTCACACTGCCTTTCGCGCCAAGCTGATAAAGCTGCCGCTGCGGGTGCGCTTCACGGTATATTCAATGCCGTGTTCATTCAGCAGTTCTCCCGCCTTAACATTGAGCCTGCGGGTCAGAATGTTGGGCTGTATATCCTCGCCAAGCAGCGCTACGAGCTCTGTTGCGCTCCCGCTCCATACGGGGGTATCTCCGGCAATCACAGCTGCGAGTTTGCTCATCAACGGGTCAGGCGGTTTCTTCCAGAGCTCGGTTTCTGCATGATCGAGCTGCCATGTCAGCTTCTCAGCATCCCGCGTCAAATGGAGCTTTTGATCCGGCTGATCTCTGCCGACGATTTCAAGGGTGGCGTTCAAATCGGTGCGCTTTTCCTTTTGCAGAAGAAATGCCCCATCTGCACAGCCAAGCAATCCCGTTGTGCCGGAGATCATTTCAAATTTGTCTCCGGCCTGCTGCTTGCGTGTGTGATGCACCAAGAGCAGGCACACACCGTTTTTGTCTGCAAACTGCTTCATCCTGCCTACGATGTCATAATCGTTGGCATAGCTGTAAGCATCGGTGCTGACCTCGCGGATTTTCTGCAAGGTGTCGATGATAATGAGCCGGGTATCGGGATGCTCCCGGATAAACTTTTCAAGCTGCTCATCAAGTCCTGCGCCAAGCTGCTTTGCATATACCGCAAAATGCAGGTTATCCGTTCCCTCCACGCCGAACATACGGGACATACGCTCCTGTAATCTCTGATAGTCATCCTCCAACGCAAGGTACAGAACCGTACCTTGGTGGACTTCATAATTCCAGAGCGGTTGTCCGGTACTGATGTGATAGGCAAGCTGCGCCATGAAAAACGACTTACCTACCTTTGGCGCACCGGCAAACAGATAGGTGCCGGAGTAGAGCAGACCGTCTATGACAGGCGACCTGCTCTGATATACCGTTTCGTACAGTTCATTCATAGATACCGTGTGCAGATACGCCGGGTCACTCATTCGCTGCATCTTCCGCATAATATCTTCAAAGTTTTCCGGAGAATTTTCGTCCGGGTGATTGATTTCCGTGTCCAAAGCGGATATACTACTGATAGTGTTTTGAACGGACTGCCTTTCATCTGCGCCAACAGATGTGCAAAGGGCAGTCTTTTCTTTTGCTTCATTCATTCGCATCCTCTCCTTTCAGTCCCTGCATAGTGACGGCAATGAGGTCGATTGTGCTTAGCAGCTCATCGGGAACGCTGCCCCCGGCAGCAATGCGCTCCAACTCTGCGCGGATCGCCGTCATCTGCGTTTTGAGTGCCTTGTGTACTCTCGGATTTGGCTGCACCACCACCTCACGCCCCATGCACTTGCGATAGCAGTATTCCTGCTTGGGAAGCCCCGATAGAGCTACAGCCCTGTTCAGTTCCTCCTGTTCTTCGGGAGATACCCGAAATCCCACTGTGATACTGCGAAAACGATTGTGTCGGTCTACATTCTTTGCGGACATTAAACTCAAACTCCTTTCCCAAGATCGTCTAATCTGCTTGCCATTTCTTTCTGCTTGGAGGGAAACAGGTGGGCATATCGATAAGTGATCTCAATACTTTCGTGACCCACCCGATCCGCAATCGCGACAGCCGAGAAGCCCATATCAATGAGCAGACTGATGTGGCTGTGTCTCAAATCGTGGATTCTGATGCGCTTGACGCCTGCTGCCTTTGCACCCCTGTCCATCTCATGGTGGAGATAGCTTTTGGTTACCGTGAAAATACGCTCTTTCTTTTTCAGACCGTACTGCATTTTGAAAAACTCCTGCATCTCCTGGCAGAGAAAGTCAGGCATCTGAATGGTGCGGTTGCTTTTCTTTGTTTTCGGTGAGGTAATAACATCCTGCCCTTTGAGCCGCTGATAGGTCTTGCTGATCTTGACAGTGCCGCGCTCAAAATCGAAGTCCGCAGGCGTCAGCGCCAGCAGTTCTCCCTCCCGGATGCCTGTCCAGTAGAGCATCTGAAAGGCGTAGTAGGAAACCGGCTTGTCCATCATCTCTTCAGCAAATTTCTGATATTCTTCTTTCGTCCAGAACAACATCTCCCGCCGTTCCTCTGTCCCCATGTTTCCGGCTTTCGCTGCCGGATTGGAGTGGAGATCGTAAAACCGGACGGCATGGTTGAAGATGGCGCTGAGCTGATTGTGCAGCGTCTTGAGATAGGTCTGAGAATAGGGCTTGCGCTTCTCATCCCGATAAGCGAGCAGCTCGTTTTGCCATGCAATCACATCTTTGGTGGTGATCTCGTTGATTTTCCGCTTGCCGAAGTACGGGAGCAGCTTCGTTTTGATGATATTCTCCTTGGTCTGCCATGTGCTTTCTTTCAGCCGCGCCTTGAGATCGTTGGTGTAGATTTCACAGAACGCCTCAAAGCTCATGTCCAGATCTCCGGCATTCTGCTGTTGAAACTTCTGCTCCCATTCCAGTGCTTCTCGCCTTGTGGCGAATCCGCGCTTGCATTTGGGCTTGCGTTCTCCTGTCCAGTCCGTGTACTGTGTCACCACATACCACGAACCGTTTTCCTTGTTCTTATAAGCTGGCATCTGCATCCTTCCTTTCTGTTCCGTAGAACCGTTCATTGAAATACTGCCGGTTGACGCGGCCTGCGATGGTCAGAAATCCTTTTGCCTTTAACTCCTCATTGAGCTGCCGAATGAGCTTGTAGGCGTAGGGCTTCGACACATCCAGTTCCGCTGCGACTTCCTCTGCTCGAATAAATCTGTTGTCCATAAAACTCCTCCTTGTTGATTTTTGGTAATACTTGTCCTTATTTCGTGTCGGATACTTTCTGGCCGCCTTCCGATTTGCCCGGGCGGACACACCATGACTGTGATGTGCGACAGGTATTAAATTTCCGAACTTAACTGTAAATGTTTAAGTCTGCACTTGCATTATACTAAGCATATTCCGTTATGTCAAGAGGCTTTTGAGAAAAATATTAAACTTTTTTATTTAGGCTGTATTGACACAAACTAAGCATATATGCTACAATCATCGCAACGATACCAAAGGAGTGTTGGTTTATGGCGATTGGTGAACGAATCCGTTTTATTCGTAATTTGCGTGGCATGACGCAGAAATGGCTTGGCCAAGCTGTTGGCTTTCCGCCTAAAACAGCTGATGTCCGCATGGCGCAGTACGAGTCCGGTTCCAGAACGCCGAAAGAGGATTTGGTAAAAGCTATCGCCAATATGTTGGAGGTTTCTCCCTTGGCATTGCAGATTCCCGACATTGACAGTGACCTTGGATTTATTCACACCCTTTTTGCCATAGAGGACATTCACGGCATCCGTGCTGAAAAGCAGGGAGATGCGGTGCATCTCATCTTTGACGGCAGCAAACGTACCATGGATGAATCAATCTTTACCATGCTTTCCGCATGGGCAGAACAGTCGGAAAAGCTGCGCTGCGGCAAGATAAGCAAAGAGCAGTACGACCACTGGCGCTACACCTTCCCGGAAGAGGACACCACCCAGCGTTGGGCAAAAGTCCCATCGCAGGGACTGAGCGATCTGCTTGTGGAAGCGTTCAAGGATCAGCAGAAAGAAAAATGAACATAGAAAAAGCCCGTACTGACATCCAATCAGTACGGGCTTCAATCATATGGGGAGGTTTGTGAGCCGGGAGAAATTACTCTTTACTCACAAGCCACTGGCAACGCAGAATAACTGCGCTCCGGCGGAATCTTATCAAAATCTTATCAGAAGGGGCGGGTAAAATCTATAAACCATTGGTATTCATGCACTTTTCGGCTTTTCTGATTTACTCCCACTCGCTCAGACTTAACGCATTATGTGTAATTTACGTGTGTCTGATTCCAAGTGGTGACTCTGATTCTCTGAGGCATTCCTATTCCACTGCCTGTACAGCCTCCGGTTATCATTTTGTTATCAGGGTGATAACAGGGGAGACTGTTTTGTTGTAGCAGTTTGAGAATCTCCACAAGTATAGTATAGCGTAGAACGGGTGCTGATGCAAGAGAAAAGATATTTGGCGAATAAATGCATTTGAAATTTATCCTAGTATATATTACAGTTTGTGAATATAAATATCAATAGCTGTGATATACCTCTGTGAATGCACAATTATTCTTACATATGCCCAGGGTGTCCACCTTGTATCAAAAACTGGTGCATATTATGTGGTGTCACGCAAAAAAGCAATGTGTTTATAACATTTTATTATGCATTGGGGCTTTCGTTTGGTCATTTGACCGTGATGGGTGCAAATCGATTTGAGTGGGTGCATTTTTGTGCTATCGTTTTGCAATAGGAATACTGGAGTTTGAATGCAACAAAGTATAGCGTATATTCGAATATCAAGTATACTGAATTTTGAAGGTGGAGGTTATTCTGCAAGAACTGATGTTGCCTCCGCAGGTAGCTTTCTGATAGCAGTTATAACCTCGACAACCCAGCAGGGAACCTTCTCAAGCGACGTGATCTCCTTTTTTACGCGTCGGAACAACGAGAGAGCCTTGGCGTTTCCTATACCATCAATACCCAAGTTCTCTTCTAACCGATACACGAATCCCAAATAATTCTCATGAATGGCTCCATCCGGGAAATCATCATCGATATTAAAAAGCCTCAATATTCCTCGATTTTTCGCGATAGTAGCATCTTCGTCATCTTTTCCTACATTTTGATAATCACCATCAAAGATAATGAATGCAGGAATGCCAAATTCACTATATAGACGATAATACCGATCTAATTCACTTTTTCCGCCACATCGTACAATCGTCACGCCTTCAGCCACCTCATCATACCCGTATAGTGAAAATAAATACGGAAGAATAAGTACTTCGCTTTCCCCCTCGACCAGAATGACCTTGCGTGCAAACATTGCCTCGCTGGATTTTTGAGAATCACCGGTATTTTCGAACGCATTGCGATATCGTTCCATAATATCTGATTTGGTTGTTTCCCGCCCATAGCGCGCTTTGAAATCATTGACAAAAGATTGCGGATGTGCGCTTCTGATATAGGTGCCCTTTTCCTTGCTTTTTCTAACAACGAATATTTCATCGAAATGATCAAGGTCAATAAACTCTGAAGAATGCGTAGTTAATAGCACCTGTGTTCCATTTTCAGCCAGATCTCTGATTATTCTGTAGAAATTCCTTCGTCCCTGTGGATGTAAAAACAATTCTGGTTCATCTATTAAAATAGGCGTCTGATTCTTGAGTTTCATTTTAGAGTACGCTTTGAGAATTGCTATTGTTATGCTAGCTTGTACACCCATCCCCAATTCTGAAGCTCTAAACGTCATTCCTGTCTCAGCTTCATGCACAATTATCTGCAAGGTCCGATAAAAATTCCAAGGATCGTACATGTTGAGGTCAACATTGAAGTCATCTGGGGCTCTATTTAGTTGCCGAGCAGTTTCCTCGCCTAGGATAGATACAAACCATTGCATTAAATTATGACCATTCTCGTCTTTGACTGAAAATAGGATATCATTACGTACCCTTTCCATCTCTTTCTTGAACAGTTCGGCTTTACTAATGTCTTCCAGAGTATCCGGATCAAGAACTGTTTCTTTCATGAATCGCGCATTGATATCACGCAATAGCCTTCCAAGGAGAGTCCACCTGTTTGTAGCTGGATTATCAGACACTTTGCGATCTGCGCCGATCAAAGCAGAAACATATCGTTGTCGTATTTCGTCAGTTACAAATTGATTTCCGTCTAAGTTCAAACCACTTTTTGAATAACCACGATAATTCCAATAATTTGTCAATTCTAGATAGTGCCCATCGTCAAAGTAAACCCTTATCACTACATGCAACGAAGTATCTCCACGATAGTAATCTTCTTTCGAAAAATTATTGAAAGACGGAAAAACCGGGCCTAGCATCCAGTCGATTGCAGCAAATATATTGCTTTTCCCAACACTGTTCTCACCAATAAAAACATTGACAAGTTCAGATAAGCAGATATCAATTTCTTTGATACTCTTGTAATTCTTAATGTACAACCGAGTGATTTTCAATATTTCACCTCCAAAGGAATTGGTTATACCGTTGCTAATTATGATATCTGCTCTATATGTTTTCTCATGTTTTCCATTAACAGGTGTATTTGATAGCAAATGATGCCATCAGAAGATGGTTTCTCTTCTCTGCCTTCAAAACGCTTCAAAAACAAAGTCATTGATTGAGTTTCAGCTTCATCAAAATCATCTTTCTGTGCATGCCGGTACATTGCCCACAAAGCGCCGCGAAAATCATCTATTTGTTTAGCAGTGCATTGCACTATCATATTGAATAACCTTTCGCTGTCAAATCGTGAAAAGAACTTCCGGGAAGAGGCATACTCATCACGCTTTTCAATGACATTATTGCAAAACTCGGTCAGATCGCTCGGGCTATACGTGAACGGAAGACTGTTGTATTCATTATCGATATTTAGCGCTTCAAGAATCTCCTTCTTAAACTCTTCATAACGACTTTTTTCCGAGCCTTGAAATCCTTCACCGGCTGAGAGGAACAGAAGCTCACCATCTATCATTTTCGATTTTCCAGATATGTTCTTAATCATTCTGTCTTTACAAACAGAATAGTCATACCCAAGAATTGTATTCAGTTGAATAAGACGCATCATTAGGTTTCTATAACCGAAATAAGGAAAACCATCTTCTGTATTTAGTTTATCTTCCAGGTTTCTTATTGCGATTCGAACTTCTTGTTCCGTGTGGATATGAAAATTATCTATTATGAGAAAATCCGGATCATTTCTGTAGCTGTGGTGATCGTATATATCCTTGTTTTTGTGCTCATCAATGGCCTCTTGCACCCTTGAAACATCAAACTTCTGCCACCTAATATAATCATAGCAAAAGCGATATAGTGGTACATCCCCGACAGACAGGCTAATCGATAGATTCTCTGTTCCCTCCCAGTCTGGAAACACTCCTGTTTTGATGCGTGTTGAAAACGCGATCAGGCTATAGAAAATGCATTCCAAACGTTCTTTCGGAAGTGTATCCTTTATTCTTTCGTATATATCGATCGTTTTCTGACAAGCAAATATGAACGTCCTCAGATTTCCACATTTAAGAATCCCGAATATTATGATAATTTCGTTAATGTATTCTTCAGTAGCAAAACCAGAGAGGTGTTCATTTTCAAAAGACAGAATAATACTTCTCAATGATTCAGCATAATTGGGCTGAAACAAAATAGTATCTCCGACGGTTTTCTCCTTTGTCTGCAGATATTCCAAAGATGCTTTTGTAAATATCTTTTTTCGAGTACCGTCTTTATCCGGCTCAGACCAGACATATTCTATGAGGGCACTTTCGTTCGATACAATTAATACCTTTACGTCATCTTGTTCAACAAGACTATTGACGTATGCAAGTAGTTCGATGATATTTATTGCGCTTCTTTCTGCATCCTCCAAAATTATCAGTTTATTTGAAAGATCGACGGATTCATACAGCTGTCTCAACTCGTCATCAGACGAGGATATATCGATATTAAAGAAACTTGTTGCTCCCTTAAACAACGTTCTTACAACGTTTTTTCCTGTTTGGAACGCCTCGCTATCTTTGGTAAGCCATTTGGCTTTAAGTTCAAAATATATACCTTTGCTGATTTCCAACACATCATGCATACCGTAGAGTGAAACGACGACACATCTGCTTTCCTTTTCCCTTTTAAGTGAAGGGATCAAATGATTCTTAATGTAGTGACTTTTTCCGGATCCCCACTCTCCAGAGAGCATTATGGCGTTATGAGTCTTATCGTTTTCGAGGTAATGGATAATGTACTCAGTCAATTCTTCGTATGTCATATGAACGCTCATCCTACGCCAATCTGTCAATAGGCATTCCGAACAGAAACGTCTTCCTTCAGTACTTGTCAAATTATTTCTCAGTATAGCTGTCTCAGTGCTCGATATTCCTCATCAATCAACTGTTTTATGACGGCTATTTTCTTTTCATGAGGCATATCTTCCGGCGGTCGTACACGTGCCTTGCCAAGTTTCGATTCTGCAAGTTTTGTTAGTTTTCGTAAAGACGCATTTGTCTTGAAGATAGCATCGACTGCTTCTGTACACTGTCTTGGTGGTAGAACGTTTACTGTTATTATCTTTTGAGTAGTATCATCCGTTGCAAACATGAATACTTGACCGTCACGTTCGTTACGATAGAGCATACTCCATGCCGCAATATAGGTAATATCCCATGCCTGATTCTTTATGCCGCGAACCGTATTATCAAAATCTTTCGATTGAATTCCCTTTGGAAGCGCAACATTTGACCCCTTACCAAACACCATAGCCGCATAAACCATTATGCTTTCAGCGATAGCGAGCGACGTAGCGAACAGAGGAAAGACATCTTATTTCGTCAACAAAGACAAGAAGAGCGTTCAACTGACACTCTTCTTTTGTTCATACCTCTTAATGCTGTTTTTGTTTTACCCAAATACTCCCGCGCAAGCAGCAGCATATCGCCCGTATGAAGCGAGTTCGCGTATTTTGCTCTGCTGTCTTCTCCGTCTGCTGGGGAGTGTACCGCTATTCGGCCCGAGCAGATTCTTATACTGACCACTCTCACAAACTACTTTCCATTCTTCCATAAGAGCCTTTGTCGCCTCAATAACTTCTCTCTGTGCATCATCGTCCGGATCAAACGCCGGAATTATCTTATATGGAAGCGTATGGATATGACGTTTCCCGAACCCACCCTCAGGCTGGAAGTCCGATATTGCTTCCCAGAGCGCCGCACTATTGAGCAGCCCAGAGATATAAATCGCTTCATCTTCTGTTTTAGAAAGATACCAATACAGCGTCTGATCGATCACGAGGCGGTTTCTGTCAAACTGTCGAAGGTCGATATACGCCGCGCACGGATTCGACCCACTTGCACTGGAAAGTACCAGATAGTCTTGAGAGAAATTCTGCTTATAGAGTTTCCCGTAGATATTGATCGTCTCGCTGAGGAAGGGAACTAGATCTTGTCCGACCGCATCTGCAATCTGCTGGAAAACATATTCCGTACTGGCGTTTACGAGTGCAAGATCGGCCTGGAATAGAGGTTTCCAGACTCCCTGCTCCTTCCGTCCAGGGATTAATCCTTTCGCGGGAGCGGCCATAATAAACGGCGACAGATGTTTAGAGATGAACGCATCATACATGAACTCGTCCTCAAAATCCTCTGCGGCAAGATTGTTGCAGAGATTTTTCTTGCTCTCGCTAATGAGGTACCAAAGTTCTCCGGTGCGTTCAATTGGTCTAATATCCCAGTTTCCATTGGGCCTCCGGACGAACTGATGGAACAAAGCTGTTCTCGGGAACAGATCACAGCCCTGCGCAAATCCGAGCGAATCACCCGCGATCACGTCCGCAACCTCGACATCTCCACCTTTGTTTGTCCATGCGCTCCGCTTGCCTTGACGATTGAGCGTATACGTGCAGGGTTCGTAATCCCGTACAGCTCCATAAACACGCCCAGAGATCACGTCAGGTTCCGCAGTACTCTTTTCTCCGGAAAGCACAACAGCCTTGTTTTTGAACGTATCGGTCGGAAGCTCCCAAATCGCCCCAACTTTCGCCTCAAGTTCTGCGTCAGATGTCGCATATTTTTCTTTCCTGAACGGCTCGTGGTTCAGACCGCTCATTAGGCTCGCAGGCATGATATAGCTCCAATGTCCACCATCCCGAAGATAGCGGTCAATCGAACTAACCAAAAAAATCGTCGCGAGTTCCATATGCGGATGCGCCGCGCCATGCGGCTGGATTGCGTACTTTCTTGCAATCTCCCCGAGCGCGTTCTTATAGGGATTATCTGCCAGCTTACTCATCGCCATCCAAGGCGGATTAGAAACGATACAGTTGAACTGCTTTTCCGTCAGTCCCGGTCGATAGCTATTGCTGATGATAAAATGCCAGATGCCGTTGCGTCCTTGACGCTGGAGCGTTTCTAGCTGGAGAACCATTTGCATCGCCGTCGCCGATAGCTCCGTCTTCTTCTGCGCCCCAATTTCTATACCGCTTTCTCGTTCGACCGCATTGACCAGTGGATCGGTTGAGATAAGATCAGTTGTTTCTTCCTGTCGCGCCCTCGCCATAGCCAACCTATAAACCTTTGAGATGAACGAATCGAATACTTTCCGATACGCAGGAGAGAACAGAAACGCCGGCACCCTGATTTGCTGCCGATTAAGCGTGAGCACATAATAATCTTCATCTTGTGTAGGCATTCTATGGGTGATAGGCGTAGCGACAAACAGAGAGTCCGCATGATAAATTGGGACAGTTATGCTTCCAAAGTGCGTGGGGAAGAGGTCTCGCATCGTCATGATCCAGTTGACCTTCGCTAGCATCACCGCCAGAGGATCAATGTCGAACCCCATCACAGCTGAGAAAATGATAGTGTCTTTCTGAGCGTCGTAATTGTCCGCCGAGATTCCATATTTTTCTCGCACGGCTTTGATCGATTCAATCAGGAAAACACCCGAACCACAGCACATGTCCATAATGCGCGGTTCTTCGTCTCCGAGCTTCTCAATGTTGTAATCGACAATATCCCTAGCGATCCAATGCGGCGTAAACTCCTGCCCGAGCATAAGTCGGTGCTCTCGATTAGCAAGCTGTGCCAGTAGTCGACCGAAGATGTCCTGTTCTCCGAGCCGAGAAAAATCATACGCCCGGAGCCTACTCTGCATCCGACTTACACAGGGAATCACCAGATCTACATAAGGACTGTTGTTAAGCCAGCCAAAGTAATCGTAATCGACAAAGTTATAGATGTTCTGCCGCGAGAAATATTCGCCACCCAGTATCGCTTTAATCTCGTCATCCGAGCTTATGATTGCTCTTCCAGCGAGGATATTAGCGCAAAGCACCTTTGCGACTGTCACAAGATAAAACTCGCTTACATACGTTTCCGTAGAGAAAGAGCCATAATCCGAAGCGCCGAGATACGCGATAAAATTTTGCCAAACCTGTTTGATAAGTGCCGCATAGTCTGGCTTTTCTGTCATTGCCGTGTTGACCGCTTGAGAAAAAGTTCCGATAGATTCTCTATAGAAACTGCTCTCAACGCCAAAGTCCGTCACGAGCGTCTTTGCATTCAAAATACGCGATTCGTCCCGCGCCATAAACTGATTAATAAACTGCTCAAAACGAGAAAACTCTTCATCCGTCCCGACCGACAAGTCGACGAACATAATCTGTTCAAGCTCAACGTCGTCCGGCCCGAGTAGTCTGCCTTCCGCCGGTTCGCTGACAATCCGAACTTTATATCCGTACCACCTGACCGTGTCAGACAGCACACTGAGGACTTCCGACTCCGGAATGCCAATATTGCAAAGTGCTGCCGAATACTCTTTGACCTGATGATACCCCTCGGAGAAAATACCCTGTATCGTCAGATTCTTCTCGTACTCAATCGCCGTCTTTCCGACTACCGCATCAACAAACCCGTCTCGGTTTCCACGCGTCGACGAGAAATGTACATGCTCTTCCGTGCCCTGCATATGTGCCTGTAACCACCAAGGATAATCCGGAAAGATACTGAGCAGTCTGGAAGAAAGGTAGTGGCGAATCCGATCCTCGACCGCCCCCTCGTCAATCAGCGCCTGCGCCTGTATCGCGAAATCTCTCAGATTTTCTCTGTTCATAATCTTGTGCTCCGTTCGTTATATTTACGCTCCAAAAGCCTTTCAATCCGAGACGTCATCTGTTCATCTCCGAACGCTGCGGCGATTGTATTATCGATTTTCTCCTGAATATCCTCAGTCATCATTTCTCCGGCAATAAGCTCTTTTCCTGCATCCTCCAGTTCCTGAAGGAGTTCGTTCGAAAGCTTTGGAAAAAGAAGCTTTTTGAGGTGACTCGCCTCGACTTTAAGCGCACCGCCACCCATCACCGTACAAATCAGCTCTAAGTAGAGCTTGCTCCATGTCGAGTTGAGCATCGCAAACGCAATTCTGATCGTCCGAGCGTCTCGTCCCCAGAGTGTCACCATGTTCGCATCAATCGCAATCGGGTCAGTTTCTGATTGTGTGACGAATAAACATTCCGGGATTCTCGCCGACACTCTCGTAAGGCAAAGGTTCGGAAGATGACGATTTGCCATCTTTGGAAGCCGGAACCACTCGCGAACAATTTTCCCCTCGACTATTTTCTCGTTTGGAGCCACTGCGCTATAATCTTTGAACCGCCGCCCCTTAGTGTCGTGGTAGGTTTCTGCCAGGTCGATATAATCCCTTAACTCTCCTTTGATTTCTCCTTGCGGATAGATCACTGCGGTTTTGAGTTTATCGGGAGTCACAACCAACCCGTTAACCTCTCCGCGGTTCTGTAGCGTTGGGACAATATCATCCTTCTTGAACCGATATTTCCTTCCGCCACGATCCCATGTTTTACTTCGAACGAGAACCGATTCGCCTTCTTCCTCTTTAATTTGGACATAGAAGAAGTCGTTCGCTCCCGTCCGTAGCCCCTGACCGCATTCAATACCCATATCGGAAAGCGATACATATTCAGTTTCAGTAGCATTCCGCTCTCCTACAATCTCCGCAAGATCGTGAGGTAACCTTAAGTTTTTTGAAAAGAAGCTCACGTCCTCTGGCATGCTCCACTTTTGAGCATCCTTTACACCCCTGAGATGAGGGAAGAGCGTAGTCGTTGGCTGTTCGATACTTTTATCTGTTTCTACTATCCGAGTGATATACTGCTCGGATTTGCCAATTGACTGCATCTCGGTTCGTTTTGCAACTATAAGACAAGTCTTAACCAGTGCTTCTGGAAACCAACTCGCGTTTGTATCTATTGCGACCGTCTCAACCCTAAAACACTTCAGAAGCAGATACTGTATCGGAGCGGCATAATCTCGGCTAAGCCAAGTCTCCGGCACCACCATTGCAAGATATCCGTCCTTTTTCACCAGTGCCGCGCAGAGCAACCACGCTGGAACCGCCATATCAGAAAGCCCAGAATAGTTTTTAGCAAGCTGCAGAAATAGTGCTTTTTCTTCATCGGAGAGATAAGAAGTCCGTCCGATTTGGACAATCAGATTCTCTCGTATTTCCTGCGCCGAGGGCATCACCTCGTCGTTACCGCCTTGCAATTGGTACCTGACATACGGCGGATTCGTGATGACCAGATCAAACCCTTCTGGAGTGACAATATCGCCGGTCAAAAACGCATCACCATGTATAACTCTCGCCTCGGGAACGCGCTCGGCGCATTCCCGAGAAACCTCTTCGTCGATCTCTACTCCGAACATTGCCGAACATTTTTTAGCATTCTCTCGAACCGCGACCAACATATCGCCAATCCCAGCCATCGGATCAACCACATTCACCCATTCGTGTTTCTCCGGAAGCAGAGAGAAAAGCATGTCCGCTACCCTCTTGCCGGAGAAATACTGCCCGAATCGCTTTTTATGCAGTATCATCTCTTGCTGCGTCATGCCGTTTCTTCCTCCGCTAAAATCCGAATATACTCATAGAACTGAGCAGCATCTCTCTGCACCTCGATCCCATTTTCCATGCATTTCCCAATATACAACGAATAGCAGTGACGTTTCTCGATCTCAGTCTCGTGGAGGTTTTCTGCTACCACTTGCCGGAGAATTTGCTTCTCACTCACTAACGCCGTTTTTTCTGTTTCGCTCTTCTTGAGCAAGAACAGAGGATCGCCTTGCACAGCAGATCTGGAGATCACCTGTTTGAAGCTAGCCTGAGTTTTGTCGAGAAAACTGGATTGTTCTATCTCCAGACCTGCCGATTTGATCGCTTCAGAAAATGCTCCCCAAACCGTCGCTTTTGCAGCATGGAAAACCACTGCTATTACACCGTCGTCTTTAGTAATGCGCTTTATCTCTCGGAATACCTTTGTCAGCATATCGCGATATCTATCGACGCTTTTATTCTGCGCATTACTAATGATCACTTCCTCTTCCCGTTCAGTGACCGCCGGGAGCCAGAGTTCATTAATCTGGTTCACCTCAGCATAGGGGATAAAGTCTCCGAACGGTGGATCAGAAAAAACAAAGTCGACGCTTCGATCAGGTTCAATCATCTGTGTGCTTGATAGATTCCTAACCTCGACTGCACCATGGCAATCCTCAAGCATTTTATAAGCTTCCTCAAACGGCTTTGCTTTCCGCTTGAGCCCGAGCAAAATATTCTTTTCCACCGGAAGCTTGCTAATATAGAGCACTCCACTCTGCGCACCCGTGAGCACAAAATCCTTAGCATCGTGTTTGGCGACCACTCTCGTCATCAGTGTACAGTGTGCCCCATTATAGCTAAGAAGCAGAAGCTTCAAAGCATCAGCCTCGCGCTCCGGATACGTCTCCGCCAGCTTCCAAAGCTCCGACATCACCCGGAAATTCCTAATCGTATAAAAGTGGTGCAGATGCGTAATGCCATAATGGTAACCCGTTCGATGCAGATCGCCCCATTCAATTTCTCTCGGAGTTTCTGTCGGTGTAAATTCTTCTTCGAGCTTACAGATAATAGCCTCGTCTTCTGTAGTTGCCGCCCGATCCCAGTTTACTCCGTCCGACACTCCATAAATCCAAGCAAGCTTCCTCTTCTTGCGAGATATTGTTTTTCCGAGTAATCTATCGTCGTAATCCTCCGTCAAAAACGCCATCTCGTCTACAAAAGACACCTTATGACAGCATGGGCATTCGATAGAATCTTTGAATGTCGCTGGATTTCTGGACGTCCCATGCGAGAAATAGTCAATCTCCGCCCCGCATTCAGGACAGATCAATATTTCCGTCCAAATTGCATAACGAATCGAGCCTGCTGCGCCTTCAGGGGATTTAGCGGCATAAAAATCAGCAACAAGCGTCTGAGCTTTCGTCGTAAAGCTTCTGACTGCATTGGCATATTCTCGCGCCGAGAGCCTGTTCGTAAGCGTCCTCGTCGCAAAAGTCGCATACGTTCCAATCTCATAGAGGATTGCATTCCGGCTACCCCAGACCGGCTCCACGCCGAGTTCTTTTGCAGTCTCAATTATTTTTTCTGTCGGATGCTCAGAAAGCAGGGCCGCAATCCCCGTGCTGCCGCTTCCAGAAAAAGCATCAAGTACCGTCTCTCCTGGCTTGGTTGCTGAAGCAATATAAACCGCAATCGCCTCCGGTGAGATTTTCGTAGGGTAGGGAAAAGTATTGTAGAACGCCCCGCTACGCGTCGAAGGTAATGGTTTAGAGAACAGGCTGTCTAAATTCCGCATCTTGTCGCTCATCCCTCAGTCCTCAAAGTCAACGATGTCCTCAACCTTCACGTTCAGTGCTTCGCTGATCTTCCGAAGCACTTGCGTCGACACGTCGCCATCTTTTCCCATTTTAGCCATAACGTTCGTAGAAAGCCCCGCCATCTCTCGCAGATCTTTCTTTTTGAGCTTCCGATCAACAAGCAACTTCCAAAGCTTATTGTAGTTCATGTCTTGCCTCCGCTCCCCTCGAAAATACATAACCATTATATCAGTTTCTGTCGATATTTGCAAATAACTTTTGAGTTTCTCAAAAATTTGATTTGGCTGATTGAAAACGCAACCAGTGTGGGCAATCATAGAGTCTGAAGCTTAAGAGTAAAATGTTGAAACTTGTCAAGTAGCCTTGAAACGTTGAATAGAAAATGGTCTGCGCCAATGATTTGGGCGCAGACCACTTCTATGTACAGTAACACAAGCATAGTCGCAAGCATAGTCGCAAGCATAGTCGCAAGCAGGGCAAAGGTAGCACCTTTTGCATTTTGCTTGTTGGTGGCCCTGCCCCCAAGCCCCTTTACCAGATCTTGCGATCTGTGGTTGTGGTGTCTTGTTGCGC
>UMHM01007744.1_pt1 | contig 18612 bp, 18 predicted proteins | sample 1965501 | NCBI WGS metagenome assembly UMHM01 (sample SAMEA4836095, study PRJEB28245) | human gut metagenome | biome: gut microbiome; material: fecal sample | place: Denmark | collected 2008
AAAAAGAACTTGAGATGTATCAAAAAATGATGGACAAGGGATTCAGTATTTCAAGTATCGCATCCATCTTCTCAGTAAGTGAAGAGCCGATTGAAAGGCTATTGATGAAAGCATAAAGCTATGGACATGAATGTGTCCATATTTTTTATGGTTAACAAAGTGAACAAATGAATATAAAGTATACAAAGTTAACTAAGTGGAGGCGCTTTATGAATACGTTCAAGAAAATATATTGTCGAATTTTTCAGAATTGTTTTAAACTTGTGATTCCTGTTTTGCCTTATCGAACTCCAGATATATTAAAGAGTACATCTTTGATTTCTCATGTATGTATGAAAAATCGTATTACTAAGGTTATGATTATTACGGATTCTACAGTACATCAATTGGGTATATTAAATCGTATGTGTGAACACTTAAATCATCATTCTATTGAATATGTCATTTATGATAAGACGGTAGCGAATCCAACAAGTGATAATGTAGAAGAAGCTCGAAATATATATTTATCTTCTCATTGTCAGGCGTTAATTGGGTTTGGCGGAGGCTCCAGTATGGATTGTGCTAAGGCAGTTGGAGCAAGAATTGCTCGTCCTAAGAAACCACTATCAAAGATGGAGGGTATATTGAAGATATGGAAGAAGTTACCGTTGTTGATTTGTGTACCAACGACAGCTGGAACAGGAAGTGAAACGACTTTGGCAGCTGTAATTGTTGATTCAAAAACACGACATAAATATGCGATTAATGATTTTAATTTGATTCCGGATTATGCGGTTTTAGACCCTAAGCCCACCTTGTCTTTACCTCCATTTATTACGGCATGTACGGGGATGGATGCCTTAACACATGCAGTTGAAGCATATATTGGAAATTCAACGACAAAAAAGACGCGTGAATATGCTCTAAAGGCAACGAAGCTTATCTTTGAAAATATATATAAAGTATATGAAAACGGAAATGATTTAGAGGCAAGAAGCCATATGCTAGATGCAGCTTATTATGCAGGTCATGCTTTTACTGTATCTTATGTAGGATATGTACATGCGATTGCCCACTCTTTAGGAGGAAAATATAATATTGCGCATGGCTTAGCCAATGCAACATTATTGGATGTTGTGTTGAAACAATATGGAGACAGTGTGTATAAGAAACTCTATGAAATGGCTTTGTATTGTGGCATCTGTAAGGCGAAGGATTCTTATAAAGTTGGTGCTGAGCGTTTTATAGAACAAATTGCTTTAATGAAGAAGCATTTTGGCATTCCATCTACATTTAGTGAATTGAAGAAATCAGATATACACGAATTGGCTCTTTATGCAGATTATGAAGCCAATCCATTGTATCCAGTTCCTGTTTTGTGGGGTGTAAAAGAGTTAGAAAAAGTGTATGATTTAGTAGTGGAGGATTGAGCATGGATCCAATTGTTTTAAAACAAAGAGAATTTTATAATCAGCATAAAACCATAAAATTAGATTTTAGGGTAAATGCCTTAAAAACTTTAAAAAAGGCAATTTTAGCTTATGAAGATCGAATCAATGAAGCAATTAAAAGGGATGTGGGAAAATCAAATTTTGAAACCTATATGTGTGAAGTTGGGTTAGCTTTAAGTGAGTTAACTTATATGGAAAAGCATATCCGTAAATTTTCAAAAGAAAAGACAGTGTATACACCTTTATCACAATTTTTGTCACGCAGCTATGAAAAGCCAAGTCCTTATGGTGTGGTGTTAGTGATTAGTCCTTGGAACTATCCTTTTTTATTGTCTATTGATCCATTGATAGATGCACTTGCAGCAGGAAATACAGTTGTATTAAAGCCTAGTGAATTTAGTCCGTATACATCGCAAGTTATTAGCGATATGATTGAAGAATATTTTGATCCAGAATATGTGGCTTGTGTACTTGGAGATAGTGAAGTGAGTTCTAAATTATTAGACTCAAAGTTTGACTATATTTTCTATACAGGATCAAAACGTGTTGGAAAAATTGTGATGAATAAGGCAAGTCAATATTTAACTCCAGTTACTTTAGAATTGGGTGGAAAAAGTCCGTGTATTGTCGATAAAGATGCAGATATAAAATTGGCCGCTCGAAGGATTGTGTTTGGTAAATATTTAAATTGTGGACAGACTTGTGTAGCACCTGACTATATATTGGTGCATGAATCAATAAAGGATCGTTTTATCGAGTGTGTAATATCAGAAATAAAGCGTCAATACGTAAGTTTAGATGATTATGGTTATATTATTAGTGAAAAACATTATAAGAGAATTCTAAGTTTGATTGACTTGGATAAGATTGTTTATGGTGGAAAACATCATAATCTACAAATTGAACCTACTGTAATGGATCGTGTGAATTGGTCAGATTCTGTTATGCAGGAAGAGATATTTGGACCAATTATGCCAATTCTAACATATTCAAATTTAGATTCAATCATTGATAAAATTAATTCTATGCCAAGCCCATTAGCTTTATATATTTTCACAAATAATAAGCAGGTATCTAAAAAAGTGATTCGTGAAGTTTCATTTGGTGGTGGCTGTATTAATGATGTCGTGATTCATTTGGCTACGAGCAATATGGGATTTGGTGGTATAGGTGAAAGTGGTATGGGATCTTATCATGGAAAGCGTGGGTTTGAAACATTTAGTCATACAAAAAGTATTGTAGATAAAAAGCGTATGATTGATTTGCCAATGCGATATCAGCCTTATACAAAAATCAATGAGAAATTGATTCGCTTTTTCTTAAGATAATCTTTATAATAAATGTATGAGTAATAAAGAAAAATTTGCGTATGACATCGATTTAGGTGCCATCATGGACTATGTAGAAAACCGTTTTATGTTAGTAATAAAAGATGAAGATTGGACACAGGAGGAAATTGAAATGTTGAATAGTGGGATCGATCTTCATTTTTGTTACACAAATGATATCGCGATATTTGTACTTGAAGGTGGAGATATTGATAACAGTGATTTTTATTTCAATGTTCAGGAATGTGACTGGAAAGATCATTTGTTTGCGACAGATTGTTTAGATGTTGATATTATTTTAGTGAATAAGGCAAATGAAATTTGTTTTAAAAAGTCAAAAACTTTGACAAAAGAGCAGAGTCAAATCATTAAGGATTGTCTAAATCAACAAAATGAGGTATCCTTTATGCCAAGTGAATATGATGTGAATGTGCAGGGAATCCAGGATGCGTATGAACCATATGAGCTTATTCGTTATGAGAAATGCGAAATTAAATTGTAAGAAGGAGAAAATATTATGAAGGCAGTTATTAGTGTAATTGGACAAGACAAGGTCGGTATTTTGGCGATGATTGCAAATGAATGTGCAGACCACAATTTGAATGTGTTAGATGTAACACAAACAATTGTAGATTCTATATTTACGATGACAATGATCGTGGATATTGATGAGATGAGTATTCCTTTAAATGAATTTGCGGATAAGATGGAAGTCTTAGGAAAAGAAAAGGATTTAGTCATTCGTTGCATGCATCAGGATATTTTCAATTCTATGCACAAGATTTAATGAGGTATTCGTATGCAGACAAGTGAAATTTTAGAAACTATTAAGATGATTGATGAGGAATATTTAGATATTCGTACAATTACAATGGGTATTAGCTTATTGGATTGTATGGATCCAGATATTCATGTGTCATGTCAAAAAGTGGAAGAAAAGATTTGCCGTTTAGCGAAAGACTTGGTTAATGTAGGTAATGATTTTAGTAAAACGTATGGTATTCCTGTTGTAAATAAACGAATTAGTGTAACACCTATTGCGATGTTAGTGGCTTGTTCAGGCGGAAACCCAGTTGAATATGCCCTGACTTTAGAGCGTTGTGCACAAAAGTTAGGTGTAGATTTTATTGGTGGATATTCTGCGTTGGTGCAAAAAGGTTATGCAGCTGGAGATAAAGAATTAATTGAATCAATTCCAGAAGCATTGGCTAAAACACAACATGTATGTGCAAGCGTCAATGTAGGTAGCACAAAAGCAGGTATCAATATGGATGCAGTCGCACAGATGGGCCGTATTGTTAAAAGCTGTGCTGAATATACAAAGGATGAAAATTGTTTAGGTGCGGCAAAATTAGTTGTATTCTGTAATGCTCCGGAAGACAATCCATTTATGGCAGGTGCCTTCCATGGTGTTGGAGAAGCAGACTGTGTAATTAATGTTGGTGTATCTGGACCAGGTGTGGTTCGTGCCGTATTAAGCAAGGCAGATAAATCATTGCGTATGGATCAAATTGCAGATTTGATTAAGCGAACAGCTTTTAAAATCACACGTATGGGTCAGTTAGTTGGCACAGTTGCGAGTGAAAAGTTGGGAGTTCCATTTGGAATCGTAGACTTATCTTTAGCTCCAACTCCAGCTGTTGGTGATAGTGTTGCCTATATTCTAGAAGAAATGGGATTGGAAACATGTGGTGCTTACGGTACTACAGCATGCTTAGCTATGTTGAATGATGCAGTTAAAAAAGGTGGCGTTATGGCAACAAGTAATGTAGGTGGATTATCTGGTGCTTTTATTCCAGTAAGTGAAGATGCGGGTATGATTCATGCAGCTAGAACGGGCGCTTTAAAATTAGAAAAATTGGAAGCTATGACAGCTGTATGTAGTGTTGGCTTGGATATGATTGTAATTCCAGGTGAAACAAGTGCGAGTGTTATTTCAGGAATTATTGCGGATGAAGCGGCAATCGGTATGGTTAACACAAAAACTACAGCTGTTCGTGTTATCCCTGCGATTGGTAAAAATGTTGGAGATGAATTAGATTTTGGTGGTTTATTAGGCGCAGGTCCTGTTATGCCAATTTCTCAAATTTCAAATGACGTTATGATTAATCGTGGTGGAAGAATTCCAGCTCCATTACAAGCATTAAAGAATTAATGAGGAAGTGTTTCACTTCCTTTTTATATTGATTTTTTATGGGTTAGATTATAGAATGTAATTGATTGTATAAATACTTTAATTAAACAATATAATAAGTATATAGTTATATTATAGGAGACTAAAACATGACGATAGAAGAATGTTATAAAAAGATGGGCGCAAATTATCAGGATGTTATTAAACGTTTGCCTAGTGAGTCAATGATAAAAAAATTTGCTTTGAAGTTTAAAGAGGATACAAGTTTTCAAGAATTGGAAACGGCGTTGAATGAAAAACAAGTGGAGATTGCATTTCGTGCAGCACATACATTAAAGGGTGTATGCATGAATTTAGGATTTGATCATTTGTATAAGCCTAGCTTTGATATTACCGAAAGCTTACGTGCTGGTAATTTAGATGAAGGAATACAACTGTTTGGTGAAGTAAAAAAGCAATATGAAAAAACAATGGAAGCTTTAAATGAGTTTTCCAAACAAAAGTAAATAAGAAGACTGCTTTCCGTAGAGGGAAGCTTTTTTTGTGTAATGTAAATAAATGTAAAATAATTTCAAATTAATGTTGCAATTTTACAGAAAACGAATATAATATTTTACATAAACAAGGAAAAGAAGAAGTACAAAAGTAATTTTTCTTAAGAGAGATAACGGTTGGTGAAAGTTATTGTAAAATCTTTTGGAACGTGTCTTGGAGTTATTTGGTCGAATATTTGAGGCTAAATCGTGAATTCGCGTTAAGAATGAGGTGTCATCTGTATAGGCAGATGGAAATTTGGTGGTACCGCGTATACAACGTCCAATTTTTATTGGTCGTTTTTTTTATAGAAGGGATGTGTGTGAATGGAAAGTGATCGACGTAATATTTTAATTTTTGATTTGCATACAGAGAAAGGTAGGAATATAAAATGAAAAAAATTATTAAACTAGGAATGGCAGCTTTAACAGCTTTGACAATGGCAGGATGCTCAAGTGGTTCAGCATCAAGTGATAAAAAGGTTTTAACCGTAGGAATTTCTCCAGATTATGCGCCTTATGAATCAGAAAATAAGAAGGGGGATATCGTTGGATTTGATCCAGATATGATGAAATGCTTTGAAGAATATTTAAGTGAAGAAGAAGGAGTAACTTACAAATTGGAATTAAAGAAGATGGATTTCGATAATATCATTACTCAGCTTCAAGGTGATCAGATTGATTTAGGTATTTCAGGATTTACTTATGATTCAAAACGTAAAGTTGAATGGTCAGACCCATATTTAGGTTCAAGTCAGGTTGCAGTCGTTCCAAAAGATTCAGATATTGCTTCTGTTTCGGATTTGGAAGGAAAATCTTTAGTAGCTCAAACAGGTGCTACAGGTGAGGCTGCTGCAAAAGAAGTAAAGGATGCGAAGGTAACAGGATTAAAGAATGTGCAAGATATTATGAATGCGTTAAGTGCGAACCAATATGATGCGGCTATTGTAGATTTAGGTGTAGCTAAAAATTATGTTAAGAGTGGCGAATTTAAAATGTTAGATGAGTCATTGATGGATGAACAAAATTATGTCATTGCGAAAAAAGGAAATAAGGATGTCATTAAAAAAATCAATAAATGCATAAAGAAATTCTTGGCTAGTGATGATTATGACAAGTTATGTAAAAAGTATGGTTTATCTCCGTTAGAAACAAAATAGAAAAGGTGGAAAGTGTATGTTTGTTGCGATTGATCAGGTGTTTACATTAGAGAATATACTCTATTTAGCAAAGGGTGCGCTGTTGTCGGTTGCGATTGCAGCGCTTTCCCTTTTAATTGGTTTAGTGCTTGGAATTCTAGGAGCCAGTGGAAGAAGAAGTAAACATAAAGTGCCTAGGGCGATAGCTTTTGTGTATGTCACAATTATTCGTGGGACTCCATTGTTGCTACAGATACTGATTATTTTCTCTGTTATTCCATCTATTTATACAGCTTTTACTGGCAATGTTTTAAGAATCAATCCAATCGTGATCGGTATGATTGCATTGAGCATCAACTCTGGCGCCTATCAGACAGAATTACTTCGTTCGGGTATTAATGGTGTAGATAAAGGACAATGGGAAGCCTGTGAAACTTTAGGATTATCGAACTGGAAGACCATGAAGCTTGTTATTTTGCCACAGGCATTTAAACGTGTGGTTCCACCATTGATTAGTGAATTTATCACATTGATTAAAGATAGTTCGCTGATTAGTTGTATTGGTGCTGTAGAACTTTTAAAGGGAGCTCAAGTGATTGGGGCAGAGTATTATGATGTTATGTCTCCATATATGCTTGCGGCTATATTCTATTTGATTATGACTTGTATTGTTTCTTATATTGGAAGTAAAGTGGAAAAGAGGTTGGCTGTAAGTGATTAGAGTAGATAATGTTTCAAAAAAATTTGATAAAACGCGCGCCCTAAAGAATGTGAGCTTAGAAGTCAACAAAGGGGATATTATTTCTTTGATTGGCCCAAGTGGATCTGGTAAAAGTACATTGTTAAGATGTATTCATGGATTGGAGCATGTGGACACAGGAAAAATCTATTTGGATGATGAATGGATGAATCCGAGTGATGAAAAGAAGTTTCGTGAACAAAGAAATCGCATGGGATTTGTATTTCAGCATTTTAATTTATTTCCAAATATGTCAGTTTTACAAAATTGTAAGCTTGCTCAGGTGGAAGTCTTAAATAAAAGTGATGAAGAAGCAGAAAAAACGGCTTTGAAATATTTAGAAAGAGTTGGTTTGTCAGACAAAAAGGATGCATATCCTAATAATTTATCAGGTGGACAAAAACAGCGTGTAGCGATTGCAAGAGCCTTATGTATGAATCCGGATATCATGTTGTTTGATGAACCTACAAGTGCATTGGATCCTGAAATGATCAAGGAAGTGCTTGAAGTTATGAAAGATCTTGGTAAGCAAGGAATGACAATGGTTGTGGTTACACATGAAATGGGATTTGCGAGAAAGGTAGGAACTCGAGTTGTCTTTTTGGATCAAGGAGAAATTGTTGAAGAAAATACAAGTGAAAAGTTTTTTGAGAATCCTCAATCGGATCGCGCTAAGGATTTCTTGAGTAAGGTGTTCTACGAATGAGATTACCAGATTTCAAAGTGGAGCAATGGATGAATGATTATGAATATGATGCCATCTATAATTTGACAGATACTTGTGTTAAAGCTTTGACGTTACAAGAATTATTAGATTTAGAATCATTGGATTTTAAAGGCCTTACCCTTGATTATGGCCAGATTACTGGAGATATTGATTTAAAAAAAGCGATTTTATCTTTATATAAAAGTGGAACGATTGATAATGTTACAACGGCACAAGGTTGTTTGCAAGCAAATGAATTAGTGATGAATACATTGTTGGAAAAAGAGGATGAAGTTATCACAGTTGTTCCTGGCTATCAGCAGTTTGTTGATATACCTAAATCGATTGGATGCAAGGTTCATGTGATTGGGTTGCGTGAGAGGGATTGGCAAGTGGATATTGAATCTTTTGAACAATATATCAACTCAAATACGAAAATGATTATTTTAAATAATCCTTCTAATCCAACAGGTACGGAGTATTCAAAACAATTTCTGATGCGTCTTATTGACTTGTGTAGAGTAAATGATATTTATATTCTTTGTGATGAGGTTTATCGTGGTTTAAATGATGAACTTTCAATCAGTGATATATATGAAAAAGGGATATCAACATCTAGCTTAAGTAAAGTCTTTTCGCTTGCAGGATTAAGACTAGGCTGGGTAAAGGCGAATGAAGATGTGATTCATCAGATCAATATTAGACGGGATTACTCCATGATTTCAACAGGGCCATTAGTAGATAAATTAGGACTTATAGCTTTGAAACATAAGGATATATTGATTGATAGAGCTAAAAGTATAATTTTGAAAAATAAAGCAATAGTAACGGAATGGTTGAAGTGCAATCCAAACTTTGAATGTATCTTACCTAAGGGGGGTACGGTGTGTTTTCTAAAATATGGTTTTGAGTTAAAGAGTGAGAGCTTTGCAAAATTGTTGCTTGTGGAAAAAGGGATTTTCTTTGTTCCAGGTTCATGCTTTGATAAAGAGTATTATTTTCGTTTAGGCCTTGCTCAAGATAGCTTTTTGTTTAAGAACGGGTTGAGTGAACTAACAAACTTTGTGGATGAACATTTGATTTCATGATAAAATGAATTCCGTAAGGGGGTATACTTATGCGAATTCAATATTTGTTATGTGTAAGTCTACTTTTATGTGGCTGTACAAAATTGAGTGATATAACAAATCAAAAGAAAAAATCTGTAAATAAGGCGCCTGTTACAACAAAAAAAGTAAATAAAACAATGGTGATTGATTGTAAAAATGATTCTTCACAACAGGTTACTTTTGAGGCAAAGGGTGACAAAATTCAGAAAATGACACAGGTCTTTGCGATGAATTTTTCTGATTTAGGTATAACAGAAGACATGAATTCTGAGCAGATTCAAACAAAAATTAATTCATCTTTGGATGAAAAGTATAATTCAATTGAAGGTGTTCATGTTTCTACGCAATTAAAAGATAAACAGGTAGAAGTAACGGTTGAAATGAATTTTAAAACTGCAGATATTGACACACTGATTGAGAATGGTTTGTTGGATCAGGGGGAAGCCCAATCGGATTATGTAAGTTTAAAAAAGACGCAAAACGTTTATAAAACAGAAGGATTTGCGTGTATGACAAAATAGCGGGTTTTCCGCTATTTTCTTGTTTGAAAGGATGAATTGATAGATGCGTTATTATATTGCGGATACACATTTTTTTCATCGTTCTTTGAATGAAAAAATGGATCAAAGAGGATTTGAAGATATTGATCAAATGAATGAATATATGATTGATCAATGGAATAGTAAAGTAAGAAAAAACGATGAAGTTGTTGTGCTTGGGGATTTTTCGTGGGGAAATGCGAAGGAGACAAAAGAGATCTTGGATGAATTAAAGGGGAAAATTTATTTGATTCGTGGAAATCATGATCGTTTCTTGGATGATAAAAACTTTGATGCTTCTCGCTTTGTTTGGATCAAGGATTATGCAGAATTAAATGAGAATAAACGAAAAGTAGTTTTATCTCATTATCCGATTGCTTGTTACAATGGGCAATATCGCAGAGATGAGGATGGAAATCCAAAAACATTTATGTTGCATGGACACATTCATAAAACACAGGATCAACAATTTTTGGATGCATATCAAGATTATATTCAAAATCAAAAGCATTCACGAATTAGTGATGGACAATTGGAGAATGTGCCTTGTCAACTGATAAATTGTTTCTGTATGTACAGTGATTATGTTCCAATGACATTAGATGAATGGATTGAAATTGACAAGCGAAGAAGAAATATCCTATAATTGTTATAACAAATATTAATGAGGAGATCATATTATGCATAAATTGGATACAACGTCCGGTCACCTTCCTTACTATAAACAAATTAAGGAATTTTATAAAGAAGATATCCAAAATGGTGTTTTATCTTTAGGGGACCGCGTTGATAGTGAAATGGAAATTCAACAGATTTATGATGTTTCAAGAATTACGGCTCGACAAGCTATTTTAGAATTAGAGCAAGAGGGTATGGTAAAACGTGGCCGTGGAAAAGGTACGTTTGTAACATTTCGACCTAAAATTAAGGAGGAGTTATCCCATATCCGTAGTTTTACAGATGAAATGATTGCATTGGGCAGAGTGCCAGGAACTCAAGCTTTCCATATCACAAAGGAAATACCAGATGATAAGACACGTGCATTGTTTGGATTACCAGAAGAAATGATGTATTGTGTACGAAGAGTTCGTACGGCTGATGATGTTCTTCTAGTTTATTTTGTATCTTATTTTCCTTTGGGTTTAGATTTACCTTTAGATTTACAGGAGCATACACAATCCGTATATGAAGCTATTGGTTCTCCGGTACGTATTGATGAAGAGTTTTCGGCGATGAATCCAAGTGAAGAAGTGTGCTTAGCTTTAAAAATACGTAAGGACCAGCCTGTATTGGTGCGTAAACGTGTTTCGTTCGATGAAAAAGAAAGAAAGATGGAATATACAATGTGTTACTATCGTGGTGATTTATATAGTTACACAATTTCAACGTCTCAAAAATTATGATATTAACAATTGATATTGGTGGAACCAATATTAAATATGGCTTATGTAATGATGCGGGATGTTTTCTTCAAAAAGGCGAATATACTACACCACAAACAACGCAAGATATTATAGAATCTATCTGTTCTTTGCCTTTTGATTATACTGGGATTGCCATCAGCATGCCTGGTATTATGAATGAAGATCATTCGAATGCTTATATTACGGGTAAGCTTTCATTTCTTTCAGAGTATCCTTTAAAAGATAAAATTATGAAAATAAAGAATTGTAAGGTAACTTTGGAAAATGATGGCAGATGTGCAACTTGGGCAGAGTTGAGCTTTGGAAATTTACAAAATTCTAAAAATGCACTTGTTGTTGTGTTAGGTACATACATAGGAATGGGCATCGTAATCGATCATAAGGTATATGAAGGTTCTCATTTATTAGCTGGAGAATACTCAGATGCACATATGGATAAAGAGAAGACGTACAAGAATACGATGGCTGCCTATTTTGGAAAAGATGGGTTGAAACGTGCAACGGGTTTAACCGGAAAGGAATTGTTTGATAGTCTTGATAATGAAAAAGTATATGCAGGATTCAACGAATTCTGTGGAAATTTAGCTTGGATGTTGAGTAATATTCAATTATTGTTAGATGTGGATACAATCTTGATTGGTGGAGGAATATCGGCACAACCAAAATTGATTGCGTGCATCAAAGAAAATATGAACTGCGTAAAGCCGTGGTTTTCTACTTTGAAAATTCCTGAGATACAGGCGTGTAAATTTAACAATGACGCTAATTTATTAGGTGCATTGTATTACTACAATAATAATACCGAGAATTATTAAATGTTCTCGGTATTTCTTACATAAGGGAGGAAGAGCATGAAATCATTAATTGGGGATAAAAAATTTTATAGAATGGTATTGATTGTGTGTATACCAATCGTGATTCAGAATGGATTCACTAACTTGGCTAGTTTATTGGATAATATTATGATTGGACAGTTAGGTACGTTATCCATGAGTGGTGTGTCCATATCGAATCAATTGTTTCAAGTGTTTAATGTGAGCGTATTTGGAGCTATGTCTGGAGCAGGGATATTTTTAGCACAGTTCTATGGACGTGGAAATAAGGATGGAGTTCATAATTGTTTCCGTATAAAAATGATCATAGGCATTTTGATTTCGATACTTTCGATTTGTATATTTAAATTGTTCGGATCTTCATTAATTTCCTTGTATTTAAATGACAATCCAGAAGACAGCTTGAAAACGTTGGATTATGGCATGCAATATATGAATGTTATGTTGATTGGTCTTATTCCGTTTGCGATAACACAGGTATATTCTTCTTCGCTAAGAGAAACCGGGAATACGGTTTTACCAATGAAAGCAAGTGTGATTGCGGTTATCGTGAATTTTTGTATCAACTATATTTTGATTTTTGGAAATTTTGGGTTTCCTAGACTTGGCGTTATTGGTGCGGCAATTGGTACGGTGGTTTCTCGTGTGGTGGAAATGAGTATAAATATAACTGCAGGATATAAGAATGAATATTTAAGAGATGCGATGCATTTGAATAAGATATCTTCGGATATATTTATGAATGTTGTCAAAAGAGGTATGCCTTTATTATGCAATGAAATATTATGGTCAATCTCTATTGCGTTGATTTCTCAATGCTATTCCACAAGGGGACTGGCTGCAGTAGCTGCCATTAATATTACGACAACAGTAACCAATTTCTTTATGATTATATGTTATGCGATGGGAAATTCCATTTCAATCATTGTGGGTCAAAGACTTGGAGCTGGTGAAATTGAATATGCCAAAGATTGCGATCTTAAAATGGTGTTTATGAATTTTATAATGTGTCTTTGTATTGGTGTTGCTTTGTTTGGATGCTCACCTTTTATTCCACAAATATATAACACTTCTGTAGAAGTGAAAAACTTGGCTTCTTCTTTGTTGAGAATCTCAGCTTGTATGCTTCCGATTATTTCATTGTATTACAGTAGCTATTTTACAATGCGAGCTGGTGGAAAAACATTATTGACTTTTTTCTTTGATAGCGGATATACATTTATATTTACGTTTATGGTGGCTTTATGCTTAACTCGTTTTACAGATTTGCCAATATTTAATGTATATCTACTTGTACAATGTGTGGATATTCCTAAAGCTATACTTGGAATCACATTAGTGAAAAAAGGAATATGGATACATAATATAGTAAATGAATTTTAACCTTCTATTGAATGGGAAGGTTTTTTTCTTGAAAAAAGGCAAAAAAAAGAAGTCCTTTCGGACTATGTTTGAAAAATGGTGACGCGTACGGGATTCGAACCCGTGAATGCATGCGTGAAAGGCATGTGAGTTAACCGTTTCTCCAACGCGCCATGTATATTAAACTTGTCTATCCTGACAAGTGCTAGTTAATAATACTACAAGATTTTATATATTGCAAGCAAAAAAATGAATTTTTTAAAATATTTTTTTAATGAATTCTTGATTTTGTTTTAGATAAGGAAATAGCTAAGTCAAAAGTATCATATATTACATAACATAACATATAAAGTTGATAGGAATAATGGTTATATTTTATGAATGAAATATATTAGATGAATGCGAATATATTAGAATATAGCAAATTCTGGTTATAATAAAAATTTTAAAAAAATGATTGAAAGCGCTTGCAAGTATATGCTATGATATAGCAGTAAAAAGACGCATCCCATTAATCAGGATATAAAGCTGAAATTAAAAGCGTATACCATCTTATATTAATTGATTTCATGACAGATGGCTTTGTTTGCGAGCATAATTTAGAAATTAATTTTGAAACATCTTGCTGTCAATCATATTATATGTAAGTCTTTATATTGAAATCATGCGAAGTATCCTTCTGGAATGTATGTCTTAATGTAAAAATCTACATAGGAGGATAATATGAATAAGAGATTTTTAACAATTGCTGCAGCTTTATCTATGGGTGTTGCATTAACTGCTTGTAGCGGTGGAGGAGATGAAGGAAAAACTGGTGGTTCTAGTGTTGCAAATGCTGACAAACCTTTAGTATGGTACAACCGTCAACCTTCTAACAGTTCTACTGGTGAAATAGACATGGATGCATTAAACTTCAACAAAGATACTTATTATGTTGGTTTCGATGCAAATCAAGGTGCTGAACTTCAAGGACAAATGATTAAAGATTATATCGAAAAGAATATCGATACATTAGATCGTAATGGAGATGGCGTTATTGGTTACGTATTAGCTATTGGTGATGTTGGTCACAATGACTCTATTGCTCGTACAAGAGGTGTTCGTAAAGCTTTAGGTACAGCTGTTGAAAAAGATGGTGAAATCGTAAGTGATCCAGCTGGTATTAATAATGATGGTAAATCTAAGAGTGTTCAAGATGGCTCGTTAGAAATTAATGGAAAAACTTATACAGTAAGAGAACTTGCTTCTCAAGAAATGAAGAACTCTTCAGGTGCTACTTGGGATGCTGCTACTGCTGGTAACACAATCGGTACATGGACTGCTTCATTCGGTGATGAAGTTGACGTTGTAGCTTCTAACAATGATGGTATGGGTATGTCAATGTTCAATGCTTGGTCAAAAGAAAACAAAGTTCCTACATTCGGTTACGATGCTAACTCAGATGCAGTTGCTGCAATTGCTGAAGGATATGGTGGAACAATTTCTCAACATGCTGACGTTCAAGCTTATTTAACATTAAGAGTATTACGTAATGCTTTAGATGGTGTTGATATCGATACAGGTATCGGTACAGAAGATGATGCTGGAAACGTATTAAGCTCAGATGTATTTACATACAATAAGGATCAACGTTCTTACTATGCATTAAACGTTGCTGTTACTGCTGACAACTATAAAGATTTCTTAGATTCAACAGTTACTTATGCTCCAGTTTCTAATCAATTAGATGAAAAAAATCACGCTAAGAAGAGCGTTTGGTTAAATATCTACAATGCTTCTGATAACTTCTTAAGTTCAACTTACCAACCATTATTAGAAAAATACGATGATTTATTGAATTTAGATGTTGAATACATTGGTGGAGATGGACAAACTGAATCTAACATCACAAACCGTTTAGGAAATCCAGACAAATATGATGCATTCGCAATTAACATGGTTAAGACTGACAATGCAGCTTCTTATACAGGAATCCTTAAATAAATAATTCAAAAATAACATAGGATTAAGATTATTAGGGAGAAATTATTTCTCCCTAATATTATTTAGATAGTAGTAAACAAAATAGGAGAGATTTTATGGCAGATAAGAATGAAGAACTAGTCTTATCTATACGCGGAATGAGTAAGTCCTTTGGACGTAACCGTGTTTTGGATCATATTGATTTAGATTTAAAACCAGGTACAGTTATGGGACTTATGGGAGAAAATGGTGCTGGTAAATCAACAATGATGAAATGTCTATTCGGGACATATCAAAAAGATGAAGGTACAATTTTCTTGGAAGGAAAAGAGATTAACTTTTCTGGACCAAAAGAAGCACTTGAAAATGGGATTGCCATGGTACACCAGGAATTGAATCAATGTCTTGAAAGAAATGTTAAAGACAACTTATTCTTGGGACGTTATCCTACAAATGCTTTTGGCGTAGTAGATGAAGATCGAATGAAAAAGAAATCATCTGAGCTTTTTAGAAAGCTTGGTATGACAGTGAATTTAGATACACCAATGCGTAATATGTCTGTTTCACAAAGACAGATGTGTGAAATTGCCAGAGCAATTTCATATAATTCAAAGGTTATCGTACTTGATGAGCCTACATCTTCTTTGATGACACAAGAAGTTAATAAATTGTTTGATATGATGCGTATGTTGAAAAAACAAGGTATTTCGCTAATTTATATTTCTCATAAAATGGATGAAATTTTTGAAATTTGCGATGAAGTATCGGTTCTAAGAGATGGAAAAATGGTTATGACAAAACCTACTTCTGAAACCAATATGAATGAGTTGATTGCAGCCATGGTAGGTCGTTCATTGGATAACCGATTCCCACCTGTTGATAATGTTCCTGGAGAACCAATGTTATCTATTCAACATGTATCAACAAAATATGAGCCATACTTAAAAGATATTACATTTGACGTTAAAAAAGGTGAGATTTTCGGTCTATACGGTTTAGTAGGAGCTGGACGTACAGAGTTGTTAGAAACGATTTTCGGTATCCGTACTAGAGCCTCAGGTCGTGTTTATTTTGACAATAAGTTAATGAACTTTAATAGTGCTAAAGAAGCAATTGAACATGGTTTTGCCCTGATTACTGAAGAGCGTAAAGCAAATGGATTGTTCTTAAAGTGTGATTTAACATTCAATACAACGATTGCAAATTTACCTTCTTATATGAGCAAGGTAGCACTTTCTGATAATAAGATGATTCAAGCGACTAATAAAGAAATCAAAACCATGAGAACTAAGTGTATGGGACCCAATGATGCGATTACAAGTCTATCTGGTGGTAACCAACAAAAAGTTATCTTCGGTAAATGGTTAGAGAGATCACCAAACGTATTCATGATGGATGAACCTACACGTGGTATTGACGTAGGTGCTAAATATGAAATTTACGAATTGATCATCAAAATGGCTAAACAAGGAAAAACTATTATTGTAGTTTCAAGTGAAATGCCAGAAATCTTAGGTATTACAAACCGTATTGGTGTTATGTCAAATGGACGCTTAGCCGGTATTGTAAATACAAAAGATACTAACCAGGAAGAGTTGTTAAGACTCAGTGCAAAATACCTATAAAGGAGATAATTATGACAAATACAGTTACAAATATTCTTAGTCATGATGAAGAGCTTGCACTACGTAAACCTATTGAGGATTATGTAGGAAAGATCCAAGCTGAAATTGATGAACTAAGAGAAGAAGGAACAAATAAAGTATTGGAATATTCTGAAGAAATCGAGGTTCTAAAGAGAGATAAAATTTATACTAAAAGCGAAAAAGAAGCTCGTATTTCAGAATTAAATGGTAAATTACAAAAAGCCAAAGAAATCGAGACTAAAAACAAACAGCCAATCAATGACAAAATTGCAGTAGCTGAAAAATATTTAAAGGATCACTATCAAACAGATTACTACAACAAAGTTGTTGAAAGTAATAAGTATGAGGTTCAAAAAGCTAAGGCAGATTATGATAAAAAATTAAAAGAATTAGAAAAAGAACACAAAGATATTTTATCAGGTCTTAGTGATAAAGAAGAAATTAAAGAAGAGAACTTTATTTATAAGAACCGTTTGTTCGATGCAAAACTTGAATATACTAAAAATATGCAAGAGGCAAAAGATCGTAAACATGATGCATTCACATTTGAATATCACTTAATTGACTTATTGAAGATGTCAAATTTCTCGTTTGCAGAAAAACAAGCTCAAAAAATTGAAAACTATAAGTATTCATTCAATACTCGTGATTTCTTGTTGAAAAACGGTTTATACATTGCGATTATTTTAGTATTCATTTTCTTATGTATCATTACACCAATTAAAAAGAATGGTTTACAACTTTTTACTGTTAATAACATTTTAAGTATTATGCAACAAGCATCTCCAAGAATGTTCTTGGCATTAGGTGTATCTGGTTTAATTATGTTAGCTGGTACTGACTTGTCCGTTGGACGTATGGTTGGTATGGGTATGACAGCCGCTACAATTATTATGCACAATGGACCTAACACGGGTTCAGTATTCGGACATGTATTTGATTTCTCAACTATGCCAGTTGGAGGAAGAATTCTTTTAGCATTAGTTGTTTGTGTTGTGCTATGTACAATGTTTACAACGATTGCCGGTTTCTTTGCGGCTAAATTTAAAATGCACCCATTCATTTCAACAATGGCTAACATGTTAGTTATCTTTGGTTTGGTAACTTATTCAACAAAAGGTGTGTCTTTTGGTGGTATTGAACAATCTATTCCAGGAAAGATTATTCCTAAAGTTGGTGGCTTCCCAACAATTATTTTGTGGGCAGTAGCTGCAGTTGTGATTGTTTGGTTCATTTGGAATAAGACAAAATTCGGTAAAAATTTATATGCCGTAGGTGGAAACCCAGAAGCTGCTTCTGTATCTGGTATTTCAGTGTTTAAGGTTACTCTTGGAGCCTTCATAATGGCAGGGATCTTATACGGATTTGGTTCATGGTTAGAATGTATTCGTATGATTGGTTCTGGTTCAGCTGCGTATGGACAAGGATGGGAAATGGATGCAATCGCTGCCTGTGTAGTAGGTGGTGTATCATTTACTGGTGGTATCGGTAAAATTTCTGGTGTAGTAGTTGGTGTATTGATCTTTACTGCATTAACTTATTCATTGACAATTCTTGGTATCGATACTAACTTACAGTTCGTATTCTCAGGAATTATCATTCTTATCGCCGTAACTCTTGACTGCTTGAAATACGTACGTAAAAACTAATTAATTAAAAAAACTCTTAGTTATTTGCTAAGAGTTTCAGATTGTTGACAAAAGCCTATACCTTTTCGTAAGGACA
>UMHM01005713.1_pt1 | contig 18609 bp, 17 predicted proteins | sample 1965501 | NCBI WGS metagenome assembly UMHM01 (sample SAMEA4836095, study PRJEB28245) | human gut metagenome | biome: gut microbiome; material: fecal sample | place: Denmark | collected 2008
ACTCTGCCCTGATGCTGGTCTGTGCCCGGCTCCGCCATGTGGCTGGTACCCAGTGGGGCAACAAAAAGTACATGAATATGAAGCACTTGGAGGTGGCTCCGGAAGACGTCTCTATTGCCGGTTGACTTCATTCAGCCGGAGTCTGCAAATAAATTTGCGCATAACTCTTGACGGCACCTTGCATGTTGCAGCTTTGCCGAAAAAGAATGCCCAAATGTGTGCGGAGCTGATTGAGAGCATCTTCGATACGAGAACGACCATAATCCCAAACTTCTTGAATTTGACCATGACACCGTCTAACCCGATTCTTCATACAACCAGGCTGCGTACGCTGTTTGGCGACTGGCATGAGGGAGCTGTCTATGAATCCATGCCGCTGTTTTATGAGGAATGGGACGATGCATCATCAGAACTGCTCATCGCCTGTGATGAAGAAGTACAGGAGATTTGTCGGGCTTTACCGGAGTTTGAACTTCAGTTCGTGAAGTCATTGCGGGTTCACTATGAGAGCCCGACTGTTGAAGCAATGACAAGGAAGATATCTTCCATTGCTGCCTTTAAGGGGTTAACAACTCCGGTTGTGAAAGTTGACGGCGGAGTAATTCCAGATCTTCAATCCCGTTACTTCACAGCGGACTTTTCATACGGCCTGACTATTATCAAGCAAGTAGCAGATTTTGCGGGTGTCCAGACACCAAATATTGATGACACAATGGCATGGTATAAAAACATTGCCATTGAAAAAGAAGAGTTCCGGTTTGCAGATTATGGAATCACAGACCGCGGAGCTTTTAATAAATTCTATTTGATGTAAAGCAGCTTTAGCTGCGGGAGGAATTCATGGCGTTGACCCGGTATGAGTTTGAGGTTTTAAGTTTCCTGGAGCGGGAGAAAAAGGGAATATATCCGATTCGGCATCTGAGCGATACCCTCTGTATTTCTGGAACAGCTGTAATGAAGTGCCTTGAGCATCTTAAAAATGAGGGAATGTTATCGGAGAACAACGGAGAGCTGGTTGTAACTGAAAGAGGGCTGGAAGCTTTGGAACCGTACCGGGTCAGAAGAGCCATAATCCTTGCTGCAGGATTCGGATCCCGTATGATGCCGGCAACAGCTGATCGCCCCAAGCCGATGGTACGAGTTAATGGAGTGAGGATTATAGACACACTCTTGGATGCGCTTGTTGCTGTCGGAATAAAGGAGATCACAGTAATAGGCGGGTATCAGTTTGAAAAACTGAAGGAACTACAGGAGAAATATCCTTTTATCCAGCTTATTGAGAACAAGGATTACGCCAGTACAAACAATATCTCCTCGGCACTGTTGTCATTTGATACCCTGCACGATGGCTGCTATTTCTGTGAGGCGGATCTGTATATCAGTAATCCAAAGATCATTACAAAATATCAGTACGCCAGCAACATTCTCGGTTCTTACTCCATGGAGACGGATGACTGGAGTTTTAGGATGGCAGATGGATATCTGACTGACTATAAGAAGGGCAATACCTACTGTTATAACTATTATGGCATCTCCTACTGGACACCGGAAGATTGCGAGAAATTAAAGAAGGATTTTGTTGAGGTGTTCAACGATCCAAAGGATGGAAAGAATTATTTTTGGGAGTTTATTCCGTTTGTGCTAAGAAAAGAAAAGTACAAAGTTGAGATTAGACCATGTAAGAAGCAAGATGTCATGGAAATTGACAACTACTATGAATTAGCCCAGTTGGATTCCAGCTATCAGATGGAAGGGGAATAAGATGAAGTGCTATGAGGGTGCTATTCTCTCTGTAGATGAGAATAATAATGTTTTTCGTTATCTCGTTGAGGACCAAGGACGGATTATATATGTAGGTAACACTTTGCCGGAGAGGTATATCAATGCCAAGCGGATTAACCTTGGCAAACGCGCATTGATCCCGTCCTTCGTGGACTCTCATCAGCACTTCGCTTCTTTTTCAACCTTTCAAGCGGGATTGAATGTAATGGACGCGGAATCAAATACAGAAATTTCCGAGATGATCCGCGAGTTCGTATCTAGATCGAAGAGTAATACACTCATTTGTTTCGGAACATCACCATATTCTGTAAAAGAAGGTCGCCTGATCAGCAGAGAAGAGTTAGACGCAGTTTGCCCAGATAAGGAGATTATGGTAGTCAAGCATGACGGTCATGCCTGTATTGTCAACACCAAGCTGCTGAATAAGATGAAAGATAAGGTGAAAAACCTGCGAGGATATCATCCAGACACTGGCGAGATGAATCAGGAAGCATTTTTTAGGTTTTCCGATTATATTTCCAGTTCTCTTTCTCTGACAGAACTGTTCAGCAACATGATGAATGCTGCTGACTTCATGGCTCAGCATGGTATTGGTATGGTACACACTGTAAGCGGTGTCGGTTTTGCAATGAATCTTGATATCACCTTTGAGAAGATCTTTGCAAAGTCCCTGAAGAACGGATTCCAGTTGCGTGTGTTTCCTCAGCCAATGAATATCAAAGTGGCAAAGAGCAGAAAACTGCCCAGGATTGGCGGGTGCTTTGAGAGCGCCCTTGACGGATGCTTTGGTTCTCACGATGCTGCAATGCTTGAGCCTTATGTGGATTCGGAAGGCGGCGATGGAGTTCTGTATTATTCCGATGAGAAGGTAACAGAGTTTTGCAAAGCGGCGAACCGAGCAGGCCTTCAAATAGAGATGCATGCCATAGGTGATAAGGCATTTGACCAGGCAACTCGTGCCCTGAAAGCTGCACTGGATGATTATCCAAGAAAAGACCACCGTCATGGGATTATCCACGATTGCTTACCAACGGAAGAGGGTATCAGGATTTGTAAGGAATATGAAATCCTGTTGCCAGTGCAGAGTGCCTTTATCAACTGGAAGCAGGAGCCAGATGCGTATCTAGAATCCATTTTGGGCGCAGAGCGCTGCAACAGACTAAATCCGATCAGAACATTCCGGGATAACGGAATCATTGTTTCTTTTGGTTCTGATGCACCGTGCACGTCACCCGATCCCATTATATGGATGGACAAAGCTGTTAATAACGAGAATGCAAGTGAGGCTGTAACAATACAGGACGCACTTCGGATGTGTACCTATAATGGATACTACACGACATTTGACGAGACGGAACGAGGCAGTCTTGAAGTCGGAAAAATTGCCGATATGGTGATACTATCTGAGAACCCATATGCGATCCCGAGCAAAGCGCTTAGCGGGCTGAAAGTTGAAAAACTCATTCTGGCGGGAAAAGACTACCGGTCTGCCAGAAGGTCTGTTACAAGAGCAATCGTTGACGGTCTTACGAACGGAAGTAAGGCGTATTAAGGAGAAACCATGACGAGAGAAGAGTTTAATATCCTGAATAATCTATATGAAGCCTCTATCGGAAGAGCACAGAGCCATTCGGATATTGCTCTTTCCCGTGCACTTCAATCAAAAGGTACATTAGAGAAGCTTGCTGTAAAACACTTTGTAGATGAAGAAAACGGGTTATTGACGGCAGAAGGCATGAAAGCTCTTGAGCCGTACCGAGTCGATACTGCAATCATTTTGGCGGCAGGTTCTGCAACCCGTTTTATCCCACTGTCACTGGAACAGCCGAAAGGGTTGTACGAAGTTCGTGGAGAGCGTCTGATTGAACGTCAGATTCAGCAATTGCGGGAGGCAGGCATTCAGGACATAACTATTGTTCTGGGGTATAAGAAGGATATGTTCTCCTATCTGGCAGATAAGTTTGGTGTTAGATTACTATTCAATCCTGCTTATAATGTGAAAAATAATATTGAAAGCCTGCTTGTGGCCAAAGAGTATATCGGAAACAGTTATGTATGTGTTTGCGACAGCTACTTTGTAGAAAACCCATTCCATAAATATGAATTCCGCCCCCTCTACGCTGGATTCAGCACAGGTGAGAAGCAGGAAGAAATGTATGCTCACATTGATGCAGATGGCAGAATTCTGAAGATGGAAAAGGGAGAAGATGGCGGCCTCATGCTGCTGGGACATTCCTTCTGGAACAAGGCATTTTCAAAGAAGTTTATTGAATTGGCTGAATCGGATAAACCTGTTGGAACGTATGACAATAAATTCTGGGAGTGGCTGGTTAAAGATAATCTTGATGTACTGCCTCCAATATACTTTAAAGAATATGCGCCAGGTGCCATTTTTGAGTTTGACTATTTCGAGCAGCTTCGTCAGTTTGACACAGGCTATGTCAGCCATGCACACAGTGACATCATTCGTAATATCAAACTGGTTTTTCGTTGCGATGAAGAGGACATTGTTGACTTTCGTACAGTTATTGAGGGTCTGACAAACACAGCTTTTATCTTCCAAATTGACGGAGTCGACTATATTTACAGACATCCGGGCGATGGGACGGAGAGTATTATCAACAGACGGAACGAAAAAACATCACTGATTAAGGCAAAGGAATTTGGGATTGACCCGACCTACATCTATATGGATGTGATCGAGGGCTGGAAAATATCAAAATATGTAACAGAGTTCAGAGAACCTGATTACAATGATTTTGAGGATTCAAAAAAGATAGTTGCGGTGCTTAAGAAGCTCCATACTGTTCCGATTCGAGTCGAATATGGTATGAAGCCTTGGGAAGATGCTCTCGCAATGGAGAGACTGTTGAAGGAAAAGGATGCTCATTGTTTTGACGAGCATGAAGTTCTCAAAGAAAAGATTTTTAAGCTCTATCAGAAGACATTGGGCGATGGAATAGAAAAGTGTTTTTGCCATGGAGATACATACAAGCCCAACTGGATGATTAAACCTGATGGAGATGTAATCCTGATTGATTGGGAATATTCCGGATATTCTGATCCAGGCATTGATGTTGGATATTATATCGTAGATGCCATGTATGATTATGATGTAGCTCGGCGATTTATTCGAGAATATCTGCAGGATTCATGGACAGAGAAACAAGAGTTCCATTACATGGCTTACACGGCGATCATAGCGTATTACTGGTTTGTATGGGCAATGTACAGAGAATCCTGTGGCGCAAATATGGGCGAGGCATTGCCGAATTGGCATGATATGGCCGAACGGTACGCTAATTATTTGGTGGCTGAGGCTATCGATTGATATAAGAAAGTAGGAAGAACGAATATGGCAGATAAGCAGAGCAACCAGTTAGTACGGGCTTTAGGACTTAAAGAAGCGATTAGCATGACAATTGGTACAGTTGTCGGCGTGGGACTTTTTACATGCGGGTCTGCGCAGATTGGGCTAGTAGGCTCGTGGATCATCGTTTTTACATTCTTGTCATTGTTGATTTCTATCTGGCCCTGCTTAATCTATGGAGAAATGTCTGCGGCACTCCCTTGTGCAGGTGGTACATATAACTATGCCAAGCGAGGTTTGAATCGTGTGTGGGCAAACATGGCCGGATGGCATTATATCGTATCGGTCGTCGCAATTGGAGCCGGAGAAACACTTGCATTTTCGAACTACTTCAAAATTATTGAGTATTCCGCGCGAGAATGAGCACCTCGACCGCTCAATCTCACGCGGAATACTCACAGTAAATAAGAGATGCCGAAAATTCCCAGAATTTTCGCCAAAGGGATTTTATTTCCCAGTGCTGCCGAAGCCGCCCGCGCCGCGCGCCGTCACGTCAAGCTCCTGCGCCTCCTGAAAGTCAAGCTCAAGATACGGTATCACGACAAGCTGCGCTATCCTGTCGCCGGGGCATATCTCGCGCGGAACGTCGCTGTCGTTGTGCAGCGCCACGGTGTATTCGCCCCTGTAATCGCTGTCGCACACTCCAACGCAGTTTGCCGGGCGCACGCCCTGCTTCGCCGCAAGACCGCTGCGGGCGAACACCGCGCCGAAATACCCCTCCGGCACGGCGATGGACAGCCCAGTGCCGACCATTTTCGTTTCCCCCGGCGCGATGGTGACTGGGGCGTCAACACAGGCGCGCAGGTCATAGCCCGCCGCGGCGGCGGAGCCGCGCGACGGCAGCTCGGCGTTATCGCGGAGTTTTTTTACCTTTATCAGCATGTGAGTGCTCCTTTTATCTTTATTATTTAAAACTGCGAAAACCGGTTTTTCGCTACTATACACCGCGCCGCGGCGTTTTTCAAGCCTGCGCCGGTATGCAAAGCGCGTATGCCGGCGTATGAATCAAATTCGTTGACACTCATAGGACACAATGATATAATGACTTGATTTACAGCTTATAATTAATATAGGTGGTACTTGAGAGTACTTTTCCCGAAAAACAGTCAGAGTGGGGAGAATTATGTACGAGCGTGTGATAAAAAGAGCGTTGGATGTGCTGCTTTCGCTGGCGGGCATCATCGTGCTGGGAATACCGATGCTGCTGATATCGGCGGCCATAAAGCTTGGCTCTCCGGGACCGGTGTTCTTCCGGCAGAAGCGCTTCGGCATCCATAAAAGCTTTTTCAATATCCTGAAATTCCGCACCATGCGCACGGACACGCCCAAGGACGTGCCCACGCACCTGCTGTCCGACCCGACGAAGTGGATCACAAAAACTGGCGCGTTCCTGCGCCGCACAAGTCTTGACGAGCTTCCCCAGCTTTTCAACATCCTCGCCGGGCAGATGTCTGTGATCGGCCCGCGCCCCGCGCTGTGGAATCAGGCCGACCTGATCGCCGAGCGGGATAAATACGGCGCAAATGACGTCAAGCCAGGTCTCACCGGCTGGGCGCAGATAAACGGGCGGGACGAGCTGCCCATCCCCGTCAAGGCGAAGCTGGACGGGGAGTATGTGCGGCGGCTCAGCTTCGGCTTTGACTGCAAGTGTTTTTTCGGCACGGTGAAAAGCGTGCTCCGGCATGACGGCGTCGTCGAGGGGGGCACGGGAACTCTCGGACGGGGGGACTGAGAATGAAGCGCATTCTTATAACCGGCATAAACAGCTACCTCGGCAAAAGCTTCAAAAGCTATATGGAGGGCTTCCCCGGCTACAGTACCGTGTCCATCAGTATGCGCGACGGCTCCTGGCGGGAGGAGGACTTCACCGGGATAGACGCAGTCTACCACGTCGCCGGGCTTGCGCATTCCGATAACGGGCGCATAAGTCCGGAAAAGGTGCAGATGTATTACAGCATAAATACCGACCTCACGCTGGAGCTTGCAAAAAAGGCCAAGCGCGAGGGTGTGGGCCAGTTCATTTTCATGAGCTCCGCCATAGTCTACGGCGACAGCGCGCCCATCGGCCAGCGCCGCATGATAGACCGCGGCACGCGCTGTTCCCCGGCCAACTGCTACGGCGACAGCAAGGTGCAGGCGGAGCTTGGCCTTAAAAGGCTTGAGGATGAGCGCTTCCGCGTCGTGATCCTCCGCCCGCCGATGATATACGGCCCCGGCTGCAAGGGGAATTACCCCGTGCTGTCGCTCATGGCGCGCCGCCTGCATTTCTTCCCACAGGTGGATAATCAGCGCTCCATGCTCTTCGTCGGCAATCTCATGGCCTTCGTCAAGCTCATGATAGATAATAATGAGTCAGGCACGTTCTTCCCGCAGAACGCGCAGTACAGCAACACCTCTGCGCTCGTGGCGCTCATCGCCGCGGCGCACGGCAGGAAGATAAGGCTGGTGCGCGGATTCACGTGGGCGCTGAAGCTGCTGGGTGTGTTCACGCCGCTTGTCAACAAGGCCTTCGGCAGTCTCAGCTACGACATGGAGATGAGCGGGTACCCCCGCGGCGAGTACAGGCTTTTCAGCCTTGAAGAGAGCATACGTATCACAGAGGGCACGCAATGACCGATACACCGCAGAAGAAAAAGCATGTTCTGGTCGTCAGCCAGTATTTCTACCCGGAGGCGTTCAGAATAAACGACATGTGCACCGAGTGGGTCCGGCGCGGGTATAAGATAACCGTGCTCACGGGCATCCCGAACTACCCCTACGGCCGGTATTTCGACGGCTACGGCCTTTTCAAAAAGCGGCGCGAGAGCTATATGGGCATGGACATTATCCGCATCCCGCTCATCGCGCGCGGCAAAAGCGCCGTTGGCATGTGCCTGAACTACATCTCCTTCGTCGTGTCCGGCTGGTTCTGGAAGCGCTTCACGGCGCTCAAGGCGGACATGGTGTTTATATTTGAGGTCTCTCCTATGACGCAGGCGCTTGCCGGCGTGTGGTACGCCCAGCGCAGGAGGATACCCTGCTGGATATACGTGCAGGATCTCTGGCCGGAAAATATTGAGATAGTCACCGGCATACATTCCCCGCTTGTGCTCAGGCCCATCGGGCGCATGGTGGATTCCATCTACCGCCGCTGCGACAGGATATTCGCCACATCCCCCAGCTTCGTGCGCATGATACAGCAGCGCGTGCCGGGCGAGGAGGACAAGGTCAGCTATTGGCCGCAGTATGCCGAGGAGTTTTACAGCCCTGCGCAGCGCCCGGACGCGCGCATCCCGCAGGATGGGCGGTTCAGGGTGATATTCACGGGCAACGTCGGCATGGCGCAGGGGCTTGACATCCTGCCGGAGACGGCGGCGCTGCTGAAGGCTTCCGGAACGGCGGCGCAGTTCGTCATTGTCGGCGACGGGCGCGGAAAGGCCGCGCTGGAGGATAAGATAAAAAAGCTCGGCGCGGCGGACATGTTTCTTCTTATCCCGCGCCAGCGGGCGGAGGATATACCGGCACTTCTCGCTGCGTGCGACGCGGCTTTCGTCTCTTTCATGAACAATCCGCTTTTTGCAAACACCATCCCGGCGAAGCTCCAGTCATACATGGCCTGCGGGATGCCGGTGCTGGCCTGCGCCACCGGCGAGACGGAGCGCATCGTCAAAGAGGCGGACTGCGGCGTGTGCAGCCCCATCGGTGACGCCGCCGCGCTGGCGGAGGCGGTGCGCGCGCTCATGCGCGACGGACGGCTTGAACAATACGGGATAAACGCAAGAAAATACTTTACCGCGCATTACGATAAAAAAATGCTGCTGAACCGCTTTGACGAATGCGTCAGGGCCATGGACGCGGCTGAAAGAGGAAAAAATGTTTAAGGACAAAACTTTGATGATCACCGGCGGCACGGGCTCGTTCGGCAATGCTGTGCTCAACAGATTCATTTCCGGCGACATAGGCGAGATACGCATATTCTCCCGCGACGAGAAGAAGCAGGACGATATGCGCCATGATTTTCAGGCGCGCATGCCCCAGTATGCCGACAAACTCAAGTTTTACATAGGCGACGTGCGCGATATCCAGTCCGTCAAAAACGCCATGCACGGCGTGGACTATATCTTCCATGCGGCGGCGCTCAAGCAGGTGCCTTCATGCGAGTTTTTCCCGCTGGAGGCCGTAAAGACCAATGTGTTCGGCACGGACAACGTGCTCACCGCCGCGATAGACGAGGGCGTGAAGGCCGCAATATGCCTTTCCACCGATAAGGCCGCCTATCCCATAAACGCCATGGGCACCAGCAAGGCCATGATGGAAAAGGTCGTTGTGGCGAAGTCGCGCACCGTCTCGCCGGAGCGCACGAAGATCTGCTGCACGCGCTACGGCAACGTCATGTGCTCGCGCGGCAGCGTCATCCCTCTGTGGATAGACCAGCTCAAGAAGGGCGAGCCGATAACCGTGACGGAGCCGACGATGACGCGCTTCATCATGTCTCTCGACGAGGCTGTGGATCTGGTGCTGTTCGCATTTGAAAACGGCGGCAGCGGCGACATCCTTGTGCAGAAGGCGCCCGCCTGCACCATAAAGACGCAGGCCGAGGCCGTGTGTGAGCTTTTCGGCGGCGATAAGGAGAATATAAAGGTCATCGGCATCCGCCACGGCGAGAAGATGTATGAAACGCTGCTGACGAATGAGGAGTGCGCCCGGGCGGAGGACCTCGGCAGCTTTTACCGCGTTCCCTGCGACAAGCGCAGCCTGAACTATGACAAATACTTCGTGCAGGGCGACACTGAGAGGAACCATCTCAGCGAGTTCAACTCCAACAACACCCGTATGCTGGACGTGCAGCAGGTGAAGGAAAAGCTTTTGCAGCTCAAGTACATCCGCAGCCAGCTTGACGAAATGGGGATAGATTACTGATGAACATCCTTGTCACGGGTGCATCGGGCTTCGTGGGGAAGAATCTCTGCCGCGCGCTTGAAAATATAAGAGACGGCCGGGATAAGACCCACCCGGAGCTTGAAATAGGCGAGATATATGAATATACGCGCGCTTCCGGCGCGGCGGCGCTTGAGGAGTACTGCCGCGGCGCGGACTTTGTTTTCAACCTTGCCGGGGTCAACCGCCCCAAGGACAGCGCGGAGTTCATGCAGGGCAACTTCGACTTTGCCGGGGAGCTTCTCGATACGCTTTCCAGCTGCGGCAACGTCTGCCCCGTCATGCTTTCAAGCTCTGCACAGGCAAGCCTTCTCGGGCGCTACGCCGGGTCGGATTACGGCCGGTCGAAGCTCGCCGGGGAGGAGCTGTTCTTCGGCTACGGCGCGAAGAGCGGCGCGCGCGTGCTGGTGTACCGCTTCCCGAACGTCTTCGGCAAGTGGTGCCGCCCGAACTATAACAGCGCCGTGGCGACCTTCTGCAATAATATCGCAAATGGCCTGCCGATTCAGGTCAGCGACCCCGCGGCAGAGCTTGAGCTTGTCTATATAGACGACCTTGTGGCGGAGCTTATTTCCGCCCTCTCCGGGCATGAGCACCGCTGCGGATATGACGGACTCACGCCTGTTCCCGCGGCGGACGGGCGGTACTGCTTCGTGCCAGTGACGCATAAGGCGTCGCTCGGGCGCATAACGCAGCTTCTCTATTCCTTCGCCGCCCAGCCCGAAACCGGGCTCATGCCGGAGATACCGGTGGGCTCCTTTGAAAAGAAGCTGTACTCCACCTTCCTCAGCTACCTGCCGCCGGAGAAGGCGGCGTATGAGCTGAAAATGAACTGCGACAGCCGCGGCAGCTTTACTGAGCTTATAAAAACCGCGTCCTGCGGGCAGATAAGCGTCAATGTCTCCAACCCCGGCGTCACGAAGGGACAGCACTGGCACAATACAAAGTGGGAGCTGTTCATCGTCGTGTCCGGCCGTGGGCTTATCCGCCAGCGCAGGATAGGCGGCGATGAGATAACGGAATATGAGGTCAGCGGGGATAAAATAGAGGCCGTGCATATGCTTCCGGGCTATACGCATTCCATCGTGAATCTCTCCGACACGGAGAAGCTCGTCACTGTCATGTGGGCGAACGAGAGCTTCGACCCCGCCCACCCCGATACTTTTTTTGAGGAGCTGTGACAATGGGCATAAAGCTGGATTACTCTGATGTGAAATTCAAAAACGACGGGAGGCTAAAGCTTCTCATCATCGTCGGCACGCGCCCGGAGATAATCCGCCTTGCCGCCGTCATCGGCAAGTGCCGGCAGTATTTTGACTGCATTCTCGCCCATACCGGGCAGAACTATGACTATAACCTCAACGGCGTGTTTTTCCGCGATCTCGGCATCGCCGCGCCGGAGGTGTATATGGACGCCGCCGGCGGCGACCTCGGCGAGACGGTGGGCAGCATCATCAACTGCTCGTATAAGCTCATGGTGCAGACGCGCCCTGACGCGCTGCTCATCCTCGGCGATACGAACTCCTGCCTTTCCGCCATCGCGGCGAAGCGTCTGCATATCCCCATCTTCCACATGGAGGCCGGCAACCGCTGCAAGGACGAGTGCCTTCCCGAGGAAACGAACCGCCGCATCGTCGATATAATATCCGACGTGAACATGGCCTATTCCGAGCATGCCCGCCGCTATCTCATCGAGTGCGGCCTCCCGAAGGAGCGCACCTATGTCACGGGTTCACCAATGGCGGAGGTGCTGCATGCCAATCTTGAAAATATAGAGGCTTCGGATATCCACGCCCGCCTCGGGCTTGAAAAGGGGAAGTATATCCTTCTCTCCGCCCACCGCGAGGAAAATATAGACACCGAGAAGAACTTCACTTCGCTTTTCAACGCCATAAACAAAATGGCGGAGAAGTACGATATGCCAATACTCTACTCCTGCCATCCGCGTTCAGCGAAGCGGCTGGAGAGCAGCGGCTTCGTCCTCGACCGGCGCGTGATCCGGCATGAGCCTCTCGGCTTTTTTGATTATAACGCTCTTCAGATGAATGCTTTCGCCGTCGTCTCCGACAGCGGCACCCTGCCGGAGGAGAGCAGCTTCTTCCTCTCCGTCGGGAGGCCCTTCCCGGCCGTGTGCATCCGCACCAGCACGGAGCGCCCCGAGGCGCTTGACAAGGGCTGCTTCATCCTCGCCGGTATCGACGAAAGGTCGCTGCTCCAGGCGGTCGATACGGCGGTCAGCATGAATATGAACGGCGATAACGGAGTGCCCGTGCCGGACTATGTGGAGGAAAACGTCTCTTCCAAGGTCGTCCGGCTGATACAGTCGTACACGGGCGTCGTCGATAAAATGGTGTGGAGAAAGTACTGATATTTGCGTTGCAGGTCACAAGATGAGAGTTTTGTATATAGATTCCGTGTGCAAAAGCGGCAGCACCGGCAAGATAGTTTACGCCCTTTATACCGCCGTGAATGAAAACGGCGGCGAGGCAGCGGTGTGCTATGGCCGCGGCGCGGATGTCGATGAAAAGAATATCTTCAAGTTCGGCCTGCGGTGGGAGACGGCGCTGCACGCGGCGCTCACCCGCGTCACAGGGCTGACGGGCTGCTTCTCCTTCTTCTCCACGCGGCGTCTGCTGCGCTTTATGGACGAATTCAAGCCCGACATTGTCCACCTGCATGAGCCGCACGCATATTTCGTTGATCTGAAGCCGCTTTTTGAGTATTTCACAGCTCATAGTATACCGCTGGTATACACCTTTCACTGCGAATTTGCCTATACGGGAAAGTGCGGCTTTGCAAACGGCTGCACGCGCTGGCAGACAGGCTGCGGCCATTGCCCGGCGCTGCGCGAATATCCCAAAACGCTCTTTTTCGACTTCACGGCGCAGATGTGGCGCGAAAAGCGCGCGCTTCTGTTGGGGCAGAATATGGTCGTCTGCACGCCGTCGGAGTGGCTGGCGGCGCGGGTGCGGCAGTCCTTCCTCTCCGGCTTTGATGTGCGCGTCGTTAGAAACGGCATCGACACCGCACTTTTTCGCCCTCGGCCGTATGCGCATCTGCGCGAACGGCACGGCCTGACGGATGAAAGGGTCGTGCTTGCCGTCGCACCGTATATTATGGAGGCGCGCAAGGGCGGGCGTGACGTGCTGCGTCTGGCGGAGAGCATGAAGGACGACAACGTGCGCTTCATCCTCATCGGCGTGGACGATATGAACGAGAGCTTCCCGGACAATGTCATTGCCCTCGGCAGGACGGAAAACCAGCAGGAGCTTGCTGAGTACTACTCGATGGCGGACGTTTTCGTGATATGCTCCGCAATGGAGAATCTGCCCACCACGTGTCTTGAGGCGCTGTGCTGCGGCACGCCCGTCGCCGGGTTTGCCTCCGGCGGCACGGCGGAGACCGCGCCTGCTCACCTCGGGCGCTTCTGCGCCCCCGGCGATATCGGCGCCCTGCGCGATAATGTGCGGGCGCTCTTGGCTGCGCCGCCCGCGGCACAGGAGTTTAACGCCGCGCGGGAGAGGTATTCCATGGGGCGGATGTACGCGGAATATGATAAAATTTACCGCGCCCTTCTTGAAAAGAACAGCGCGGACGAGCTTGGGAGTTGACAGCTATGGAAAAGGACAGAGCATCGCGCAAGTTTCAGCGCTGCACCTGCTGCGTCATGGATACGACGGACAGCCGTATAGTCTTTGACGAAAACGGCGTGTGCGACTATTGCAGCGATTATTACAAGAACATCCTCCCCGCGTGGCGGGCAAAGCTGGAGGATGAGACGCTTCTTGCCCGCACGGCGGCGGAGATAAAGAAAAACACCGCCGGGCAGAAGTATAACTGCATCATCGGCCTTTCCGGCGGCGTTGACAGCTCATACCTGTGCTATGTCGCCAAGGAACTTATGGGGCTCAACCCCCTGTGCTATGTGTGCGACACGGGCTGGAACCTCAAGGTCGCCGACGATAATATAAAGCGCATCACCGAGGCTCTTGAGCTGGACGTGTATACGGAGACCGTCGATTGGGAAGAGATGAAAGACCTCCAGACGGCGTTTCTCAAGTCGCAGGTGCCGTATCAGGACCTGCCGCAGGATCACGCCATCTTTGCAGGGCTTTATAACTACGCCGTCAGCCACGGCATAAGATACGTGCTTACGGGCGCGAACAGCGCCACAGAATGCATCCGTCCGCCTATAGAGTGGGTGTATCAGAACGACCTGCGGCTCATAAAGGACATTCACAAAAGATTCGGCAAGATAAAGCTTAAAAACTTCCCCATGTGCAGCATGGTCAAATACAGGCTCTATTATCCTCTGTTCAAGGGGATGAAGCGCGTCGCCCCGCTTGATATGGTGGAGTATGACAAGGAAAAGGTCAAGGCTTTCCTCACGGAGCGCTTCGGCTGGGAGGCCTATGCCAATAAGCATTATGAGGATGTGTTCACCCGTTTTTACGAGGGGTATTATCTGCCGCACAAGTTCGGCTACGATAAGCGCAAATGCTATCTCTCCAATGAGATCCTTGCCGGCACGAAGGCGCGCGAGGATGCGCTCATCGAACTTGAGCAGCCCGGCTATGACGAACAGACCATGCGCGCTGACCTTGAGTATATCGCAGCGAAGCTGGACATGAGCGCCGCGCAGCTTGAAGCGCTTATAGAAGGGGAGAACAAGACTTTCCGCGATTATAAGAACAGCTGGGGGCTTATCCGGCTTGGCACGGTCATTCTGCGCGCGCTGGGCGCGGAGAAGAAAAAATTCCGCTGAATTCGGGCAGAACGGCGTAATGGGAGCGCACTGATGAAAATAGTTCAGATAGAGGATTTCTTCCACCCGGACGCGGGTTATAAAATAAATATCCTTTCAAAATATTTTGCCCGCATGGGGCATGAGACGGTCATAATCACGGCGGAACTTGACAAAATGCCGGACTTTCTCACAAGCTTTTTCGGACGGGATAATATTGCTGAGCGCGACAGGGAGTATGAGCAGAACTACGGCGTGAAGATAATCCGCCGCCCCATATGGGCCTACGTCAGCGGCCGCGCCATATTTAAAGACGACCTTGCAAAGCTCGTCAACTCGCTTCACCCGGATGTGCTCTATGTCCACGGCAACGACACCGCCGTCGGAATGTGGCTCCTGCGCCACCGCGACCGGCTGTGCTGCCCCATGGTCATGGACAACCACATGGTCGAAATGGCCTCGCAGAACCCGCTGAGGAAACTTTACCGCGCGTATTACCGGCGCTTCATCGCGCCAATAATCATCAAAAATGAGATACCCGTCATCCGCGCCATGAACGACGATTATGTCGAAAGGTGCCTTGGTGTGCCGCTGTCGCTCTCGCCGTGGATATCCTACGGCTCGGATATGCTGCTGTTCCACCCGGACAAGGCGGCGGGCGCGAAATTCAGACGGGAAAACGGCATTGCGCAGGACGCGCTTGTGGTGCTGTTTGCCGGCAAGTTTGACGAGTCCAAGGGCGGGATGCTCCTGGCGGAGCTTACCTGCCGCGAGATAAGCTCCCCACGCGAGATAGTCTACGTCATGATCGGCAACGCCGTGGGCGACTACGGCGCGGCAGTGGAAAAGCGCTTCTCCGAAAGCTGCAGCAGGGTCCTGCGCTTCCCCACGCAGAAGTACTCCCAGCTCGCGCGCTTTTATCAGGCGGCCGACATCGGCCTCATCGCAAAGCAGGCCAGCCTCAACTTCTTCGATATGGAGGCCTGCGGCGTGCCCATGCTGTCTGAGGATAATAATCTCAACGCCGCGCGTTCAGACTGCGGCAACGGCTGGCTCTTCCGGCCCGACGATGCGGACGATTTTGCAGCCGAGCTTGAAATGATAGTGAACCTTGACGGCAAGGAGCTTGAAAAGGCTTCCGAAAACGCGTATAACTTTGTAAAGGAAAATTACGACTATTATAAAAAAGCCCTTGAGTATATGGATATAATCCAGAAAGTGTACGACAGGGGAAAGAACGGCACGGGGAGAGGATAATGAACATTCTCGTTGTTGCGGCGTATGGGCTTTACGCCGACTATGGCGCGTCTTTCGTGCACAGTCAGGCAAAGGAATATGTCCGGGCTGGGCATCGCGTCCGCGCGGTCATCCCGGTCGCTATCGGCAAGCGCCTGCCCGGTGCCGGGCGAATCAGTGCGCCTGTCACGCGCCGCGTGCAGGACGGCGTGGAGATATACTACCTGCGCTATCCGTCGCTCGGGCATTTCGGGGAGAACGGCTTCAACCCCGCCTCGGCGCAGCTTATGGCGCGCATTTTCATGGGGGCGCTTCTGCGCGGCTTCGCGCCGGATGTCATACATGCCCACGCAATTCTCTTTGCCGGGCGCATTGCCTGCGATATCGGCGCGCACTGCGGCGCGCCGGTGGTCATAACCACTCACGGCGGCGATACCGACCTTGCGCTCACCCCGCGTGAGAACGCGCGCGCGGCGCGTATATGCAGCGCGGCGGCCTGCGTCGCCGCAGTCAGCGGCGTGTACGCGAAAAAAACGCGGCGCATCGGCGGCAGCGCACCTGTGGTGTGTATCCTCAACGGCTTCAACGCCGTGAACGTGCGCCCCGCCCCCAAAAAGCGTCGCAGCATCATTCAGGTCTGCTATCTCACGGCGCGCAAGCATGTGGACGTCAGCCTTGCGGCAGTGGCGCGGCTTTGCAGGAAGTATGACGGCATCAGCTTCACCGTCGTCGGCAGCGGCGTGGAGCGCGCCGGGCTTGAAAAGCTCGCTCATGAGCTGGGGCTTGACGGGTGCGTGGAATTCTGCGGCTTCCTGCCGAACGACGAGACCATGGCGCGCATGGCGCAAAGTGAGATATTCCTCCTGCCCAGCGTGGATGAAGGCTTCGGCATCGCGTATATTGAGGCCATGGCCTCCGGCTGCGTCGCCATAGGCACGCAGGGGGAGGGAATATCCTCCGTCATCACCTCGGGCGAGAACGGCTTCCTTGTGCCGCCGCTGGACGCGGACGCGATAGCAGCAGTCATTGCACGCTGCTTCGACGAGCCGGAGTACGCCTCCGGCGTTGCCGAAAAAGGCCGCGAGAGCGCCATGAGCCTGACGTGGGAGAGGAACGCCGCGGAGTATATTGCGCTTTTTGAAAAAATACTGAACGGTGAGAGGATCGCTGCGGATGGAGCGGAATTGTAAGGTCAGCATAATATGCGCCGTGTTCAACCATGAAAAATATATCCGTCAGGCGCTGGACAGCTTCCTGTGCCAGAAAACGGACTTCAAATATGAGATAGTCATAACGGACGACGCCTCCACGGACGGGTCTGCTGCCATGATCCGTGAGTACGCGGAAAAGTACCCGGATATCATTGTGCCGATATTTTTTGAGGAAAATATGTATTCAAAAAATATCCCCGTTGTGCCGGAGTACGCCATACCCGCCGCGCGCGGCGAATACCTTGCCTTCTGCGAGGGGGACGATTACTGGACGGATCCTGAAAAGCTCAGCATTCAGGCCGCATGGCTGGATGCGCACCCGGACTATTCCGCCTGCGTGCACAACACCATGAACTATTACTGCGACACCGGCCGAGAAGCGCCGTACAACAACCGCTATCACGGCGACAGGGATCTCGGCTTTGCCGACGTCGTCAACGGCGTTGGCGGAGTGTTCCATACAAGCTCTGTCATGGCGCGCGCGTCGCTGTTCCGCGAACTGCCGGATTACTGCGTCGTGTCGGAAAAGCACGGCGTGGGCGATCACCCCCGCGCCATCATGTTCGCCCTCAGCGGTAAGATAAGATATATCGACAGATTCATGTCTGTCTACCGCAACAACAGCACGCCCACCGCGTGGACGACGCGCATACGCGAAAACGCGTTTTTGGTGGACAGGCTCACCGGCGCTGTGGAGATGTACACCGCGGCGCTCGGCCACGTCGAGGGTGAGGATAAAAAGCTGCTTGAGCAGACGCTGCACCGCTACGAGTGGGAGCTTTTGCAGGCCAAGGGCGAATACGCCGAAATGCGCCGGGAGCCTTACCGCACGATAACGAAGCAGCGCGGCCTCGTTCAGACGCTCTGGCTCGACTTTAAGCAGTATTTCCCGGAACTGTACTGCCTTTATATGAAAGCGCGCGGCATGGAAAACGGGATACCGGAAAAGCTGCGCAAGGGTAAAAGATGAACAAGAAGGTCTTTTCAAACTTCATATGGCGCTTTGCTGAGCGCTGCGGCGCGCAGGGCGTGACCTTCATCGTGTCGATAATCCTTGCCCGCGTGCTCGACCCCGCGGTATACGGCACCGTGGCGCTGGTGACGGTGTTCACCTCGCTTTTGCAGGTGTTCGTGGACAGCGGCCTCGGCACGGCGCTCATCCAGAAGAAGGACGCAGACGACACGGACTTTTCCACGGTGTTTTTCTTCAATATCGCCGTGTGCCTCGTCATATATGCGCTCATGTTCGCGCTTGCCCCGGTGATCGCCGCGTTTTACGGCGACGCTTCGCTCTCCCCGGTGATACGGGTGATGAGTCTTATAATAATCATCTCCGGTGTGAAGAACGT
>UMHM01059873.1_pt1 | contig 18588 bp, 10 predicted proteins | sample 1965501 | NCBI WGS metagenome assembly UMHM01 (sample SAMEA4836095, study PRJEB28245) | human gut metagenome | biome: gut microbiome; material: fecal sample | place: Denmark | collected 2008
ATAATTAGGCTGGCTGATTTTTTATTTATTCATGCAATTATTCTTTTTAGTCAATATCAGGTTCTTCGGTGAGATTAATGAGATGTTATGTATTATTAAGTAAGTATCAGGTCGTCCAGTATCCAGTAAAAAAAGAGTAAGTACTTTTCCGGAAGATAATATAAAAATAACAATAAATAGGCGTTTGTTGTACTTATATATAAATGTTGATACACCAAGTTCCCAAAGTACTCAACAAGCAAAGAAAATCACGGGAAAAGTTGTAGATGCAACGGGTGAGCCAATCATTGGTGCCAGCGTATTAGTAAAGGGTACAGGCACGGGTACTGTTACTAATGTAGATGGCGGATTCTCTGTAGATGCCCAGTTGGGTAGCACATTAGTAATTTCATTCGTGGGGTATACTTCAGCTGAAGTTAAGGTAGGTGCAGGAAATGTATATACAGTGACCTTGAAAGAAGATGCCCAGACTTTGAATGAAGTTGTGGTGACTGCTATGGGTATTAAAAAGGAAAAGAAGGCTTTAGGCTATGCTGTATCTGATATTAACTCAGAAGAATTATTGAAGAACAAAAATACCAATGTTATTAATTCATTGGCAGGTAAGGTTCCAGGTGTAAATATTACGCAGAGTAGTGGTGCGGCAGGTGCCGGTGCAAGTATTATCATTCGTGGTGGTAATTCTACTTCAGAAGGTCGCGAGAACCAGCCTTTGTTTGTGGTGGATGGAATTATTTATGATAACTCTACACAAGTAGTGGGGAATAGCGGTACTGATGGTATGACGCGTAGTAATACAACCTACTCAAATCGTGTGATGGATATCAATCCGGAAGATATTGAGACCATGTCCATATTGAAAGGTGCTGCTGCAGCTGCTTTGTATGGTTCGCGTGCTGCCGATGGTGCGATTATTATAACTACTAAAAAAGGCGCTGAAGGTTCTGTTAAAGTTGACTTTTCCAGTAAGTTGAGTAGCTCATGGGCTACTAAGCTACCGGAAGTTCAGACGGAATTTGGCCGTGGATACTATTCAAATAATGGTGTTTTGGATGATTTGACTTACTTGTCATGGGGAGAGAGAATCGCTTCCGGTACCCAACTATATGATAACATTGGTGACTTCTTCCAAAATGGTGCTGTTTGGGATAATAATGTTAGCATTTCCGGTGGAACTAAAAATAGTTCATTCTTTTTGTCTGCATCTAATTATGATCAAACGGGTATTGTTCCTAAAACAGGTTATAATAAAACAACAGTCCGCTTTAATGGTGAACAGAAATATGGTCGTTTGACGGTAGGTGCTAACGTTTCCTATTCTATAGCAGATACAGATAAGACATTAACTTCCGCAGGTTTATATGACGGTGGTGGTAATGGTACCATGACTGCACTTTACAGTTGGCCCCAGACCGAAGACATGTCGAAGTACTTGAATGAGGATGGTTCTAAATATCGTTTGTTTGATGGTCGTCTGGATTTGGCAAGCGATAAGGAAAATCCGTATTGGATTATAAATAAAAACAAGCTGTCGGATAATACAAAGCGCTTTACCGGTGCAGCAAATGCTTCTTTCAAAATAGCAGACTGGTGGGATGTTTCAGCACGTGTAGGTTACGACCAATATACGACGGAAGCATATACTTATATTGCTCCGGGCTCTGTTGCAAAAGAAATGTATCAGAATGGTCGTCTGAATAAGAGTGACTATACTTACAATTATATTTCAACGAATGTGATGAGTAATTTCCATAAAACCTTTGGTGATTTCGATCTGAATTTATTGGTAGGTACTACTACTGAAAGTACTGAGCGCCATAACCAAACCCATTGGGGATATGACTTTATTACGGCAGGTACAATCAGCTTTAATAATATATCAAAAGAAAATCAATTCTTTAAAGATGCTACATCAAAGAAAAGACTGGTAGGCGTATATGGTGAATTTCGTGCTTCTTATAAAAATATTGCTTATCTCACAGTCACAGGTCGTAATGACTGGTCATCTACTTTACCTATTGATAATCGTTCTTATTTCTATCCCTCCGTCAGCGGTTCATTTGTATTCACCGAGCTGTTTAGCAAGAACGATATACTTACTTTCGGCAAGGTACGTGCCAGTTGGGCACAAGTCGGCAAGGATGCTAACGCTTATGCCACGTTAACTTATCTGGAAACTCCTATTACTTATGGTTCTTTTACCGGGGTTGGAAATCAGTATGTGCTTGGCAATGCATATCTGAAACCTGAGATTCAGACGGCATGGGAAGTAGGTACAGAATTGAGATTTTTAGGTGGACGTTTAGGGTTGGACTATACTTATTATCATAGCCAGACCAAAAATCAAATCGCTTCTCCTCGTTTGTCTAATGCAAACGGTTCCATAATGTCTTCTATCAATTCAGGTTCTGTAATCAATAATGGTATGGAAATAGCTATTACCGGTAAGCCTATTGTAACAAAAGACTTTGAATGGAATATTACTTTAAATACTTCTTATAACCGTGGTAAATTGGGTGATTTTCTGGATGGTGTAAGTATGTTCTATCCGACAGATGCGCAGTTTGGTACGGTAAAAGCTGCCTCTGTTCCGAATGGTGGTAAATTCCTTGCATTGGTTGGTAGTCGTTTTGCTTATGAAACTACCGGAGAGGATAATCAAGAAATCATAGGCGGAAGATATCAGGTAGATGCTACTACAGGGTTATATAAAATTCATTCTTCTACAAGTGAAGTTGTCGGTAACCGTGAACCGAAATTTATAGGTGGTTTGAATAATACATTCCACATTAAGGATTTGACGCTTTCTTTCTTACTTGATTTCCGCATTGGCGGTGATGTATATAACGGTACTGAATACTATATGGTGTCAAATGGATTAAGCAAACGCACCTTGGAAAATGGTCGTGAATATGTGACGGTGACTGGAGTAGACAGTAAAACTGGAGCAGATATTAATCAGACCTATTATGCTGACCAAAGTTATGATATCAATGGCGTTACATATTCCGGTAAGGCCATGATAAAGAAATACTGGGATAACTATTGTTCAAACTCCTATAACTTTATAACTTCTGTAAATTGGTTGAAATTGCGCTCTTTATCTGTCAGCTATGATTTCACGAAGCTAATAAAAAGACAGAATGTTATTAAGAGATTATCGGTAACTGCTACCGGAACAAACTTGTTTACTTGGACAAACTATAAGGGCATGGACCCTGAAGTTAGTACGGCTGGTGGTACAGGCGGTTCCGGTGCTACAGGTATTGATTATTGTAGCGTTCCGTCAACATCCAGTTTTTCTTTTGGCGTTAATCTTACATTCTAATAACTGCAAAAAATTGAAGACTATGAAGTATTTTAAATATATAGCACTGGGGTGTATGCTTACTTTAAGCACAACATCCTGTGAGGAGTGGCTGGATGTTAATGTCGATCCGGATTCTCCCAATAATGAAAGCGCTTTGGTCTCGAATCGTTTACCTTGGATTCAGAAATTTTATATGTATAGTGCCGGTACTGTGAATATGCGTACAGCTTGTCAGGCAGGTGTTTTTTATAGTAATAATGGTAATAACAATAAGTTGAGTGTCACATGGGCATGCCCGTCAGGTACCACCACCACTCCTTACCAGACTTGGTTTGTGGAGACTGCTGCCAATCTGAATGATTTGTATAAGAAGGCAGAACAGGAAGGAGCTTATCATTACATGGCCGCAGCCGATGTATTTCATGCTTTGGGATTTATGGAAATGCTCGACCTGTATGGCGAGATACCTTATACAGAGGCATTAGGTGCTTCACCGAGTCCTGCCTATGATGATGGGAAAACAATCTTTAATGGATGTATTGCCAAATTGGATGAAGCCATTGAACTTTTTGGAAGGGCTCAGGAAACTTCAGCTACCAGATTGATAGATGGGGATATGTGGAATGCTGGTGATGTCCAGAAGTGGTTAAAGCTTTGCTATGGTTTGAAAGCTCGCTATTTATTGAAGCTTTCCAAAAAAGCAGATTTGTTTAATCCGGATGCTATTTTAGAATGTTTGTCGAAAGCTCCTCAATCAAACAGCGATAATATATTAGTTAAATGCTATAATAGCTCTTCGGATGTAACAGATTATCTGCTTCAGGATCCTGTGATGACTAATTCCAATTGGAATGTTGCTGCTTACGGTTCCAACCAGAGGCTTTCGAAATACTATTATGATTTGCTGACCAATATGCGTGGGGCAGGCACGGTAGATCCCCGTATGACTAAAATCGTACCGGCTGCCATGTGTAATATTAAACTAAATGCAGATGGTAAGGTACAGTCCTATGACTGGTTACGTTCTGTGGGTGTCGATTTCTATGGAGAATCGGCTCGTTTGACTGCTGGAGGAGAACTCTCTATCCAATCTCCTGTTTACGCTGATGCCGATAAGGATATTTCGTATGAGATTGCGGATGCAAGCAAGCGTAACGAATTTATTGCATCGTTGAAAGGTAAGAAGTATACAGTGGATGGCAATAAGGTTATTGTGACTTATCCTAAAGGTTCTCCTTATGTGAATAGTACTAACTATATATATGCAGGGGATACGATCTATGTAAATTTGCGTAACAACTCCTGTCTTACAGGCATGGGTGGGCAAGGTGAAATGGATATGTATTGGTATTTCCAGACTACGGCTGCTGTATCTGCCGGCGCTGTTGGCTCTACGGGGTCGTTCCAGATACGTCCTAATTCGGACTTTGAAGTTTTAACTTATCATGAAATGTGTTTTATTAAGTCTGAGGTTTATATGCGTAAAGGTGATAAAACGAAAGCTCTTGCTGCTTATAAAGAAGGCATTAAAGTTCACATAGATATGATGCAGACAAAATTGGAAGAGTGGAAAGCTGCCGGTTATGATAATAAGGATATGTGGCCGATGGACAACAGTGAGATTGCTGCTTATATGGCGAGTGACGCTGTTTGCCAGGATGAAGGCAGTCTGACTATAGCCGACATTATGTTACAAAAGTACTTAGCAATGGGATGCAGTGCTGAAAATTGGAATGATATGCGTCGTTTTAATTATAGTGCCGGTAATATCGGTAATTTCGGTGTTGTATATCCCGGTTATCAGCGTGGACCGCTATTTGCCGGACAGGCGGAAATAACCGGAACTTCACCTACTGACCCCATGTACTGGATGCATCGTTGGAGGTTGCCCGCCACGTTGGAATTACAGTATAATGCAACGAATGCCGGAGCTGCCAACTCAAAGGCTTTTGAAACAAATATTTGGTGCTATCCTATTTGGTGGGATTGTGCTACAGACGATGAATATTACGGTTATATTAGATAGCCGCTAATATAATGAAGACAGTAAGAGTCTTCATTCATAAATGATGATTGAAGCAGCTGGTTCGTGAGAATCGGCTGTTTTTTTTGCTGTACTGGTCTATAAAATTCCTTTGTTTATAGAATGTTATTTTAAATATCTTAAAATATTGGGAACTGATGTATTTCATTGATTATCTTTGCGCTCGAAAACAAGAATATGATTTTCATTGAAGTTTGATAGAGATTTAATAAGATATTGAAGACTATAATGGTCTTCATTCATAGATGATGATTGGGACAGTCGGTTCGTGAGAATCGGCTGTTTTTTGTTTCTGTTTGTTTGCATATCAACGGCGGTAGTGTTACTTTTGCCGGACGAGGTCAGGTGGCCTCGTTTTTAACCTCTGAATAACAATGGCACAAAGCAAGAAATTTATCTCTCCGGGGGCATGGTTTTCCATGATGTATCCCGTAGATTGGAATGAATTTGAAGATGGAGAAGGCTCTTTTCTCTTCTATAATCCTAATGAATGGACCGGAAATTTCCGTATCTCTGCATACAAAGGCAGTGCGACGTATGCCAGGGAAGTAATCCGGCAGGAACTGAAAGACAATCCTTCGGCTGTTTCCGTAAGGATAGGAAATATGGAATGTGCTTACAGTAAAGAGATGTTTGAGGAAGACGGAGCTTATTATACTTCCCATCTTTGGATTACCGGTATGGACGATGTTGCTTTCGAATGTTCTTTTACTGTCAGTAAGGGTTCGTCTGCAGCAGAAGCCGAGGCGGTTATTGCTTCATTGGAAAAACGCAAAGAGGGAGTGAAATATCCGGCAGAGATTATTCCTGTTCGCCTGTCCGAAATTTACCAGATTAATGAAGCTTTTGAGTGGGTGACAACCACTGTGAAGGAGCAACTGAAAAAAGACTTCCAGGGAATGGAAGAAGATTTGGACAGTATGCAGCAGGTCATCGATAGTGGAACTATCGGGCCGAAGAAGAAAGAAGCGTGGCTCTCTTTCGGTATTGTCATCTGTGTGATTCTTGCCAATGAAGTAGATGGCCTGGAGTGGATGACCCTGATAGATGGTAATCGTGAAGCTCCTGTGCTACAGAATCTTATTACCGGAGAATGGATTGACCCCATGAAATTAGTGTGGAGCAAAGTGAAGGCAGGGGAGCCTTGCAACTTGGCAGAAACCTATAAAGCCTTGCTCTGATTATCCGCCCACCAACTATAAATTATAAATCATAAATCTTAAATTGTGATTAGTTATCTTCAGATAGAGAATTTGACCAAATCGTTTGGTGATTTGGTATTGCTTGAGAATGTTGCTCTCGGTGTAGCAGAAGGACAACGTATCGGATTGATTGCCAAGAATGGTAGCGGTAAAACTACCTTACTGAATATCATTGCCGGGAAAGAGGGATATGACAGTGGGAATATATCTTTCCGCCGTGACCTCCGGGTAGGGTATTTGGAACAAGACCCGCAATATCCGGAAAACCTGACTGTATTGGAAGCCTGTTTTCATCATGGCAACAGTACCGTAGAATTGATTAAGGAATACGAACGTTGCATAGGGACGGAAGGGCATCCGGGACTCGATGAAATCCTGATACGCATGGACCATGAAAAAGCATGGGATTATGAGCAGAAGGCCAAGCAAATTCTGTCTCAATTGAAGATACGTAATTTCGATCAGCAAGTAAAGCACCTTTCCGGTGGTCAGCTGAAGCGTGTGGCACTTGCCAATGCCCTTATCACTGAACCGGATTTTCTGATCCTGGATGAGCCTACCAACCACCTCGATCTTGATATGACTGAATGGCTGGAAGATTATTTGCGCCGCACCAACCTCAGCCTGCTTATGGTGACGCACGACCGCTATTTTCTGGATCGTGTCTGCACCGAAATCATTGAAATAGACAATCGTCAGATTTATCAATACAAAGGAAACTATAGTTATTATCTGGAGAAACGGCAGGAACGCATTGATGCAACGAATGTCGAGATCACCCGCGCCAACAACCTGTATCGTACAGAACTGGAATGGATGCGCCGTATGCCGCAAGCTCGCGGGCATAAAGCCCGCTATCGTGAAGAGGCTTTCTACGAATTGGAGAAAGTAGCCAAGCAGCGTTTCAATAACGACAATGTGAAGCTGGATGTGAAAGCGTCCTATATCGGCAGTAAGATATTCGAAGCGGACCATGTGTACAAATCATTCGGTGACCTGAAGATATTGGAAGACTTCTCTTACATCTTTGCCCGTTATGAAAAGATGGGTATTGTGGGAAATAATGGTACCGGTAAATCTACTTTTATCAAAATCCTGATGGGAGAAGTAAAGGCAGACAGTGGGACAATCGATATTGGTGAGACGGTGCGTTTCGGTTATTACTCGCAGGATGGCTTGCAGTTTGATGAACAGATGAAAGTCATTGATGTGGTGCAGGATATTGCCGAAGTCATAGAACTGGGGAATGGCAAGAAACTGACTGCTTCCCAATTCTTGCAGCATTTCCTTTTCACCCCCGAAACTCAACATAGCTATGTTTATAAATTGAGTGGTGGAGAACGCCGCCGCCTGTACTTGTGTACGGTACTGATGCGCAATCCTAACTTCCTTGTATTGGATGAGCCTACCAACGACTTGGATATTATCACTCTGAATGTGCTGGAAGAGTATTTGCAGAATTTCAAAGGCTGTGTGATTGTGGTTAGCCATGACCGTTACTTTATGGATAAAGTTGTAGACCACTTGTTGGTGTTCAATGGGCAGGCGGACATTCGTGATTTCCCCGGAAACTATACGCAGTATCGTAGCTGGAAAGAAGAAAAGGCTCGCCAAGAGAAAGAAAAAGAGAAAGAGGCTGCCAAACCGCAGGAAGACAAAACTTCTAAAGTACGTCTGAATGAAAAGCGACGGATGTCCTTTAAGGAGAAGAGAGAGTTCGAACAGCTGGAACAGGAAATTGCTGCCTTGGAAGAAGAAAAGGCCAGTATTGAAACTGCTTTATGCAGTGGTACCCTGTCTGTAGACGAGCTGACAGAGAAATCCAAACGTCTGCCTGAGGTAACCGATCTGATTGATGAGAAGACCATGCGTTGGCTGGAACTTAGTGAGATAGAAGAATGAATTTAACTAACTATCATAGTCATAGTTTGTATTGTGACGGACGTGCTAATATGGAAGACTTCATCCGCTTTGCCCTGAGTGAAGGATTTACGTCTTACGGCTTTTCATCTCATGCCCCGTTGCCGTTTCCTACTGCTTGGACCATGGAGTGGGATTGCATGGATGATTACCTGGCAGAATTTCGTCGGTTGAAAGCTAAATATGCCGGACAGATAGAATTGTATATAGGTTTGGAGATCGACTATCTGAATGAAGAAAGTAATCCTTCTGTTGCTCGTTTCCGGGAATTGCCATTGGATTATCGCATTGGCTCGGTACACCTGCTTTACAATGATAAAGGAGAGGTTGTGGATGTAGATGTTACAGCGGATAAATTCCGTAAACTGGTGGACGAAAAGTTCGGAGGTAATTTGGTACGAGTGGTACATCTCTATTACGAACGCCTGATGCGTATGGTAGAATTAGGTGGATTTGACGTTGTGGGGCATGCCGATAAAATGCATTATAATGCTGCTGCTTACTGTCCCGGTCTGCTGGATGAGCCTTGGTACGATGATTTGATACAAGAATATTTGGATGCCATTGCCCGTAGGGGGTATATTGTAGAGGTCAATACGAAATCATATCTTGAATTGGGTACTTTCTATCCCAACGAACGCTACTTCCCTGTATTGCTGGAGAAGGGAATCCGCGTGCAGGTGAACAGTGATTCCCATTATCCGGAGCGTATAAACAACGGACGCCTGCAAGCCTTGGCGGTCCTGCAAGCGTCCGGTTATCACACTGTCACGGAGATGTACAATAATGAGTGGAAAGATATGCCCCTCATCATTCATACATGACTCCTGTGACTTTTACTATTTCTTTTTCAATAAAAAATCTTCAATGGCTTTTTGATAGGTAGCTTTATCTGCTGCACCGCGGAAAAGCTGCGGTTCTCCTTCCATCGGAATGAAGACAAAGAGAGGAATACTGCTTGCATTGAATAATGCGGCAAGTTCGCGTTCCTTATCCACATTTACCTTGTAAATCACGATCTTGCCGGCGTATTCTTTTGCCAGTTCCTTCATGATCGGTGCTGTCATACGGCAGGGACCACACCAGTCGGCATACAAGTCAATGATGGCAGGTTTATCACCTTTATATTTCCAATCCTGGGATTTCCCATAGTCGAATACATCCTTAATGAACATATCCTTGTTCATTACGATGACCTCCCCGCTCTTAGCTTCCTTTTTTTCCGGTTCTTTTTGCTGTGCCTGAGCCTTGTCTGTGCAGGCATACGTCAGTACACTTGCAAATAGCAGAATGGCAACTGTTAAGATTTTCTTCATGTTTTTTATTTCTTATGAATTTTGTTCGATGACAGTTTTCAGTTCGCTGCCTTTGATTACTCCGGAATGGCGCCAAACAGCTTCCCCTTTCTTGAATATAATAAAAGTAGGTACTGCCTGTATGCGATACTTGGCAGCCAGTTCTTCGTGCTGGTCAACATCGATTTTTACGATGCGGGCAGCTTCACCAATTTGACCTTTCAACTCTTCCAATACAGGGTGCATAGCCTTACATGGACCACACCAAGTAGCAAAGAAATCTACTAAAACGGGTTTTTCTGACTGTATAAGTTCTTCAAATTTTTCCATAATCTTTTCCTTTCTGTTAGTACTACAAGTTTTTTTATTACTACAAAATTAGTGTTATTGTCTGTAGTTAGAAACAGTTTCGGATATGTATTGTTCACGCCCTTTTATCCTTTATGGCCGTTTTGAGCATATTTTGGCTATTTTTTAGAATACTTGTTATAATGAAACATTTTCCTATGGAAATGATTTCTTTAAAGAAACACCCCTACAGGTACTATGCAGATACTTGTAGGGGTGAATTATCGGAAGTCCGTAGGGACTTTTAGTTGCTTTTATTCCGCAATCGTCAATTCCTTAATGATGTGTGAAGCTCCGGCATACTTCTCTATGATGAATAAAGTATAGCGGATATCTACACAGGCGGCACGTTGTGATGAGGGGCGGAAAGCGATGTCTCCTGTAAGCCCTTCATAATTACGGTCGAAACCTGTACCGATCAGTTCACCTTTGGCATTGAATACCGGACTGCCGGAGTTACCACCGGTATTATCCGTGTTCACGATGAAACAGATAGGCATTTCACCGTTCGGCATGGCATAGCGACCGAAGTCTTTTGCCTGATACAACTGTTTTAGTTTTGCAGGAATCACGAATTCCCAGTTATTGGGATCTTCCTTTTCCATGGCACCTTTGAGTGTGGTGTAATAGCCATATTCCACTCCGTCCGCAGGTTCATACGGTAACACTTGTCCGTAAGTGAGACGCAGGGTAGAGTTGGCGTCCGGATAGATCGGAGTGCCTGCACTGCGTTTCATATCCATCATTCCCTTTACCCACACTTTATGTGCGGCATTATAGTTCTTGTTGGCCTCTGCCATGGCGATGGCGGTCTGCAACAAGCCATCGGTGATGGAGTGCTTGAACAACACCATCCAGTCGAAGCCCAGTTTATAAGAGCCCGGCTTGCGGATAAACTTCTCAAAGTTCTCTTTATTTCCAAAAATAGAGTAGTCGAAGCAAGCGTCCACAAAAGCATCACTATTCCCCTTGAAACGCTTATCGATCACTTCAAAGATACTGATACGTTGTTCTGCGGGGATATATTGCATGTAAGTCTGCAGCATTTTTTTGGCAACAATACGTTCCACTTCGGGGAAAGGTACGGAGGCAAAATACTTGTCTGCGGCAATCTTCAAGCTATCTGCGGCTGTTTTAATCTGCGCTTTATCCTTGCTCTTCAAGGCAGCCAGCATGGCAGAAGTATTGGGAATGCGCATGAAGTCCAATCCCGTTACCAATGCTTCCTGAATGGCTTGCTGGTGATAAAGGGCAGGGCGGCGATGTGCGACGATGTCCCGTATCTGGTCGAATGCCTTCTGATAAGAGTCGTCACCCTGTTCGCGTCCGCGGGCGAGGAGTTGCTCCTGTTGTGCCCGTTTAGTATCCAGCACTTTCAGGCGGACAAGTCCTTCGTTCATACCGATGGCATTCTTCCAATAGTTGGCAGATGAAGCATACTTGCTGGCGTAGTGAATACGTACGGCGGGGTCTTTCTGCATCTGTTCCATTAATGCTTCTTGGCGCACACCGCGTACATGATGGCGCATGAAATTCGTAGTTTCCATACGTTCTTCCACTTCGTCGGAGATCATATAACGCCAGTTGCGTCCGGGGAATCCCATAACGAACGTGAAGTCACCTTCCTTGTAGCCTGCAAGGCTGATCGTAAGGTGTTTCTTTACCTTCAAGGGTACATTATCTTTGGAGTATTCCGCAGGTTTTCCATCCTTATCGGCATAAATGCGGAACAGGGAGAAGTCACCTGTATGGCGCGGCCACATCCAGTTGTCGGTATCTGCACCAAACTTACCTATGGAAGAAGGAGGTGCACCTACCATGCGGATATCACTATACGTAGTCTTGATGAACAGATAGTAACGGTTTCCGCCATAGAAAGCTTTCAGCTCCAGTTTGCGTCCCGGAGTCAGGGCAATGCCTTGTTCGGAAGAAAAACGTTCGGCTACTTCTTTCAGGTACTTGGGAGAGAGATAATTGGTACCATTCGGGTCCGGATCTATCTTCAACTGTTCGTTGACGTAATCAGTCACATCCAGTATCTCATCAATATAAGTGATGGTAAGTCCCTTGCAGGGAAGTTCTTCTTCACGGCTCATGGCCCAGAAACCATCCGTCAGATAGTCGTGTTCCACCGTACTGTGTTGTTGGATAGAACCATAGCCACAGTGGTGGTTGGTCAATACCAATCCTTCGGCAGAGATGACTTCACCTGTACACCCCCCACCGAAGTGGATCACTGCGTCTTTCAGTGCAATGCCGTCGGGGTTATAAATCTGGTTAGCTGGGATTAGTAATCCCAGTTCTGTCATAGCCACTTCGTTCTGCTTCTGCAGATCGGTCAGCATCCACATACCTTCGTCGGCAATACTCGGAAGGGTGAGAGCCAAAGCCAGTGTTGTTATTAGAGCTTTCTTCATATTGTAATAGGGGGAGATAGATCAGTTATTCAACAATTGTCATTTCATTGATCAGATGCTCGCATCCTCCCAGTTTTTCGAGGATGAACAGTACATAACGGATATCCAGATTGATGCAACGTTGCAAGTTGTTATCGAAATTGATGTCACCACTCAGAGACTCCCAGTTACCGTCGAAAGCACATCCGATCAATTCACCGTTTGCATTCAGTACCGGGCTACCGGAGTTACCACCGGTAATATCGTTCGTGCTCAGGAAGCAAACCGGCATGTCACCGTTCGGCAACGCATAGCGTCCAAAATCCTTTTTCTGAATCAGTTCCTTCAATTTGGCAGGAACTACGAATTCACGGTCTTCGGGATTTTCTTTTTCCAGAATACCGTCTGTAGTGGTATAGTATTTATAGTGTACGGCATCACGCGGATTGTAAGATTTTACATTTCCGTAGGTCAGACGGATTGTAAAGTTGGCATCCGGATAAGATGGAACAGGCTCTTTCATTTCGCCCAGACCACGGATATATGCTTTGTGCAGCAAGGTCAGTTCTTTGGAAGTGCTGTTCAAATCTTTTGCCAATGCCATCATCTTTTCAATCTTGGCATGTGAATATTGGGTTGCAATATCTTTTTCGATAGCTTTTACCGTAGGTTTCTTTAAGAACTTGTCGAAGTTAGCCTGATTGGCCAGGATGGAGTTGTCATACATAGCATCGATGTATGCATTGTAATCACCTTTGAATTCCTTTTCGATAGTCTGATAGAAAGCCGGACGCTGTTCTGCCGGAATGATTTCAGCATATACCGGGAAGATAGCTTTAGCCACTTTACGGTCTACTTCATGATCGTAGTCTTTGTTGTGGATATCAGCAAAAACTTCTTTCAACTGTTCTATGGATTTATTGATCAGAGAGTCATTCTTTTCTTCCAGACCTTTTTTCAGGTTGTCCATAACCATGTACGGGCTACCGAATTCAATGGCGCCGCTGAATGCTTCCATCAGATAATAATACTGAGTGGTTAATGGCATCGTTTGGTTTACAATGGCATCGATCTTCTCTACTACACCTTCGTATTCCGGCTTGCCTTTGGCAAATTCTGCGAATCTTTTCTCTTGTTCTGCTTTCGTACCCAGCACATCATTATCAATGATCGCTTTGTTCATGCCGATAGAATTTTTCCAGTAGTTGCTGCTGCCGGCATATTTGTTGGCATATTGTATGCGAGTCTTATCACTGGCAGCCATCACTTCTTTCAGTACGGCAAGACGTGCGCCACGGATGGTGATACGGGGTTGGTTCTGTGCTTCCATACGTTCTTTTACTTCCGATACGGTGAGGTAGCGGCTTGTGCTTCCGGGGAAACCCATAATCATGGCATAATCACCTTCCTCCAGCCCCTTGATTGAGATGGGCAGGTATTTCGGAGTTTTCAGGGGCACGTTTGATGCTGAATATTCTGCGGGATCACCATTAGCGTCAGCATAAATGCGGAACATGGAGAAGTCTCCCGTGTGGCGTGGCCACATCCAGTTGTCCGTCTCTCCACCGAATTTACCGATAGAGGAGGGGGGAGCAGCTACCATGCGTACGTCTGTGTATACTTTCTTGTAGAACAGGTAATATTTGTTACCGGCATAGAATGGCAATGCTTGTACTTCGATGCCCTTCTTGTCCTTCAGATCGCTTTTTTCGAATAATTCCTTAGCCAGTTTGTTGAGGAACGGGCGAGTCATTGCATTCACTTCCGTCACTTCGCCGGCAGCGATTTTCTGGTTTACGATGTCCGTGATATCTTCAATACGGTCCACGAACTGGAACTTCAATCCCGGAGTAGGCAATTCCTCGCTACGGTTTTTAGCCCAGAAACCATCTGTCAGATAGTCGTGTTCCACACTACTGTGTTGTTGGATAGAAGCATAGCCACAGTGGTGGTTAGTCAGGATCAGACCTTCCGGTGAGATAATCTCACCCGTACAGCCTCCTCCGAAGATACCTACCGCATCTTTCAGTGAGACTCCGCCCGGATTGTACAAGTCGTCTGCTTCCAGTTTCAGCCCTTGCTTTTTCATTAACTCAATGGAGTTCTGCTGTTTCATCAACTGCAACAACCACATTCCTTCGTCGGCACGCATTGCAGAACCGAACGCCAGCGCAGAGAGCGCCACTAAATAGGTCTTAATTTTCATTCTTACTTGATTATTATGATTTTGTTTTTATGAAATCCATCACATTGGCAGGCGGGCGCTGATTCATCAGCTCGTTCTTCATGAAGTCCATATACGGAGCCACATGACTGAAGAAACGGTGATACCCTTTACATAGATAGTTCAATCCCGGTTCTCCGCTTGCCGTCCGTGCAAAACGGTTCTTGGGACATTCGCCGTTGCAGGCAAACAGCCACTCACATTCACGGCACTGAGTGGGCAATGATTGCTGTTTCATCTGCCCGAAAGCCTGTTGCTTTTCACTGTACATCATTTCCACCAGTGTCTTCTGGTAAATGTTTCCCAACTTATATTCGGGGAATACAAAATGGTCGCAGGAATATACATCTCCGTTGAATTCCATTACTCCGGCATGTCCGCAGGTCTTTGCCATGGTACATACCCCCGGCTGTTCGCCTATCCAGTTTGCCAGGGTAGAGTCAAACAACTGAATGTAATATGTGCCTACATCCTTTTTCACCCATTCGTCGAAGAGAGTACAGAGGAAATTGCCCCATTGTTCCGGGCTGACGGAGAAGTCCGCCAGTTCGGCCACCTCTTCCCGGTCGGCGAGTGAGGCGAGGTGTCGTCCGTCCTGATGTCCGAATACTCGCTCTACGATGGGGGCAAACTGTATGTAGTGGCAGCCTATTTCCTTGAAGAAGTTGTAAAATTCCAGCGGATAATCGGCATTGTAGTCATTCACTACCGCCATTCCGTTCCATTCTACACCATGCTTCTTCAATAAATTGATGCCTTGCATCACCTTTACGAAAGAGGGCTTTCCCTGCTTGTTTTTTCGATATTCGTCATGAAACTCCTGCGGCCCGTCGATAGAAACTCCCACCAGCCAGTTGTTTTCACGGAAGAATTCGCACCATTCATCCGTCAGCATGGTTCCGTTGGTTTGTATGCTGTTGTCTATGGTGCGTCCGCGTGCATATTTCTTTTGCAGCTCCATCGCTTTTTTGTAGAAAGACAACGGGCGCATCAGGGTTTCCCCGCCATGCCAGGTGAACATTACCTGCGGCATGGTTTGCGAATTAATATACTCTTCAATAAATTTTTCCAGCAACTCTTCGCTCATTACATGCTTGGGGTTGTTCTGGTATAGTTTGCTCTTTTCCAGGTAGTAACAGTAGTCGCATGCAAGGTTGCAAACGGCCCCTACCGGTTTCAGCATGACGTAGAGTGGCTTGGCAAAAGGAGCATAAGTTGACATAGGAGACTATCTTGTTTCAGTAATAGGGTTTACATTTTGTTACTTATCACTGCAAAAATAAGTAAACTAAATGAAATATCCTTTCTTTTCTCCCTCCTTATAAGGATTATTAATGGAAAAAAGAGAGCAAAATTTAAATATTGATAAAAAGTTTCTTTACAGCGCGAATAGGTTGTACCTTTGTATCGTATTTCTTAAAAATCGTTTCCTGCATGATTAGAATGAATGTGAACCGTATTTTGCCCTTAATGCTTTTGCTCGTGCTTTTTGCTTCGTGCAGTCGCAAGTATAAAGTGGAGGGTGTGTCATCGGTGACCAGTCTCGACGGTAAGATGTTATACCTGAAAACGCTCCGCGACGGGCAATGGATAACAATTGACTCTGCCGAAGTGGTGCACGGTTTGTTCTCAACGAGTGGCCCGTCAGACTCTGTAATGATGGTGACGCTCTACATGAATGATGAGGCTATCATGCCTCTTGTACTTGAGAACGGTAAAGTTGAAGTCTCCATATCCAACTCTCAACTCACCGCTAAAGGTACACCGCTAAACAATGCTTTGTATGAATTCATCGAAAAGCGCAATGCGCTTGAGCTGAAGATTGAAGAACTGGAAAAGAAAGAGGCACGTATGGTTCTGGATGGCGCCGCATTGGATGACATCCATGAGCAACTGACTCAGGAGGGAGAGGCCTTGATAAAAGAAATGAATGACTATATAAAGGAGTTTATTTCTGCCAATTATGAGAATGTCCTTGGTCCTAGTGTATTCATGATGATGTGCAGCACGCTGCCTTATCCCATCATGACCCCACAGATAGAGGATATCATCCGTACGGCTCCCCAGTCTTTCAAGAGTACTCCTTTGGTGAGGGAATTCCTCGATAAAGCCAAAGAGAATATGAAATTAATAGAGGAACATCAACGCATGGAGGAGAGCAATCACTGATCCTCGTTTTTCACCATTCCCTTGTATTCTTCCGGTAAAGCACTTTCTACGGCGGCGTAGGCTTCGGCCATCGTCGCCTTGATGTTTTCTATACCTTGCCCTTTGGGTGGGATAGGGTCGTGAATGGTCAGTATCATGCGATGGCGATGTATCCACTTACCGGTGCGGGGTAGGATTTGGAATGAGCCGTCGATAGTGACAGGTACTACTTCCAATTGCAATTCGTCTGCCAACTGGAAAGCGCCTTTCTTGAAGTATCCCATGTGTCCTGTAAAAGTACGTGCTCCTTCCGGGAATACCACCAATGATACGCCATCTTTCAGTGACGCCTTTGCCTGACGAATGGTTTCCAGTACTTTCTTAGGTCCAGAACGGTCTACAAAGATGTGTCCTGCGCTTTCACAGGCTTTCCCTACGAAAGGTAATTTCCGCAGGCTCTTCTTCATCATCCACTTGAAGTTGCGTCCCAGGAATCCGTAGATCAGGAAGATGTCGAATGCACCCTGATGGTTGGGCACGAATACGTACGATGTATGTTTATGTATCTTTTCCCGACCGCGCACCTTAACAGGAATCAGCAGGAAAACACAAATTAGTTGTGACCATATTTTTCCGGGATAATATCCCCAGATGTGTGCACCGCCTATCAGTGAGCCGACAATCGTGACCAAGGCCGTAAGAATAGTCAATACCAGCAAAATTGGCAATGCAAAACATATTTGGTAAATGTAATAGAGTATCTTCATAGGTGTTGGATTTTTATTGCTGCAAAGATATATATTTTGATTTAGATATACTACCCGGCAATGGCACTTTTAATGGTATATACAATGTCATAATGCAAAGCAAGTAATGTTGTGACATGAAACATTCTTTGTTTGGTACCACAACATTGCTTGTTGCCATCTCTTCTTTTAAAGTAATAGTAGCTTTAGACTTAAGAATTTGTGACTTTCTGTATAATAGCCTGTTTTTTTTATTGTCAGTTATTTGTTTTTATATTCAAAAAAGGAAACAGTGAAGAGGTGCTGTCAAGGTTTTGAGAAGTCTTGTTAAGGGTCAATTGGGGTCAGGGTCACCTATAACCCCGGTTACAGATGGATTTGATTCTTTATAGATTTGTATAGTGTTGTTGTACAGTGAAATATGTACTTATTTGTGTGCTGGATATTGCTTTGGGTACTATTTTTATATATTGGCGGTCTGCACAATTTTGAAGACTTTTATAGAGGTAAAAATTCGATATTTATGATTTTATTGTGCGTAAATCTTCTTATGTTGAGTGCAATATGGAATCTATTATCTATGCGAATCAGGAGTTGATTTTAATCCCTGCAGAAAGGAAGGAAATTCAGTTGACGAGGGGACAAGTTGACAAGGGAACTAATTCAAAACCGTATAGTAATGAACTACCCCTGCTGATATATTTAGATAGTTGATTGATTATCAGTAGATAGCATTTACCGATGATTTACTGTAAGATGTAAAAGCGTTTACCGCCGTATGTAACGACCTTTACTCCTTATTGTAACGACCTTTACCTCGGCATGTAACGGCTTTTACCTCGGCATGTAAATGGAGTTACCGTGTGGAGTGAACGAAGTTACCATTTGGGGTAAACAGAAGCTTACCACATAGTAATGTCTTTTCCTGATTTAGCTAGACGCTTTTTCTTTTTAT
>UMHM01090624.1_pt1 | contig 18587 bp, 9 predicted proteins | sample 1965501 | NCBI WGS metagenome assembly UMHM01 (sample SAMEA4836095, study PRJEB28245) | human gut metagenome | biome: gut microbiome; material: fecal sample | place: Denmark | collected 2008
ATTAGGAGAGATCAACCGTCAGCAGCGTAATAAACCTGCCGACCTGAAAGGTATCTATATCCGTAGTGACAAAGGAGAGATGGTGCAGTTGGACAATTTGATTGAACTGACTAGTGGTATTGCCCCACCGCAGTTATACCGTTACAATCGTTTCGTTTCCGCCACCATTTCTGCCGGACTTGCCGATGGAAAGACTATCGGACAGGGATTGGATGAAATGGATAAAATAGCCAAGGAAACACTGGACGATACATTCCGTACCGCATTGACCGGAGACTCAAAAGAATACCGGGAAAGTTCTTCCAGTCTGATGTTTGCCTTCGTACTGGCCATCTTGCTGATTTACCTGATTCTGGCAGCTCAGTTCGAAAGTTTCAAGGACCCGCTGATTATCATGCTTACCGTACCTCTGGCCATTGCAGGTGCCCTGGTATTCATGTATTTCGGCGATATTACGATGAATATCTTCAGCCAGATCGGCATCATTATGCTGATTGGTCTGGTAGCGAAAAACGGTATCCTCATTGTAGAATTTGCCAATCAGAAGCAAGAAGCCGGAGAAGACAAGATGGAAGCCATCAAAGATGCATCACTACAACGTCTACGCCCTATTCTAATGACCAGTGCCTCTACCATTCTGGGACTGATACCGCTGGCATTCGCTTCGGGTGAAGGTTGTAATCAGCGTATTGCCATGGGTACGGCCGTAGTGGGAGGTATGTTGGTATCCACATTCCTGACCATGTACATCGTACCTGCCATATATAGCTATATATCCACTAACCGCAGTAAGTTAAAGAAATCATGAAACGTACGATTTTATCCCTCATAACGGTTGGTTGCACCTCGCTTGCTTTGCAGGCGCAGATGCCTCAATCTTATACACTGAAATCCTGTCTGGAATACGGACTTCAAAACAATTACTCGTTGCGCATTACCCGTAATGAGGAACAAGTTTCCAAGAACAATGCAACATTGGGTAACGCCGGCTACCTGCCGACACTTGACCTGTCAGCAAGTTATAAAGGAACTGTTGATAACACTGACAGTAAAGTGCGTGCCACCGGAGAACACCTCAAAGAGAATGGTGTATTCGACCAGGCCATGAATGTAGGTCTCAATCTGAATTGGACTATCTTTGACGGTTTCAACATCACCGCCAACTACCAACGATTGAAAGAACTGGAGCGACAAGGTGAAACAAACACCCGTATTGCCGTAGAAGATTTGATAGCCAATATTGCAGCGGAATATTACAACTACCTGCAACATAAAATCCGCCTGAATAATTTTCGCTACGCCGTATCTCTATCCAAAGAACGCTTACGTATCGTAGAGGAGCGTTATCACATCGGTAACTTCTCCCGTCTGGATTACCAACAGGCAAAAGTGGACTTCAATGCCGACAGTGCCCAGTACATGAAGCAGCAAGAGTTATTGCATACCTCCCGTATCCAACTGAACGAACTGATGGCAAATGAAGATGTGGACCAACCGATTGTTGTCCAAGATAGCCTCATCAACGTAGACAGCAGTCTGAACTTCGAAGAGCTTTGGAATGCTACCCTGCAAACGAATGCCTCCCTGCTGAGAGCCCATCAAAACAATACACTTGCACAACTGGATTACAAGAAGGTTTGCTCCCGCGACTACCCTTATCTGAAGCTGAACGGGGGCTATGGCTATACTTTCAATAAATATGATGTTGCTACCAATATCCAGCGTGGTAATCTCGGAGCAAACTTTGGTCTGACTATCGGCTTCAACCTGTTCGATGGGAATCGCCGCCGTGAACGTAACAATGCGCGTATTGCCATTCAGAATGCCCGACTGGAACGGGAGCAACTGGAACAAGCATTGCGTGCCGACCTGAGTAATTTGTGGCAAGCCTACCAGAATAACCTGCAAATGCTAAACCTGGAACGTCAGAACCTTGTAGCCGCTAAGGAGAATCACGAGATTGCCATGGAACGCTATATGTTGGGAAACCTTTCCGGTATCGAGATGCGTGAAGCACAAAAGAGCCTTCTGGATGCGGAGGAAAGAATCCTTTCTGCGGAATACAATACGAAAGTTTGTGAGATTTCCTTGTTGCAAATCAGTGGAAAGGTAACAAAATACCTGGAATAGAACAATTATTCCCCATCAGGCAAGTTTTTTTCCTCTACTTTTGCCATCATAGAACTATAAAAAACAATGATCATGAAAAAGATTTGCCTGTGTTGCCTGGCTCTGATCTGCCTGACAAACCTATTTGCACAAGAAACCGTAAACTACAAAGAAAAAATGCCGTACAAGACTTGGGTAAAGATGGCCCCCAAACTCAACGACGAATTCTTTAAAACCGACGAAGCCATCCGCATTGGCGACAACGTTTTACTTTACCAGCAAACTACCGGAGGTTGGCCCAAAAACATTTATATGCCTGCCGAACTGACTCAACAGGAGTTAGAAGATGTACTTGCCTCTAAAGACGAAGTAAACGAAAGTACCATAGATAATGATGCTACAAGCACAGAGATACAATATCTCTCACGCTTGTACCTGGCCACCCACATTGAGAAATACAAAGACGGGGCACTTGATGGTATTCGCTACATTCTCAAAGCACAATATCCCAATGGTGGTTGGCCACAATTCTGGCCCCGCCCTAAAGGTTACTATACACATATCACCTACAATGACAACGCGATGGTAAATGTCATGGAATTGCTGCGTGAAGTATATGAAAAGAAAGAGCCCTACACCTATGTTCCTGACAGTATCTGTGACCGTGCCCGTGCCGCTTTCGACAAAGGTGTAGAATGTATTTTAAAAACTCAGGTAGTACTGAATGGAAAACCGACTGTATGGTGTGCGCAACATGATGAACACACCCTTGCCCCCGCCAAAGCACGTGCTTATGAACTTCCCTCATTGAGTGGCGCCGAATCGGACAACATCGTCATTCTGTTAATGTCTCTGCCTGATCCTTCAAAAGAGATTATCGAATGTATAGAGAACGCTATCGAATGGTTCAAAGCATCAAAGATTGAAGGAATGAAGAAAGAGTTCTTCACGAATGATGAAGGCAAAAAAGACTTCCGTATGGTTCCATGCACAGATTGTCCTCCCCTATGGGCACGCTTCTATACTTTAGAAGACAACCGTCCGTTCGTTAGCGATCGTGATGGGGTGAAGAAGTTCGACATTTCCGAAATCGGATATGAGCGCCGTAACGGATACAGTTGGTATAATAGTGACGGGCTGAAAGTATTCAAGAAATACGAGCAGTGGAAAAAGAAACACAATAAATGATAGTTTCGGACAGGTGCTCGCATCTTCTTTTTCTCACTTAATAGAGAATAGATACTCACCAAGATGAGAATAAACAGAGAAAGCTGCCCCAAGGAGTTAATAAACTTCTTCGGGACAGCTTTTACTTAATCTATAGAAAGAGAATGCTTACTTACTACAATTCCATGGTTTCAGTTGCTTAAAGAAATCATTGCCTTTATCATCTACCAGGATAAATGCCGGGAAGTCTTCTACTTCAATCTTCCAGATAGCTTCCATACCGAGTTCGGGATATTCCACACATTCGATACTCTTGATATTGTTCTGTGCCAGGATAGCAGCAGGACCACCGATAGAGCCGAGATAGAAACCACCGTATTTCTTGCAAGCATCCGTCACCTGCTGGCTACGGTTACCCTTAGCAAGCATAACCATACTGCCACCATGACTCTGGAACAACTCTACATACGAGTCCATACGTCCCGCAGTAGTGGGGCCCATAGAGCCACAAGACATTCCGGCGGGAGTTTTAGCAGGACCGGCATAATAAATAGGATGATCCTTGATGTATTGTGGCAAGTCTTCGCCACGATCCAGACGTTCTTTCAGCTTAGCATGAGCAATATCACGTCCCACGATAATCGTACCGTTCAGTGACAAGCGGGTGGCTACCGGATATTTAGTCAGTTCTTTCAGAATATCTGCCATCGATTGGTTCAGGTTTATCTTAACGACGGCACCTTCGCCTGCATGACGCATTTCTTCCGGAATGAGTTCACCCGGATTGCTGTCCAGCTTTTCAATCCAGATACCATCCTTATTGATCTTACACTTGATGTTACGGTCGGCAGAGCAGGAAACGCCCAAACCTACCGGACAAGAAGCACCATGACGAGGTAAACGAATGATACGTACATCGTGAGCCAGATATTTACCGCCAAACTGTGCACCAAGACCAATCTTATGAGCTTCCTTCAGTACTTCTTTTTCAAGTTCCACATCGCGGAAAGCACGACCGTATTCATTACCGGTAGTTGGCAATTCATCGTAGTAATGAGTAGATGCCAACTTCACGGTCAACAGGTTCTTCTCAGCAGAAGTACCACCGATGACGAAAGCAATATGATAAGGAGGACAAGCAGCTGTACCCAGGGTTTTCATCTTCTCAACAAGGAAAGGAACCAATGTACCGGGATTCAGGATTGCCTTTGTTTCCTGATAGAGATAAGTCTTATTTGCCGAACCACCCCCTTTAGTCACACAAAGGAATTTATATTCCATACCTTCGGTAGCTTCGATATCAATCTGTGCGGGCAGGTTACATTTTGTATTCACCTCGTCGTACATATTCAACGGAGCATTCTGAGAGTAGCGCAGGTTTTCTTCAGTATATGTTTTGTAGACGCCCAATGAAAGTGCTTCTTCATCGCAATATCCGGTCCATACCTGTTGTCCCTTTTCACCATGAACGATAGCCGTACCGGTATCCTGGCAGAAAGGAAGCACGCCTTTAGAGGCTACTTCTGCATTACGCAGGAAAGTTAGTGCTACATATTTATCATTATCACTTGCTTCCGGATCGCGCAGAATCTTAGCAACTTGCTCATTGTGCGAACGGCGCAACATGAATGACACATCGCGGAAAGCCGTATTAGCCATTGCCGTGAGACCTTCTTTTTCAATCTTCAGCATAGGTTTCCCTTCAAACTCGCTTACGGATACATAATCTTTTGTAAGCAGATAATACTCTGTCTTATCTTCTCCATGCTCAAACATAGGTTGATAATGGAACGGAGGTGTTGTTGCCATAATTACTCGTAAATTAAATTAATGAATCGTAGCACAAAGGTAAGAACTATTATTGAAATATTTCTTTAATTAGCGTAAAATGATGCTATCCGCTGCATACGACTTATCAGTTCGTCACCCAATGCTGTCTTATCTTCAATATGTTTCAGCACAGCAGTGACAAAAGGATTACTTTCGAAATCTCCACGCACCTGTTCAAAGTCCATTTCTTTCTCTGCACGCGAACCGTCGGCACCAAAGCCCGTCATGGAGGCCAGTGAGAATTCTTTCTTAGCGTCATCGTACACCATACGGTCCAGCCCAACTACAGCTTCTTTCCACTTTTCTACAATACGGATAATATCTGCCGTCGTAATATTCTCAGGCTTGATGCCATAGAACTCTTCTAACTTCTCATAAGCCCAAGTCCATTCGTAAGTATAGTAGTTCTGATGCATCTTCTCGAATTCCGCATTAATAGACTTCAGACGGTCCACTTTACCACACTCTATATCATTGATTAAAGCATCTATCTCGCTCTTCGGTGCTATCAATCCGGAAATATCTACCCACTCACCACTACCTATCACCGTATCAGGTTTCAGACGGGCACGTATTTCTTCGTTACTCTTAAAATCAATACCTTCCAAACGCTTGATTACAGAGTTCCCGAGGAATTTATGAATAGCTATCTCATAGAACTTTATCCCCTTCACTAACGCTGAATTACGGATTTTAGCACTATGGAAAGAATAAATATCAGAAAGTTCTCCGGAAGCATGGCGCAGATTCTGCAAAGTCTCTCGCCCTTTGAACATCTTTTGTACGGTATAAGGGCTGAGCAAATTGTAATTGATGAAATCCAACTTATTGGTATCAGTACGTCCGTCACGCTTCGGCCATTTCTGCGCATCACGAATGGTTCCGACACTCCTCAAGTTAACGCCCGGCACAAGATAAGTGGTATTATTTTGCTCTATCAGATAGGAAAAAGGCAGATTGGATGTATCGGAATGATTGACATGGCGTCCCATCACCAATGAAAAGGCTCCCACACGGGCAGGCCATAGGATATAAGAATCGGAAGTAGTCTTAGCTCCACGCTCCAAAGTTCCCTGGTGAATAGGACCTAACTTATACATATGGTTACTTTGGTTAGATCCGGAACCGGCATTCATAAATGAAAACATACCGGCAATCAATAAAGTGGATTTATGATGCGTCACCGTGAAAGGTCCGGCAAAAATGGCACATGCTTCACCGTTTTCTCCTTGACAATTGCTGAAAAAGAGAGATTCCGATGCCGAATAATTATGCCCCAAACGACAAGCCTGTCCTATGAAACAGCGGCTTAACATCGCCCCATCATCTATATGCGAACCGGATGAGATGATAAAATCATCACAAATGACCCCATGACCAAGATGTACCGGTGCTTCTTCATTACTATTGATGCTTCCATTAAAAAGACGACACGTCCCACAAATGTGACAGTAATCTCCAATACGCACGTTCTTGATAGACCCTGTATTGAGTATCATGACATGGTTGCCAATGCTACCTATTGCAGAAGCATGCTTATTGGAATAAAAATCAGTAATAGCCTTCATCCGGCAAATCAGTTCCGGACGGTGACGGTAAAGCGCCAGGATATAGGCTTGGTGCGCAGAAAGTTTATCATTGATAAGTACCTCTCGCCCACCTGTTTCATTCAGCACAGATACCTCTACCCCATTACCAAATTTACTCAAACCATCTACTAGGATAATATCCACATTCTCAATAAATGTATCATGCCCGATTTCATAATTAGCAATGTAATTCTGGATATTCTCTATGCAACAGTTATCTCCTACAGAAACATTGTGTAGCGTCACATGGCGCAGACCGGAGTGTTTCTTGATTCCTCCCGGTAGTGTGAATTCTGATTGAAACACACCTAAACGTACATTTCCCGAGAACCGGGTATGATGCACAAATTCGGTAACAAAGTCTTCCGCTACCGTTACTTTCCCCCAATCATCTGCCAGACACGACTGGCTTTTCAACCGAAGTATCTCGTCTTCGGTTAAATGTCTGTAATTCATAATAAGTAAATTAAGAATGAAGAATTAAGAATGAAGAATTACTATGCAGCACAAGAGCACGCAGCCCAATTCTTCATTCTTAATTCTTCATTGATTAGACCTCTTCTTCTTCGTAGGTCTGATAAAGAAAATCGTTATAAGGGTACTTCTGTACATGCAATTCTTTTACACGCGCATAAACTACACTCTTCAGTTCCTCTAAATTGATCTTCTCGCGGGCAGAGATAAAGAGGCAATTATCCTCCATCTTTGCCATCCAAGTCTTCATCAGTTCCTCGAGTGTCAAGTTTTCCTTTGTTCTGGGGGTAAGGTCGTCAGCCGCTTTCTCCACATAGGTGTAAGCGTCTATTTTATTAAAAACAAGTATCATAGGCTTACCGGATGCACCGATATCTGCTAGAGTTTTATTGACTACTTCTATTTGTTCTTCAAAATCAGGATGTGAAATATCCACAATGTGCAACAGCAAATCCGCCTCGCGCACTTCGTCCAGAGTTGATTTAAAAGAATCGACCAAGTCTGTCGGCAACTTACGTATGAAACCAACCGTATCTGAAAGCAAGAACGGCAGATTATCAATAATCACCTTGCGCACCGTAGTATCCAATGTCGCAAACAGCTTGTTTTCTGCAAAGACTTCACTCTTCGCCAGCAGATTCATCAATGTAGATTTACCCACATTGGTATATCCCACTAGTGCCGCACGGATCATGCGCCCGCGGTTCTTCCGCTGAGTTGCCTTTTGTTTATCAATCTCTGCCAAACGCTCTTTCAGCAATGACATACGGTTCAAGATGATACGACGGTCCATTTCCAACTGCGTTTCACCCGGACCACGAAGTCCCACGGAACCTTTACCGCCACCGGCGCCGGAACCACCACCTTGGCGTTCCAAGTGAGTCCACAAACGTTGCAAGCGGGGAAGCATGTATTTATACTGTGCCAGTTCCACCTGCGTCTTTGCATTGGCTGTCTGTGCGCGCATAGCAAATATGTCGAGAATAAGCGAAGTACGATCTAATATCTTGATCTTCAACTCCGCTTCAATATTACGTATTTGTTTCGCGGAGAGTTCGTCATCGAAAATCACCATACCGATTTCCCGTTCGGCTTCCTCTTCGCTCCGGATATATTCTTTTATTTCTTCCAGTTTACCCTTGCCGACGTAGGTCACAGAATGTGCCTGATCCAGCTTCTGAGTAAATCGTTTCACTACTTCCGCCCCGGCTGTCTCAGCCAAGAATTCCAGTTCATCGAGGTATTCGTTTGTCTTACGCTCATCCTGTGTTTTTGTGATGAGACCAACCAATACCGCCGTTTCTGCCTGTACTTCGGAGATTACAAATTCTTTCATTTACTATACCTATTTATTAAATATTGGGCGACAAATATAATTATTTTTGCAGAATTCCTTCTGCTATTTTCTCATTTAATTCTGGAACAATGTCTTTATAATCAGCACGACGACCACATGCATGTATTTCCAATAAAGGATATTTATCAAGAATATGTGACATCAAATCGTCCATGGAAGGTGCTGTGGGCAACTGGCTATACTCTTCATATGTATAGGTAAGAAAAGCCACATTAGGACCTATTCCTTTATTATCCAACAAGTAGCCTTTATTCAAAACAGTAGGCAGACGCAATCCATTACCCATTTTCAGATCCCCGGGTGCGGGATAGGATAAGATACGCGTACGAGCCTCATCCATTATCACTGGTACCTGATGTGAATAATCAGCCTTTGTCTTATAGACATAGACTATTGGTGAAGTAGAGGCTGGACTCCCCCCTGTCAGTTGTGGAATAATCGCCACAGAATTCATTTCTATCTTTTGCATGTCCGATGTAACCGTTGTTTCTTTTTTCGCAGAGCGACAACCTACCAATAGTACAAGTAAGGTCGCTATTACAACATTAATTTCCTTTTTCATTTTAAAAACTTACATTGTTGACTTCCCTTATCTGTTATAACCTGCAATATATATACTCCCGCAGGATATTCCCGACAAGAGAAAATTATAGTATCTTTTCCTTCAGACAATATTTGTCTCAATAAACACCCATTTACATCATATACATTCAACGTATGGGAATTCTCCGGCAAATGGGCAATCACAGTTCCTTGTTGCTTATCACAATGAACAGTAAACCGGGTTTCTTGTTCGGTCTCGATTATGGGGGTAGGATCAGTTTTAACGATAATCTCATTCGTAGTATCAGGACCACCACGAACTATTTTCCAATCAGCATCATTTGTTCCTTTGTAAACTGCAACAATACGATCACCGGGCTGTGGAGACAATGAGATTTTACAAGGGAACGTAAAAGCCATACCACCATACGTATTCATGCTTGGAATAGATGAAGTACCTGATATAAGTTCTCTAACATTCTGATTCTTATCAACTATGGCTAAAGCTACTTTCCCAGAAAACGGAATTAATCCGAGATTCCAGAAGAAGCCGCATTTCACTGTAAAATTAGTATTTACATTAAACTGTGTTTCAGAAGTCATCAAACCGGAATAAGATTCTCCACTGCCAGTTTTTCCGGCAAGCATCCCCAGCAAAGTCTGATAGTTTGAATTTCCTTTTGCCGGCTTTAGCCCAAACAAAGCATCTTGGTTCGCAATGAAACCACCACCTGTACTACCGCCTGCCCCCTGATCATCCGGATTTAAAGCGGAAATCAGAAAGAAACCATTGCTATGCCCGCTCCATCCCCAATTTACTCTGAAATAATTTTCTGTTGTATATCCATCCAGTATAAACTGATGCCCTTCATTGCTAAGAGTAGCTCCACCATAAAGCACAGGGCCTACTGTCATTATTTCATTTTCCAGCATTTGTATCCACTCTGTATCCGAGTACCATTCGCGACGCAGGCACAACATGCTTTTATCATACTTCATATACTCAGCCAATCCACGAACTGCTGTCAATGTAGCAGCACCGGTACCACCGGCAGAAGCTATATTGAACTCAGCCTGAGCCATAACACCACAATCGTACATCAAAGTTGCAACTTCATTTTCGGTGACTTCTGAAGAACTCCAATCATATTCAAGTGGCATATTACTCCACGCATAAGTATTACCTAATGTCCTTTCCGGCACTGTCTGGGAAATTTCTCTTCCATTTATATTTACTGTATAACTGTAAGCCGGAAGAGTTCCCGTACCCACATCCGGCCATTGATAATATCTCATAAGTATAGCTACAGCCGTTGCAACACAACCTGTTACAGTTCGAATGCGATTAATTTCAGGACAAAGGAGGTTATAGGGACTTAATTGATCCCACTTTGCCGTTTCATATTGTTTCACCACGTCTCCCGTAGTCATGTCCGACAATCCTCTCCATGCTTTGGATACAACGTCGGAAGCATTCAGTCCTGTCTCTCTAGCTCTATTAATCTGCTCTTTCAACCCATTCATCCAACTTTTCAGATTAGAAGGCATCCCATCTACCACAAAGTTATCCGTAAAAGAATACCCCAATACGGGCATAGCCACATCATCTCCGGCAATAATAACAAAACCTTTCCGGTCGGTATTATTAAAAACATAGAAAGCCGGAAGATTCCCTGTACTACGAGTACTCAAATCTTCTCCGTCCCAAACTAATTGCAACTGTGGTGATGTAGAAGTGTTACGGGTTTGAACATTCGTTTTAAAGAAATCGGCAGCTAAAGCATGAGCCTGCTCTGCTGTTACATTATCAGCAAGAAGCCGACTTGTAAGAAGAATAAATAGAAAGAGTAGTGTACACCTCATATAATTAGGGGTTAGTTGTTTTAGTAGCACCTCAACGAATGACACAAATCACTATCTTGTTGTTCATTAGAAAGACAAAATTACTGAAATATATGGTTCGTCAGATGATTTTGAATACTTTTTTTTGATGATCCTATCGCAAATGAACGTTTTAGAGTGAAAATCGTTCATTAGAATATAAAAAACAAGGCCATCCCAAGTTAATAGAATAGCCTCGCCCTTCATACTATAAATATATAGTCTAACGTTTCATAAACTTGCTCTTGTATACCTTACCATCAGCCGACTGTAATACTACAATATAGTAACCTGCGGTCAACCCTCTTACTGGTATGGAATATTCTTTTTTATCTCCGGACTCTTTTTGCTGTATCATCTGTTGCCCGGACAGATTATAGACAGAGATCATTTGGACAGCATTAGAAGTACGGATATTAAGAATATCGTCTACTGGTTGTTGACAGACAACTAACTCGTCTTTATCAGTCACTTCATCTTCAATACCGGTAGCTGGTCCCACAGAGAAAGAAAGATAACGAACTGGCGTAGGGTTCCCACTTGCATCAGGTTTAAACAAACCAACCGTATGATCCCCTACACCTACATTCAAAGGAATTTCCATAACAAGATTAACTGCCTGCCCTGCTTCCACAAATACATTTTGATAGTGCACACTGGACGCATACTGATCATCATACTGAAAAATGGCCACTGTTAATGTCCCAGCATATACATTTCCATTGCCAGATAATGAAAGATCAGCCAACAGTTTTAGATTCTCCCCCACTTGAAGCTGCGTTTTCTCCAGACGGGGTTGACTGACTTTTAAATCGGCAGCTCCATAGGCTTCCTTTATGGTTACCGGAGTTAACTCACCGATGGCATACGTAGCTCCTCCCCAATCCATGCAGGGACAAATATAATAATCTCCGGCAGGAATATTGGTAGTCACGCCGTTCTCTGTAACAGCCAAATCTCCGGATACAGCCAATTCTCTATTCACCGTGCCCGGCTTTATTTCAACCTGTACATCTCCGACTATCGCTACAAAGTTCTGTTCTTTATCAGCTTTAAAAAGTGCAACACCCACTAAACCATAATATTCATCCGATGCACTTTTATTAGAAACCAACATTTTGAAATCTCCCTTGAGACCACTATACAAATTATGTACTAATTCCACATTTACTTCTATGTCTTCTCTATAACTAAGATTACCACTAAACGGAGTCAAAGTACATTTATTACCAGCCACAACAAGAATGAGTTGTGCTTCAGAACCTACGTAACCACGCACACGGCTCCATGTTGCTTCGCGCTCATCTTTGGTAGCTGCATATACAGAATAAGTTCCATCAACAAAATCATTGGGTATTTTCAGATTAGAAAGAACAAGAGTATTATATCCTTCATACGTATTTATCATCGTAGCCAAAGCAATCTGCCCTAATATTGACTGCTTACCATCTTTTTCTGCTATCACTGCCAATTTACTATTCTTGCATGCCATACTCATATTGAATATCTTAGTAATCGTCAGTTTAAACACGTCTCCCTTATCAATTTCTTCTTTATTTACTTCCAACTCCGTCATATAAAAATGAGAAGTAAAGTTTGAAGAAGAAGTAGGTGGCTGTATCCCCAGATACATTCCTTGGCCTCTCGTAAATCCTCCTCCTAGATTACTTCCACCACCAATACCGGGAGAATCAGGATTCAAAGAAGAAACCTCAAAGTAGCCATTATTCATTCCACTCCATCCCCAATTGACATGAACCATATCCTGAGTATCATAACCATCAAAGACAAACGCATGTCCTCCATCATCCGATGAGCCAAAATAGTAGATAGGACGTTTCTCGTTTATTTCTGATTTAATCAGATTCATCCATTCGGCAGAAGTAAAATATTGACGATATACCAATTCCAAATTACCATCATACCCAAAGTAGTCAATTAATGCTTGGCCTACCTGATATGAATAAGCTCCTGAACTATAAGGTGAATACTGCATATCAACCGCTACACCGCAGGCCGACATTAATTGAGCAACAGCGTCAGCCTGTTCGGCAGTATAAGTTCCAGAATATTGCGGAAGCATATTATTCCAGTCAAAAGTAGTATTTCCATAATCAAAAGAACATTCAATTCCATTAGGAGCTTTATAAGAATGAGTACCTTTTCCTTTTACTGGGTATTCATGATATTTCAAAATCATAGCCATTGCCGTAGCTACACATCCCGTCACACAGCGTTCTCCCTGATAAAGGGGACAGGTATTATTGTACGGTGCACTTTGATCCCAACATATACTTCCCAGCAAAGGAGATACAGATGCCGGAAAACTTGTTTTAGTAAGTAATTTAGGTTCAGTAACTGCTTTTTCGCCATTACCCAGTTCAGCATAGGCAGCATTATATAATTCCAACCACCCAAGTATATTTACCGGTAAGTTTTCAGTTATGAAACTCCCATTATCCGAATAACCCAACACAGGTTTCATGCGGTCATCACCGGATACTATGACATAGGCAGACTGCTCATAGTTATAAATATAAAAAGCTGTTCCTTCCACGCTACGGGTAGATACAGATTTTAGCAAATCATTGGAAACTGTCACCAACTGAATATCACCAGCACTACGGGTTACATCCCCGGATGACTGCATAAAGAAAGAACGGGCAATAGAAAGAGCTTCTTCCGGAGAACGCTGGGCTGTCCATGCTGTTAAGCTACACAGAAGAACCAAAAACAGGAGTAGTAATTTCTTCATAGGCATCATTTATTAGAATAATTAAAAGAAAATTGCAAATTTACTGAAATTCGATACACTGCAAATATTTTCATCTACTATTTTGTATATTAACAAAGACAAGAGTGTATTAAAAAAAGCACCCCAAAGGCGATATCGACATTTGGGGTGCATATTTCTAATACTCAATAAGTAATTTTTATATTAATGCTTCTTACTTAATCATTAATTCTGAACAGGTGTCGGCGGAATCGCTGCTTCATTATTATCTGCAGGAGTAATAGCTTTATTTACTGCAGTTTCACATTCAGGAATTGTATAGATCAAAAGTGGGGATTCAGCAGCAATATCTGCAAATGTACTACCTGCTGGGAAATTAGTGCCAATACGCTTAATTGGTTTCTTCAAACGCAAAACATCAAATAATGAGAACCCTTCGCCCCATAATTCAATACGACGTTGGAACCATATCTCATCTATAAATTCGTCTAAATTAGTTGCATTGCAAATATACGTAGCATCACGATACCCCTTTACAAAAGCCTCCAATTTCTGTTTACCGGCAGCAAGATTATCTCTACCAGTAGCTTCAGCCTCAATCAATAACATCTCCTCAACACGCATTAAAGGCCAGTCTTGTGCATTGTCAGAATTAGCTATCTGCCCTCCTTCAGGACCAAACTTAACATTTACATATGGAGAGAATATTGTTGAACCAAAAAGTCCATTTGCCCATCCGTAAGCATTCTGAACTCCATACGCATTAACCAAAGCATCCGAATGAAGCTGATCATCCACCCACCATGCCTTACGAACATCAGACACTGATATCTCTGCCCATAATTTATTATTAATAGCCCTAAATGACACATCTGTAGCACTGGCTGCAGTAGTATATCCCATACCTGTAAGTGAACAAAGATGAGAAGCCCAATTTACAATACCAGTTTTCACGACTCCATCTTCTGAAGTAATCACAATCCCCCAAATCCAAGAGGCATCACTGGCATCATAAAATCTAGGAACACTAACTTCTTCCATAGAGTAAGGACGAGCACCTGCACATGCTTTAGCAGCATCTGAAGCAGCAGCAGCCCAATTACCCATTAATAAATTAGTACGCGCACGAAGTCCATAAGCAACTTCTGCCGTTATTTGTGCTTTATCCTTACGAGTAACAGGATTTTCTGCCAAATAAGAAATTGCAGTATTCAAATCAGACATAATTTGAGTATAAACTTGCTCTACTGTTGCACGAGGATTGTTTAATTTCTCATCATCTGTCATTGTATCCAGAACCAAAGGTACACCTTTTGCTGATTCATGACCAATATAAGTAAACTGATAAGTCTGGATCAGTTGTAAATAATCGAATGCACGTGAAGCTAATGCCTGCCCAAAGTAATTCTTTACTTTAGCAGTACGTTTATCTTCAGGGAAAGCAGCCGACAATGTTGCAATACAGTCATTTGCTGTTTTCAGATGGTTATAGTAATTCTTCCAGATAAACTCATTAAAAACAGAAGTAGTTATACGGTCTCTGAACTTCTGCTGGGATATATATTTATTGTAACCAATAGCATCATTCTTGCAAGTCATATCCTGCCCTGCCTGATCGTAAATCATACATATAGCCGGGAAACCATAGTCAAAATGATAACCGGTAGAGTTAGGATTACCCAATGTTCCTAAAACATTCAATCCACTTTTTAAACCATTCAACTCAGACTCAATACGTTCCGGAATCATGGAGATAACTTCATCTTTTTGGTCTTGCGTCATGGTCGAGCCTTCAGGATACTTATCCAGATCACACGCAGCCATTACAAAAACAGATGAAAGTAACAATATACTCTTATTTATTTTCATATTTTCTTGCTTTTTAAAGGGGTTAGAAAGAAAGGGTTATACCACCAGAAATAGTTCGTATCGGAGAATACACATCAGCACTTGATGCTGTATAGCTCTGACGAGGATCCAATCCTTTTCGTGCACTGAACAAAGCAACATTGTCAGCAGCCATATATATACGCATAGAACTGATTAACATTTTGCGGGTCCAGTTTTTAGGTAATGTATATCCTACCGTAATATTATTAATACTTAGATAATCCGAGCTTGTCAGGAACCGGTCTGACAAAGAATTGGCATACTGCGCAAATACGTTGATCTGCGGAATATTACTTGTCTTATTTTCCGGAGTCCATGCATTCAGAATATCTTTATGCCAGTTCTGTCCAGGATCATCACCTGCATGCATCAAGGATACATATCCATTATCATACACGCGACCACCTAATTGATAAGCCAATGAAATAGCAAAATCAAATCCATAAACATTCAAACGAGTACCAAATCCACCATATACTTTCGGAAGAATATCACCCGTTGCATGACGAGTTGCATCTGACCAATTCTGAGTCTTTTCCTGACCAGTAACATTACCGTTCGCATCTGTTATATCTTTATAGTAAAGAGCAACTCCCGTTTCCTCATCTACACCTGCATATTTACGCAAATAGAATTGATACATAGACTCCCCCTCCTGATAAATACGGCTACCATCAATCAATTCGCCATTCAAATCAGGATGCAGTTTCTGGATTTTATTCTTAAAATGAGTCAAGTTGAAGTTTACACTCCACGTAATATCATTAGTACGGATAATATCACCATTCAAGTCAAGTTCAACACCACGATTAATCATAGAACCTACATTCATTGGAATTGCAGAATAGCCTACTGACGGATTAACTGGTTTGTTATACAACATATCCGTAGTCTTACGGCTAAAATATTCGATCGTACCGTTCAAACGTTGGTCAAAGAATTCGAAATCAAAACCAGTATTGAAGCTATGAGACGTTTCCCAAGTGATATTCTTATTACCTTTATATGCAAGAGAAACAGAGAAATCATCATTACTATTAGATACAGAGTACTGATCTTGATAAGCATAATAATTACCAATATTATCATTGCCTTGTACACCATAACTAGCCTTAAACTTCAACATGTCAATCCATGTTAAATCACTCATGAAAGCCTCCTTATTCAGCAACCAGCTGGCACCTACAGACCAGAAATTTCCCCAACGGTGGTCAGGATGAAAGCGAGAAGAAGCATCACGACGATAAGAAGCACTTGCAAAATACTTACTATCATAATCATATTGGGCACGTGCTAAGAAACCCTGAGTTGCATAATTAGTAGTTGCAGAATAAACAGCTGGAGTCTTGATTGCATTATTTATTTCTATAATTGTAGGATTATACAATTTCTGCTTACTACCGGACAAATACTGAGATTTATAATTATAAGATTCAAATCCTGCTAACAAATCTATATTGTGTATCCCGAAATTATTCTTATAGGTAAGCAAATACTGTTGGTTTACACTGAAAGTACGAGAGTGCTCCATAGAAACAAGACCGCCAACACTTTCTGAAGCATACTGGCCATAATACGGGTTAACCAACTCTGAATAACGAGTATTATCCAAATCCATACCCCAGTTTCCAGTAGCTTTCAAACCTGGCATAAACTCAATTTCAACGAATCCTTTCGCACTAAGAATATCCATTAAGAATTCACGTTTATCCAACTGTAGTGAAGAAGCAGGGTTAGAATTGGACAAGAATGGACGATTCAAAGCCTCAGTCTTTCCATTCACCTGCCTGTTATACATACCATTACCATAGTCGTACATTGTATAACCACGGCTGTCCTGTTTAATGCTACCATCTGCATTACGAATATATAGAGGATAAATAGGAGCTATATTATTAGTAATATAAAACAAGTTCATACTACTTCCTGTCTTTGTTTGTTCATCAGGATAACGGCTCTTTACATTGGCATATGAGAAATTTGCACCTACTTTCAACCATTCTTGTACCTTATAGTCTGCTTTCAAACGAGTAGAGAGACGAGAATAACCAGAGCCCGGAATAATACCACTGTCATCCAGATAACCTGCTGACATATAGTAGGTCATCTTATCACTTGAACCACTAATACTAACATTATATTCCTGACGCAAATTACTATTATCAAACAATTCTTTTTCCCAATCATCCGGTGTTACATAATAATCACCATAAACAGAACCAATTTTAGCATTAGGGTTAATTTTACCATCCATACCAATTACATTTTCTCCATTCGGCGTTGTATATATAGGATATCCCAGATAGTCACTGCCAAAAATCAAGGCATTAACTAGGTTATTACCAGAAATCATCACAGAACCATCTCCTGCATAATCAACAATTTTATTGGGGTCACCACCTGCCCAGCCATTAAGCATTGCTTTATAATAGGTTTCAACATATTGATTAGCATTGGTCATAACGTCATAACTGGGAACCCCACGTCTATTTGTACCCCATTTTGCATCAACGTTAACAACAGCTTTTCCGGAAGCCCCCTTTTTAGTAGTTACCAAAATAACACCGTTCGCACCACGTGCACCATACAAAGCATTAGAAGCTGCATCTTTCAAAACTGTCATACTCTCAATATCCTGAGAGTTAATAGCAGAAATATCTCCATCATAAGGTACACCGTCTACTACATATAATGGATTATTACTGGCAGAAATCGAACCGATACCACGAATACGTACAGTAGACCCGGTACCCGGTTGGCCATTTCCGCTGGTTGTTTGTACACCAGCCACCTGACCTGAAAGTGCATTAGTTATATTAGAGACCTGACGCTCTGCCAACTTATCTGCTTTGATAGTTGAAGCAGAACCTGTAAATGCAGACTTCTTCGCGGTACCATAAGCAACCACCATTACTTCGTCAAGCATCTCAGCATCAGACTTCATAATAACCTTCACAGTAGGTTTAATACCCACTTCTTGCGTCTGCATACCAATGTACGAAACCTGCAAAGT
>UMHM01075212.1_pt1 | contig 18425 bp, 19 predicted proteins | sample 1965501 | NCBI WGS metagenome assembly UMHM01 (sample SAMEA4836095, study PRJEB28245) | human gut metagenome | biome: gut microbiome; material: fecal sample | place: Denmark | collected 2008
TGCCGCAAGATGAGCGTTGAGCGTTAATGTGAACACGCTCTAAATTACTTCTCGGTAAACTCAACGTCAACAGCGCCGTCGTCGTTATTTCCGCCGTTATCGGAAGCAGCGGAAGCTCCACCCGCAGCCTCTGCCGCGCCGGCTCCTGCCGCAGCGTTCGGGTCGTTCTGGTAAACCTTGCCCGCAACCTCGTAGAACGCGGTCTGAAGTTCTTCCTTAGCCTTCTTGATAGCCTCGATATCCGTACCCTTAAGCGCTTCCTCAAGAGCGGTAATCTTCGGCTCAACCTTAGCCTTATCGTCAGCGGAAACCTTATCGCCGAACTCGGTCATCGACTTCTTAATCTGATAAACCATAGAATCGGCTTCATTTCTCGCGTCAACGTCCTCCTTGCGCTTCTTGTCCTCGGCAGCGTAAGCTTCAGCTTCTCTAACCGCCTTGTCGATATCTTCCTTGCTCATATTTGTGGAAGCGGTGATGGAGATGTGCTGTTCCTTGCCCGTGCCCTTATCCTTTGCGGTTACGTTAACGATACCGTTTGCGTCGATATCGAAAGTAACCTCAATCTGCGGGATACCGCGGGGAGCGGGAGCGATACCGTCAAGACGGAAGTTGCCTATCGACTTGTTATCCTTAGCGAATTCACGCTCGCCCTGAAGAACGTTGATATCAACGGACGGCTGGTTATCCGCGTAAGTTGTGAACACCTTTGTTTCCTTGGTAGGAATGGTTGTGTTGCGCTCAATCATTCTCGTGCAGACGCCGCCTGCGGTTTCGATACCGAGCGACAGAGGCGCGACATCGAGCAGAACGATGCCCTGTACTTCCTTATTGAGAACGCCGCCCTGAATGGAAGCGCCGATTGCAACGCACTCGTCGGGGTTAATTCCCTTGAACGGGTCTTTGCCGAGGAAGCTCTTAACGGCGTCCTGAACTGCGGGTATTCTCGTCGAACCGCCGACAAGCAAAATCTTGTGAATATCCTTCTTGTCAAGACCGCTGTCCGCGATTGCCTGCTTCAGCGGGCCCATCGTCATTTCAACGAGGTCTGCGGTAAGCTCGTTGAACTTTGCTCTCGAAAGAGTAACGTTCAGGTGCTTAGGACCGTTTGCGTCCGCAGTGATATAAGGAATGGAGATGTTTACGGTCGTGGAGTTGGAGAGGGCGATTTTCGCCTTTTCCGCCTCGTCCTTCAATCTCTGCATAGCGAATTTATCGTTCGACAGGTCAATTCCGTCGGACTTCTTGAACTCGCCCTTCAGCCAATCTATAATTCTCTGGTCGAAATCGTCGCCGCCGAGGTGGTTATTACCTGCGGTTGCGAGAACTTCCTGAACGCCGTCGCCGATGTTGATTACGGAAACATCGAACGTACCGCCGCCGAGGTCGTAAACCACGATATTCTGGTCCTCTTCCTTATCGATACCGTAAGCAAGAGCAGCCGCCGTAGGCTCGTTTATGATACGCTGAACGTTAAGTCCGGCAATCTGACCCGCGTCCTTTGTAGCCTGACGCTGAGAGTCGGTGAAGTAAGCGGGAACGGTGATAACCGCGTCCGTAACCTTCTCGCCGAGATAAGCTTCCGCGTCGCCTTTCAGCTTCTGCAAAATCATCGCGGAGATTTCCTGCGGAGTGTACTTTTTGCCGTCGATATCAACCTTATAATCGCTGCCCATATGGCGCTTAATTGAGATAACGGTCTTTTCGGGGTTCTGGACAGCCTGGTTCTTCGCAAGCTGACCTACAAGACGTTCGCCGTCCTTGGTAAATGCAACAACGGAAGGAGTTGTTCTCGAACCCTCGGAGTTCGTGATAACGACAGGCTCGCCGCCTTCGATAACGGCAACGCAGCTATTTGTAGTACCTAAATCAATACCAATAATCTTACTCATAAAATATCTTCCTTTCAAAATCGGATTTCTCCGATAAAAATTTACTTATTTACTCTGCAACGGCGACAACCGCAAATCTGATTACCTTATCGCCGATTTTATAGCCCTTTGCGAACGTTTTTGCAACCTTTCCGCTTTCAACGTCCTCTGCGGGTATTTTCTGAACAGCCTGATGCAAATTCGGGGAAAACTCCGCGCCGTCGCTTTCGATTTCCTCAACGCCGAAATTCTTCAGCGTTTCCATGAAGCTGTCGTAAATCATCTTTACGCCGTTCTTGTAGTTCTCGTCGGTACACTCGGCGCTGAGCGCTCTTTCGAGATTGTCCATGACGGGCAAAAACTTTGAGGTGACGTTTACGATGATATCGGTTCTGAGCGCGTCCTTTTCGCGCTGCGAACGCTTTCGGAAGTTGTCGTACTCAGCCATTGTGCGAACGAGCTGCTCCTTGACTGCGGAAAGCTCCTCCGCGACCTTATCGGCTTCGCACGCCTCGGTCATTTCCTCGGTCTGTTCCGTTTCTTCCGCGGGATTTTCCTCGGAAATATCCTCGTTCTTTTCTATTTCTTCATTCGTCATTTTTGTCAGACTCCTCACTTTCTATCTGCAAACGCTCCTCATCGGAAAGCATACGCGTGACTTTTTCGCTGAGATATTCGATATACGGGATAACCTTTCTGTAATCAAGCCGCATAGGACCGATTATACCAAGGGTTCCTGCGGGTTTTCCGTCCTTGAAGTAGCTTGCGCTGACGACCGTGGAGTTGGAAATCGCCATTGTCCCGTCCTCCTCGCCGAACTTCACCGATATACCCGAAAGCGCTCCGTCAAGCATTTCGGGAAACAGATTTTTCTGCTCCAGAAACCGCATAACGTCCTGCGCGGGAATATCGCCGCACGCGAGAAGATTTGCCTCGCCCTTGACCTCAACGCTGTCGCGCATCATTTCCTCGGAAAGCTCGTAAACCGCGTGAAGAAGCGGCGTAAGCGAGAGCATATAGCTTCCCATCGCCGAAACCAGCTTTTCTACGTATTCCTCGGACATATTTTCAAGGTTCACTCCGCGCAGATTTTCATTCAAAAAATCCGTGAAGCTCTTCATCTGTTCGTCCGTAAAATCAAATTCCATTCGGCAGACCTTGTTTTTGATTGCGCCGTTCGAGGTTATCAGCAAAAGAACGTACATTCGCCGTCCCGTCGGGATAACGTCAACCTTTGTAATCACGGAAAACTTTGAAGCGTGATTTGTGGAGATTGCCGCGCATTTTGTAATCTCGGCAAGCGCCGTCGAAGCGCTCTCGACAATCGCGTCGTCCGTAAGCCCGCCCTTGTCGAGCATCTCGTCAATCCTCGAAATATTCTCCTCGGCGACAGGCTCCGGATTCATTAGATTGTCGATATAATACCGAAATCCCTTGAACGTCGGCACGCGTCCCGCCGATGTATGCGGGTGGTCGAGATAGCCCTCCTGTTCGAGAGCCGCCATTGTATTTCTGATTGTAGCGGAAGAAACCTTGATATCATACGCTTCGGCAAGAGCTTTCGACCCGACGGGCTCGCCGGTTCTGATATACTCGTCGATAATCGCCGTCAGAATTTTCATTCCACGCGTATCCACCTGTTTTCCCACCTTTCAATCATTTAGCACTCACTCTCCTTGAGTGCTAATTATAATTTATCACATTTATTTCGATTTGTCAAGAGTTTTTTGAAAAAAATTCAACAAACTTGTAATTATTTTTAATAATTAATTGTGCAATATCACTATATTTTGCTTTTTTTAAGAAGATATTCGGATAACCCTTGACAAAATGGGACAAACGAGGTATAATGTTCATTGCGATATTCACACTGAACGAGGTGATTATATGCATTTTGTGAACGCAAAAGGTATTCTAAGCGGCAAAAACGGAATGAACGTATATCGCGGCTGTCTGCACGGGTGCATTTACTGCGACTCGCGGAGCGACTGCTACAATATGCGGCACGAATTTGAGGACATCGAGGTAAAGCAAAACGCGCCGGAGCTGCTTGAAGCGGCTCTGCGGGCGAAACGAAGCCGCTGCGTTATCGGAACCGGCGCGATGAGCGACCCGTATCTCCCGCTTGAAAAAGAGCTGAAAATAACGCAAAAATGCCTTGAAATCATCGAAAAACACGGCTTCGGGGCGGATGTTCTGACGAAATCCGACCTTGTGCTGCGCGATATCGACCTGCTTGAGAGTATAAACAAGAGCGCGAAAGCGGTTGTACAGATGACGCTGACGACCGCAGACAACGCGCTGTGCGGGATAATCGAGCCGAACGTATGCAATTCGGAGCGGCGCGCAGAAGCGCTCTGCGAGATGAAAAAGCGCGGGATACCGACCGTGGTGTGGCTTACGCCGCTTCTTCCGTTCATCAACGATACCATGGAAAATCTCGCAAAAGTGCTTGAAATGGCGGCGGAAGCGGGCGTTTATGGGATTGTTTCATTCGGAATGGGGCTTACCCTGCGAAGCGGCGACCGCGAATATTTCTACGCGGCGCTTGACCGTCATTTTCCGAGTCTGCGCGAAAAATACTCGCGAGTTTACGGGAACAGGTACGATTTGCCTTCGCCGAACAGCGACAAATTATGGCGGTATTTCACGGAATTTTGCGATAAATACGGCATAAAGCGCAATCAAGACGAAATATTCTCGTTTATGAAAACAATCGACGAATCCGAACAGCTTACCTTATTATAATAAAAACGCTCCCGAAATCAATCGGGAGCGTTTTTTTATCTGTTAAATCATACTTTCCTGCCAGCAGTCGGGCGCTTTCAGACCGAACATCTTTACAACCGTAGGAGCAACGTTCGCAAGACCATACTTTCCGTCCTTAATCGTGTACTTTACGTCCTTGTCGTAGATGATGAACGGAACGGGGTTAAGCGAGTGAGCAGTGCGGATCTGAATTTCGCCCTTCTTGTTCTTTTCGAGCATTTCGTCCGCGTTTCCGTGGTCAGCGGTAACGAGAAGCGTCACGCCGTACTCGTCGCAAACCTTCATCAGGCGCGCAAGGCCGAGGTCTACCGACTCAACGCCGACAATCGTCGCAGGCATAGAACCCGTGTGACCGACCATATCGCCGTTCGGGAAGTTGCAGCGCAGGAAATCGTACTTCTTGGACTTTATAGCCTCAATGAGGTCGTCGACAATGTCCGCGCTCTTCATCCACGGACGCTGGTCGAAGCTTACGTTATCGGAGGGGATTTCCTTGAACGTTTCAAGCTCCTCGGAGAACTTTCCGCTTCTGTTTCCGTTCCAGAAGTAGGTAACGTGACCGTATTTCTGCGTTTCGGAAACCGCGTACTGATTGAGTCCTGCCGCAACAAGAACCTCGGAGAGGGTGTCGTGGATTTCGGGAGGGTTAACAAGGAAGCGCTTCGGAAGCTTCATATCGCCGTCATATTCGAGCATACCCGCATAGCACACGTTGGGCTTGCCGCCGCGCTCGAAGTAGGTGAAATCATCGTTATCGAACGCCATCGAAAGCTCGATTGCGCGGTCGCCGCGGAAGTTGAACAGGATAACGCTGTCGCCGTCGACAATCTTGCCGACAGGCTCGCCGTTCTCCGCGATAACGAAAGCGGGCAAATCCTGGTCGATAGCGCCGGTTTCGTTTCTGAGCGTTTCAACCGCCTCAAGAGCGGAAGCGAACTGTCTGCCCTCGCCCTTAACGTGGGTGTTCCAGCCGCGCTCAACCATTGCCCAGTCAGCCTGATAGCGGTCCATTGTAATCTTCATACGGCCGCCGCCGGAAGCGATTTTGCCGTTGAAATTGTCGTCGTTAAGCTCCGCGAGAACCTTTTCAAGCTGCTCTATATAAATAGGAGCGGAAGTTGCGGGAACGTCGCGTCCGTCAAGCAGAACGTGAACTCTCGCCTTCTTAACGCCGTCAGCCTTCGCTCTTCTGAGCATACTAAACAGGTGTGAAATATTCGAGTGAACGTTGCCGTCTGAAAGCAAGCCGATAAAGTGCATCGTGCTGTTCTTGGAAACGCAGTTGTCGACAAGCTCTTTCCAAGCCGCAGACTCATACATTTTGCCGCTCTCGATGCTCTCGTTAACGAGCTTTGCGCCCTGAGAGTAAATCTGACCGCAGCCGAGCGCGTTATGACCGACCTCGGAGTTGCCCATATCTTCGTCCGAAGGCAGTCCAACAGCGTCGCCGTGCGCTTTGAGGCGGGTATGCGGGCAGTTTGCGAGAAGCCAGTCAAGCGTGGGGGTATTCGCTTCGGAAACAGCGTCGCCGAGTCCCGTTTTCGAGAAACCAACGCCGTCCATTACTACTAACAAAACGGGTTTAGCCATATTATTTCAAATTCCTTTCAAATAAAATCAGTTTGCCTCGGCAGCCTTGATGATTACGGTGAAATCAGCAGCCTTAAGCGAAGCGCCGCCGATAAGTCCGCCGTCGACGTTGGGCTTCTTTACAAGCTCCTCGGCGTTCTTTGCGTTCATAGAGCCGCCGTACTGAATGGTAACAGCGTCTGCAATATCGGCGCCATAGAGCTTTGCGAGAGTTGCACGGATAAACGCGCAAACTTCCTCAGCCTGCTCTGCCGTTGCGGTTTTGCCCGTGCCGATAGCCCAAACAGGCTCGTAAGCGATAATGCACTTCTTAACGTCCTCGGCGGAAATGCCGAAGAAATCAAGCTTAATCTGACGCGCGATAACCTCCTCGGTGATGTTGCACTCGCGCTCCCAAAGCAGCTCGCCAACGCAAACGATAGGCTTCAGACCCGCTGCGAGAGCAGCCTTTGTGCGCTTATTCACGGTTTCGTCGGTTTCAGCGAAATACTGTCTGCGCTCGGAGTGACCGAGAACAACGTACTCAACGCCCATCTCGGCGAGCATATCCGCGGAAATTTCTCCCGTAAACGCGCCGCTCTTCTCGAAATGGCAGTTTTCTGCGCCAATTTTGATGTTGGTGCCCTTTGTAGCGTCAAGAGCGGTTTCAAGGTTGGTAAACGGAACGCACGCAACAATTTCAACGCCCTTTACGTCCGCAACCATCGGCTTGAGTTCTTCAAGAAGCGCCTTTGCCTCGGGACGGGTTTTGTTCATCTTCCAGTTGCCTGCGATAACTGCTTTTCTTACTGCTTTATTCATAATAAAAGCTTCCTTTCATCAATAAATTTATGTGCGGGAACACGTCTGTTCATTCTGCCGCAAAACGGCTAAAGGGCGAACAAAACCGTCCGCCCTTTAGAGAAATTACTTATCCTGAATGGCGTCAATTCCGGGCAGACCCTTACCTTCGAGGTATTCGAGGGAAGCGCCGCCGCCGGTGGAGATGTGGCTCATCTTGTCGGCATATCCGAGGTTGATAGCCGCGGTAGCGGAGTCGCCGCCGCCGATAATCGTGGTAGCGTCAGCAGCCGCAAGCGCCTCGCAAACGGCAACGGTACCCTTCTTGAGGGTGGGGTTCTCGAAAACGCCCATCGGACCGTTCCAGACAACAGTCTTAGCGGACTTAGCAGCCTCTGCGAAAAGCTCCATAGTCTTGGGACCGATATCAAGACCCATCATATCTGCGGGAATCTTGTCGGAATCAACGACAGAAACCTCGATAGGAGCGTCAATCGGGTCGGGGAACGCCTTAGCGATTGTGGTATCAACGGGGAGAAGGAGCTTCTTGCCGAGCTTTTCAGCCTTAGCAATCATTTCCTTGCAGTAATCAATCTTCTCATCGTCAACAAGGGAAGTACCGACCTCATAGCCCTTAGCCTTGAGGAAAGTGTAAGCCATACCGCCGCCGATAATGAGCGTATCGCACTTTTCAAGCAGGTTGGAGATAACGTTGAGCTTGTCTGCAACCTTTGCGCCGCCGAGGATAGCTACAAACGGACGAACGGGGTTCTCAACGGCGTTGCCGAGGAACTCGATTTCCTTGTTCATCAGATAGCCTACTGCGGTTTCCTTGACAAACTTCGTTACGCCGACAGTGGAAGCGTGCGCTCTGTGGGAAGAACCGAAAGCGTCCATAACGAAAATCTCGTTATGAACAAGGTCTGCAAGCTCCTTGGAGAAGCCTTCGCCGTTCTTTGTTTCGTCGGCGCCGCGGAAACGCGTGTTCTCAAGAACAACGATATCTCCGTCGTTCATCTCAGCGACAGCTTTCTTTGCGTTCTCGCCTACAACGGTATCATCGGGAGCGAAAGTAACCTTTGCGGAAACCAGCTCAGCAAGTCTGTCTGCTGCGGGCTTCAGGCTGAACTTAGCCTCAGGACCGTTCTTCGGCTTGCCGAGATGCGAGCACAAAACAACCTTTGCGCCGTTTTCGGTCAGCTTATTGATGGTGGGAAGAGCCGCGGTGATACGGTTATCGTTGGTGATTTTGCCGTCCTTCATAGGAACGTTGAAATCAACGCGTACCAGAACGTACTTGCCCTTTACGTTCAAATCCTCTACATTCTTCTTGTTGAGCTTGCTCATAGTTCATATTCCTTTCGTGAGTAAAATTTTACTGTTGACAGTCAACAGAACTCTCACTATATATTGTACATTATTTTCTCGAAATTTTCAAGTATTTTTTGTAAAATATATAGCATTATTTGTAAAAAGCATAAGTCGGCGCCGAAAAAAGCGCTGACAAAACAAAATCCCGCCGGAAAGCCGTCGGGACTTTTGGATTTTGAAATTACTGCTTATCTTCGATATACTTAACGATGTCGCCGACAACCTTGATGTTCTCAACCTCGTCCTCAGGGATTTCAATGGAGAACTCGTCCTCGATTGCCATAACAAGGTCAACAACGTCGAGAGAGTCTGCGCCGAGGTCGTCGGTGATTGAAGAACCCTCGGTAATGCTGTCCTTTTCTGCGATATCGAGCTGGTCTGCGATAAGGTCTCTTACTTTTTCAAAAATATCCATTTGTAACCTCCAAATATTTTTCCCGGATTATCCGGAATTGTCAAATACTATTATAAAGCATTGTTATAAAATAATCAATACCAAAACGCCAAAATTTACAGGTAATTTTTACCGAAATTATTCGGTAAACATACCGATTTTTCTAAATTTCTTATAACGGTCGTCGAGAAGCTTCTCCATATCGACCGTTTTAAGCCTTGAAACCGCGTCCACGATATACTCGTAGATGCTGTCGGCGGTTACGGCGGGCTGAAGATGGGCGCCGCCCTCCGGTTCGGGGATTATCTTATCGCAGACGCCGAAACGAACGAGGTCCTCGGCGGTGATTTTGAGGATTTCAGCCGCTTCCTTTTCCTTCGTGGGGTCTTTCCAGAGGATTGAAGCCGCGCTTCTCGGCGAAATAACGCTGTAAATCGCGTTCTGAAGCATCGCAAGCTCGTCGCAGACCGCAAGCGCAAGCGCGCCGCCGCTTCCGCCCTCGCCGAGAATTACCGTAACAATCGGCGTTTTGAGCGTCATAAACTCGTAGAGATTGCGGGCGATTGCTTCACCCTGACAGCGCTTTTCCGCTTCAACCCCGCAGAACGCGCCGGGAGTATCGACAAGGCAGATTATCGGTCTGTGGAACTTTTCCGCCTGTTTTGCAAGGCGCAGCGCCTTTCGGTAACCCTCCGGGTGCGGCATCGCAAAGTTGGATTTCTTGTTTTCATCGAGCGTTCTGCCCTTAACCTGCGCGAGAACCGTAACGGGAGTATCGCTCAGAAAGCCTATTCCACCGATAATCGCGCCGTCGTCGCCGCACATTCTGTCGCCGTGAAACTCCATAAATCTCGTGAAAAGCGCGGGAATGTAGTCGTTTACAGTGGGGCGGTTCTTGTTATGAATAAGCTCCATACGCTCCCATGTGGTAAGATTATTCATCAGCGCGCCTCCTTCGGAAAGCCGTGAAGCTTCAAGATATTCGAGAGTGTTTTTCTCATCATTCCGCGTTCGACAATCATATCAAGCAAGCCGCTCTCCATCTGAAATTCCGCGGACTGGAAGTCATCGGGAAGTCTTGTGCGGACGGTATTCTGAATAACGCGCCTGCCCGCAAATCCGATAAGCACCTTCGGCTCTGCGATTAGGATATCGCCAAGGCTCGCAAAAGAAGCCTGAACGCCGCCCGTCGTCGGGTCTGTGAGAACGGTTACATAAAGCCCGCCCGCGTCGTTGTGACGTTTAACCGCGCCGGAGGTTTTCGCCATCTGCATAAGCGAGATGATACCCTCCTGCATTCTCGCGCCGCCCGACGCCGTGAACATAATCACCGGGAGTTTTTTTTCGGTCGCGTATTCAAAAGCGCGCGTGATTTTCTCGCCGACAACGCTTCCCATACTCGCCATCATAAAGTGGCTGTCCATAACGCCGAGAACGCATCGATAACCGCGAATTGTGCATTCTCCCGTAACGATAGCCTCTTTCATATTGCACTGCTCGCGCATTTTCGCGACTTTTTCCTCATAATGCGGAAAACCCACGGGGTTTAGCGAAACGAGATTTTCGTCAAGCTCCCTGAAGCTGCCGCCGTCAACGGTGAGGTCAAGCCGCTCCTGCCACGTCAGACGCGCGTGATAGCCGCATTTCGGGCAGACCTTCATTGCGTTCACAAATTCGTCGTTGTAGAGAACTCCGCCGCAGCGCGGGCATTTGAACAGCAGTCCCTGCGGGATTTCAACGTCCTTCGCCGCCTGCGCGGAAGAATGATTATCGTCGGTGAAGCGCGCCTTGACGACTTTGAACATATCTTCAATATTCATCGGCGATTAATCCTCCATAACGTTTTTTCGGTTAAGATAACCGTTGTCGAACTCGCCGCGCACAAAATTCTCGTCGCGGAGCAGTCTGAGCTGAAAATCAATATTCGTTTCAACGCCGCCGATAATGAACTCGGCGAGCGCAACGCGCATTTTCGCGATAGCCTCGTCCCTGTCGCCGCCCTTTACAATAAGCTTTGCAATCATACTGTCGTAATACGGCGGAATTGTGTAGCCCGCGTAAACCGCGCTGTCAATCCTGACGTTGAAGCCGCCGGGCGAATGAAGCGAATTTATCGTTCCGGGGCAGGGACGGAAGTTGTGGAGCGGGTCCTCGGCGTTAATTCTGCACTCGATAGCGTGCCCCGTGACTTTAACGTCGTTCTGCGAGAACCAAAGCCGTTCTCCCGCGGCAATTCTTATCTGCGCTTTAACGAGGTCGATACCCGTGACAAACTCAGTTACAGGGTGTTCAACCTGAATACGCGTGTTCATTTCCATAAAATAGAAGTTCTTATCCTTATCGACAAGGAATTCTATCGTACCCGCGTTCCGATAACCGCAGGCTTTCGCCGCGCTCACCGCCGCGCTTCCCATTCTCCCGCGAAGCTCCTCGGTCATAATGGGGCTGGGACTTTCTTCGAGAACCTTCTGGTTTCTTCTCTGAAGCGAACAATCGCGTTCGCCGAGATGAACGACGTTCCCATAGTTGTCCGCGAGAAGCTGGAACTCGATATGGCGCGGATTTACGAGGAATTTCTCGATATAAATATCGCCGTTTCCGAAATAATCGAGCGCTTCCTTGCTTGCGGAGAGATAGTTGCTCTCAAGCTCGCTTTCCGTGTTTACAAGACGTATACCGCGTCCGCCGCCGCCCGCCGAAGCTTTCAGCATAACGGGATAACCGATTTCGCGGCAAACCTCGTAGGCGCGCTCAAGCGACGGCACAACGCCGTCCGAGCCGGGAATAACCGGAACTCCCGCGTTTTTCATCGTCTGCTTTGCGCTCGCCTTGTCGCCCATAGCGTCCATAACGTCGCCGGTGGGACCAATAAAAGCAATTCCGCATTTCTCGCAAAGTCTTGCGAAATCCGCGTTCTCCGAAAGGAACCCGAATCCGGGGTGAATTGCCTCGGCGTGGGTAATTTCGCAGGCGGCGATAATCGCCTTTGTGTTGAGATAGCTGTCCTTCGAGGGCGCGGGACCGATGCACACTGCCTCGTCTGCAATCTGCGCGTGAAGCGCGGACTTGTCCGCCTCGGAATAGACCGCAACGGTCTTAATTCCAAGTTCTCTGCACGCTCTCATTATGCGAATCGCAATTTCACCGCGGTTTGCGATAAGTATTTTATTAAACATTCCGTCAGCTCCAAATTATTCACTTTTCGGCTCGGCAACCGCAAAAGAAATCTCCGCAGTCACAACCTTCTTGCCGTTAACCTTTGCAACGGCTTTTCCGAAGCCGATAGGACCTCTCTGCTCGGTCATTTCGACAAAAAGTTCGAGAGTATCGCCGGGAAGCACCTGTCCTCTAAAGCGCGCCTTGTCGATACCGGCAAAAAACGCGATTTTTCCCTTATTTTCGGGAAGCGAAAGCGCGCACACTGCCCCCGCCTGCGCAAGCATTTCAATCATCAGCACTCCGGGAGTTACGGGCTGAGCGGGAAAATGCCCCTTAAACCAGTATTCATCGGGCTTGAGGTACTTTTTCGCGGTAACGCGCACTCCGGGTTCAAGCTCCGTAACCTCGTCGATAAGCAAAAACGGGTCGCGGTGAGGGATAATTTCCTTTATTTGCTCAAGATTTAACGTCATATTCTCTCCTTATTCTATTCTCATAAGCTTCTGCCCGAATTCAACGGACTCGCCGTTGTCAACGTAAATTTCCGCGACTTTGCCCGAAAACTCGCTGTTAATCTCGTTCATCAGCTTCATACTCTCGATAATGCACACAACGTCGCCCGCGTTTACGCTGTCGCCAACCTTGACGAAAGCGGGCTTTTCGGGAGAAGGAGAAGAATAGAACGTTCCTACAATCGGAGAAGTGATAATCCTGCCCGAAACCGCTTCGGGCTTTGCCGCGGGAACGCTCTCAGCGGGCGCCGCCTGCGGGATTGCCATGGGAGGCACGGGCGGCAGAATACCGCCTATCGGGCGATTTTCACCCTCGATTGTAATATCAATCTGCTCTGTGCTTATTTTGATTTTGGAGAGTTTGTTCTCCCTGACGATTTTCGCAAGCGCCTCAACGCACTCAACAGAATCCTCGATGGGGGTAAAATCCTTTTCCTTAGTACTCATTTATAATCCTCCGTAATATCAGTCGTCAACCGGCACAAGGCAGATACAGCCGTTGTGTCCGCCAAATCCGAGCGAGTTGCTCAGAGCCGCGGTAACTTTCATTTCGCGCGTTCCCTCCGTGACGTAATCGAGGTCGCATTCGGGGTCGGGCGTTTTGTAGCCGAGGGTGCGGTGAACCATTTCGTTCTTGACGGAAAGCGCCGTGACAATAGCCTCAACGCCGCCCGCCGCGCCGAGAAGATGTCCCGTCATCGACTTTGTGGAATTTACCGCGATATTCTTTGCGTGTTCGCCGAAAGCGGCTTTGATAGCCTTGGTTTCGGTTATATCGTTCATATGAGTTGAAGTTCCGTGAGCGTTGATATAATTCACCTGCTCAAAGGGTATCCCCGCTTCTTCAACGGCGAGCTTCATCGCCATTGCGCCGCCCGCGCCGTCGGGGTCGGGACTGGTTTCGTGGTAAGCGTCGCAGGTTGAGCCGTAGCCCTTGATTTCCGCGTAGATTTTCGCGCCGCGCGCCTTTGCGTGCTCGTATTCCTCAAGAACGACAATTCCGCAGCCGTCGCCGAGAACAAATCCGCTTCTCTCCGCGTCAAACGGGATTGAAGCCCTGTCAACGTCCTGAGAGCGCGTGATTGCCTTCATATTGTTGAACGAAGCGAAACAGAAGCCGATATCCGAGTGTTCCGTGCCGCCCGCAACCGCCGCGTCGAGATAGCCGTGCTTAATCATTCTGAACGCCTCGCCTATCGACTGCGTACCCGAAGCGCAGGCTGTTGTAACACAGAAATTCGAGCCTTTGAAGCCGTATCTGATAGCGACCATTCCCGCCGCCATATTGCCAATCATCTTTGTAATCGTGAACACGGAAACGCGCTTGCTGCCTTTTTCGCGGTAATTGTACATTTCCTCGTATGTTGTTTCAATACCGCCGATTCCGCTTCCGATAACGCAGCCCACTCTGAACGGGTCGATATCCTTGAAATCCGTTCCCGCGTCTTTGAGAGCCTGTTCGGTGCAGTAAATCGCGTACTGCGAAATAACGTCGCTTCTGCGGACTTCCTTTTTGTCGATAACGCAGGTCGGGTCGAAATTCTTGACTTTTGCGACAACGTTCAGGTTATCGGGTTCCTGGTCGGGAAACCAAGGCGCAAGCTCGAAGCCGTGCTTGCCGTTGAGAAGGCTTTTCCACAGTTCTTCGGGCGAATTTCCGCAGGGCGTGAGGCAGCCAAGTCCCGTAATTACAACTCTTTTATCCATAAATCCTCCGTTACATACTCAGTCCGCCGCTGATTTCGATGATTTGTCCGGTAACATAAGACGACTGCTCGCCGCAGAGGAACGCGACAACGTTCGCAACCTCGTCCGCCGTGCCATAGCGCTTCATCGCAATCTGCGCAAGAATGGCGTTTTTCTGCTCGTCCGTGAGCTTATCTGTCATCGGAGTGCTGATAAATCCGGGCGCAACCGCGTTTACTCTGATGCCTCGGGAACCGAGTTCTTTTGCAGAAGTTTTCGTCATCGCGATAACGGCGCCCTTTGACGCGGAATAATTCATCTGACCGGGATTTCCGTAAAGACCCGCGACGGAAGCGAGATTTACGATGCTTCCGCTTTTCTGGCGAAGCATAACCGCGCCCACAAGCTTTGTCATATTGAACACGGATTTCTGGTTTATCCTGATAACGTCGTCGTAGGTTTCCTCGCTCATTCTGAGAAGCAGACCGTCGCGCGTAATTCCCGCGTTGTTTACGAGAACGTCGATTGTGCCGAATTCTTCCTTGATTTTCTTCACCATCTCCTCGCACTGCGCGTAATCCGAAACATCGCACGCATAAACGCTCGCTTTAACGCCGAGCGCGCGGCATTCTTCCGCCGACTGCTCTCCCGCCTGCTCCGAAAGCTCGTTGATTACGATATTATACCCGTCCTTTGCGAGGCGTTTTGCGATAGCCGCGCCTATGCCCCTTCCCGAACCTGTGATAACAGCTGTTTTGCTCATAATAATTCCCTTCTATATTATAAATAGTTTATATGTCCATAATAACCGAGCCATAGGTAAGTCCCGCGCCGAATCCCACAAGACAAAGCTTCGTTCCGCTCTTGATTTTTCCTGCGCGGTTAAGCTCGTCAAGCGCCACGGGAATGCACGCGCTCGAAACATTGCCCATATATTCGATATTCGTGTAGACGCGTTCGGACGGTATACCGAGAAGCTCGGTTGCCTTTGCGATAATCCTGAGATTTGCCTGATGCGGGATAACCACGTCAAGCTCGTCCGGCGAAATCCCGAAGTCCTTTGCAACTGTCGTAACCGCGTCAGCCATAGCGTTTACGGCGAATTTATAGACCGCTTTTCCGTCCTGAACGAGGAAATTCTTCTTTGCGAACGTATCGAAGCGGTTGTTGAAAAAATCGGCGCCGTTCTTGTAAAACGGGCAGTTGCTCTCATAGTGAACCTTGCAGTAGAGCGCCTCGAACTCGTCGCCCTCCGCTCCCATAAACGAAGCGAAACGCTTTTCGCTCTTTCTGAGAACGACGGCGCCCGCAGCGTCCCCGAAAAGGATACAGGAAGCGCGGTCTGTGTAATCGGTCTGGGAAGAGAGCTTTTCGCTCGAAACGATAAGAACGGTCTTATCCTTGCCGTTTTCGAGGAACTTGTGCGCGATATCAACGGCGGTGATAAATCCCGTGCAGGCGCTGTTTACATCGAAGCAGGAAGCGTTCTTCGCGCCGATTTTCTTCTGAATAAGACAGGCCATCGCGGGATAGAAGAAGTCCGGCGTGCAGGTCGTAACTATAAGCAAATCAATTTCTTCGGGGGAAATTCCCGCGTTTTCAACGGCGTTTTTCGCCGCCCTCACGCCCATTTCATAGTTCGGCATATCAACGGCGATATGGCGCTGCTTAATTCCCGTGCGGGTCGTAATCCATTCGTCCGAGGTATCGAGAAATTCCGTAAATTTTTCGTTATCCGCGGTAAATTCGGGAAAATAGCTTCCCGTTCCAACAATTTCTATTCCGCTCATATAAAAAACTCCTTGATTTTAGTCGAAAAATAATGTATAATAATTTCGCAGGCACAAAATAACAATTCAATATTATTTTACCCTATTTTGTGTAATTTGTCAAGTGGTATGAGAAAAATAAACGGCGCAAAGCCGAGGAAAGGACACAATAAAAGTATGAAGAAAGCGTTTTTATTTTCGGGGCAAGGCTCTCAGTATCAGGGAATGGGAATTGAGCTTGCGGAGAAATTCACACCTGCGAAGGAAATTCTGGAATGCGGCTCGGATATAATGGGATTTGACCTGAAAGACAAGCTTGCGAACGCCTCCGCCGAGGAACTCGCGCAGACGCGCCTTTCGCAGCCCGCGATATTCACAGCGTCGCTTATTGCGCTTTGCGCGGCGCGTGAAAACGGACTTGACTGCGACGCGGTTGCGGGACACTCTCTCGGAGAATACGCGGCGATGTATGCAAGCGGAATGTTGTCGCTTGAGGACGCATACAAGGCGATTAAGCTGAGAAGCGAGGCTATGGCTAAAGCCGCCGAGAACTCAAAGGGCGCAATGGCGGCGATTATCGGCTGCACAAACGAGGAAATAGACAGCGTTTGCGAAAGCGTAAACGGCTTTGCCGCGCCCGCGAACTACAATTCTCCCATTCAGACGGTTATCGCGGGCGAACAGGCTGCGATTGACGAAGCAATCGCAAAGTTCACGGAAATGGGCAAGCGTTCGGTTAAACTCGCGGTTTCGGCGGCGTTCCACACGAAGATGATGAAAAGCGCGGCGGACGAATTCAAGGCGGCAGTAAAGGATTTCACGTTCAGTGCGCCGAAATGCGATTTTTACGCAAATCTTTACGGCAAAAAGCTGACGGATTTCTCGGATATGCCGAGCTATCTCGCGGCGCACATCTGCTCGCCCGTTAAGTTCACGGACGAGCTTAACGCGATGCAGAACGACGGAATCGAAGCGTTTATCGAGCTTGGTCCGAACAAGGTTCTGACGGGACTTGTAAGAAAGACGCTCAAGGGCGTTATCTTCACGAATATCGAGAACGCGGAGTCGCTTGAAAAAGCGCTTGCCGCCGTTAAAGGAGCGTAATCCGATGGAAAAATACTGCATTATCGGTCATCCGCTCGGTCACTCGCTCTCGCCGCAAATTCACACGCGGCTGTTCGCGCTGTCTGGAAAGCCCGCTGAATATCAGCTTCACGATATTTCGCCCGAAGAGCTTCCCAAAAAATACGCTTTTCTTGACGAATTTGCGGGAATTAACGTCACGATACCGCATAAAGTTGCGATAATCGACTATTGCAGCAGGCTTTCCGAGGGCGCCGCGCGTTATTCATCGGTAAACTGCGTCAAAGGCGGCGAAAAGCTCGGCTGCAACACGGACGTAATCGGCTTCACAAAGTCGATTGAGATGCTCGGCGCAACTCTCGCTTCAAAGGTTACGGTAATCGGCTGCGGCGGCGTCGGGAGAATGATTTGCATTGAAGCGGCGCTTGAGGGCGCGGAGCTTACGATTGCGGCGCTTGAACGCGATATTCCGCTCGCGGAAAAGGTTGCAGAGGAGATAAACGAGCAGAAGCCCGGCGCTTCGGTTAAAATCACGGCAATCGAAAACGGCTGCCTCGACAAATCGAACGGCGGCGATTTGCTGATAAACGCGTGTCCCGTGGGAATGTTCCCGAAGAGCGACAAAATGCCCTGCACGGAAGAAGTCGTCGGGAAATTCGAGTATGTTTTCGACGTTGTGTACAACCCTAAAGAAACGCTTCTCGTGAAAACGGCGCGCGAAAAGGGCAAAAAAGGTCTGAACGGAATGGCGATGCTTGTTTTGCAGGCGGTTGCGGCTCACGAAATCTGGTACGGCGCGAAATTAAATAAGAGCGATATCGATAAAATCATTACCGATATGGAGAATTTAGTATGAGCGTGTATTTATGCGGGTTTATGGGCTGCGGAAAGAGCCACATCGGGAGAATGACTGCGAAGCTGCTCGGAATGAAGTTCATCGACCTTGACAGATATATTGTGAACGCACAGGGGCTGACTATTCCCGAAATATTCGACAAATTCGGCGAACCGCACTTCCGCGCTCTCGAAGCGAAGTATATACGGGAGCTTGCGGAAGGGTGCGTTGTGGCGACCGGCGGCGGCGCGCTGATTAACGATGAAACGGCGAAATATGCGCGTGAAAACGGCGTTTCGGTGTATATAAACACGGCTTTTGAGCTGTGTTATCGGCGGATTAGCGGCGACAAAAACCGCCCGCTTGTGGTGAAAAACACGAAAGAGCAGCTCCGCGAGCTTTACGAAACGCGCGCCGTGATTTACAAGCACAACAGCACGTTTATGGTAAACGGAAACGCCCGCGACAGGATAATCGCGGACGAAATCGCAAAACTTGTCCGGTATGCAAGCGCGAAATAACAAAAAACGGGGCTTTTCAGTCCCGTTTTAGCTTATTTTTTATTAAGGCTTCACCGCATAATTATTGTCGTGCAAACGCGCAGTC
>UMHM01043216.1_pt1 | contig 18379 bp, 14 predicted proteins | sample 1965501 | NCBI WGS metagenome assembly UMHM01 (sample SAMEA4836095, study PRJEB28245) | human gut metagenome | biome: gut microbiome; material: fecal sample | place: Denmark | collected 2008
AAAGGACATCCCCAAGGTTGTTAGTGATGGCGAAATTAACCCTGGGGTTAAATTACCGTCATTTGTGATAGGCGATGTTGTTGTTTATGGCGCACGCCCTGTACAGTTGCTCGGCAAGCACCACGCGGCAAAGTTGATGCGGAAGGGTAATCTTGCCGAAACTTACGCGAAGGTCGGCACGGGCACGCACTTCGTCGGACAAGCCGTAACTGCCGCCGATGACAAATGTAAATGTCGCGCAGGTCTGTTTGGCTTTTTCCAGCGTTTCGGCAAACTCCACGCTGCTAAGTTGTTTGCCCTGCGTATCGAGAAGTACCACGTAGCCCTCGCACTTTGCAAGAATATTGCGCCCTTCGGTAAGTAAAATTTTGTCGATTTCCTTGGCGTTAGGCTCGCCCTTGAACAGGCACTCGGCAACTTCCGTCACTTCGACGGAGGCAAAGCGGCTTATACGCTTGACATATTCCGCAATTGCTTCGCGGTAGTATTCTTCCTTAATTTTACCCACTACGACAAGTTTGTATTTCATAATGCCACCACCCACAATACGACAAACACGACAACGGACAACGCAAACAACATCGTCGGAACGGGCGCAAAAGGCGTTGTCTGTCGCTCGCCGGGGTCAAAGGCATGCGGTGCAGGCTTTACAAGCAAAATATATGCGACAAAACTTCCGATTGCCACCACGCCGCCGACAAGACAGGTAATCCAACTTGTAAACACTGCTTCGGGCAACACAAACTCGCACACTACCGCCGCCAGATTGTTGACAAAGTGGACGATTACGCAACTCCACAAACTGCCGCCGCGAATAAGCAGTACCGACAGCAGGCACCCGACGGCAAACTGGTGAAGAGTCTGCGCCGGATTGGCATGAAACAGTGAAAACAGCGCGCCCGAAACAACTACGGCGAGGGTTTTGTTGCGCATGCCGCGAACAAGCCCCTGCGCCACCACGCCGCGAAAGACAAGTTCTTCGCAAACGGCAGGCACGAAGGTTGCCGTAAGAAGAAGCGGCACGAGTTGGCGGGGTAAATCCACCGACGGACGGGGCAAACCTGCCTTTTCCATAAGGTCGTAAATCCAATTGGTAAGGGGTGCCATGAAATACATCAGCCCCAGTACGCACACGCAGGCAAACACCGTATGCAGTGGGTTCGGCGCAACGTCGAGCGTCGCCTGCTTCCACGGGTTTCGGTGGGTGCAACGCAGGTACACGGCGGCACACGCGCCCAACCCGAGGCTTGTCACTACAAGGCAAATCCACCACACCGCGCTGCCCTTTTCGACGGTATTCTGCACCGAGCCGAGCACCGCAGACAAAGCGACGTACACAAGCGCGGTAATACCGAAGCACATAAAGGCGTCGTTTTTGTTAAGTTGTTGCGACTCGTCGCGTTCGGGCGAGGCCGCCGCTTGTTTGTCGTTCATTTTATCACCGTGTTGTCGTGTTGCTTGGCAACATACACGCTTATGTCGCGCCCTTCGACAAGTCCCTTGTCCGCGTACATGTTTACAACGTTGTTAAACGCCAGTTCCGCCGTGTTGTTGTGTTCGGACAAATGGGCGAGAATTACGCTTTTTACGTTGCTGCCGACAAGGTCGGACAATACCTGCGTTGCCTGGGCGTTGGACAAATGTCCGAAGTCGGACAATATGCGCCGTTTGAGGGGATAGGGGTACGGACCGCTTTTCAGCATGTCCACGTCATGATTGCTTTCCAGTTGTATCCTGTCGCAAGGGGCAAGAAAGTCGACAAGTCCCGTAGTCACACAGCCCGTGTCGGTGACCGTCGCGACAGAGTTTGTTCCGTCGCTGAAACGGTAGCCGTAACATGCCGTCGCATCGTGACTGCACTCGTACCTGTCTATGCGCAGGTCGGCAATTTCCGTCGCGTCGGCGATGCCCGACACGTCGCAACAGGTGGCGCGCTTTGCCACAAGGTTGGCAATTGCCTTGGGTGCATAGACGGGTACCGGCGAATGGGAAACAAAAGAGGAAATGCCGCCGATGTGGTCGCTGTGCTCATGCGTGACTACAATTGCCGTAATGTCGCCGAGTGACAGATTGTACATTTTAAGTGCCGAAAGCGTCGCGCGACAGCCGAGACCAACGTCAACAAGCAAATTGGCGTTGTCGGACTGCACAAGCGTGCAGTTGCCACCGCTTCCGGAATAGAGAGGAAAAATTTTTACCATTTTACAACTGAGAAAGCAACTCTTCGCGAGTATTTTTGTATTCGTCTGTAGTCTTGTCTGCGGTACGGTTGCATTCCACTATACGTTGCTGCAACTCACGCGTAAGTTTGAAACGAGAAGCGATAATCATGCCGATGACAAGTACGACAATGGGTACTACGGTAAATGTAATCAGTATGCCGATTTGTGCGCCTTCGGGCTGGCTTATCGGCTGAATCTGCACCATGTCGCCGTACATAACGTACTTGAAACGATCGACGATTACCCATGGCTTTACACCGTCCGACCATGTGCCCGACGTAAGTGTTGCCGCAACGTCCGACGGAAGTTCCGCAAGGGAAGCGTAGGTTGTCTGTTCGTACCCGGCAAAACCGACGATAAGCGGCGCGATAAACAGTCCGATTGCCTGCGCCGTCGTGTTGAGAAAGTTGGTAAGCCCCGAAAAACCGCCTTCGGTGCGCTGACCGAAATACAACTCTCCGACGTCGCACACGTCGCCGAAACTGCTGTGCGGAACAAACACCGTACCGCAAATGCCGAAGCCGAGCAAAAATCCGTACAGAATTACAAGCCAGTCGGGCGTGCCGCTTGACGCCGTTACTACGCTGCCTGCAACGCTCGGAGCAATGCTTTCCCGCGGAAGCAACAGCATTGTTGCCGTAACGGATGCCCAGATTGCCGCGCCTGCAATGTATGCAAACCGCTTGGTACGCATTTTGATAAGTTTGAGATAAAACGGCATGGCGATTATCTGCGAAACAAACATCAGCGCGGCGGCAATGGTCGCGGCAGGCATTGCGAAATGTCCGCCTTCCGTAGCCATAAGCACGGGGTAGGAATTGTTGCGGAGATAAAAATTGAAGAACGTATAGAAAAATCCCGACATAATCGCCATGGACATACTGGCGCACATCTGCATGCCGAGGTACTGGCGGTAGGTCCTTAGTTGAAGCGGACGGACAAACTCCCGCAGGGACAGTTTGCGTCTGACGGCAGGGTACACAACCTGTTCGTGACTGAACAATGCCGTTACCAGCACAGACACAACAAACACGCTGCCAAACGCCAACGCCATGTAAATGTAGCACACGCCGTTGTCACCGTTGTCGGGACGAGCAATGTACTGCGGCAGCACCACGCACAGCAAAGAAGATGCCAGCGAGAAACACAGGCGCAGCGCGTTTACCTTGTTGCGCTCGGTGTAGTCGTCGGTCATTTCGCTGGCGTGCGAGTAGTACGGGATAAGCACCAGACTTTGCGCCGTAGCGTAAAACATGTAACTGACAATTACCAGAAACATTTTGACGGGCACGTTGTCGGCAATGGACGGAATGATGTTCCACGGAAAGAACAATGCCACAAAGCCCACCAGCACAAACGGCGCGGCGACAAGCATAAAGAAACGGCGTTTGCCCAAGCGACCGGGCGTTTTGCCGTCGGTGATTTTGCCGATAAACGGGTCTATTACGCCGTCCCAGATTTTGGTAAGCAATAGCACCACCGCAAGGCTTGTCATAGGCAGCCCGACAACAAGCGTCAGAAACTCGACAAACAAAAAATTGATTACGTTGAAACTGCCGCCGCCGAAAATGTCGCCGCAGGCAAAGGCAATTTTGTTGCCGAGCGACACCTTACCTGCCGCAACGGTTGTGTTTTTTTCAATTGTTTTCTTCATAAAAACTCCTTGTGTAAAAAGGCGCGCCAGATGCGCCGTCGCACCCGAGCGTGCACGATTAGAAAACATCACAATTTACTTGCCTGTTTTCAATCGGTGCCTTGCAATGACATTTTATAACGCACAAGGCATATTACAGCGCACAAGATTATTGTTTTCAGTCCCCTCATCCGCGCCTCGCCGGCGTGGCGAGTAGGACATTGAAAACAAATTGCATCTTAGCCAATGTCAAAACATGTCGTTCCGGGCGTCGGTCGAAGAATCCCCCGGAAGGGTTCCACCCGACCACAATCGGACATTGCAATGAGTTGCCTGCTTCTGCCCCCTCATCCGTCGGCATTCGCCGACACCTTCTCCCCGAGGGCGAAGGCTTTTACAGTGACAAAGTGCGCATTTATCCAATAGGGTGAGGGCGCAGACAGGTGCGAAGAACGGCAACATGTAAAGGAAAAATTATTTATTTCCCCAACTGTGGCGAGGGCGCAGAGTGGTACGGATTGGGGCAGCAGGGCGAGAGCGCAGACAGGTGCGAAGAACGGCAACAGTTGGCTGAAACGTGAGAGAGCGTACTTTAGCGTACGTGACCGAACGGGGCAGACAAGCGTAGCCGTTATGCGTGCCTGTATGCGCCCTCGCCCCCTCAGACGTTGAAGCGGAACAAAACAACGTCCCCGTCCTTCATCACATAATCCTTGCCTTCGCTACGTACCTTGCCGTGTTCCTTGGCCTGGTTGTAGCCGCCGTATTCCAGCATGGTTTCGTAGGGGACTATTTCGGCGCGAATAAAGCCCTTTTCAAAGTCGGTGTGAATTTTGCCTGCGGCTTGCGGTGCCTTGGTGCCTTCGGTAATGGTCCAGGCACGGGTTTCCTTTTCGCCTGCCGTCAGGAAACTGATGAGATGAAGCAACTTGTAGCACTTTTTGACAAGGCGGTTAAGCCCGCTTTCGGTGATGCCGTAACTTTCAAGGAACATTGCCTTTTCCTCGGGGTCGAGTTGGCTTAGTTCCTCTTCCACCTTGGCGCAGATTACCAGCACTTCGGCGTTTTCCTCGGCGGCTTTCGCCTCGACAGCCTTTACAAGGTCGTTTTCCGGTTTGCCGAGGTCGCTTTCGGCGATGTTGGCGGCGTAAATCACGGGTTTGTCGGTAAGCAGAAACAGTTCGTCCACGAATTTCTGTTCTTCTTCGTCAAATTCCATCGTGCGCACGGGTTTACCGCTCTCGAGGTGTGCCAGGATTTTTTCCAGCAGTTCCAGTTCGATTTTGTACTTTTTGTCGCCCGTCTTTGCCATGCTTTGTGCACGTCCCATCTTTGCGTTGATGGTTTCGATGTCGGCAAAAATCAATTCGAGATTGATTGTTTCCATGTCGGACACAGGGTCGATTTTGTCGGAAACGTGCGTGATGTTGCTGTCCACGAAACAGCGCACCACATGCACGATCGCGTCCACCTCGCGGATGTGCGACAGAAATTTGTTGCCCAGTCCTTCGCCATGGCTCGCGCCCTTGACAAGACCCGCGATGTCCACGAAACGCAGATACGTAGGCGTGATTTTTTTACTGTCGTACAATGCGGCAAGTTTGTCCAGACGTTCGTCGGGGACGGCAACAACGCCGACGTTAGGCTCTATTGTGCAAAACGGGTAGTTGGCGATTTCCGCCCCCGCTTGTGTGATTGCATTGAAAAGTGTGCTTTTGCCGACGTTGGGCAAACCTACTACTCCCAGTTTCATTAGTCGTACCTCTTGTTGGTAATTGTAATTTTGCCACATCGACCACCGCACGATTGCATGACAATTTGGCAAATAATGTATATATAATAATACAAAAACATAAAATTGTAAACGATAAACACACAGTAAAAACCGATTACACAAGGCAAAAACACGGTTTGAAATCGATAGTGTCGGCACAATTTCACCGTTACAGATAGTTTTTGCGGTCACTTTTGCCGGACACGTAGACGGCATTGCGGCGAGGAAGAACGTTACAAAGTATTGAAAACAGTAAAATAAATACAGCCGAAAACTTGATAAAAATCGATAAAATAATGTAAAAATGTAACGAATTTTTGTATACGTTTGCATTTTTTGTTTACAAACGGCGCACGAAACGCGCATCAGGGGAACACAATGACAATACTACAAAGTATATTTTTGGGGCTGCTGCAAGGTCTGACGGAGTTTCTGCCCGTAAGCAGTAGCGGACACCTTTTGCTTGCTCAGAAACTGTTCGGAATAGAAGCCGACCTGTTTTTTGACGTTATGCTGCATCTCGGCACTCTTTTTGCCGTGGTTGTCGCCATGCGGAAAACATTGTTTCAGACAATTGCTCACCCCGTTGCCGACAAACGCTTCCGTTACGTTACAATTGCCTGTATTCCGACATTTGCCATTGCCGCAGTCGTACACTTTTTTGTGCCGGAAGCAACGCTGAACCTGTTTCTTCCGCTCGGTTTTGCCGCAACAATCGTGCTTATTGTACTGTCGGCAAAACTCGGCAAACCGACGTTGCGTTTGCAGGAAACGGGACTGCTGCCGATAATAGTTACGGGCGTCGTACAGGGCATTGCCGTCTGCCCCGGTTTGTCGCGAAGCGGAAGTACGGTGTCGACAATGAAACTGTTCGGTGTCAATTCCACCGACAGCGCGGAATTTTCCTTTATTTTGTCCGTGCCGGTGATACTCGGTGCTGTCGCTGTAGAAGGCTACAAAGCATTGAAAACCGCCGCACTTACGGTAAACTGGCTGTGCGTCGGCGTGGGTGTGGTGACGGCGTTCGTTTCGGGACTCATTGCCGTATACACCGTAATGCGCGCCGTAAAACGCGGCAACTGGATTGCGTTTGCAGTCTACCTTGCACTGCCGCTCGTCACGTCGCTTATTGTAATGTTTTAGCTCTTAAAGCGAATACGGCCGTGCAATCCGAAAATACGCGACAGACGCAAATCGACACTTGTACAAAACGCCGACGTGTGGTATAATGTACCAGAAATTCGTCCGCGCCACGGCAAAACAATCTCAGGTGGCGGGCAAAAAGAAGGTACACAATGGCAATTTATCTTGTAGATTACGAAAACACTCACTACCTCGGTGGCATTTCCGGACTGTCCGCAAACGACACTGTTGTCGTGTTTTACACGCAAAACTCATCCTCGCTTTCATTTGACGCGCACAAAGAAATACTGCAGGCACAGGCAAAAATACTGTACAAGTACGTGGACAACGGCGGCAAAAACGCGCTGGACTTCCAACTGAGCACCTACCTCGGATGCCTTATCGGCGAAAAACAAGCCGACGAGCAACAACTGTACATCGTGTCAAAGGACAAAGGTTTTTACTACGTATCGAAATTTTGGGAACGCGAAAAGGGCATAAGGGTAACCGTCGTACCGTCGCTTACCGAACAGCCGAAGGCGAAACAGCAACAGTCCGCGCGTGAAGCAACACAAACCGCAACCATCGGACAAATCGTAGCCGCAACTGTTGTTGAGCAGGGCGAAACGGCAGAAACGGTCGGAAACGCAGCCGAAGAAACGACAGCCGTCGAAAGCGAAATTGCAAACGTCGAAGCGGAAGTTGCTACGACCATCGAAAACGCAACCGACAGCACCGCCGCCACCGAAGAAAGCGCAGCGACAAACCACGGAACAGCGGAAAACGCAGACGATATTGCCGAAGAAAATACGACGAAAAAAAACATTGAAGCGCAAACAACAGTGAACACCACGGCGAACAGTGCGGACAATCATATCGATGTCGAAAACAACGTTTCCCGACAACCTGCGCAAAAGACAAAGCAACGCCAAAGGCGCAACGACAAACGCAAAAACAACGTCAAAACCACGGAAGAACCGCAACCGACAGTCGAAAGTGCGCTTGCAGACAGCGGCATACAACTGGGCTTTGGCGAAATTCGCGAGATTGCGCAAATAGTAAACAAATTCAAGGCAACGATTACGGTGAACAACCACATCAACAAACTGCTGAAAGACAGCGCCAAGGCAGGCGAAGTACTAAAAATAGTAAAGCCGTTTATGAAGAAGCAGGCAAAATAAATACAAACAAGCAGAGTTTATTTGCAAAACTCTGCTTGTTTTTTTTGCATGGTTCTTTTCCCGGTGATGTTTCGCCTACGCTCAACATGACGCAAACAACGGAAAAGTCAACAAATTTCTAACGAAAAACTCTCTTTTTGTCCACGTTTTCCGCAAAAATCATTCTACAATAGTCTGTCTGCTTACCACTTCCGAATGTGATTAAATACGGTCGCCGTTGCCGTGAATTTCGGCAAAACGCCCTGCAAAGGACGGTTCGCGACCGCCTGCATACAGGTGCGAAGTATCGCCGAAAGCAAGACAACGAAACACAGCCTTACCTTGTTCGCGCTCTTCCGTCACAACAGTTGTAACCGACGTGGGCAACGCGCAAAAACCCTGGAAAAACAGATATGGCGACACCCCGAGAATGTGCGACAAAATCACGCTTTCCACGCCGAAATGGCAAAACAACGCAACGGTGTCGTAGCTCGGCTTTACAGCGTCGTACATAAAGCCGTTCCGCTTGTAGCCGTGTCTGAACAAAATTTCGTCAACGCCACGAGCCACCATGCCGTAGGCCTCGGCTATGTCGGACTTTGCAAGAAAACCGAACTTTTGCCAGTCCGCGCCGTCCAGTTCCGCTCTGTGCTCGGCATAGTAACCCGGCATCAGGTCCCATATGACGGGCGCGCCGGTCGGATTGGTCGCCGAACAGCCAAATTCGCGAAGCCAGCCACATTCCGTCGGCACAATACCCTTGTTTTTCAGCGCGATTTGTGCCGTAAGTTTTGCCCGCCCCAGCGGCGACACATACACGTCGTCAAGTTGTGTTTTGTCCATGCGTGCGGCCAGCAATTCCGCTTCCTTTTTGCCGACTTCCGTCAGCGAATCGATTGAGTAGTCGGGGTCCCCGTGTCTTACGATAATCAGTTTCATTTTTTACCTTTGTTGTTCAACAGATTACTCGCCTGTTGTTATTTCAATGAAGTTATTTTCCTTCGACATTTACGGCGTCTCAGTCAAAATGCCTTTCGGCAAAGACACCGCTCTTCACCAACGCACTACGCGCGCCGTATGTCATGACTCCTCTTCGGTGTACTCGCAGGACTGTCTGTCGAACGTTGGCACGACAAACACGCCGTCGTGCAGTTTGTCTATTTCAGTCTGAATGTATTCGGTCAGTTCGTCGTCGGTCATTTTGCAATCAAAGGTCACTGCAACGTCGAAAATAAGGTTGACCACCTTGGGTCCCTTGGTCATGCGGAAGTCATGTACTCCGTAGCGTTTGTCCAGACCACGCACAATGTCGCGCACCTCGCCGCGGTACATGTCCACCACAGGATCTCCGACGATAATCGGATCCATGTGTATCACAAGTGTTACGTCGGTGTGCTGCGCAAAGTCGCGCTCGATTTTGTCAATCAGTTCGTGGCTTGCCATCACGTCAACCGCACTGTCCACTTCCACGTGCACGCTTGCGTAAAACTTGTTGGGTCCGTAGTTGTGCACTTCCAGGTCGTGCATGCCCATTACGCCGTCGAAACGCATAATTCTGTCGTAGATGGACTGCACCAGTTCCTTGTCGGGCGCGCGTCCCAGAAGTTGGCTCATGGTGTCGCGCAGTATGGACACGCCCGCAACGGCGATAAGTATCGCTACAATTAGTCCCATTATACCGTCAAGATACACAAAACCCGTGTAATGCGCGACAATTACCGACGCTAAAACACCGAAAGTGGCACACGCGTCGGATACGCTGTCCGTAGCCGTAGCCTTCAACAATTCGCTTGCGTAATTTTTTCCGAGTCTGCGGTTGAACAAAAACATCCACAGTTTGACAAGTATACTTACGCCCAGTACTCCCACCGTCCACCAACTGAATTCCGTTTCTTCGGGCGTTACTATTTTGCCTATGCTTTGCGAAGCAAGTTCCAGCGCAAGCACAATGACAATGACGCCTACGATAAGTGCGGACACGTATTCCACGCGCTGATGCCCGTAGGGGTGATCCTTGTCGGCGGACTTGCCCGCCAACTTGAAACTGACAAGAGAAATAACGTTGCTTCCGCAGTCGGTAAGGTTGTTCAAGCCGTCGGCAAACGCGGACACAACGCCGAACAGCAGTCCTACGGCAATCTTGGAACAGGCAAGCAGTACATTGAGCACTATGCCCACAATGCCGCTGAGTTTGCCTACGCGTTGCCGCACAGACACGTTTTGAGTGTCGTTGTAGTTCGGTACAAAAGTCTTAAGTAAAAGTTTAGTCATATTTTTATTTTTAGTAACATGTTGCGAAATGCGCTTGTTATTCCGCTGCTTGGGTAGGCGTTACGCCGTTTTCCGTTGTTGCCGTTGCATTTTCCGAGCCGAGTTCGGCAATAAGTTTGCCTCGGTTTGCCTTGTCGTATTTTTTGACTATTACGGCAGGCACAAACACCAACGCCGCCGCAACGCCCGCAAACAGAAACAGTTCAAAGGGATACACGTGGTCGCCTATTTTGTAGCCGCTTGCCACAGTGATAAGGTCGTTGTATTCCGTCAGCACGGGTCCGAAACCCTTGATGATGAGCGGATTTATCAGACTTGCCAGCACCATGGGCACCATTACGTACAGTATTATGCGCACGCCCTGGAAGCAGCCCGCCTTGTCCGACGGTGTGTAGTTGCGCGCCGAAGCATTGAACACGCCTGCCGCAAGCAGACTTGCGCCCTCGACCAGCGTGCCGCCGATGACAAACATCACAAACACAGCCGTACTGTTGCCGCCGACAAACTTGATTGCATACACCACCAAACCGCCAAGCACTCCCGCCGCCGCAACGGGATAGAAAAATTTGTCGCGCCCGTACTTGTCCATAAGTTTACCGCCGACAGCCGCAGTTGCCGCCGACAGCAACACTACCAGCGCAAGGGGCAACACGTAGTTGTCACCGAAGCCGAGTGTGTACTGCAACAGCACAATCATGTAGGGTTGCCACAACTGCATGGACAATCCGCTGAACATCATTCCCAGCAGACACACGTACACAATGCCGTGCTTAGCGATGTTTTTCGGTTTGAAGCCGTACACGACCTCCGACCAGTACTTACCGCTGCGGTCGGGCACAAGCGACTGGCTGTCGTTGAGCACAAACAACCCCACAATGCCGGATACGGCAGTCATGCCGCCGAGAATAAGGAAAAACGTTGTCCAGTTGCCGTTTTGCGTAAGTCCGTCAAAGGCAACGAAAATTACCATAAGTGCGGCAACGGGCATAACGGACAAAATTACATCCACAAAACCGCGGTTGGTCACGTCCGTCACGTCGGTAATCCATGCGGAAAACGCCGCGTCGTTGGACAGCGAACCGAACAAAGTCATTACGCAGTCCATGATTACAAACACGATTACCGCCGTAACAACTCCCTCCGCCGCAACGTGGCCATTGCCGAAAAAAGCGAAACTTGCCGTAACCAGCCCCCACACGATGTAGCCGAAACATACAAATTGTTTGCGCTTGCCGACTCGGTCGGTCAGCACGCCACCGAGAATTGATACGATTGCCGCAACCACCGCGCTTGCCGCCACTGTCAGCGACGAAGCCCACGGCTCGGTTGTGATATTTTTTTGAATAAAGGTGCTGAAATAAACGTTTTCCACCACCCAGGCAATTTGTCCCATCAGCCCGAACAGCAAAATCGACGTCCAAACTTTGCCGCCCAGTTTGTTGGGTTTCACTACTTGCGTTTGCGACACAACTGTCACCTCCGTCTGCGAGTTTTTGATACTGTACGTATTTCCGTCTTCGGCAAAAACCGCTAAGCACGCGTTGCGACAGCCGTGTAACCGCCTTCACCGCAGCCGCGCTGCAAATTTTGTATACATTGTACCACACAACCGGACGACGTTCAAGGCAAAACAACTTATTTGTTGAATTTTTGCCGCGATTGTGGTAAAATTTTGTAATCAACACGAAATCGCCGTCAAAACGCCACGGCAGAGACACGCATGAACGACAAAGACAACCTTACAATAATATATTACGCAAGCACGGACGACTTTGCAAATGCCGACTTGACGGCAAACGCGGAACGCGAAGCGCAGATTGCCGCGTCCCCGGACGAGGTAAAACTTCAGCGCAGACTGGCGTGGATTGCATTGCAACGCGCAGCGGATTTTTTTGCGGAAACGACAGGCACTACGCCGCCGCAAATCTGCATTGCGGGCAACAGGCGACCGCAAGCGACGGGAGCGTATGTTTCCGTTGCGCATTGCGCCGTTGCCGTTGCCGCCGCGGTAAGCCGGGCTTCTGTCGGGGTGGATTGCGAACCGACAAAACGCATTTTGCCGCAAAACATTGCCGACCGTATTGCACTGCCGCAGGAACGCCGCACACTGCCGCCGCACCCGACAAACGATGCGTTGCTTCGTCTGTGGACAGCCAAGGAAGCCGCATTCAAAGCATTGCCGATCCCCGCGCAACCGCCCGTAGTGTGGCAAGTTGACACGACAGCGTTTTGCATCAGCTCGTTTGAAGCGGCAAATGCCGTCATTTCCGTGGCAACGCCGTCGCAAACGGAAATTATCTCTCGGAGACTTACGCCGGACGACCTACAAGGCTAACTTAACCGACTTTTCAACCGATTGCTTTTGTAAAATTACCGCTCGGCACCGCTTTTACGGACAACGATTAAAAGCCGTCTGTTTCAGGCAACTTTACGCCCGCAGACAGACAGCATTCATACAAAACCCGCGACCTTCATACAATTGATGTGAAATCCTTATGACGGAGAGTAATATGAAATTGAACAGAAGGTCTTTTTGTTTTGCGGCAAAACTTATCGTTGTCTTAGTCGTGCTGACTGTTGCGCTGTCGGTGCTTGCGGCATGCGCCACGGACAAAATGAAGCAGGCGGAAAAGGACGGCGACAACTACAAAATCGTGATGTCCTACGACCCCGAAACGCACACGCTGTCGGCAACGCAGTTGACGGAAGTTACCAACCGCACAAACAATGCGTTTACAAAAATCATGTTCCACATCTACGCCAACGCCTACCGTGAGGGCGCGGAACCCATTGTACCCAACACCTACCGCGCCGCGGCTTACCCATGCGGTGAAAGCTACGGCAACATTGCCTTCGATTACGTCAAGGTTGACGACGTTGCGTGCGCCTTCCGCACAGAGGGCGACAACGGCGATTTGCTGGCGGTGCCCCTTTCGCAAGAGATGTTTCCCGGCGACAAAGTGACGGTGGAACTTACCTACAAAGTGACACTTGCCAACATTAAACACCGCTTAGGGTACACTTCAAATGCCGTTAATTGCGGCAACTTTTTCCCGATTGTGTGTCACATCGACAACGACAACTTCAGTGAAACGCCCTACTACGCCGTCGGCGATCCGTTTGTTTCCGACTGCGCAAACTTCGACGTGACGGTGTGCGCCCCGAGTAAATTTGTGGTGGCGGCAAGCGCGCAACTGACTTCTGTAACAAGCGCGGACGGTTTCGACACGTGGCATTACACGGGCAACGCGCGGCGCGACTTCGCAATAGTCATGTCCGACAAATACAAGAAACTCACCTCGCAGGTCGGCGACAAACAACTGCATTACTACTACTTTGCCGATGCCGAACCCGAAGCAACGCTTGCCGTGCAGACAGGCATGTTCGAGTACATGAACAAGCACGTCGGCGAGTACCCCTACGAGCAGTATTCCGTCTGCGAAACGGACTTCTGCTACGGCGGCATGGAATACCCTTGCCTTGCCATGGTGACAAGCGGACAGCAAGCCTACAAAACCGCCGTCATCCACGAAACGGCGCACCAGTGGTTTTACGGCGTTGTCGGCAACGACCAGATTGCAAATCCGTGGATGGACGAGGGTTTGTGCGAATTTCTGACCTGTCTGTACATGGACGAGGCAGGGCTTGCGCCCCTTGAAAACGGCATAAAAGCCGCCACCAAAAATTACGTAACGTACGTTGACGTGCTCAACCGCTACTACGACCACACCGACACCACCTTCCGCCCGATAAACGCCTACAAAAACGACGGCGAATACGTGGTGATGACCTACGTAAAGGGTTGTCTGCTGTTCGACACGCTGTACCGCACGATGGGCAAGGACAAATTTTTGCGCACGCTTGCCGACTACTACGCCGCATGCGCATTTACCTTGGCAACGCCGCAGCAAATGACCGACTGTTTTGTCAGGCGCGGCGGCAAGGAGATGGCGACAATATTTGACAACTACGCAAGCGGCAAGGACATCATCGGCAAAGTGACGGACTGATTTTTCCCCTACTTGCCAAACAGCCGCCATCAAGTCGAACAAAACATTGACAAAATCGACAAAACAAGTTGAAAAAAATCAATACGTGTGTTAAAATTTAACAAAAGAGTTAGGGCGCGGGCATACAATGCGCCCGACAAGGAGCATCCGGATGCGCGTATTCGTTGCATTGCAATTACCCGACAAAACAAGACAAAATCTTTCCCGCTCGGCAGAGACATTGCGCCACTTCGACAAAGGCGGCAAGTTTGTGCCTGCCGCAAACTACCACATCACGCTTAGTTTCCTGGGTGAAGTTGCCGACGACGACCTTATTTACGTACAGGCGGCAATGGACAAAGTTGCCCACATGACCGCGCCGACAATGGCAGTGTCGCAAATAAGCGTGCTTCGCGCAAGCGACATCGTGTGCGCGAAATTTCGCTACGACAAAGCGTTGACGGAACTGCACGAAGCCCTTGCGGAAGAGCTGGAAAGTCGGCGTTTCACCGTCGAGCACCGCGCCTACCGCCCCCACGTAACGCTGGTACGCAAGTACAAATTCACCTTGCCGTTCAGCGAGGTAAGCAAAAGCGTGGACGTGTTCAACATGCCCTTCGTTGCCGACAAAATGGTGCTGTACGCCAGCAACCTCGAAGGCGACACACCCGTCTACACGCCGCTGTACACCGTAACGCTCGGCGCTACAAACCAATCGAAGTAGCAACAAAAAAACACTTGATGATGTAACGCTCAATACGGCGCAAACAGCAAAACCACCACAATCGACAACATAACAACAGCAAAAAAGATGTCGACGCTTTTCGCCGACATCTTTTTTTGTTTTTTCGGAAAATTTCTTTGCAACAAAACAGTACTTGAAACTCGATTCTTTTTTGTCGCTCCGACAACGTTCCGCTGTACAACAAAACCCCACCGTTGTGCTGGGTTGCACACATCGGTAGGGTTGTCGGTTTGTATGGATTTTGGGGAATTACTTCGGATCGGCAGGATTATTTACGGATTAAGGACTTCTTCGGCAGTGGTCTTTTGCACAACACCGGTGCCGTCGCTTACAACAAATTCCACCGTGACAATTCCGTCGTAGTAATACAGCAACTTGTCCTTAACCTTGGTTTCGCTGTAACTTGTCGTTGTGCCTTCACGCTTGAACACAATCACGACGCCTTGGGTTGCATCCTGCAGGTTGCTGATAGCCGCAACGATGTCCGCGTAGGACTGATACTTGCCGTCGGACGAAACCACCACCGTGGTACTGTTGACAAAGTCAACCGAGTCGATGTTGTACTTTTTTGTTGTGCCCGGACTCGTTCCACCGCCGTTTGATCCTATATCCAGATACATCAGGTAAGCATTGTTATCACTTGAAGTTGTAGAACACCCTATTACATAGTCGCCTGCCAAAACAGGAATTTCAAAGTAGTAAGCACATCCGTGTTCCAACACGTCGGATTTTGTTAAATTGTCAAACGAAAACACTCTTGTTTTTCCGCTTGTATCTGTGGGATCATATGAAATTTCTTTAGTTTTGTTATCTCGGTACACATTGTTAATTCTGACAAGCGACGTTATCTTTCCGTTTGTGCGTTTGACTTCGTAAAGGTCAAACATGGACTCTTTTCCTGAATTATTGTAAAATGCACCGAGAATTGCTGTAATATACCCGGACTCCTTGAGAGTGAAATTCAGTCCGCCTTTTACAAATTCGTATTCATAAGGAACTTTTTCGCATTCACTATATTCTTCAGGCAAATCGCCGGTTGTATAATACTTACGGTCGATAAGAACATCATTTCGCGGCAAAATTTTCGTTTCCGTACTTGAAACGACATTTTGCCTAACGCTACCGGCAGGCAGAGCCTTAACAAAGTGAAATCCGTGTACAATTGTAGAGCCTTCCATTGTACGATCGAAATTTTTGCGTACAGTATTATACTCGACAAAATCTGTTGACTGTTTGGTACCGTCCGAGGTTAATGCTGTTCCCGAAGATGTTTTTACATCATCCAAAATCCGATAAATAGAACCACTTTCACTTATTGTCAGCATTTCAAAACGAGTTTTATCATAAACAAGATCGGCTGTCTGTATCTCACTGTAGCCGAGAGATTTATAAATTCCGCCTTGACCAAATCTACCATACGCCAGTGCTTGCAATCTTGTACGAATTGTGCTGTGGTCTCGATCACCACTAGCGACAATGTAACCAGTATTACTTGCCTTAACAACTTCCTTATTAAGCGTATTATACGCATCATTCAAGTGATAGGTAACATTATTTACTATGGTAACTGATTTTGTAATCTCAGTAGATGTCAACGAGTCTAGACCCATTTTTTCTTTATCGACGTTAAGTGGAAGAACTGTTCCATCATACAGATATACAATCTGGGCACTTGTCAACCTTGACGGATTCCAGTATACCTCTGAAGACAACACATCCGTTCTTGCGCTTATACCCCAGTTATCATCGCGCGTAATGAATTTAGTTTCTGTATAGGTACCAGACTTAGCCATCATGTAGTTTATACGCCTGCTTAATGTACGCATGTCCACACTGCCACCCCAGTAGTCGCTGTCGTTTTCGCCTATCGGGCGTTCCGACCAGCCGACAAGGGTAGTATCGTAGTCGCCGACTATCGAAAATTTACTTACCGTATTGCCGTATGCAACCTGGTTTCCGTTGGCGTCAATTGTTTTGGCAAGTGTTGTACCTTTGCTGCCGCCGGCAAGGTTGATGGTGCTGCGATACACGCCGAAATTTTTCAGCGAGCCTGCAACGTAACCTGCCGCCAAGCCTACAAGGGTTTTGTCGGTGTAACTTTTTACCACAAGGTTGTCAACGTACATGCTGCCGACATACATCGAGCCGTAAAAGAATTGGTTTGCCTTTTGGGGGTCGGGGAAAGGGTTTAGGGCAGGTTCGGCACGACTGTCACAAAATTCAACGTTGTTGTCGTTGCCGGTGTAAGCACTTGACTTTGTTACCCATTCGTTGAAGTCGCCCACCACGCCGAACATTGCAACAAACTCTATCTGCGACGGAGTTGTGTCCGCAGCGTCGGCGCAGGTTGTAAGCATGCCGCTGTTGTCAAACTTCGCATTGGTGGGGTACACGCCGTAGTCTTCCCTTTTGTTGGACACGTTAAGTTTGCTGACGGTCTTGTTGTTGCCGTCAAATTGTCCGATGAAGGGGTGTTCCGACGTGCCGATTGGCGGAAGAGCCTTAAGGTAGGACGCAACTTCCGACATGTCGATGTTTGACGTCAACTTGAAATACGTCTGGGCGCGGCCGTTGTTAAGTCCGCTGCGCAAGTTGAAGTAGCCAAGGTACTGCAGCCACGCAAGGTTGTACAGGTTGGTCGGGTTGTCAATTTCGTAAGGACTGCCCTTACTGCCGTTGCCGCCGTTGAAGTACGCCGCCATTGACGAACCGCCGAAATTGGTAGGGAAGTCCAGCGAGCCGACGGAATTATCGAACCAGGCAAAAGTAGCAACGCAGCACAAAACGACGGCAATCGTAAGGCAGATTATGCCTACAGTTGTCGTGGCAATGCGTTTGTTGTCCGTCGGGTTGTTCATGTGTTTGTCCTCCGTGCAGAGAAGTATCGGCGTACAAAGGCGAAGTGCGCCTTGCCGCACGCGTTGTGCGTAAGATTGATGTAAAAAATGTGTAAGTAATTTTTCTGTACGTGTTAGTTTTTTTGCAAAATTCACGTAGCAAACATACCACTATTGTCGAGGGTGACCCGGCTTTACGATTACTTGTCCTTTTGCCTTTTACAACTAACAGTGTGCCCTTGACCATGAGGGGTGGGCGGTCGGGGTAGCGGCGCTGTGGGGGCATTTTTAGGTAATGATGGCTAAAACGGCAATGGGTTGTTACCGCCAATTTTGTCATTATCTCAAGTAGTCGTAGACGAATGGGACCCTTTCGGGGGATTGGCACCCGAGCGTGCACGATTAGAAAAACCATTTCTTTTACTTGATTGTTCTGCAATCGGCGCCTCGCAATGACATATTATGAAACGGCGATAAAATGTTTACGTCTGCCCCCTCATCCGTCACTTCGTGCCACCTTCTCCCCGAGGGTGAAGGCTTAGGCGGCTGTGCCATTGTTTATACGAAAGGCGTTTACAAGGTTCCCTTTCGGGGGATTGGCACCCGAGCGTGCACGATTAGAAAAA
>UMHM01049389.1_pt1 | contig 18053 bp, 15 predicted proteins | sample 1965501 | NCBI WGS metagenome assembly UMHM01 (sample SAMEA4836095, study PRJEB28245) | human gut metagenome | biome: gut microbiome; material: fecal sample | place: Denmark | collected 2008
TTAGTTCTTTCTTCCTGCCTCGCGCGGGCTTACGCCCATGTGTTTCCTACTGTCCTGTTTCTTTGCGGCGTAAGTTTTTTTGTCTGCCCAGCGCGGGCTTTCGCCCGCCGCTGCTGCCGGGGCTGCTTTGCCCTGCCGCACAGCGCCGCATTTGCATATCGCCGCATTTTGTCGAGAAAAACTTTTCTTCTAGGTATTGACTTCTGCCGCCGCGTGTGCTAGTATATATAAGCTAAATGAATATCGCGGGGTAGAGCAGCTGGTAGCTCGTCGGGCTCATAACCCGGAGGTCGTTGGTTCAAATCCTTCCCCCGCAACCAAATAAGGTAGTAGATTTTGATAGAAAGTCTACTACCTTTTTTCTTTGCCAAAATGCCTTGATTTCAAGGGGTTTTCAGCCATTCAAGGTATAAAGCAACCCGCCCTGGAGTCATTTCCGGGACGGGTTTTTCTCGTTTTCGGCGGTCGCAGCGGACTGCCTCAAAAATAAAGGTTTGCTCCGTGGGTATATCGTTTGCTTCGTGATATTTTGATAAGTTTTTCCGTTAACAATGCACATCAAGAGAGTCCGACTCTTAAAGGTTTTTGCAGCCAGTCTGGATACAGGAAGAATTCTACATCGACTATTCAACTGAAAAGATAGTGACTACCTGAGTGCGGTTTTGAGATAGTTGATTCCGCTTTGGTTACCTGCGATGAAGGAAAAACCACGATAAAAACAGAAACGGTAGTATGCATCTCGCCATTTGTTGCTGGTTGTTTCGCTTTCTAACGATCTGTATAAAAACAAAGCGTTTTATGAAGTTGACATTGAGATGAGAATATAGTATAATGTTTTTATCCTGATAAAAACATTATTTCATGCTGATATTAAAAGGTGATTATTATGAATAATAGTGCAAAACCGGGAGGAAGACCCGCAGGACGAACAAAAACAGCAAAAATTGAAGTTGCAATCGAGCCAGAAATCAAAAACGCTTTTATGGAAAAGCTAAGTCAAGAAGGCAAAAAAGCTTCTATAGAAATAGGTTTGTGGATTCGAGAGTATTTAAAAGATAACAAGGAGAATTAATATGCCTTTACAATTACTGCATTATTGTTTTGTGCACATTTATAACACAAAGCAGGTCGACAAAGCCGCAAAGGTTGTGATATAATTATCACACACTGTGATTGGAGGTGCTATCAATGGCAGAACGCAGGAAAGACAACACCGTTTTGATTGACCTTTCCGCCTACATTTCCAAGAATATTTCGGCTCTCCCTTCGAGAATGGTTGAAGGTATACGGATGTATCTCGGATATAACGCCGTATACGGAATAAGAGAGCTGGACAACGCAGGCAAGACAAGAATAATTGAATTGTTCGGTGACAGCAGGTATAAAAGAGATCACATCCTGTACAAGGAGAAGCTGGCAAAGACAAATCTGTTTGAAATGCAGTTTTCGCTGATAGTTGAGGAGTCTGCTACGAGTAACAAGATGGTCTGGAGGATGCAGGATCTCGGGCATAAGCCAGATGAATTCTTTGAGACCGAATACGGACAGCATGCGGGAAAGAGCGGCTTCGGTTATATAGCCATGATCGTTCCAACTCAGCCGCTTGGCGTTTATTACCACAGTCTGAGCATATATAAATCTAAAATCAAAGGCGATTTTACCGATGAGGAGCTGAGTCTTCTTGAATCTTTAGCTGCACTCTACAATGTTCTCTTTGCCGCCTATATTGAGAATCTGCGCCATCAGGCTCTGAAGGCCGTTTTTAATTACAAGATTACAGACGGAAAGCGGCAGGTCTGCATAATGGATACACATTTTGATCCCATTTTCAAGACAAGCGGCTTCGAACAGGCGATTGGAAAGCTGTTCAAAAAAAGATCATGGACTGATTTTGTGCTGGACATTATTGTAGATATAGACGATGCCTCCAGCGCAGTGTATTATGAAAAAAACATTGAAGAGAAGAATGTCAGGCTGCGCGTTTGCGTATATGTTCCGAATACAGAGCTTAGCAACTTCGACACAAAGCTCATTATTGTAACTATTGATGAGCTGTGCAGGACAGATGAAGAGGAGGTTAAGCTGAGTGCTGACCTATCGGGCTACGGCTTTACCGCCAGAGAGAACGAAGTGTTGGAGTTTATTATACGGGGGATGAGCATAGACGAGATTTCCGATAAGCTCTTTATTTCAAAGCCTACCGTCCGAACACACATTTCACACATATATAAAAAGCTTGGAGTTAACAGCCGTTTGGAGGTTATGTCCATTCTTGGCTGATTGGGCTCTTGGATCATGTATGATTTGCACAATATTATTGACAATAGTAATTTTTGATGATGAATCTCAATTTTAGTTGAGATTCATCTTTTTTTGTAAGCAAATTTCATTATCAACTCATAGACAATATCATTAATCGGGATAATAGCTTTTTTCTCATTGGTCTTGTATCCTTAAACCATCGGCAAAACGATAATTAATTTTTTAACAGGAGGTAAAACCATGAAGTACGAAAAGCTGTTCACACCAGGCAAACTCGGCAACATGACTGTCAAGAACCGTATAGTCATGCCGCCCATGGGCACCGGTATGGCTGCGGCCGACGGTGAAGCAAACGACCAGATAATCCGGTATTACGAGGAGAGAGCAAAGGGCGGCTGCGGTCTGATCATCACCGAAATCACTCGTGTTGATGAGCAGTACGGATGGGGTCTTGCAAGACAGCTGGCGGTCACCAAGCCGGGTATGATCAACGGCCTGCAGAAGCTGGTTGACACCGTTCACAAGTACGGCACCAAGATTCTCGTTCAGCTGCACCACCCCGGCAGAGAAGGCCACGCAAGACTGAACCCGGGCAAGGCACAGATAATTGCCCCCAGTGCATTTGTAACACAGCGCTGCGATGAAATGCCCAGAGAGCTGACTGTCCCCGAAATCAAGGAAGTGATCGGCAAGTATATCACCGGCGCAGTCATTGCAAAAAACTCCGGCGCGGACGGTGTTGAGCTTCACGCCGCACATGGCTACTTCATCAACCAGTGGCTCTCCCCCTTCTCAAACAGACGTAATGACTAGTACGGCGGCAGCTTTGAAAACCGTATGCGCTTCATTACCGAGGTCATCTATGGCATCCGCAAGTTCTGCGGTAAAGATTTCTACATCGGTGTAAGGTTCTCCATGGACGAAATGATGGGGGACCAGGGCCTGAGCATCGATGACGGCGTAAAGATCGCGCAATATCTGGAAAAGATCGGCGTAAACCATATTCACTGCAGCGTCGCAATATACGAATCGGGATACAATATTATTCCCTGCTATGTATTCCCGCAGGCTCCGTGGAAGCAGCTTACAAAGAAGATCAAGGAGGCTGTCAGCATCCCGGTCATTTCTATCAATGCAATAAAGGAGCCCGCTGTTGCAGAACAGCTTCTGGAGGAAGGCGTCTGCGACTTCGTGGCCATCGGACGCGGACAACTTGCTGATCCCGAATGGGCGAATAAGGCACGCCGCGGCGAAGATCTGGCCATCAGGAAATGCATCGGCTGCTGCCGCTGTATTGATGCGATCTCCTACGGAAAGCACATGGAATGCTCAATAAATCCCAGACTCGGCAGAGAGCTCGAGCTTCAGAAGCCCGAAAAGATCGGCGGAGGCAGAACTGTTGCGGTTATCGGCGGCGGCCCCGCAGGTATGCAGGCTGCAAATATTCTTGCACAGAAGGACTACAAGGTAGTGCTCTTTGAGTCAAATCCCTATCTTGGCGGCGCACTGTATACCGCGAGCAAGAATATCCTGAAAGAAAAGCTGAAATGGCTCATCGATACAATGGGTTTCGAGCTTGAACAGCTCGGAGTTGAAGTTCGTCTCAACACAACGGCCACCGTGGAGAACGTCAAGGCACTTGACCCCTGCGGAGTATTCATTTGCTGTGGCGGTTCCCACATTGAACCTAAGCTCCCCGGTATCGATTCTCCGAAGGCCGTACGGGTAAAGGACTACCTTGAGAATGGCGCAGAGGTAGGCAAGAAGGTCGCAGTTATCGGCTCAGGTGCAACGGGTATTGAGACTGCGGCTACGCTCGCTGCCCGCGGTCACGATGTTACCGTCATCGAAATGCTACCCGAGATCGGCACCGGCGTAATTGCCCGTGTGCTCGGTGTTCTCATTGCAAGATTAAAGAAAGCCGGGGTAAAGCTTATGCCCGGTCACAAGCTCACAGCAAACACCGATACCGGCATCACGGTTGAGAAGGTTGAAGACGGCTCCTCCGTTGAAATGGAATTCGACTCCGTCATTCTTGCACTCGGCATTGCACCTAAAAAAGACTATGCAGAGGAATTTGCTTCAAACTTTGAAAATGTCTGCATTATGGGCGACGCAATAAAGAGCGCAACTGCTCTTGAGGCGATAAAGCTCGGTAACGACTACGCATGGGTATTTGAAGGCTGATTAAGAAATATATCCCGAAAAATATTTCAGAAAAGGAGATTAAGATTATGATGACCGAATTCAAAGATAAGGTTGCTCTTATTACCGGTGCTGCTAACGGCTTCGGTAAAGTGTTCGCAATGGAAGCCGTCAAAAGGGGAATGAAGGTTGCCATCGTTGATATAGACGGAGATGATCTCTTCGGTGTGACTGCACTGCTCAAGAAGATGGGCGGAGAGGTTCTGCCGATTGAGGCTGACGTAACTGATTACAGTCAGGTCAAAATGTCCGTGGACAAGACCATGGAAACCTTCGGTCAGATAGATGTTCTCTTTGCAAACGCTGGCATCGCCCCGTCAGGCGATATCTTCAATCTGCCCGCAAGAGACTGGCAGTGGACAGCATATGCAAACCTCATAAGCCATGGCTGGTATTACAGTCTTGTGCTTCCCATCATGGCAAAGCAGGGAACTGCCTGCCATATCATTGCAACCGCATCCATCGCCGGCATTCTCCACGGCATCGGCAACAATCCTGCATACTCCGCAACCAAGCACGCCGCCGTTGCTCTGGCGGAGGATGTCAGAGCCTACTGCAAGACCAACAATTATAACATCGGCGTTTCCGTATACTGCCCTGCCTACGTTCAGACAGACCTGCACCACACTGAACGCCACCGCCCCGAGCGCTTTGCCCAGCCCGATGACCCCTACTACAAGAGCCAGCATTATATTGACGCTGTTCGCAGAGTCAATGTCAACATCACCACAGGTACTCCTCTTGAGCCCGTCGGTCGCAGACTGTTCAAGGCAATCGAGGAGGGACACTTCTACATCCTTACACATTATCAGTATGCTCCGTACATCGCATCCCGTCACAGAGGCATAGAAGCCGACGGCAAGCATCCCAACGGTCTCGGCATTGAAACCGACAGGGACTTCAAGGGTCAGGTAGCACTGATCACCGGCGCTGCAAGCGGATTCGGACTTGAGTTTGCCAAAGAAGCGGCAGAGCGCGGCATGAAGCTGGCTCTGGTCGACATCCAGAAGGAAAAGCTGGAAGGCGTTGCGGCGGAATTTGCAGAAAAGGGCGTAGAGTGCCTTGCACTTCCTGCAGATACCTCCCTGTATGACGATGTCTGCATGACCGTCAAAGCAACCATGGACAAGTACGGACAGATCGATGTTCTATTCAACAACGCCGGTGTCGCTGTTGTCGGTGACGTGGAGCATATACGGCCTAAGGATTGGGAGTGGGCAGTCAGCGTCAATCTGCTCGGTCAGGCCTACTACCTCAGAGAAGTCCTGCCCATCATGGTAAAGCAGGGAACCCCGGCAAATATTCTTTCCACGGCGTCAATTGCAGGCGTTATCCCGGGCTTTGCAAAGGTACCTTCCTACTCCGCGACCAAGCACGGTGTAGTTGCGCTGACTGAGTCCGTATGCGCAAGGCTGCAGGCCATGGGAGTCACCAACATAAAGGTCGGAGTATTCTGCCCCGGATTCATACAGACTCAGCTCCACCACTCCGATGACTACCGTCCCGAGCGTTTTAAGCAGGGCGACGATCCCTACTATCAAAGCGAGTATTATGCGGCTCGCCGCAAGGGCCTTGATATGTGCATTCTCACCGGAACTGAGCTTGATCCGGTTGCGAAGAGACTCTTCCTTGCCCTTGAAGAAGGTCAGAAGTATATCCTAACCCATGAGAAGCACTATGTCCAGTTTGAGGCACGCCATGCGGCCATAGAAAAGGAAAATGCCAACGAGGCAAATGTAGTCGTCTGAGGATACGGGCTGTAAGACAGGATAATGATATCTCCCGTCGGATGATCCGGCGGGAGAGGAACTAAAGAAAGGAGCAGAAAAATGGCAGCAACAATCAATAAAAAAAGCCTGATAAAGCTCATTATTTCCACCGCAATTGCCTTTGCCGTTTCGCAGATCCCTGCACCGGCAGGACTTGAGCCGGTAGCGATGACCTTCATCGGCGTATTTATCTGGCTCATTCTTCTTATGAGCCTGCGCATATTCCCGGAATATATTTCTGTACTGCTTACGCTCTTCGCCCTGCTGGCCTTTAAGGTGGGTTCAGCCGAGGCCGTGTTCAGTCAGTTCACCAGCAGCACTCTCTGGAACATCATCGCAATACTTGCTCTTGCATCTGCAATTCAGAAGACCACGGTTTTGACCCGAGTCGCAATGTATGTCCTGAAGCCCTTTCCCGCAACCTACGCTGGTCAGGTCGGCGCAATCATGCTGGCATCACTTGCTATGAGCTTTGTTCTGCCCAGCATATTTGCAAAAATAATGATACTCGCACCCATCGCTCTGAGCATCTGCGAGACCGCAAAGTTTGAAAAGTCCAGTAAGCCCGCTGCAGGTCTCTTCTGCGCGATCTTCGTTTCATCCTTCTTCCTCAGCAACTTTTTCACTACCGGCAACAGTAATGTTCAGGTCATGTTCGCTTTTGCAAAGACCCCCTTCACATTCTTTGAATGGATGAAGTTCACTTCCGTCTGGATGATAATCATGACCCTCGGCACCTATCTCTTTATAGTGGGCTTCTTCGGACCCAAGGGAAAGCTGGATCTCAGCAAGGACTACATTCAGAGACAGATCGAGGCTCTGCCCCCCATGAGCGCAAACGACAAGAAGGCGGCAGTCATTCTAATAATCAGCGTTATTCTGTGGATGACCGAGTCTCTTCACGGCATCAGCGCCCTTGCAGTAACCATACTTGCATACTGTGCCTTTACCGCAACAGGCATATCCACTCCTGATGAGTTCAAAGCAAAGGTCGACTGGACTCTTGTTATAGTCATCGGAGGAATACTTTCCGTTGCCAGCTTCATATCCTCTCTGGGAATAGCCACATATCTCTCAGGTACTATCGGTCCTGTTCTCGCACCGATAGTCAGCAACAAGTGGTTCTTTATCCCTGTTCTCACAGTTCTTGTTTTTCTGTCCCGCTACATCATCGTGTCCCAAATCGGTACGCTCACGATCTTCATCGCCATATTCCAGGCACTTGTTGTGCCGCTTGGCTACCACCCGATGGTCGTTGTGTTCTGTGCCAACATGATCATCCAGCTTTGGGCTACAAATTACAACAATGTTCTTATCAAGCCTGCATATGCAATGACAAAGAACAGGCTGGTCGAGCACAAGGATGTCGCTCCGATGGCGTACGCACTGTTTGTTCTCAGTATCATCGCCTACGCCGCAAGCATTCCTCTCTGGACTTCTATGGGAATGCTCGGATAAGAATCGGAATCGAGCTTTTTCCTTGATATTAAAACGCATTTTGGCATATACCAGAAGCAACCCGGTCAAAGCATTACTGCACCGTGATATTGATACGATGAGTATTGATATTACGGTGCGATTCTTTTTGTGAAAAGCCTTTGAAATACAAGGTTTTTCTGTACTCTCGGTAACGATAGCCGTTTAGGGAGCAATTCGTTTTCTATTGGAATTTACCGTTTGCGGTTCTTTCGGCAGAACATCGTGTAACGATTTATTCTTGCGTTCAGAACGTCATAGAACGCCGTCAGACGGTTTTTGCTGTCACTCTGGTATCTGCGGCGCATAGCTGCGGTTATAAGCGTCTGGTTAGGCTCTGAAAGCAGCTCATGCAGATATTTTATAGCCGCCTCATCAACAGCCGACATAAGCACTGTAGGCCGTCCGCAGTGCTCGGCGCACACATATCAGAAGGTCTTACGCACCCGCCGTGGATGCCTTATGCTCCATCTCTTGTGTTCAATTTTTTCGATTTTGCGTCCATCATCTGTTGACTAGTGCACCCTCAATGCACAGACAGCCCGCCTTTACAAGCGGGCTGTCTGCCGGTTTTATGAACTGATGTATCCGTATCGCTTACCGCAGGAAGCCGTTGACGATCTGCTCCTCCGCTTCGGCCTCGGTGAGGCCGAGAGTCATAAGCTTGATTATCTGGTCGCCGGCTATCTTGCCGATGGCGGCCTCGTGGATGAGCGCGGCGTCGATGTTGTTGGCCTCCAGCTCGGGCACGGCCAGCACCGTGGCGGTGTCCATGATGATGGCGTCGCATTCGGTATGGCCGGAGCACGCGGCGTTGCCCACAAGGCGGGAGCAGTAGTGCTGGCGGCTCTTCTCGCGCGCGACACTGCGCGACACGACGTCCGCGCTGCTGCCGTCACCGTTGAGCTCGATGGTATAGCTGCTCTCGGCGCTCTGTACGCCGTGGGTCATCAGCCTTTCATGCACGACGAGGCGCGCCTTTTTGTCCAGCTTCGCAAGCGTCGTTCTGATGGTGGAATCCACGCCCTTTATCTGCACCATTTCCATCTCCATGGTGCTGCCCTCGCCGAGGTTGACCTCCGTAGTGGGGTTGAGGATGCGCTTGCCGCTGCCCTCGCCCTCGCCGTAGTGCTTCTCGACGTACTTCACATGCGCATTCTTGCCGACGAAGAAGCGGTGCACGCCGTCATGGTCGGAATCCTGATTGCCGCAGTTGTTGATGCCGCAGCCCGCGACGATGACAACGTCGCTGTCGTCTCCGACAAAGAAGTCATTGTAGACAACGTCCTTCAATCCGCTCTCGCTGAGAACGACGGGGATATGCACGCTTTCATTCTTCGTGCCGGGCTTGATGCGGATATCTATGCCGGGCTTATCCTCCTTGGAGGTGATCTCAATATTCGCTGTGGAGTTCCGCCCGGCGGAGACGCCGTTGGCGCGGATGTTGTACGCGCCCTCCGGAACCTTGTGCAGATCGGCGATCTCGGCCAGAAGCTGCTTTTGGATATCAGTCAGCATTGCTGCGCCCTCCTTCCATGATGCGGTTGCAGGTGACGGGAATGGTCTCCTTGAGGAGCTCTGGCAGGATGTCGTCCTTCTTGCCCTGATCCTTCACGCGGCCGTCCGCGATGAGGATTATCTCATCCGCAATTTCCAATATACGCTCCTGATGGGAGATTATGAGGATGGAGCCGTGCGTGCGCTTGCGCATATTTTCAAACACCTGTATGAGACTCTGGAAGCTCCACAGGTCTATGCCGGCCTCCGGCTCGTCAAAGACGGAAAGCACCGTGCCGCGCGCGAGAACCGTGGCGATCTCTATACGCTTCAGCTCGCCGCCGGAGAGACTGGAGTTGACCTCGCGGTCGATATAATCGCGCGCGCAGAGGCCGACGGCGGACAGATATTCGCAGGCCTCGCCCACGGAAAGCTGCTTCTTCGCCGCAAGGCGGAGAAGATCCACCACGCGGATGCCCTTGAAGCGCACGGGCTGCTGCAAAGCGAAGCTTATGCCGAGGTTGGCGCGCTCCGTCACGCCGAGGGCGGTGATGTCCTCTCCGTTGAAGATGATGGAGCCGGAGGCGGGCTTTTCAATGCCCATGATGAGGCGCGCCAGTGTGGACTTGCCGCCGCCGTTCGGCCCCGTGACGACGATGAACTCATCGTCCGGTATGGTCAGGCTGACGTCCTTGATTATCTCTTTGGACTTGTCCTCACCCGGCACGTCAAAGCAGATATTTTTCAGTTCAAGCATCTTTTTCTAACCTTTCCTCTGTACTGGTAGTGGATATGCTAATATATTGTTATTATACCACTTTTCGCCGCAATAGCAACATATAAACACTACTCCGATGCGGGTAAATAACCCGTGGAGGGGGTTAAGGGCAAGGAAAAAGGCGGCCCTGCGCGATGCAGGGCCGCCCGAAACGCTGTTTTATGCTGTGTTCTGCCGGGAAGCCTTACTTGCCCATGTTCATCTGAGCGGCGACCTCAGCGGCGAAGTCCTCCTGCTTCTTCTCGATGCCCTCGCCCTTCATGAAGCGGACTGCATCGACGAACTTGACGGAACCGCCAAGCTCCTTCGCGGCGCTGGCGATGTACTTCTCGACGGTCATGGAGCCGTCCTTGACGTACTCCTGCTGGAGCAGGCAGTTCTCCTCGTAGAACTTGTTCATCTTGCCGAGGACTATCTTCTCCTTGACCTGCTGCGGCTTGGAAGCCATCTTCGGATCCTGATCCATCAGCGCGAGCGCGATCTTCTTCTCTTCCTCGAGAACGTCCTCGGTGACGTCGCTCTTGTCCCAGAAGCGGGGATTGAGCGCCGCGATCTGCATGGCGACGTTCTTGCCTATCTCGGTGGCGTCAATGCCGCCCTCGACGGCCAGGTTGACCAGAACGCCGATCTTGCCGCCGGCGTGCACGTATGCCACGCTGGTGTTCTTGTCGAAGCGGACGAAGCGGCGGATCTGGAGATTCTCGCCAATGGACATGACCTTCTCGGGCAGGATCTCTGCCACGGTCAGCTCGCTGCCGGGGTACTTGCACTGCATGAGCGCGTCAACATCGGCGGGGTTGCCGACGATAACTGCCTTGCAGATATCCTTCACGAAAGCGACGAAAAGCTCGCTCTTGGCGCAGAAGTCGGTCTCGCAGTTGACCTCAACGATGGCGCCGACGCCGCACTTGGGGCAGACGTCTGCATAAGCCATACCCTCAGCCGCGATGCGGCCGGCCTTCTTCGCGGCCTTTGCAAGGCCCTTCTCGCGCAGCCACTCGACTGCCTTGTCCATATCGCCGTCGGTCTCGGTGAGGGCCTTCTTGCAGTCCATCATGCCGACGTTCGTCATCTCACGGAGAGTCTTAACATCCTGAGCGGTAAATGCCATATTGTTTTTTCCTCCTGTATTATTCGGGATAAGGGGCCGCATAGCCGCCCCTTATCGTTGATTTACTATATTATAATTATTCCTCAGTCGCTTCCGCAACGGCGGCTTCGACGGCCTCGCCCTCGACGGCCTCTGCATCGACGCCCTGACGGCCTTCCTGAACGGCGTTTGCCATGGTGGAGGCGATCAGACGGATGGCGCGGATAGCGTCGTCGTTCGCGGGAATGACGTAATCGACCTCATCAGGGTCGCAGTTGGTGTCAACTATAGCAACTATGGGGATGTGCAGCTTGCGTGCTTCGGCAATGGCGTTGTGCTCCTTGCGGGGATCGACGACGAACAGCGCGCCGGGGAGCTTCTTCATGTCCTTCACGCCGCCGAGGTACTTCTCGAGCTTTTCCATCTCGCCGAGGTGCTTCATGACTTCCTTCTTGGGCAGCATGTCGAAGGTGCCGTCCTCCTGCATCTTCTTGAGCTGGGCAAGACGATCAACGCGGGTGCGCATGGTCTTGAAGTTGGTGAGCATACCGCCGAGCCAGCGGGCGTTGACATAGTACATGCCGACGCGGGAGGCCTCTTCCTTGACGGCGTCGGTCGCCTGCTTCTTGGTGCCAACGAAAAGGATGCTCTGTCCGTTCTCGGAGAGCTGGCGGACGAACTCATAAGCCTCTTCCAGCTTCTTGACGGTCTTCTGCAGGTCGATGATGTAGATGCCGTTGCGCTCGCAATAGATGTACTCTGCCATCTTGGGGTTCCAGCGACGGGTCTGGTGACCGAAGTGGACACCGGCTTCCAGAAGCTGCTTCATGGATACTACTGACATTTCATTTCCTCCAAATATTTGTTTTTTCCTCCGGGAACTTCAACCCCTCCACCAAGCCGCGAAGTGCGGCCACATGGGGGAAAGTCCGTCCCCGTGCGAAATGCCTTGATATAATACCAGAAATATTCCCATAATGCAATACTTTTATAATTAATATCTTCGATTTTTTCTGCGGATATGGTCGAAATTCCACAAGCGCGCCCCGTCTCCCATGCGGCCTGATGTGTGAATATTCATAAAATGCGTATATTCATGAATAATTTTGCATTTTGTTATTGACGCATTTGAATGTTTATGCCATCATTCGCATCGCAGTCAAATAAAAATTCACAAAACGCTATATGGAGGCACAAAAAATGAAAAAGCTTACAAAGATAATATCCATTGCAATGCTGATAGCTATGACGCTGGCGCTGTGCGCCTGCGGAAGCACCGCCGCTACGACCGCCGCGGACAGCTCCGCCCCCGCGGCTGATACCGCGGACAGCGCACCGGCATCCCCGTCGAATGCGCTGGAGCAGATAAAGGCCGACGGCGTGCTGAGCGTCGCGCTCTCCCCGGACTTCGCGCCGATGGAGTTCGTTGATTCCTCCAAGTCCGGTCAGGAACAGTACGTCGGCTTCGACGTGACGCTGGCAAAGTACATCGCCGACTACATCGGTGTTGAGCTTAATGTGGAGCCGATGAGCTTCGACGCCTGCCAGACCGCAGTTTACACCGCGTCCGTTCCCATGTCCATCTCCGGCTACTCCTGGACGGAGGAGCGCGCCGAGAACTATGAGTTGAGCGATTACTACTAATCAAGGACACATCCCTCGCCTCGACCTTCTTTATCGGCGATCTCATGACGCAGTATCTCATAGTCAAGGGCGCGACCTACCTGCCCATTGAGCCGCTGGTGATAGTGGGCGCGATATATTTCCTCCTGACGTTTTTGCTTAGCAAGCTCTTCGGGCATTTTGAAAGGAAGATGAGCCGTGTTGACAGGTGACAAGCTTATAGAGGTAAAGGACCTCAAGAAATATTATAACGACGGCGCGGTAAAGGCGCTGGACGGCGTGAGCCTCGACATATACAAGGGCGACGTCGTGGTGGTGATAGGGCCGTCCGGCTCGGGCAAGTCCACGCTGCTGCGCTCGCTGAACCTGCTGGAGCAGCCGGCCGCGGGCGCGGTCGTATTTGAGGGCGTGGACATCACGCAGAAGCGCGGCCCGGACGGGAAGAAGCTGAATCTCGACCTGTACAGGCAGAAGATGGGCATGGTGTTCCAGCACTTCAACCTCTTTCCGCACAAGACCGTGCTTGAAAACATGACCATCGCGCCCACGCTGGTCAAAAAGGCGGACAAGGCGGCGGCAGAGGCGAAGGCGCTGGAGCTGCTGCGGCGCATCGGACTGGAGGGCAGGGCCGGGGCGTACCCCGCGCAGCTCTCCGGCGGGCAGAAGCAGCGCGTCGCCATCGTGCGCGCGCTTGCGATGGAGCCTGACGTCATGCTCTTCGACGAGCCGACCAGCGCCCTTGACCCCGAAATGGTGGGCGAGGTGCTGGACGTCATGAAGAAGCTTGCCAAGGACGGGATGACGATGGTCGTCGTGACGCACGAGATGGGCTTCGCCCGCGAGGTCGGCAACCGCGTGGTGTTCATGGACGCCGGGCATATTGTCGAGCAGGGCACGCCCACAGAGGTGTTCGAGCACCCGCAGAGCCCGCGGCTTCAGGACTTCCTGTCGAAGGTACTTTAATATACTGTCGAAAAACCCGCCGGTTTTTCCGACAAAAAGATCAAGAATTTTTTGCCGCCTGCGGGCGGCAAACTCTGCGAGGCATTTTTGACATGCTCAGCATCCCCGGCTGCTTGGCCGGGGATTGTACTATTCTATTTACATTCACACCGGCAGGATCACGCTGAATCTGCTGCCGCGGCCCGGCTCGCTCTCGACGGCGACACTGCCGCCGTGGAACTGCGTGATCTCCTTCACCATGGCAAGGCCGAGGCCGCTTCCGCCGTCCTCGCCGCGCGAGGCGTCCGCCTGCCAGAAGCGCTGCCATATCTTTTCAAGGTCGTCCTTTTCTATGCCTATGCCGTCGTCGGCGACGGTCAGCACGGCGCTGCCGTCCTGCGCGTGCAGCGCGACGTCTATCCGCCCGCCCTCGCGCCCGTATTTATAGGCGTTCTGCAAAAGGTTCTGCACCACGCGCGACATAAGCGCGTGATTATAATCCGCCTCCACACCCGGCTCGATATCCCTGTAAAGCCGTATCCCGCGGCCGTCCGCCGGGATGAACTCGTCGCAGCAGGCGTTGACGAACTCGCTCAGGTCCGCGCGGCGCATGGGGTAGCGGTCCGTGCCCTGCTGCATCCGCGTCAGGCTCAGCAGCGACTGGACAAGCTCCGACATGTGGTGGCCCTGCTCCTCGATAACGGCGACGGAGGCGAGGAAGTCCTCCGGTGTTTTGTCCTTGCGCCGCGCCCTGTCGCACTCGGCAAGAATGACGGTGATGGGGGTTCTCAGCTCATGCGAGGCGTCGGAGGCAAACTGCCGCTCGGTATTGAACGACTGCTCAAGGCGGCTGAGCATCTTGTCGAACGCCGCGCTCAGGCGGCGCATCTCACTCGGCCCGCGGCGCATGTTCACGCGGCGGGACATGTCATCCCCGTCGGAGATGCTGTTGGCCGCCGCGATTATCTTCTCCATCGGGCGGAACGCGCCCCACGCTATCAGCCACCCGCCGCCGATGGACAGCACGAGGATTGCCGGAAGCAGCGTGCAGGTGAGCACGAGTATGGTGTGCATCAGGCCGGAGCTGTCATCCGTGGTGATCATGCCGCGCACCCACAGCGCCGTGATGTCCATGTCCACAAGCGTGTCGTAAACGTAAAGCTCCGTGCCGCCGACGTCCACCGTGCGAATCACGTTCGCCTCAAGCGGGAGGGAGACGTCGTTCCATGCGTCGTGCACCGCGCCGTAGACCATATTGCCGCTTTCGTCGTAAAAGCTGCAATATACGCCCCTGCGGTATATGTCAAGGTCGTCCCACTCAAACTCCCCGCGGTCGAACTCGATATTATCGGCGTTTTTCAGCACGATCTTCACAAGACTCCCGGCGGGGTCGTCCGTGATGGCGGAGCCGTTTATCACCAGCACGAACACCAGCACCATCGCCGCCAGCAGCACCGCCATCAGCGATATCCACAGCGTAACTCTGAGCTTTGCAGACATGCCCTCAGTCCTCCCTCAGCACCCAGCCGGTGCCCCAGACGGTGTGGATGAGCTTCTTGTCAAAGCCCGCGTCCATCTTCTTGCGTAGGTAGCCCACATACACGTCCACGACGTTCGTGCCGCCCTCATAGTCGTAGTTCCACAGGTTGTTCTCTATCATCTCGCGCGAGAGGACGACGCCGCGGTTGCGCACCATGTACTCCAGCAGCGCGAATTCCTTCTGCGTCAGCTCAATGCTCCTCCCGGCGCGCGTGACCGTGCGCGCGGATACGTCCAGCGTAAGGTCGGCGATGGTGTAGATATTGGAGCGGTTGCCTGTATACTTGCGCGTCATGACGTGCACAACGGCGATAAGCTCCTGAAAATCGAAGGGCTTCGTCAGGTAATAATCCCCGCCGCTTTCAAGCCCCTCTACCTTGTCGGCCACGCTGTCGCGCGCCGTGAGGAACAGCACCGGCGTGTGATTTCCGCCGCGGCGCAGACGGCGCACAAGCTCCAGCCCGTCCAGCTTCGGCAGCATGATATCCAGTATCATCACGTCGTACACGGCGCTCAGCGCGTAGTCCAGCGCGTCCGCCCCGTTGAAGCAGCTATCCACGCTGTAGCCCTCGTCCTCCATGGCCTCGGTTATTATCCTGTTGAGGTGCTTTTCGTCCTCCACTACAAGTACTCTCACGTCAGTCTCTCCTCCTCCGAATGGCTTTATCAGAAGTGTAAATGCAAAAAATTAAAAATTGGTTAATGCTTTTCTTAAAATATAATATTATGATTTCCCCGTAAAGTAAACAAGCGGGAGGAAAAAAGATGAACAAAACACTCAAAACCGTGCTTATTATCGTGCTGGCGCTGGTGCTCATCGGGCTTTGCATCGGCGGATACTTCATCTGGCGGCACACGACGACCTATATCGGCAAGGACGCAGCCCTTTCCATCGCCGTGCAGGACGCGGGCATAAGCGCCAACCAGATAAAAGAGGCCGACGCGGATTTTGAAAAGAGCGCTTACGCGGCATGGTACGACGTGGATATCGACACGCGCGACGGTATGGATTACGAGTACGATATCGACGCCAAGACCGGCGAAATACTCAGCAGCAGAAGTAAGCTTGACGACTGACGCGCAGACAGCGCGCGTACCCTTGCACATGCGCGCCGCCATGCCCCCATATATGTTTCCATAGAAAGAACAGCGCCCCGGATGAAAGTCCGGGGCGCTAGTCGTTATTCGTTTTCTTATCTTGTACGCGGCGATCAATTGCCGTAGCCGCTGAGGAACTGGCGCGTGCGCTCCTCCTGCGGGTTTTCAAATATCTGCGACGGCGGGCCCTGCTCGACGATAGTGCCCCCGGCCATGAATATGACGCGGTCGGAAACGGCCTCCGCGAAGCTCATCTCATGCGTCACGACGACCATGGTCATCTTCTCGCCCGCAAGCTGCTTTATGACGTTCAGCACCTCGCCGGTAAGCTCCGGGTCGAGGGCGCTGGTCGGCTCGTCAAAGAAGAGCACCTCCGGCGTAAGGGCGAGGGCACGCGCGATGGCCACGCGCTGCTGCTGGCCGCCGGAAAGCTGGTGGGGGTAGAAGTCCAGCTTGTCGCCGAGGCCGACGCGGCGCAGAAGCTCCACGCTCTTCTCCTCGATGGCGGAGTTTATCTCCTTCTTCCCGGCGCGGTAATCCGCGCGCCCCTTCGCCTGGAGACGCGGCGCGAGCGACACGTTTTCAAGCGCGGTGTACTGCGGGAAGAGGTTGAAGTTCTGGAAAACAAGGCCGAAATGCAGCCTGTTGCGGCGGATCTCGTCCTCTGTCAGGCGGTGATCCTCATCGGAGGAATACAGCACGTCGCCGCCGACGGTGATAAGGCCGGAATCCGGCATTTCAAGGAAGTTCATGCACCGCAAAAGCGTGGTCTTCCCGCCGCCGGAGGGGCCGATGACGGAAAGCGTCTCTCCGCGCTCCATCGAGAAGCTGATGCCCTTCAGGACCTCCAGCTCGTCAAAGCTCTTGTGGAGATCGCGCACTTCAAGCAAAGCCATATCTCTTCCTCCTTACACTTTGAAGTAGTCCAGCTTCTTCTCAAGCCGCGACAGCAGCACCGTCAGCAGCCCGCTGAACGCGAGGTAGTACACACCTGTGAAGAAAAGCGGCCAGATTATACCGGCGGACTTGATGAACGCCTGCCCGTTCCACATCACCTCGTACACGGCGATGACGCGCACAAGCGAGGTGTCCTTGACAAGAGTGATTATCTCGTTGCCCATAGGCGGCACGATGCGTTTTATAACCTGCATCAGCGTGACCTTGAAGAATATCTGCGTGTTCGTCATGCCAAGCACCTGCCCGGCTTCGCGCTGTCCGCGGGGAACGCCCTCAATGCCGCCGCGGAATATCTCCGAGAAATAGCAGGCATAATTGAATATGAAGGCGACCATCGCCGCGAGGAAGCGCCCGCCCGCGCCGCTGCCCCACCAGTTGTTGCCCAGCACGATGCCGGGGCCGTAGTAGATCAGCAGAAGCTGGAGCATCAGCGGCGTGCCGCGGATGACCCACACGACGAGCTTGACAAAATAATTCAGCGGCTTGAACCGGCTCATCGAGCCGAGCGATATCACAAGTCCGAGCGGGATCGCACCCAAAAGCGTGAGCGCGAATATCTCCAGGGATTTCAGGAAGCCCAGAGAGAGGGAAGCGAGAACGGTCTGGAACATGGCGAACCTCATATGTAATAGTTTACGCGTACAGCAGCCTGCACACTAAAGCGTCTTTCACGCGGGCAAAGCAGAGGGGCGCGCCCTCTGCTTTATCCTGTTAGTATACCCTCGGTTGGCAAGGACACACACGGTTTTGACGGGCAGAAAGGACGCCCATACTTCCTCAAAGGCCTTGCAAATACACAAAGTATTCCCTGCGGCCT
>UMHM01067281.1_pt1 | contig 18012 bp, 14 predicted proteins | sample 1965501 | NCBI WGS metagenome assembly UMHM01 (sample SAMEA4836095, study PRJEB28245) | human gut metagenome | biome: gut microbiome; material: fecal sample | place: Denmark | collected 2008
CCAGGAACAATCTGATCTACACCGACATGACCGTCTCCGAAATCGCGGCGAAGCTGGGATACAGCACGATCTATTTCGACCGGTTCTTCAAACGGCAGACCGGGATGACCCCCGGCCGCTACCGGAAGGAGTTCGGCGGAAAAATCTTCGCCGCCGTTTCGGAGGAAACGGTTCCGTGACGCGGGCGCCGATGGTTCCGGAACTTGATTGTCAGGCGCCGCCGGTATATATTACGCCGGAGAAAATCATGTCGAAAACAGAACACAACGCCCCGCCTCTGATGAGCGACACGGTCTCCGCCGGATTTCCGTCTCTGGCGGAACAGTACGTCGAGTCGCCGCTGGATCTCAATGAACTGCTCGTCCGTCATCCGGCCGCGACCTTCTTCGTCCGCGCCGCGGGGGACTCGATGCTGCAGGCGGGCATCCGTCCCGGCGACATTCTGGTGGTGGACCGCAGTCTGGAAGCTGCCGACGGCTCCATCGTCATCGCCGCCGTCAACAACGAGTTCACCGTCAAATTCCTGCGGAAGAACGACAACGGGATCTCCCTCGAAGCGGCCAACCGGAAATACCGCCCCATCGTCTTCGACGAAAGCATGGAACTGCGCCTGTTCGGCGTGGTGACCGCGGTCATTCACCAGTTCGTCAAGCGGGGCTGACCGCCATGCTCGGACTCATCGACGGCAACAATTTCTTCGTTTCCTGCGAACGGGCGTTCGATCCTTCGCTGGAGAACCGTCCCGTCGCCGTGATGTCGAACAATGACGGCTGTTGCATAAGCCGTTCCAACGAATTCAAGGCGCTCGACATCCCGATGGGCACCCCGTATCATGAGCTGGCACCGCTGATCCCCCGGTACGGACTGGTGCTCATGTCGAGCAACTACGAGCTCTACGGCGACATGTCGCGGCGGATGCTGGCCATTCTCCACGATTTCTCCCCGGAGGTGGAACCATATTCCATCGACGAGGCCTATATCCATGTCAACCTCCCCGCCGCCGGAGATTACGGGGAGTACGGGCGGCAGATCCGGCAGACGCTCCTGCAATGGCTCGGAATCCCCTGCGGCGTGGGCTTCGCTCGGAGCAAGACGCTGGCGAAGATCGCCAACCACATCGGGAAACGTTCCTCCTCCGGCGTCTTCGTGATGCCGGAGAATCCCGAGCCCATTCTGGAACAGCTCCCGGTCGGCGAAGTGTGGGGCGTGGGACGGCGACTGGCTCCCCGGCTGGAACGCCTCGGCATCCGCACCGCCCGGCAGCTGGCCTGTGCCGACGAAAACGACCTGCGCCGGAAATTCAACATCACGCTGGCGGTCACCGCCCGGGAGCTGCGGGGCGAGGCGCTGATCGGCAGCGAGGATCCCGGCACGCTCTCCCGGAGCATCTCCTGTTCCCGCTCCTACGGACACCCGGTGACGGAATTCCGCGACATCGCCGAATCGGTGGCCAATTATATCGCGAAGGCGGCGGAAAAGCTCCGCCAGGAGAAACAACTGGCCGCCGGCGTGAACCTCTATGTCCAGTACTATCCGGAATACACCCCGGTCCCGCGGCCGGGGGGCTTCTCCTCGACCACGGTCGCATTCGACACGCCGACCGCGAACACCGGGCGGATGCTCGCCGCCGTGCAGCCGAAACTGAAGGGGATTTTCCTCCCCGGGCGGCGCTACAAGAAGTCGGGAATTCTCTTCTTCGGGCTCGAACCGGAATCCGTCCGGCAGCCGGACCTTTTCGCCGACAACCGGGAGCAGGCGAAGGAGGCCCGCCTCTCGGAAGCGCTGGACCGGATCAACCGGAAATTCGGCCGTGGAACGCTGTTTCACCTCGCCGAAGGGATCGAACGCCCCTGGTTCATGAAGCGGAATATGCTCAGCCCGGCCTGCACGACGAACTGGGATCAGCTGCTCAAAGTGAAATAGCCCTCTCCCGCCCGCCGCCGGAACCGGACTCCTCCTCCAGAACCGTTCCGGAGGAATCGTCGCCTCTCCGGCGCCACTCCGCGTAGACGATGCCTAGGACGACCAGTCCGACGGCAGTGAACACGGCGTCCCAGAGAAACATATAGCGGTAATGCCCCATCAGATCGATGAAGGCGCCGCCGAAGTAACTGAAAAGAGCCATGAGCGCCGTGGAGAAAATCGCATTGGCCGCGCTGAACTGCCCGTATCGTTCCCTGGGGAATAACGAGACAAACGACGGCAGCTGACTCGCCATCTGAAGCGTGTAGACGACGGCATTGCCCAGAACGATCAGCGTGAAGGTTCCGGCATCCCTGACGATGAGAAAACCGACCGTGTTGGTGATGACAATCAAAACCGCCCCCCAGATGTAAACCCGGAACGGCTTGATCCGATCGATCACCAGCCCCAGCGGAATGGTCAATCCGGCACAGATGAGGGAGCAGATACTCAGAATTCTGCCGTATTCAGTCAAGCTGATCCCCAGCTCCTGCGCGTAAAGCGCGGAAAAAAATCCCCGGCAGAGCGTGGATACGTCATTGATGGCGAATCCCAGAAAGACCAGCAGGTAAAACCGGCTGCCGAAACACTCCTTCAAGAACCGCCACGCCTCCCCGGAAATCCCCTTTTTCTTCGCGGGCACGGGGTATCTCCCTTCCCGGACAAACAGAAAGATCATCAAGAAGGCCGCCAGCAGAAACATCCCCTCCAGAATGAAGACCAGCGGCATGTACCTTTCCGCCAGCGGCATCATCACATAACTGAAGAAGAAGCCTCCCGCCGAATTGAACAGCATGAAGATCGCCATGAACCTTCCTATCAGCCGCCCGGGAACCACATCGGTGCAGAAGTAATAGAAGATACTCAAGCCGAGATTGCTGAAAACCTGAAACCAGATCATGAGAAACGCCATGACCGCGACAATAAGCTGTCCGGGCGTCAGAAGGCCGGTTATGCTCCGCACCAGAGCAGGCGCCGCCCAGGTGAGAATTCCCATCACAATCAGCGTCACCGCCACTCCGGGAACGCCGACGTACATGAAGGGCGACCGCCGACCGAACCGAGTCCTGACACGATCGCTGGCGACGCTGACCACCGGATTGACCATCACATTGATCACCGCCGGAATCGTTCCGATCAGAATGCCGATGACCGCATTGGAGAGATTCCATCCTTTGAGAAAGAGCGGCACCAGATTGGGAATCACCAGGTTGGCCCCGGCCATCGCGAACACTCCGACGTAGAGAATACCGAACAACGCAATCAAACCGAACCGGCTGTACCGCAGTGTGCCGATTCGGTCAATCTCCGGCGTGGAAACAAATTCCGCCGCGGATACGCAATATTTCATGGCCGCCCCCGCAGATGTTTCAGCAGGAACAGCAGTCCGGCGTCGGCGCAGCCCGGCAGCGGTTCATGTGCGAAGTCAGGGTAGATCAGCATCTCCCGCTCTCCGCGCAGCCGATTGTAGATCGCAAACTGCGTGGAGACCGGACAGGTGCGGTCCAGCAGAGCGGTGTGCATCTGCACCGGACAACGGATCCGTTCCGCCAGATTCTGGACGTCGATGTAGCCAAGCTTCTCGAAAAACGCCGCCTCGGTAGCATGGAGCGGGTCACGTTTGCGGAAGTAATCGCGCAGCTCCGCGTAGCACTCCACATCCAGATCCATATCCCAGATTCTTTTGTAATCCGAGAGAAATGGAAACACCGGAACACAGCAACGGATGCGGGGCGCCAGCGCGGCACAGGCCAGTGCCAGTCCGCCCCCCTGCGAAGCGCCGGTCACGCCGATACGGGCAGAGTCGACCCACTCCAGCGCCCCGGCGATCTCCGCCAGACGGACGCAGTCGAGAAAGATGTTGCGGAACAACAACTTTTCCGGAGCGTCCTCCACGCCGCGCACCACGTGCCCGTGCCAGGTGCCGCCCTTCACTCCGCCGGGATCGGTGGAACTGCCCCCCTGCCCCCGGCAGTCCATCGCCAGTACGGTCATGCCGCAGGCGGCGTAGGGCAGCAGGGAGAACCAGTCCCCGATGTTGCAACTGTAGCCGTGAAATACCAGCACCGCCGGTGTGGAATCTGCTCCGACTGGTCTGACAACCGCACCGTGTATCACAGCGCCGCCGATTCCGGAAAAGTGAAGTTCCAGACATTCGAATCCGGGCACCTGAAATCCGGCAGGCGTCAGCTTCGGATCGGCAGGCAGAGCCGCCAGCTCCTTCAATGAGTCGCGCCAGAACGAGTTGAAATTTTCCGGACACGGAGAACTTCCATAATATTGCTCCAGTTCCGCCGGAGAGAGATCGATCAACGGCATAGACACCTCGTTTTCTGCAGTATTGCTGTTTCATGAAGCGGGAATTCTCTGCCCCGGAAGAAGTGAAAACTTCCGCGGGAACGCTTCCTCCACCTCCGGAGCCCCCGCCGCCCCCTTCCCGGCGGCGAGGCGCACACGCTGCCGTCACTTCCGGCCATTGAAATATTGAACGCGCAGATTGTTGATCATGACCTTCCCCTCGACCGACGGACGATCCTCCCGGAACTGCCAGACGAACTGAGCAGGAACCAGATTTAAAATCAACCCATTGAAATACAACGGGTAGCGAGTAATATTCCTCTTCCCGTCCCCGCCATGGGCGCTGTGAATGAATCCGGTGCCGAACCGGCTGGGAATCACACAGCGCCACTTCCGGACCCGGTCGTGGAACCAGTAAAGTTCCCCGCCGCCTTCCACCAACAGTTCCTTGCCGCTGGCGTCCTCCAGAATCAGCAGGACGGTCAGCGGAAGCAGCTCCCCGTTCTGCGGCAGCTGAACATCCATTTCAAACTGCGTCGGAATTCCCTTCAGGAGAATCTTCTCCAGCGGGGCATAACGCCGCGCCATCCAGTTCCAGCCAGAAACCGGTCGTCGCCAGCAGTATTGCAGCTCCAGCCCCCGGCCGGAGGGTGCGGAAACCGCCTTGCATCCCGAACCGAGCGAATGGCGATGCTGATTGACCTTTGCCCGATCCTCGAAAATGGAGTCGCCATGAATATCCCGGCACTCCTCCGGCAGGACCCAGTTCACCCCTTTCCGGTAACGGTACAGCTCCTGCCACGCAAACTGCCGGGGATTGTCGATCAGGAAGGGGCCGAACCGTTTCTTGACCGAATGGCCTCCTCGGAAGAGCTGCGCCGACAGCGTCAGCTCCGTGACGGCAATATCGGCGGCTGGCGTGGCCGAAACGCTCCTCTCCTGCGTGCGGCCCGGCATGACTTCCACCTCCAGCTCCCCTTCGGACAACGTCAGCAGGGGATCCGGTGAGAAAACCAGGCGGTACCGGCAAGGTGCGGCGCCGTCATTGGTGAAAGAGAAACGCAGTTCCGTCTCCCTGCCGGCGGCAAGCTCCCCGTAGTCGGCGGAGCAGTTGACGGAGGCATCCAGATTCAGCGGCGAATCTTCCGGAATACGGTCGAGGTAGATCACCTGGTTCTCATGTTCACCCTTTTTCGCAACGATCGGAGCGCCGGTATTCGGAATCCGGTTGCCGTTCTGGTCGTAAATGGTCACGCCCTTCAGGTATCCGGCGGGAATCGGCTGAATCGGCGAGGTGCCCGGCGACCAGACGGCGGCGATCCAGCGTCCCTCTTTCCGGAACCGGTATCCTTCCAGATTCTCCGCAAAGAGGATTCGTCCGGCGGGTTCAGCTCCGGCCAGCATCCTGACCAGAAACTGATAGGCGACGAACTTGTCTTTCGGCTGGCCGTTGTATTTGCACATGCCGTTCTCATGCTCGAATACGTCGCGCCCGACCCCTTTGTCACGGATGGTGTAGAGGAAACGGGGCAGCGGCCTCTCCTCCGCCAGCATGGCAATCAGGTTCTGAAGGTAGAACTCACACTCGCTGATCCAGAATTTGAACTCCCGTTCCGGATAGCGTTCCCGAAGCTGCCGCGCGACCCGGCGATACCACTCGCCCGGGGAGCGCCCGGCGGGGAAGTGAAAGGTGATCGTATCGATCCGATCCAGTCCGCCCGCCTCAAGAAACTCCTGAAAATACGCTTCTCCCGTCGCGGTGACGGAAGGCCCCATCACCCGGATCTTCGGCGAGATGGACGCCGCCACTTCCGCAGCGATGTTCACCATTTTCGCATGGTGCTCCGCCCGGCTCACCCCGGGGGAAAATCCCCAGAAGGCGAACCCGTCCGGCTCGTTCCAGATCTCCCAGTGATCGATTTTCCCTTTGAATTCGGTCATGACGGCGGCACACATTTCCCGCCAGCGATCCAGATTCGGCTGAGCCCAATAGCCGTCTCCCGGCATCAGCGAGCACCCCGGCGGGGTCGTGTTCAGCAGTCCGAAGAAACGGATTCCCCGCCTCTTCCCCTCTTCGAAAAGACGGCGGTGATGGCTGAAATCCAGCTTCCCGTCGCGATAGAGTTCGGCGAGGATGAACTCCATCCGGGTCCAGGAACCGCCGGCAGCGGCGACATTATCCAGCTCCAGCGGGATGTTGCGGTCAAACCGGTCGGCGTGAGAGATGAGGCCGAACCAGTTGTGCTCGTCACGCTTCACCTCGCGGTGAATCATGGAAACCAGTTCCTCCGCGACGACATGCCGCTTTCCGTTGATGACGCAGCTGATCCGGAGCGTGTGCATGCCGTAGGGCACCGATTCCAATCGGAACCGCTCTTCCGGTCCCGGATTCCGCTTCAACACGGCGACGGCGACCGGACTCTCCTCCGCCTGATCCGGATGGTTGCGCCGGTTGGGATAAAGCGCGGCCGAAACCTCTGTGATCAATTTCAGATCCCCGGAAAATCGGACCGGGAACTCCATGCGGTTGTCGTAAAATCGCCTGCCGCCATGCGGGATTTTCCCCAGAGAAACCTGCACCTTTTCCTTGTCATCGACCTCATACCGCATTCCATACCTCGCCTGCGCTCGTTTCAAACTCATGCTCAATGGTTCCGCGGCGCCCCCCAGGCAGATCACCCCGGCACAATCGGCCGGCTGCCGGCGGAGATCCTCCCGAAACGGCAGTTTCCTGCCGATTTCGACCCCGTTCACCGCAATATCGTAGGAACTGGCGCCGGTGAGGGACGGATGCAGAACGCAGCGGACGACATACTCCGTTCCGGTCGCGACCGGCTTCAACTTCGCCTGTTTCCAGACCCCGGAATCGCAGTACATCGGCAGCATTCCCGCCTTCAGCAGAACTCCGCCCTGATAGTTCATCCAGTCCAGTTTCCCGTGGGAAAAGAGAATGCGGGCTTCGGTTCTGTCGTTATCCAGAATGACCGAAAATTCCATTTCGATGTCGCGTCCGGGAAGCCAGGCGCCCTGCAGTCGGCGCACGGCCGCCTGCCCGTTGGAGAACAGGCGGAGTCCCCGGTCGTCCAGCCGCAGGCGATGTTCGCCGGCGGGATCCCACACGCGGCTCATTTCCTCCGGGGATGAGTAGTGCGAGAAATCATCGTTCCAGAGAACTTCCCCGCCCTGCAGAACTCCCATGACGGCCATGCACCAGAACCAGTTGTGCCGCATCTTCATCTTCCTGATCATACTCTGAAAATAACCTGCATGGTCTGATCCGGCGATTCGTCGCAGAGCCGATAGGCTTCGGCAGCCTGTTCGAAGGTGAATTCGTGGCTGATCAGATGGTCCAGTTTCAACGACGGCAGCATCGCCAGCGCCGCTTTGAATTTGCGTTCCGGCGTCCAGCGCGGATAGAGTCCCGGATTCACGCCGCTCGCCTGCGAACTGATCAGCCGGATCCGGTTGTGGTGAAATTCATCGCCGAGGTAGAGCGCGTCCGCCTTCCCGGCAAGGAAAGAGACCACGATCACGCGCCCCTGAAAGCCGACAGTGCGGATCGCGTTCTGCAGTGCGGCGACCGAACCGCTCGCCTCGATGACGACATCGGCGCCGCGATTCTCCGTCAGCGAGCGGATTTCGAGCGCGACATCTTCGATCTTCGCCGGATTCATGACGAGATCCGCGCCGGATTTTTTCGCCAGTTCCAACCGGTGCTCGCTGAGATCGACCATGATCACCTGTCCAGCGCCGGATTTTTTCGCCAGCTGAACCAGAATCTGCCCGACGACACCGGCGCCGTAGATGACAACCGTTTCCCCGAGGAGGATTTCCGCATCCAGAATGCCGTTGTACGCCACGCCGGCGAGCGCTATGAAGACGCCGTATTTCGGCTCCAATCCCTCCGGAAGCAGAAACAGCGCCTCTTCCGGGCAGACATATTCGGAAATGTGCGGATAATAGCTGCCGACGATGTCGCCCACTCTGTATTTCGTCACCCCGGCTCCCACTTCCGCCACGGTTCCGATGTTTTCGTAGCCGTAAAGCAGCGGGTATTTGTAACTGCAGTCCTCCGACTTCAGAAAGAGGTGCAGCGATTCATCGAACTTCTTGTTGTAGAAGGGAGCGGTGCCCCGGTAGATTGTCCGCTCGGTACCGGTGCTGATGCCGGTGTACATAGCCCGCACAAGCACTTCATTTTCCTTGAGCGGCAGAGCGGGTTCCACATCGACGACCTGAACCTGCCGCACCCCGGTGAACATAATCTGTTTTGCCATTTTGAAATCAATCCTTTCCTTGATGAAGCGAATTCGTGATCTGCACCGTCAGTTTCTGAGTCTGAAACGCGTCACGGTACGAACTTTTGATCCCGGAGAGATCTCCGGTTCTTACCGCATGGATAAACGCCTGGTTTTCATCGAGAAACGCCAGGTCGAATCCGGTGCCGGAAAACTCCCGGCAGCCGTTTTCGTCAAGCACTTTCATCTTCGCATCCAGCAGGGAGAGTTCCGCCCGGAACGCATCCCCCACAATGTCGAGCTGGACCACGCCGCCATTCGGATACAGGCAGTTGGAAGCGACATTTCCGATCGTTCCCGAGGCGAAACGGAGGTTCACCACCGAAGCGTCCTCCACATCGTACTCTTTGCGCGGCTTCATGATTCCGAAGTTGGCGCAAACGTCGAATGATTCGACCTCCCCGATCAGCATGCGCAGGAGGTCGAAGACGTGCGTGCTCTGCTCCATGATCTGTCCACCGCCGAGCTGTCGTTTTCCCCACCAGTAGACGCCGGGCATCGTCGCCGAATAGCGGGCGAGGCACATCGCGATTTTTCTTCCCGCCAGCAGCTTTTGCAGCTCCCCGATGAGATCGAAATACCGGAACACATATCCGACGGAAGTGATCAGCCGCTTTGCCGCGACCATCCGGTCGACTTCCGCGGCGCTTTCCACATCCAGAGCGATCGGCTTCTCGATGAACATGGGAATTCCTCTCTCCGCAATCAGCAGCTCCTGTCCCTGATGCGCGAAAGGCGGCACACAGACGTAAACGGCATCCAGAGCCTCTTTCCGCAGCATTTCCGCGCAGTCGGCATAGGCATTCGCCTGAAATCCGGCGGCAAGTTCTCGCGCTTTCTCCACGTGGGGATTGCAGAATGCGGCGATTTTCACATCGGGAATCCGACGCAGACTCTTCAGATGAATGTCTGTGATATAACCGGTTCCCAGAAAAGCAATTTTTGTACTCATAAGTGTTTTCCTTTATTTTTGCGACATGATGAAATCCATACCCAGCACGGCCGACCAGTAGGAGCCGCCGAAGTTGTAGATCATATATTTTCCGGAATCCAGAAAGTAACTGACATGGCCGTCCCCCCACAGGACGTTGACGCCGGTCTTGTGCCAGTAGTCCTCCTCCACGCCGGAAAATTTCCACCAGCGGTCTGAAATGATCGGGCGTCTGCCGTACCGCCCCAGCATCAGCGGCTGGTTCCACGTGTCGACCCAATCCTCGGAAGCCAGTGCGCCGCCGTAATCGAGCTCATCGCCCCACTCCCGCTCCGGACGGCTGGGACAGTAAAACGGCGTATATACCGGATGCGCGGCATTCACGTATGGCCCGTACAGTTGAAAAACGCTGGTGCCATCCTCAATGTAAGCGCTGGAATCCGGACGCAGAATGATCCGGTCCTGATTGTCCTGTGCATACAGAGCGACGCCGATGCCGATCTGCTTAAGCTTGTTGACGCAGTTGATCGTTCGGGCTTTTTCCCGGGCCTTGTTCAAGGCCGGCAGCAACATCGCCGCCAGAATCGCAATGATCGCTATTACTATAAGTAATTCTATAAGAGTAAATAAAGAACCTTTCCGGATCATCTTGTCCTCCTTCCCGTCACCTGTTTTCCTCTGATCTTCGCCGATTTCATGAAAGTTCCTTTCCATCTCCTGCCGCACTCTCCCGGGAGAGTGTCTCATCCCGAGCCCCTCCTCTTTCTCCTCATTTCGCGGGAACCGGTTCGTGATTCCGGCATTCCGCGCCGCTTTTTCCTCACGCCTGCCATATCCGATGCCTCCTGATCCGGCCTGAACTACCCTCGGTTCCATGAGAATTGCGCATCGAATGTTTTCCTGCCGCACTCCCGGGAGGAGTTTTCGAGAAGCACCTTTCCGCTTTCCGCTGTTGTTGTTTTTTGAGATGATCCATATGCATTCTTTTCATGATCCGATTGACTTCCGTCGCGTTCTGTAGTAAATTATAGCAGAAAACGGTTCGAAAAGAAATGCTTTTTTTTATGATTAAGTTGTCATTTCTTATGATTTTTCCATGAATGTATTCTTTTACAGAAAAACGGTTCCCCGGATAAAGGCCGATTTCTTCATCTCGGGGCTGGGAATCAGGGAGGAGCTGCCGACGTTCGTCGACCATTTCAACGGCACGAACGACTATCTGCTCGTTTTTTTCTATGACGACGTGTACATTCGGGTCGATGGTGAAGTTTCGGAATATCCCGCCGGCAGCGTCATCGTCTGGGACGACGGAGTTCCCCATTACTACGGACGCAATGACAGGAAGTGGCAGCATACCTGGCTCAATTTTCACGGAGATCTCATCCCGGAAATCCTGCGATCCGCCGACATTCCGCTGAATGAACCTTTTCCGCTGAACTCCCCCGGGCTGTTTGAAAATTACTTTCTCCGCCTTCAGAACGAACTGCAGTACGATGAGCACTGCGATCTGAAGATCCTTGAGTACAACTTCCGAGCAATGCTGCTGGAGATTGCACGCCTGAGAAAAGCCGACAGCCTCCTGCACATTCCGGAACACATCCTGAACTGCCGGAAGTATATTGAGGCGAATCCGGAAAAGAAGATCCCTCTGGAAACTCTTGCGCGGATGGCTTTTTTGTCGGTTCCGCACTTCTGCGCGGAATTCAAGCGGTATTTCTCCGTCTCGCCCGGCGCCTACCAGATGCGCCTCCGGATGGAAATAGCCAAACACCTGCTGCGCAACCACAATCTGCAGGTCCGCAATATCGCCGGGCAGCTCGGATATGCGGACAAATATCAATTTTCCAAAATCTTCAAGCGGAAAACCGGCTACTCCCCGGTGGAGTACCGGAAATCCATCCATCTCTGAACGCCGTTTTCCCCGCGGGAAGCGGCTCATCCTCAACCTGTTCGCCGGTACATTTTCCCAGCCGGAAACGTTTCCTCCGCCTCCCGGTTCGGGGAAAGCCGGGCCTGCCGACCGTGGGACCGGCATCGTTCGGATTTTCCACTAAAAACCGCGGCGCGGATTTGAATTCCCCGCGGAAAGGGCTATAGTAGTCCCGGTGCAGAAATTGCGAGAACCCGCCGGAAGGACGGTGGCTTCCCCGAACGTCTATTCTCAAGGAGATGATTTATGGCGAACACTCTGAAAATCAATGATGTTACACTTTTCGCCGCCCTTGCCCCGGAGGTGAAGATCGACGGGAAGTGGCTCCCGATCGAAGAGTGTGCCGCAGCCGGCCTGGAGCTGACCGACGCGGAACGCAACTGCGACAGCTATTTCTGGAAACGGCTGACATTGACCAACCGGACCGGCAGAGAACTCAAACTCGGCGGATTTCGCTGGCGCCAGACCGGCGCTCACGCCGACTTTCTCAGCACCCCCGGCAGACAATTTCGATTCTACAAGGGCGGCTGGATGATGGCGAGCGTCTGCGGTTCGGTCCGCTACGGAGACACCGATTTTGCTCTCGATCCGAACTACAAGCGGTTTGCGGTTTCCGCTCCGGAGGAGTATGACGGGGAACGCCCCAATCGTTTCTTCGCCGACAACGTCATCATCGTCAACGACTCCGTCTCCGGCAACTCCCTGCTGGCCGGCTTCGTCAGTTCCGCCGACCTTTTCGGCCACTTTCTGGTCGAACTCGACGAAGAGGGAATCTACACTTTCACCATGGTCAATGACGCCGACGACCGCATCGTCTCCCCGGAAGAGAGCGTCAACTCCGAGGAGCTGGTGCTGCTGTTCGGGCAGGATGGTTACGGACTGCTCGAACAGTTCGCCGACCTCTGGGGGACCCGGATGAAAGCGCGCCGCCCCTCCGGAAAAGTTCCTACCGGATGGTGCAGCTGGTACTACTACTTCTCCGACGTCACTGAGGCGGACATCCTCGAAAACGCCCGTTATCTCGCCGCCCACCGCGACGAATATCCGCTCGAATACCTCCAGCTTGACGACGGATACCAGTCTGCGCTCGGCGATTGGCTCGTCTGCAACGAAAAGTTCCCGCACGGGCTGGAATATCTCGCAGGAGAAATCCGCAAAGCCGGCTTCAAGCCCGCAATCTGGTTCGGCCCGTTCATGGTCGAAACCAGATCAGAACTCTTCCGCCGCCATCCCGACTGGATGATCCAGGATGCCAACGGCAATCCCTGCCTCGCTTTTGAGTGGCGGGGAAAGAGTCCGGTCGCGGTGCTCGACGGCACCAATCCCGCAGTGCAGGAGCATTTCCGCACCCTCTTCGCCGAGGTCCGCCGCATGGGGTTCGAATATGTCAAGCTCGACTTCATGATGCTCGCCTCCTCGGTCCGCAATGGAATTCTCTTCGACCGCAAGGCGACCAGGGCTCAGGCGCTCCGCCGGGGACTGGAGGCGATTCGCGAGGGGTTCGGCGACGACGGATTCATCCTCGGCTGCACCATTCCGCTCGGTCCGGCAATCGGGCTGGTGGACGGGGAGCGGATCGCCACCGACATCACCCCCTACTGGAAGCCGGAACGCAAATTCTACGCCGAAGCGCCGACCGTGCCCAACGTCTGCCGCAACATCATCAACCGCTGCTACATGAACCACCGGCTCTGGATCAGCGATCCGGACACCCACATCGCCCGGACCGACAACAACAAGCTCACACAGAGCGAAGTGGAGCTCTGGAGCTGTGCCGTTCGTCTCGCCGGCGGCATGCTGCTGCTCAGCGACCGTTTCGAAACCCTCGCGCCGGAACGGGCGCGTTTCTCACGCTGGCTGCTTTCCGACCCGGATGCCTACGAGACCCGTCCGCTGGACTTCTTCGAGCACACCACGCCGAATCTCTGGTTCGGAACCCATCGCCGCACCGGCGAACGGGTGATCGGCTTCTTCAACTTCGAAGATGTACCGCAGATTCTCTCGGTCGATCTCGGAAAATTTTCGGACACGCCGGTCCGGCTGGTGGATGTACTTGACGGCGAAGTGCTCGGGGAATTTTCCGGAGAGTTCACGATCAATGTGCTCGAACACAGTTGCCGGCTGCTGCGTCTCGCCTGAACCAGCCCCTGTGCAACACCTGAAACCGGAGACGGGTCCCCCCCGTCCCGGTTTTCATTTTCCAGCTTTCGGAACTATATTTACCAGAGTTCGAATCCGGGCGGATTCCGCACGCCGCCTCTATTCTTCGGCAAGCACCGCGATCCGGAATCGCCCGGGCTCCGCGACCAACTTCCCTTTGCGAATCTCATATTTGCGGCCGGAGAAAAGTTCAACCGCGCGGCCGGAACGGAAATGCTCTCCGCCGATCCGCAGCTCGGCAACGGGTGTTTTCGGGGGGAAGAAGACGAAAAGCAGGCTCTTCCCTTCACTCCGCCCGTATTTGAGATAGAGAAAGTTATCCGGGTCCGGCGGTGGAGAGATCACTTCAATCGCCGGCGTCGCTTCCGCCAGCCGGACCAGATCGCGAATCAGCCGCTCGAAATCGGCATATGGGGTACGCCGATAGGCGTTACCGAGATAGGTCCCGCAATAGATGATACGCCCCTGCCCGAACTTTCTTACGGAAAAGAGCTCATCTGGAGCCGCTCCAACCGGCGGAGTGAGCCACTGATCCCCCTTCAGCCGGTAGCGGAATCCCTCCATCTCCACGGAGAGCCACTCCTCCTCCAGCGTACGACGACCGATTTCGACCACACCGGCCGGTACGGTGAAACGATCTTCGGGGTAACGGTAGAAACCGGCGGAGGAGAACGCTCCGGCTTCGGATTCGGCAAAAAGCACTCCGCCTTCCCGGACAAATTCGAGCAGCGCCTCCTCCTGCGCCGGATCCAACACCGGCACCCGGGGCAGGAAAATGATTTTACACTCCCGGAAACATTCCGTCCGGGTCGCCTCCAGAAACCGGCATGGCACGGAGTTGCGGGTCAGTGCCCTTGCGTATCCGGTCAACGCATCGCGCATTCTGGCGGCATTCGCCTCCTGCGCCCAGTCGAGAAAATAGCTCTGCGGAGAAAAGAGGATCCCCACCGCTGCGGGATCGGGGCGATAGTGATCGAAGAGAGCGGCGTGCTTCTCCCACAGACTGCCGGTGATCTTCATCGCCTCGAGCCGTTCGGGAGCAAGTCCGTCGTTGCCGTCGAGCCCGAACCCGCTCGACTCCCGCCCGAACACCTCGTCGCGCCAGCACCAGATGAGAAGGGTGTCGGCTCCCGAAGCAAGGCCGTTCCACAGCCAGCGCTGCTGCCGGCTGGCGTGAACCTTGCCGAAGATTTCAAATCCGACGGCGGCGCGGCCGCCCTGAAGTTCGCTCAACCAGAGCTTTTTCTTCCCGGCGGCGGAACGGACCATATCGATACGCATGCCGAAATCGGCGTCGTCAATGCCGGCCCATTGCGGAAAACTCGAACAGCCGATGCCGTCGAGCACTTCCGCCAACGCCCAGTCATTGCCGCGATTGACGGCGAATTCCGTGGCCCCTCCCGCCATGAGCGGACTCGGATCGGCCGCATGCGCGGTGACCGGGTGCTCCGGATCCGCTGCCTTGAGAATCTCATATCGTCTGCGGGCATGGGCGGCCGCCCGGGCGCAGATGAACTCTTCGAACGCGATCATCTCCGTATAAGGCAGATCCGGACCGCGGCCGGGCTCGACGTCGACCCATTCGGCATACCGGCGTTTCCAAGCCGCGTTGAGCCCCTCGAGCGAACCGAACCGTTCCTTCAGCCAGTCGCGGAAAGCCGCCAGCGTGTGCTCGCAGTAACAGACCGGGGCGTCAGCGTGAACGTTCCAGCGCAGTTCATTCCACACATCCCAGCCGCGCAGGTGGGCGAGCCCGGCATAGCGCCGGCCGGTCATCTCGAGGAAACGGGCCATCCGGCGCCACACTTCGGGGTGGTCGGTACAACCGCCGGGCGTAAGGCCGAAGTGGTGTTCACAGCGCGCCACCGACCGGATGCGGTTGCCGCGGTTGTCGACCAGTTCGCATCCGGGAATAACCCGATGAATCCAGTTAGGCTGAATTTCGGCAATGGTGCTCAGCACGAGGCCGAGATGGTGTTTCCCCGCCAGTTCAACGAGGCGATCGTAGTCGTCGTAGACGAAACGGTCGGGAGTGGCTTCCACCCATCCCCAGCTGATCCATAGCTGAACGGTGTTGAGCCCGCTCTCGCGGATCCTGCGGAAATCCTCCTCCCAGTATTTTGCATCGGGGAAAGGAGCGCGATAGTATTGCACCCCGAGATTCATGGCCGGTCCTCCTTCTGCCGGGGGAGCCGGATTCAGGCCGGCTCCTCTCACGTTGTCGCTTCGGGGGTTACTATAGGCGCATTTTCTCCGCAGTCAACCTTTTTTTTACCGGAAAACGGTACTTTTTTATCCCGGCGTGCCACACCGGCTCCTCCGACGCCCCGACTGTACAAAAAAGGAAGGCGCCCTCTCCCCCGGCGGCAGCCGACCGATGCGCCGGGGGAGAAGAGTTTCAGGAGATGAAGTTGGTTCCGATCCAGGGCTCCGGCGCGGGGCGCGGCACGCCGGAGTGCGCCGCGGTTTTCAGCAGATATGCCATATTGTTCCCCAGAGTGCGCATGGTCTGGAGTCCTTCCTGGTCGCGCCGGAGCTCTGCCGGAGTGAGGCCGTGCGTCGAGTTCCAATATTGGCTGGAAACCACCGGCATCTGGAGGATGGTGAAGTATTTGTTCAACCGGTCGAACGTTGAGCTTGCGCCGCCCCGGCGGCAGTTGACCACACAGGCGGCGGGTTTGTACTGAAAGCACTCCGGCGCGGAAAAAAACACCCGGTCGAGAATCGCGCAGAGAGCTCCCGGAGGCCCGGCGTAATAGACGGGGGCTCCGATGACAATTCCGTCACACTCTCTCATCTTCCGGATGAATTCGGTGTAGAGCTTGTCCTGAAACACGCAGCCCTTTGCACCATTCTCATGACATTTCCAGCAGGCGATGCACCCCTGCACCGCTCGATTGCCGATCCAGAAGATCTCGGAATCGACCCCGTTGTTGTTCAACGCTCCACCGACCTCGGAAAGTGACGAATGGATACATCCCTCACGGTGGGGACTGCCGTTCACCAGCAGAACTTTCATGGTTATTCTCCCTTCAATGTATGCTTTGGCCAAGTTCAAACGCGCTCCTGAGCAGCGGATGCCCGGCGATGGCGCCTACCTTCAGCACACCGCCGGCGATCAGACTGCCCAGGTTCTCCCAGCCGAGAAAACCGAGCAGCGACTGATAATAGTGGAGAACCGGCGCCTCGTTCTCCGCACCGGTACCCTCGGCAGCCATCAGCAGAACGGCCTTCTTATGCGGAGTCACCCAGTTCGGATCGGATTCGGTGACCGCGAACAGACGATCGAGAACACATTTCAACTGACCGGAAAACGCCCAGTAGTACATCGGAGACGCGAATACCACAATATCGGCGCTCCGGTACACCGGATAAATTTTCTCCATATCATCCTTCTGAACACAGGGGGAATCCGGATTTTTTCCGCCGCCGAGACACCCCCTGCAGCCGTGAATCGCCATTCGGTCCAGATCAAACCGGCTGACCGTGTTTCCACCGGCTTCCGCCCCCCGGGTGAACTCCCGGATCAACGCCGCCGTGTTGCCGTTCAAACGCGGGCTTCCATTGAGAATCAGAATTCGTTTGCTCATCTTGTCAGGCTCCTTTCCCGCCGGACTCTCACCGGCCGACAACGCATCCGGCACCATTCTTTTGCCGGATTCCGCGATAAAAAACAATATAACACGTTATTTCATTTTATCAAGAATGCACTATTTTGTATCATAATACCAATAATGTATTATACTATCAAAAAAGTTACCTGTATTTTTCCAATCAAAACTTGTTTTCCGGCTCCGGACGGGGTATAGTAATCAGGGTGAGAAATTCCGTATCGATGAAAAGAGCAGGCATGGTCCGATGGACGAAAAAAAGGCATTGTCCCTCCACTGTTCAGTAGAAGCCGCGATTGCAGTGCTGGGCGGAAAATACAAGGCGATCATCATCTGGCATCTGAACGTTTCCGGAGTGATGCGTTACAATGAGCTCCGGAAGGCGATACCGCAGGCAACGCCGAAAATGCTCAGCCAGCAGTTGAAGGAGCTCGAAGGCGACGGCATCGTCAAGCGGAAGCTGTATCCGGTCGTACCGCCGAAAACGGAATATTCGCTGACGCCGCTGGGCAGAACGCTGGTTCCCATCGTCAACGCCATGAGCGACTGGGGGCACGACTATTTCCGGCACCTGGGAGTGCCGGATCCGTGTCCGGAAAAGGAGGATCCGGAGAGGAGAGTTCATCCGAATCTGCGCTGATATCAAACCGAACGGATCCGGGCGGGGAACTCCGCTCCCGCACTCCGGAAGTCCCGCCGGTGCGGGGCAGCCGCCCCCCGCCTCCTCGCCGACCGCGAAAAAGGCGGGGAATGTGGAGCCATTCGGAAAAACGGGGTTGATTTTTCCGGGATTTATTTTATAATATAGTTTCAAATTGCAAC
>UMHM01019932.1_pt1 | contig 17900 bp, 14 predicted proteins | sample 1965501 | NCBI WGS metagenome assembly UMHM01 (sample SAMEA4836095, study PRJEB28245) | human gut metagenome | biome: gut microbiome; material: fecal sample | place: Denmark | collected 2008
TTAGGCGTACGTAACGAGCCGAAAAAGGGGTGCTGACAAAGTTCTGCGCCAAATAGCACGCTCAGACGGCGGTGCGACCGCTGGTCAGGGCTGCCTTCACCAACATCACCACTCCGACGGCGAGGCTGATGGCGCCGATGGCGATGAAGATGCCTTCTACACCGCTGACGGCGTAGGCAACGATGAAGAGGATGCCGACGACGAGGGCGAGGAGGATGGTGAGGATGTAGAGCACTTTGGAGACCGCAGCCATGCCTTTGAAGCTCTTGAGCCCCATGACAAGCACGAGGACGGCAAAGAGCAGGATGGCGATGCCGAGGATGAGGATGACTACATCGGGAGCGAGCGCCGCGACTATGATGAGCGCGATGCCTATGAGCAGCTCGATGATGCCCATGATCCAGTTTTTGTGGAAGAGCTCGAAGAGACCGAGGACGGTGGCGATGACGCCGATGGTCATCATTGCGATGGCGGCGACGCCGGCTTCCAGCCAGACGAAGAGCACGCCCATGACGATGAAGAGCAGGCACAGCATGACGCTGTTGTCAGTCACCTTGGCGGTGGATTGGATCTTTTTTGCCATTATATCACCTCAATTTACGCGGCGGCGATGCGCCGTTTTTTCGTAGGACATTATAGTATAAGCCAACTTTATTTTCAACCCCCGTCAAAAAAATATGCGAAATTTTCACGATGAGACACCCCGCGGCGGGAGCGGTGCAAGGCGGCATAAAAAACGGGCGTTCGGAAAGGAACGCCCGTTTTGATGCGGTATTGTTGCCGCGCTCACTCGCTGCGGAGGGCGACGGTCGGGTCCTTCTTGGAGGCGATGCGGGAGGGGATGAAGCCCGCGAGCACCGAGAGCAATATGCTTACGCAGAACATGGCGACGCATTGCCACCAACTCACCTGCATGAGCCCCGAGATGCCGAGGACGGCGGCGAGGATGGCGCTGCCCGCAAACGAGACGGCGACGGCGACGATGACGCCGATGGCGCCGGAGTAGGCGCCCAGGATGGCGGACTCGGCGATGAACACGCGCGAGATGTCCTTCTTTCTTGCGCCGAGGGAGCGCAGCACGCCGATCTCCTTCCTGCGCTCCAGCACGGAGGTGTAGATGATGATGGCGATCATGATGGTGGACACGATGAGGGAGATGGCGGCGAATCCGACGAGCACCTGCGTGACGGTGTCGCTCATCTGCTCCACGAACGACATTATTATGGCAAGTTGATCGGTATATTTGATGTTGTCTCCCGTCTCTTTGCCATAGCCGCTCAAAAATTCTTCGATCACGGCTTTATTGTCAAAAGACGTCGGATATATCTTTATGGACTGCGGCGTACTCTTGTCCGCTATGCCGAGCGCGCGCATGACCTCGATGTGCATATCGTATGATTTGATCAGCGTACCGCGCGCAAGTGTAGTTACGGTTTCACTCACTGTTTGCTTGCCGTCAAGATATGTGTAGCTGAGCGAGAAATTAGGATCTTTATGATCGTCATCTTCGTTGAAGCCCGCGACCGAGTTGTACGGCTTGAAAAGAGAGGGGTCTTTTTCGAGATCCTCGGCGGTGACATCGGGGTTCGCCGCATTGAATGCGTCGAGCTGCGCCTCGACGATGTCGCTCGACTCCGCCTTATCCATGAGCAGATCCATGAGACCGGAGCGATAGCCGACGACGCCGTTGATGGATGTCACGCTCACGCCGCGCCTGGGGCGTATGACACCGGAAACGGTGACCTTGATAGGATCGGAGGAATCGATCGTCTCCTTGTCCAACATGTTCTGCGGATAATAATCAACGCCGCTGTCCGTCTGATAATAATAATCGGCATTGGTCAGGATGTAATACTCTTTTCCGATGACCTGCGTATCAATGTCTATCGGTTTATACAGTGAGCCTCCGCCCGTCAAGATCCCGAGCAACTCGCTTGTGGAACGCAAGCCGAGCATGAACAACGTGAAATCGGGGATCTGGTTGTATTCATCGACCACGATCACCACTTCGCGGTCGTTCTGCGGCCAACGCGAATTTTCGCCGACCAGTTCATATTGTTGCTCGAGCAAATGGGTGTCGGGAGACATCTCGTCCCATGTCTGCGCGGTGCTCGCGGCAAACTGCTTGATCTGCTCGGTCGCTCCCGGAGCAAGCACGATGTCGATGGCATTCTGGAAATCATCCAGGACATCTCCCATGAGATCCGTAAAAGGATATATCTTCATATATTCGTCGCCACCGTTGCCTGCGTCGGCGAATATGTTCATGTCTATCCCGTATTGATATTTAACGACGCCTACGCCATCCAACTGAGACTTGTTCGTCTCGATGTAGTTGCGTATGCTCTTCAGATCGTTCGTGCCGAAGATGGCGTCCTTGTTATTGATGAGGTTGCCAAGCATGTTGCCCACGACGATCTCCCCGGTGTCGGGATATTCCGGATTGGTGTTCGTCGCGCCCATGACCTTTTCCATGAGCGCGCTGAGGCTCATATCCTGCTCGTTGATGGTGATGGGATATTGCGAAAGGGCGTTCTCCTCGAGCCCCGCGATGTATGCGCCCACGCCGTTGGAGAGAGCGAGGACGACCACGATGCCGATGATGCCGATGCTGCCCGCGATGGAAGTGAGCAGGGTGCGCCCCTTCTTGCTGAGCAGGTTGGTCCAGGAAAGATTGACCGCGGTGGCGATGGACATGTAGGACTTCTCGCGCTTGCGTATGGCGCGGATCTTGTCCCCTATCCTTTGGAAGACATTCCTCTTTTTGGCGGGAGCCTCCGCAGGAGCGCTCTCGGAAGTTTCTTTCAAAACGGGCTGTTTATCTGTCGTTTTCGCACTTTCAACGCCGTTTTCCGCAGCCTTGCCCTCTTGCGCCTCATCGCGCACCGCCTCGTTTGCGGGCGTCTCTCCCGCGCCTTCCGGGGGAGTGCCTGTGCTCTCCTCTTCCGCGCGAAGCAGCGGAGCGGCGGGTGCAGCCTCTTCCTCCGCCTCGGAGTCATAGGGCATGGTGTCGCCGACGATCTCGCCGTCCTTGAGATTGATGATGCGGGTGCTGTACTCTTCCGCAAGCTGTCCGTTGTGCGTCACCATGACGACCAGCCTGTCGCGCGCGACCTCTTTCAAAAGCTCCATGACCTGCACGCCGGACTCGCTGTCCAACGCGCCGGTGGGCTCGTCCGCGAGGATGATGTCGGGGTCGTTGACGAGAGCACGCGCGATGGCGACGCGCTGCATCTGCCCGCCGGACATCTGGCCGGGTCTCTTTTTCGCCTGCTTTTCAAGCCCCACTTTCCTGAGCGCTTCCAAGGCGCGCTCTCTGCCCTCCTCCTTGGAGATGCCCGCGAGCGTCAGGCTGAGCTGGACGTTCTTCAGGACGTTCATGTGAGGGATGAGATTGTAGCTCTGGAAGACGAAACCGATCCTGCGGTTGCGGTAGGTGTCCCAGTCCTCGTCACGGTAGCGGGTGGTGGAGACGCCGTCCACTTGGATGTCGCCGCTCGTATAGCGGTCCAAGCCGCCAACGATGTTGAGGAGTGTGGTCTTGCCGCAGCCGGAAGGTCCGAGGATGGAGACGAATTCGCTCTTTCTGAACTCCACGGACACGCCGCGGAGAGCGAACACGCTCTCGTCTTCCGTCTTATACTCTTTGGTTATATCAACGAGTTTAAGCATAGTTCTCCTTACTTTACGCGCACGCCGTGCGCACTTATCTTAGAGTTTAATTTACTTATATTAACGTCGTTAGACGCACATTATATTAACACAACACGTGTCGTTTGGCTATCGAAACGAGGCGTAATTTGAAAAATTAGCCGCGCTCCGACAGCTTTTTTTACAACTTTATGACAACTAAATGACATGTTCCATGTTAGACTTAAAACAAGATGAAGGGAAACTTGCGCGGCGATGCGGGCTCGCGCCATACGGGACGGCTCCGTCCCGGTCCAAAAAAAGAGGGATAACGGTGAACAATGGAATACGCATATGCGGTGTTTGAACTGCTGGCAGGTCTCGGCGCCTTTCTGATCGGCGTCAAACTACTCTCCGACAACATGGAGAAGCTGGCGACTGGCAAGATGCGCTCGCTTTTCCACCGCGCTTCGGGCAAGGTCACTCTGCCGGAGGGCGCGACGCGCAAGGAGAAATTCCGCGCAAAGACCAAGGAATGGTCCTCAAACCTCGTAGGCGTGGGCATAGGCACGGCGGTGACCGCCGTCATACAGAGCTCCTCGCTCACGACGGTCATGGTGGTCGGTCTCGTCAACGCGGGAGTCATGACTCTCACGCAGGCGACCACCATCACCATGGGCGCGAACATCGGCACGACGATCACGGCGCAGATAGCGGCGCTCTCCGCATTCGACTTCGCCGTGTTCGCGATGGGACTGACGGGCATAGGCATACTCGTCGCATACGCCACCAAGAAGGAAAAGGTGCAGACGGTATGCTACGCCGTGGCGGGACTTGGACTGGTGTTCGTAGGTCTGGACGTCATGGACGCCTCCATGGACTTCTTCCAGGAAAGCCAGGTCATAGTCGATCTGTTCGCCAGCATAACCAACCCGTTCCTGCTCTTCTTCCTGGGCATAGCGATCACGGCGATAATCCAGAGTTCCTCCGCTCTCACGGTCATCCTCATAGCCATGGCGGAAAGCGGCATACTCATCGGCGGAGGCGGCAACGCGGTGCTTTACGTCGTGCTCGGCACCAACATCGGCACCTGCGTCACCGCGCTGCTTTCGTCAATCGGTACCAACATCAACGCAAAGCGCGCCGCGGTGATACACCTGCTCTTCAACGTCATCGGCTCCATCATATTCTTCATCATAATGATATGCTGGCCGGAGATGAACGCAAACACGTTCGAGGCGTGGTTCCCCAACAATCCCGGCACGCAGATCGCGATGTTCCACACCTTCTTCAACGTCATCAGCACCATCCTCTTCCTGCCCTTCACCAACGGACTTGTCAAGCTCTCCGAGCTGCTCGTCCGTCCCGGCAAGAAAAAGAAAGAGGACGCGGAAGAGACCTCTTCGAGGCTGGACAAGCGTCTGCTCCCCACCCCCGCGCTCGCGGTGGACAGCGCCACTCAGGAAGCGGCGGCTGCGCTCGGCAAAGCGGTGGTCAGCCTCAAGACCGCGGTGGACGGTTTCATCGAACAGGACACCGCAAAGACGGACGAAGTCATCCGCATCAACGACGAAGTGGACGAGACCATCGGCAAGATCGACGCCTATCTCGTGCAGGTGTCCGCCTACGACTCCACTCTGGACACCGAGAAGCGCATCGCGGCGCTGCACTCCTGCCTCGGCGACATCCACCGTGTGGGCGAGCTTGCGCAGAACGTCACCAAATACACCCGCCGCACCGAGAAGGATCAGCTCTACTTCTCCCCCAAGGTCAAGGACGACATCCGCGAGATGTACGAGCTTCTTGAGCGCATGTCCAACAAGGCGGGCGAGCTGATGGTGTCGGGCGCGGATGACGAACTCAACGCCATCGACGAGCTGGAGAACGAAGTGGACGCCAAGCGCAAACGCCTCATCAAGGAGCATGTCGCAAGGCTCGGCAGCGGCGAGTGCCGCCCCGAAAGCAGCGGCGTCTTCGTCAACCTCGTGTGCAACCTCGAGCGCGTCGGCGACCACCTGAATTATATCGCTCACTCGGCTGAGACCAACTGACGGAGTTTTTATGGAAAAGACCGTTTATCTGCTCGAAGACGACGATGACATCTGCGATCTGGTGCAATGCACCTTGCAGATGGGCGGCATCGAGTGCCGCACTTTCGGCACCGTGAAAGCCTTTGAAGATGCGGTCGCGGACACTCTGCCCTCCATCGCCGTGCTGGACATCATGCTTCCGGACGGCAACGGACTGGAGGTGCTCGCCCGCCTCAAAAAGAGGCACCCCGAAGTGTATTGCATCATGCTCTCCGCCCTCGGCAAAGAGTCCGACAAAGTGACAGGGCTCAACCTCGGCGCGGACGACTACATCGCAAAGCCCTTCGGCATCCTGGAGTTCTCCGCCAAGATCGCCGCCGTCTTCCGCAGGCTGAAAAAGAAGCCCGCGGTGCTCACCGTCGGCGACATCGTCATGGACTGCGAAAAGATGACCGTCACCCTCTCGGGCAAGGACGTCACCCTCTCGGGCAAGGAGTTCAAGCTGCTGCAATATTCCCTGGAAAACCCCGACAAAGTGCTGACCCGTGACGAGCTGCTCTCCAATGTCTGGGGCTATGAGGGCGGCGAGACCCGCACCATCGACAACTACGTCAGCCACCTCAGAAAGCTCGGTTTCAACTACGAGACGGTGTTCGGCGTGGGCTACAAGTTCAAACCGTAATGAGAAAGCGCATCCTCATCGCAACTCTCATCATCACACTCGTGGGCTTTGCGGTCTTCTCTGTCGTGAGCGCCTCACTTTCCTACGGTTCTCTCATCGACAATTCCAAGGACATAATCACGGCGCAGATCCGTGCCGTGGATGCCGCGCGCGTGGGCACGGGGGATAAAGCCGCAGCCGACGCGCTCTCCCGCGAGCTCGGCGGGATGCGCGTCACTTTCATGACGGAGGACGGTGTCGTCACGGGGGACAGCTTCGGCGTGCCCGCGGGCGAGGACCGCAGCGGAAGAGCAGAAGTCGCCGCCGCCATGGCGGGCGAGGAGGGCTTCTCCACCCGCCACTCCGACACCACGGGCGAGGATATGCTCTATGTCTGCGTGGACTACGGCGGCGGGCTGGTGCGCCTCGGCGTGCACACCTCCACGCAATGGGACGCCATCGTCGACACCCTGCCCACCCTCGCGTGGTTCCTCGTGCTGGACGTCTTCGTCTGCCTCGTCTTCTCCTATTTTGCCACCAACTACGCCCTGCGCCCCGTGGAGGAGCTGGCAAAACGCTCCCGCAGCACTTCCTCTCCCCTCTCCACCACCTACCGCGAGCTCTACCCCATCACCGAGATCCTCAACCGCAAGAATGAGGAGATCCGCGAACAGATGCGGCTCATCGATGAGGAGCATAAGCGCGTCAACCGCGCGCAGGAGTCCAAAAACGAGTTCATCTCCAACATCTCCCACGAGATGAACACCCCCCTCACCAGCATAAAGGGCTTTGCCGAGCTGCTCGAACACGGCGACCTCGACGAGGAGACCAAAAAGAAAGCCTACCGCATAATTAAGACCCAGGCGGACAGGCTCACCGGGCTCATCGGCAGCATCATCAATTTCAACGAACTCGACAACGACGAACTCCCCTGCTTCGACTGCGACGTCGCCCTCGCCGCGCGCGAGACCGCGGAATCCCTCCGCGCGGACATCGAAGGCAGAGGTCTCACCCTCACCGTGGACGCGGACGAACCCCTCATGGTCCCCACCCGTCCGGAGCGCTTGCAGGAGATCTTCGGCAACCTCATCCGCAACGCCACCAAGTACAACAAGGAAAACGGCTCCATCACCGTCACGGTCAAGGGCGGGAAGGCTCCCTACGCCGAGGTGTCGGACACCGGCATCGGCATTTCGGAAGAGGACATGAAGCGCGTGTTCGCCCGCTTCTTCACGGTGGACAGATCGCACAGCGGCAAACACGGCGGCTTCGGCTTGGGGCTCGCCGTCGTCAAAAAGCTCTGCGACCGCGCAGGCTGGCGCCTCACCGTCCGAAGCACCCTCGGCGAAGGCACCACCTTCCGCATTGAATTTTAACGGCTCTCTTTCGAAGACGGAATTACGCGCCGCTCAGCCAAGCGTTCACAGGCGGTGAAACCGCCGCTTGAACGCCGCGGCGCGCTAAGTGAGCGCCGAGCGCCAACGGAACATTAAGTAGGCACGGGCGTGGTGCGCGAGAGCCGAATTCCTCCGCCCGTGCCGGGTTTTCGGTAAGTGCAGTTCTCCGCTCGGTTATGTCGGTGCGATATTAAAAACTTTTGTAGAGATGCAAAGTTAGTCCCGCAAGATGCGAGGACGATACTTGTTCGGACACGGGGGAGGAAAGCCCGAAGGGAAGGAGGGGGAAATCAAGATAACCCCCGAGACGAAAAGCCTATTCGAAGCGTGCTTGAGTAAGACGAAAACCCGAGCAAGCGTCTCTGATTGACAATTCGCAATGGGCTAATTTCCATATTCCGCCGCTTTACACAACAAAAACGCCCGGTAAACGGGCGTTTTTGCTGTATTCGGAGCGCTTGCGGCGCTCGGTGAATTTCGTGGCGCGGGCTCTCACTCCACCGTGATCGTCCAGATGAGCTCGTAAGTGGCGAGGGGGGAGAGCTCGAACATATCCCGCTTGGTGGCAAGGTCGTCCACCTTGCCGTCGTAGGCGGGAAGAGAGGTCCAGGGCTCTATGCACACATAGGGCGCTTCCTTCTTGGGCGCGTGCCAGATGCCGAGATATTTCATCGCGTCGGGGACTTCCACCGTCACGCTGTGGGCGGAGGCGTCGCTCTTCAGTGTCACTTTGCGGGAGGCGCCCGAAAGCACCACTGCGTCGCGGTCGAAGAGGTCGTGCCTGAGGCGGAGGATCCTGCCCTCCTCGAGGGGGAAGGGCTCCTTCTCTTCCGTGGTGAGGCAGGCGTCGGAGAAGATGATGTGCGTGGGCTCGCACTCGGGGCAGAACTCCAAGCGCCAGTCCTCGAACTTCCCTTCTCCCGCGAGCGGAACATTGAACCCGGGGTGTCCGCCGAGCGCGAAAGGCATGCTGCTCTCGGTGTGGTTGATGACGCTGATCGCCATCCTGACGGTGCTGCCTTCCAGAGAATAGCAGATGTGATACTCAAAATCGAAAGGATACATTTTCAGCGTCCTCTCGTCCGAGCGCAGACCGAAGTCTATCCTGTCGCGCGCGAGGGGCGTGGCGTCGAGCACGCTCTTCCTCACAAAGCCGTGCAGATTCATCTCATAGGTCTCGCCCTCATAGGTGTACTTCCCGTCCGCGAGCCTGCCGCAGATGGGGAAGAGGTTATAAGCCCTGCCGCCCCAGAAAGTCGGGTCTCCCTGCCAAAGGAACTCGGTGCCGTCCTTTTTGGACTTGACGGACATCAGCTCCGCACCGACATCGGAAATGACGACTTCGATCTGATCGTTGGAAATGGTGTAATTCATAGTCCTCCTTATCATGACGGCGGCGCATCCGCCGTCCGCCCTCACGGGCAAGATATGCACGAAGGCTCCCCTCCGTCCTCACCATTATACCCCACAAACGAAAATAGTTCAATAGTAAATTTTCCAAACCCTCCCGGGCTTAAAAAAAGCCCATTAAATTAAATGGACACATCGTATTCAAGCACACTTCGAATAGGTGCGCGTTATAAAAGGTTGCCTTCTACTTCGCAGGCGCGGGAAGGGAGCGCAGGAGAAGTTTTCGCTCCTCGGGGACGCGGAAACTTTCAATGGCTTTGCGAACGGCTTTGAGGTGCACTTCGCGCGGGAGCGCGCCCCTCTCGAAATAGGGCAAGGTCTCGTCCCACCTCTTAATGAGCGCGTCGCAGAAGAACCACGCCGCCGCCATGTCGAGATAATAACTGCCGGAGACCGCCGCCGCCCTTTCCAAAACGTCGGGAGTGAAAGCGGCGTCCAGAGAATACATCCGCAGGCAATTCAGCCCGAAGCGCGCGGTGTAGAGGTGAGAGCTCAGAGTGCACTCATATGCGAACTCCCGCACACGAGCGCCGTTCGCCGCCCTGCCAAAGGCTTTGGGCGCAAGGGCGTCGCACACCGCCCAATTATCCACATATGGCAGAAAGCGCGCGACTTCGCGCTTCGCTTCGTCGAAGTCCCTTATGCCGCTGAGGATGAGGGAATGCAGGACATTCTCATCATAAGTCCCGTGCGGGAGCGCGGCGAGGAACGCCCTCTTCTCCTCCTCGGTCATGCCCTTTGCAAAGGCGCGGAGGGCGGGCATACGCACGCCGAGCACGCTCTCGGGCTCAACGCCGGGGATGAGGTGCAAATGAAATGCGCGGAAGTCCGCGTCGGCAAGTTTTTTCAGTTCCGCCGTTATGTCCGCCACGATGTTTTCACCTCAAAAAAACACAAAACGCAGGGTTTAACCTGCGTTTTCGATGTTGTCATCATCATGTTTCGCTGTTTGGTCGGGAGCGTCCTTTGCGGACGGGAGCTCCGCTCCGCGGGCGGCGGCGCGCTCCGATCTGAGCCTGTCCGCCTCCAGCCTGCGCTCCGCACGGCGGCGTTCCGCCTCCTGTTCGGCGCGCTCTTCGGCTTTCTGCTGCAGCTTCTCGAAGTTGACGATGAGATACATCGTGCACGCAAAGAGCATGACGATGAACACGCCGAGCCCCAGCATCACTCCGCCCGTCACTGTGTTGCTATCAGTTGCGAGCAGGTAGATCCCGCCCGCGATGAGCGCGAGCCCGATGACGAGGCACACCACCGCAAGCACGGTGTTGCCCTTCTTATTGATCTTTTGTTTCATCTTTCTCTTCCCCGATGAGTTTGCCTACAAGCGCCGCGACCCCTTCGCTCACATCGCGGTAAGTCGCGTCGAAATCCCCGGTCTCCCAGGGGTCCGCCACCTCCCGCGGTGAGGGCGTGAAGTCCATCAACGCGTGTATCTTTCCCGCCGCATCTTCCCCAAGGATGCGGCGCATTGCTCTAAGGTTGCGCCCGTCCATGCCGACGAACAGATCATACTTTTCGGCGTCCTCCGCGCGGAGCAGCACGGAGCGCCTCTCGGGACAATTCTTGCCGTGCTCCGCGAGCACGCGCACAGTCCCCGGGTGCACCGGGCGACCCTCTTCGCAGCCCGTTGCCGCGCTCGCCGCCTCGAAGTCATCCTCTCTTCCCGCCGCTCGCACCGCGTCGAGAAAGAGCGCCTCCGCCATCGGCGAACGGCATATATTGCCGAAACAAACGAACATCACCCTGAAGGGCATGTCCCTTTTTGCTCTCATTTGAGATAGACCGCGATCTCGCTCTCCGCCTTACGCTTCTTGGGGCGGGGGACGGCGTTTTTTGGCACGCCGACCGCGATGACCAGCTCCACTTTGCGCTTGTCGCGCTTCGCGAGCCCGATGCACTCCTTGACGGCGCTCTCGGTGAACATCCCGAGGATGCAGGTGCCCAGCCCCTTCTCCGCCGCCGCGAGCACGATGTTCTCCACCGCGAGCCCGATGTCTATTGCGGAAAACTCTCTGCCGAAGAGCACCTGCCCCACGCGCTCGGAGTAGTTGGGCTTCTCGCGGAAGACGACGATGAAAGCGCCCGCTTCCGCCGCGAACTTGTTGTTGCCCGCGATCTGCGCCGCCTTGCGCATCTTGTCAAGCCTCTCGCCGCCACCGGTCACGATGTAAAACTTCCACGGCTGCGAGTTGCACGCAGAAGGAGCGAGCCTGCCCGCCTCGACGAGCTCGTGCATGACGTCCTCGCTCACGGTCTCGCCCGTGAAACTGCGGCAGCTTTCGCGTATTGTCAAAAGTTCGTGAAACTCCATAATACTCCTTGCGTCGCCCTATATGTAGGCTCATTGTAACTTACATTTCAACATAAGTCAACGGCAGCGGGAAAAAGAAAATACATTACGTCTTTTACTATTATCTATATCCGAGCGGCGCGAAACTCCTCTCCGCCACACCTCCCGCCCTTTCCGCGCTCCGCAAACGACCGCGTCTTGCCCCGTCAAACCGCCCGAGCGGGAAGCGCCGCCAATGTGTGCTCCGTCAGCACTCGAAGACGAAAGAGAGCGGTCCGTCCTGCTCCTGCTCGATGAACATATGCGCGCCGAAGACGCCCGTCGCCACCGTCACGCCCTCCTCGCGCACCTTGCTCACCACCCGTTCATAGAGTTCGCGGGCGCGCGCGGGCTCCTCCGCATTGCCGAAATCGGGGCGGTTGCCCTGCCCTTTGCCGAGCTTCCCCGCCAGCGAAAACTGCGAGACGAGGAGGATCTCCCCTCCCGCGTCGAGGATGCTGCGGTTCATCTTGTCGTTCTCGTCGCGGAAGACCCTGAGCCGCACGAGTTTGCGGGCGAAATAGTCCGCCTGCTCCTCGGTGTCGCCGCGGCACACCGCAAGAAATACGGTGAGACCGCTTTTTATCTCCCCTTTTACCTCGCCGTCCACGGACAGCACGGAACGGAACGTCCTCTGAATGACCGCTCTCATATCTTATCTTCTCCTTTTTCTTCCGCAGGCGCGCTCTCCGCTCCCGCCTCTTTCCGCACTCCGATGCTTTCGCCGCGTGCGGACACCGCCGCCGCAAGCGCCTCCGCGTCCCCTCTCGGACGCCTCGCGGGCGGCGCGCCGAGGAAACGATAAAATCTGCACTCCAGCTCGGAATTGTAAAGCACTCTCACCCTGTCCGCCCGCCTGCCGAAATCTCTCTCGAAGGCGGGATAGGACGTGATGACATAGGCGCTCCATTTGTCCAGCGCGCGGAAGGCTTTGCCGAACTCCGCATAGAGCGCGGAGAGCTCCGCCCCCTTCATCAACCTCTCTCCGTAAGGGGGATTGGTGACGATGACGCCGTGCGCGAACCGCGAGGACATCTCCCTCGCGTCCTGCACCTGGAAATGGATGTGTTTCTCCATGCCCGCACGCGCGGCGTGCTCGCGGGCGAGTTTTACCGCGTCGGGGGAAATGTCGCCGCCGCGTATGCGCAGCGCCGCGTCACGGACGATCAGCTCCTCCGCCTCCCTTCTCACACTCTCCGAGACGGGCGGAGCGAGGGCGAACCTCTCGAAAGAGAACGCCCGCCCGAGACCGGGCGCGGTGTTCGTCCCTATGAGCGCGGCTTCTATGGGGATGGTGCCCGAGCCGCAGAACGGGTCGAGGAAGGGTCGCTCCCCCCGCCAGACTGAGAGGAGCAACATCGCCGCCGCCAAAGTCTCGCGGATGGGCGCCTCGCCGAGTTTGACTCGATAGCCGCGCTTGTGCAGCCCCGCACCCGAGGTGTCCAGCGTGACGGAGACGACGTCGGAGAGCACGCTCACCTCGAGGTCGTATCTTTCCCCGCGCTCCTCCATCCTGCCGTATTCCGCAGCCCCACTCGTCCGCGATCGCTTTTTTGCTTATCTTCTGTATGTCGCGGAGGGAAAACAGCGCGCTTTTCGCGCTCTTGGCGCTCACGGCGACAGCCGCGTCGCGGGGGAAGATCTCCTTCACCCGCAGAGCGCGCATCCCCTCATAAAGCTCGTCGAAAGTGCGCGCGTGGAACTCCGCCAGCACCACGCGCACCCGTCCCGCCGTGCGCAGGAAGATGTTCGCGCGCGCGACGTCGCGCATATCTCCCGCAAAGTCCACCCTGCCCTGAACGGCGCCGCCCGGGTCATAGCCGAGCGCGATGAGTTCGCGCTTCAACACCGCTTCCGTCCCGCTCGCCGCCGAGACGCGGATCTTCATCTCACCGTCGAAAACGCTCATCAACGCACCCCCGCCTCGGCAAGGATATCCCTGATGACGAACTCCGCGAGCCTCAGCCCCGCGACGGCGGGGACATAGGAGATGCTGGCGGGCGTCCTGCCCGCACCTTCACGGGGCGCTTCCCGGGAAAACAGCACGGGGACGCCGCTTGCGATCCCCCTCTCGCGGAGCGCTTTCCTGACCGCCCTCGCAAGCGGACAGACGGATGTCTCGGAAATGTCTTTGATGACAAAATCGGCACTTAATTTGTTGCCTGTGCCCATTGAACTCACGATTTTGACGTTTTGCGCCTTAGCGCGGCAGATGAGCTCCACCTTCGCCGCGACGGTGTCCACGGCGTCTATCACCAGATCGTAGAGGGAAAGATCCACCCCGTCCGCAGTCTCAGGGAGATAGAAAAGGTCATAGATGTCCACCTTGCACTCCGGGTTGACGGAGCGCACTCTCGCCGCCGCGACGGCTGTCTTTTTCTCCCCCACGGAGAGCTCGGTGGCGAGGATCTGGCGGTTAAGGTTGCTCCCGTCGACGACATCGCCGTCCAGGAGCCCCAGCCTGCCCACGCCCGCCCGCGCGAGCGCTTCGAGCGCATATCCGCCCACGCCGCCAAGCCCGCACACGAGCACGGACGAACGCGCGAGAGCGTCCACCCCCGCCTTTCCGATGAGCGCTTCGGTGCGCGAAGAAAATTTGCCCTTCACTTTTGCCCTCCGTGCACGAAAACGTGCGATGATTTCAAGCTATTTTAACATTTCCGTCCGATGTAATCAAGCGTAAAACACACGCGCGGAAACACTCGCCAAAGGAAACACGGTGCGCCGCCTCGGGCGGCGCAAAAAAAACTTAACCTTTGTCTCTGCGCGTTGACATAACAGTATGAATTAAGTATAATGTCTATGTTTACAATTCGTTGTTATGTCACCGCATAAAATTGCGGAAATCCGGGGGGCGCGGAACCAATCGTCCGCAGAGAAGGTCAGCGTATGCTTAAACTCGTCAACATCATCAAGGACTACCGCATGGCGGACTCCGTCGTGCACGCTGTGAGAGGTGTCAACCTCAACTTCCGCAAGAGCGAATTTGTCTCCATCCTCGGTCCTTCGGGCTGTGGCAAGACCACCCTGCTCAACATCATCGGCGGGCTGGATCAATACACCGACGGCGACCTCATCATCAACGACAAGTCCACCAAGGAATTCAAGTCCCGCGACTGGGACGCATACCGCAACCGTTCCATCGGTTTCATTTTCCAGAGCTACAACCTCATCCCGCACCTCAACGTCCTGCAGAACGTGGAGCTTGCGCTCACCATCTCCGGCGTCTCCCGCAAGAAGAAGAGGAAGATGGCTGTCGCTGCGCTCGAGCGCGTGGGACTGGGCACTCAGCTCAAAAAGAAGCCCAACCAGATGTCGGGCGGACAGATGCAGCGTGTCGCCATCGCGCGCGCCATCGTCAACAATCCGGAGATCATCCTCGCCGACGAGCCCACGGGCGCGCTGGACACCAAGACCTCGGAGCAGGTCATGGACCTTTTGCAGGAGATCGCGGATGACAGGCTGGTCATCATGGTCACGCACAATCCGGAGCTTGCGCAGCGCTACTCCACCCGCATCATCGAGCTGATGGACGGCGAAGTGGTGGGCGACTCCAACCCCTACGACGGCATGCCCACCATCCTCGAGCCCGTCTCGGCGATGACCGGTGACGGCGTGACCCCCATCGAGGAATACATAGCAGAAGAGAACGCCCGCGAGGAGCACGAGGCTGCCGAGCTTGCGGAAGCCACCGCGACGACGGAGGACGCGGAAGCGCCCGCAGCGGAGCAAGCTCCCTCCGAAGAAGCGGCGGATGTCGCCGCCACACCCGCGGACGCGACCGCGGCGGAAGGCGACGCTCCGGAGGAAGGCGACTCTCCCGAGGGAGACGAAACGCCCGCGGAGGAACACTCCTCCGACGAGAGGTTCGTCGCCAGCGTCACTCCCGAAAAGCCGGTGCAGGTCAGAAAGCACAGCGGCAAGCCCAAACGCGAGAAGAAGGAGCGCACTTCGATGTCCTTCTTCACCGCGCTCGGCATCTCCGCGCGCAACCTCATCGCCAAGCGCACGAGGACCTTCCTCACCGCATTCGCGGGCAGCATAGGCATCATCGGCATCGCGCTCGTCCTCTCTCTTTCCAACGGCTTCGATCTTTATATGGGCAGCCTCGAGGAGAGCATTCTTTCCAGCATGCCTCTCACCATCAACTCCATGGCGCTCGATATCGACATCGACTCTCTCATGAACATGGAGTTCGAGCAGGGCGAAGGCGAGCAATATCCCGACACCGACTACGTCACTCCCTACTCCCCCACGGGCATGATGGGGCTTGAAGGCATCTCCTTCGGTCTCAACGTCCTCACGGACGAGTATATGGACTATGTGCTGGAGATCGCGGACGAGTTCCCCGATCTGCTCAACGCCGTCAAATATTCCTACGGGGTCAACATGCCCATCATGGTCACGACGGACACGGGCACCGAGATATATGAAAACACCAGCAATATGATGAGCGACGCCATGTCCTCGATGGGCATGTCCGCAAACCCCATAGGTTGGCAGCAGCTCCTTTGGGACAACTTCATGCTCTCGCAGTTCGACGTGCTCGCGGGCGGCTATCCCGGCACGGATGCGGCGAATTCCGCCCTCGGCACCTCATATGCGGACGGCGAGAACTACAACGGCAACAAGGCGCACTCCGCGGTGCTGGTCATCAACTCCTACAACATGATCGACAACTCCATCCTGGAAGCGCTCGGCATGGAGCTGGAGCAGGACGCGGACGGCAACTATCATTCCATCAACTTTGACGAGATCATCGGCACGGAGATCACCGTCGTCACCAACGACAACTTCTACACCGTCCCGAGCACCGTCTACGGCGATGACGGCGACGATGACGGCTTCATCCAAGCCAATGTCATCGACGAGGACGGCAACTTCAAGCCCGAGGCGCGTGCGTCCAAAAACAAGAACATCGCAAGCTACGACGAGGAGGAAAACATCACGGTCACGATCGTCGGCGTGCTGCGTGCGAAGAGCAACATCCTCACTCCCCTGCTGCAGACGGGCGTCGCCTACACCGAGGACCTCGTCCAGCTCTTCCTCGACGACTCCATGGAGAGCGAGATCGTCAGCTATCAAAAGGCATTCTCGAGCTACGACGTCCTGCAAGGCGACAAGTTCTCCTTTGACTTCTCCGACATCGTCACCATCCTTGAGACCATCGGCATGAGCGAAGCGGACGTCATCAAGGAGCTCACCGATATGCTCTTCGACCCCGACGCCGATTTCGGCGAGGCATCCGGCATCGTATCGAGCATGATAAAGGATCTCACCGACGAGGAAATCGCGGAAGTCCGCGCATGCAAGACTTTCAGCGAGCTCCTGAAAACCATAGAGAAACAGGGATGGAGTGTGGAAGTGCCGCTCCTCGGCACCATAAAGATATCCGAGTCCACCATCAGGTCCTTGCTCTCCAACCCGTTTATCAGCGGCATACTTGACAAGGCGATCGCCGGCATGATGGATGGCATCTCCATCAGCACATCCTCCATCCTCGCGCTCATCGACTCCGCCTACGAGAACCAGCTCAAAGCCCTCGGCGGCAGCGATACCCCCATCGGCGTGTACATCTACCCCACCTCCTTCGAGGCGAAGGATCAGATCTGCGCCTACCTCGACGCATGGAACAACGATAACCCCGGCATGGCGGTCTCCTATATGGACAACGCGGGCACCATCTCCGACCTGCTCGCGCAGGTGGTGGACATCGTGTCCTACATCCTCATCGCCTTCTCCGCCATCTCCCTCGTTGTGTCCAGCGTCATGATCGCCATCATCACCTATGTCTCCGTCCTGGAACGCACCACCGAAATAGGCGTCCTGCGCTCAATAGGCGCGAGAAAGCTGGACATCAGCAACCTCTTCAATGCGGAGACCGCGATAATCGGCGCGTCCGCGGGCATCCTCGGCGTCTTCCTGGCGTGGATCATAGACTTCCCCATCAATGCGTGGATAGCCTCCCTCGCGCCGCAAGCACCTGCCAACTTCGCCGTACTCAATCCCTTGCACGCGCTGCTGCTCGTCGCGCTGAGCATAGTCCTCACCGTGCTCTCGGGTCTCGTCCCCGCCATCGCCGCGGCACGCAAAGACCCCGTCAAAGCACTGCGTTCGGCAGGATGATCGCAGGCGCAAGGCACTTTTCGCTCAAAACCCACGGCATCACGCCGTGGGTTTCTTGTACATGCAAATAACTCGCCCAAAGAGTACGGCGTGCTCGAAGAAAAAATAAGCTGCCGCTCTCTGACATGGAAGTAAGAGACCCCCTCCTCCCCTCCGGGACTCCTCCCCCACTCGGAATAGAGTTCTCGTCTCCCAAAATGCGGAACTTACTTTTGGACTTTACCCAAAATTTTGGTGATCGCACCCACATAACCAAGCGGATACCGGTACTAATTGAGCACCCCTCGCGGGGCGAGGAGGGCGACTCGACGCGCACC
>UMHM01035377.1_pt1 | contig 17848 bp, 22 predicted proteins | sample 1965501 | NCBI WGS metagenome assembly UMHM01 (sample SAMEA4836095, study PRJEB28245) | human gut metagenome | biome: gut microbiome; material: fecal sample | place: Denmark | collected 2008
TCTAATTATTAAATCAAAATAATTATTTTTAGGAAGTGAATAAGAGGCACTATCTAGTAATTCAACTATCTCAAGTTCATTAAGTTCTAATGAAAGACCAAGTAATATAATAGTTTCTTTAGAAGGATGATAATTTTTATCACTTCTTATCTTAGAAAATAATCTTCTATCAATATGTACTTTATTATAAACATCACTATCTTTAAGATTTCTTTCATCAATCATTTTAAATAACATTGTTTGAAAATCATTATATTTATCATTATCTTTTAAATATTGTTCAACTGGATTAATACTTTTTTTATATTGTGGTTCCTCGCAAATTTCTAAATCATCATCTTCACTATAATACTCATCATAAAAAATATTTTTAAGTTTTCCCCTAAATATAAATTCACTTTTCTTATGTTCAGTTTTATCTTCTTTTTCTAAATTTAAATTAATATATTTTTTTAATTCTTCTTTCATAATTTCCTCTTTAGGTAATTATAACATAAATGTCACTTTTAAAGCGACCAAATAAATAATAGAAAATATTATTATTAAAGAGAAAAGAGGGAGAGAGTATGAAAAATAAAATGAGAGATAACGAAATGGATATAGTGTTTTTACTTGATAGAAGTGGTTCTATGAGTGGGATAGAAAAGGACACAATCGGAGGGTATAATAGTTATATTAATTCACAAAGAGGAAAAAATGTAAAAGTAACAACAATATTATTTGATGATAAGTATGAAGTACTACATAATAGGGAAGATATTGATAACGTAAAAAAATTAACTAATAAAGAATATTATGTTAGAGGATGCACTGCATTATTAGATGCAATAGGTAAAACTATAAGAGAAATGGAAGATAAAGATCCTAATAAAGTAATATTTGTTATTACAACAGATGGTTATGAAAATGCATCAACAAAATATAACAAGTCACAAATAAAAGAATTAATACAAGCTCATAAAGATTGGAAATTTACATATATTGGAGCTGATATAGATTCGTATAGTGAAGGAAGAAGTCTAGGAATAGATGATGCATTCATTGCAAATTATGAAAAGAGTGAAAAAGGTGTAGGAAAACTATATAAGGCAGTAAGTAAATTAAGTTGTATTTTCTATGATGATGAAGAAATAGATGAAAGTTGGAAAGAAGAATTAGAATAATATAGCAAGATAAAACTAATTATGCTAAAATAATTACATAGGAAGTGAGTAGTATGGAATTATTTAGAAAAGCAATATTAGTTATACATGGTTTTGCAGGTGGAGTATATGATCAAGAATATTTAACACATAGATTAGAATTAATTAGTAACTACGATGTATTTACTTTCACTTTACCAGCACACGATGGTGATTTTAAAAAGAAAATTACTTATAAAGATTGGATTAAAAAAGTAGATAGTGAAATGGAATTTTTAATATCTAATGGATATAAAAAAATATATGTTATAGGTCACTCTATGGGAGGAGTATTAGCTTCATATGCAGCATCTAAATACCCACAAGTTAAAAAATTAGTTTTAGTAGCACCAGCATTTAGAATAAGTGGTTTTGAAAATACTAAGTTTAATATCAATACTGCTTTAACTTCAACGCCAAAAATATTTGAAGAGTATGGAGCACAACTAGTAACAAATAGACTATTAAAACTACCAGCTAATTGTTATATAGAATTCTTTAAAGTAGTAAAAGAACTACAAGATTGTATTAAAGAGGTTAAGATACCAACATTAATACTAAGAGGTACATCAGACTTTATAGTGCCACAAGAATCAGTTGAATATGCTTATAGTAGTGTACAAAATAATTTAAAGAAACTGGTAATGTTAGAAAAAACTACACATGATGTATTTAGAGAAAATAAAAAAGCTCAAGCAACAGACCTTGTAATAGAATTTTTTAAGAATAAAAATAATTTATTAAATTTTCCAAATGGAATAACAGAAAATGATAAAGAGAATTAAGATTACTTCGGTAATCTTTTTAATTATGTTATAATAATTTTAGGTGATAATATGACTATTATAGAATATGAAGAAAAATATTTAGAAGATGTAAAAGACTTACTAGTTGAATTAGAAGAATATATTCTTACAATCGATGAAGACGACTTAGACCATTTACATAAAGACTATAGAGATAAAATGGCAATAATTGATTTAAAAGAAGCATATGAAAATGAAGGTAAATGTTTTTTAGCAATAGACGACAATAAAGTAGTAGGACTAATAATGGGATGTGTATTTCCTTATGATGAATACGATTACTTAGATTATAAATGTCCACGAAGGGGAGAAATAACAGAACTTATTGTTAGTAAGAATGGAAGAAGTAAAGGTGTAGGCAAAGAGTTAATGGACAAAATGGAAGAATACTTTAAAAGTATTGGCTGTGAATATGTTATAGTGGATGTATTTGCTTACAATCAAAATGCAGAAGGTTTCTATAATAAAAAAGGATATCATGCAAGAATGAAAACATTAATAAAAAAGATTGATGAAGATAAGAAAGAAGGTATATAATGATTAATTATTTAATGAGTGGAATAGACAAAGAAAATGGATTCACTAAAGAACAAATAGAATCTTTAAAAAAAGATATAAAAGATAATAGTGTTATTACTTTTATAGCATCAGATTTTGATAATATTGAAAAAACAGATAAGAATAAAAATTTGTTAATAGATGCATTTAATAAAGCAGGTATTAATTTTAAATGTGAATATCTTGTTGATAAAAGAGTATCAAAAGAGGAGGCAAAAGAATTATTAAGTGAATCTAATATAGTATTTCTTATGGGTGGAGATACATATAAAGAAATGCAAAGTATTAATGAATATGATATTAAAGAAGATATCATTAGCAGAGACTTAATAATAGGTGTTTCAGCAGGTAGTCTAAATCAAAGTAAAAATGTAATTTATTTAGATGAATATCAAAATTATAAATTAGTTAAATATGAAGGTTTAGGTTTAGTTGATTTTAATATATATCCACACCTAGATTTAAAAAATGAAGAATTCCTAAAAGAAATATTTACTGTAAGCAATGATAGGCCACTAATCGCACTTCCAAATGAATCATTTATTAGATGTGAAAACGATAAAATAGAGTATCATGGAAATTATTATAATGTTAAAAATAGTGTTATGATTATAAATGGAAAAGAGTATAGTGATATTAAAGAAATTGTAAACCTAAAGTAAATTTACAATATATATAAATAATATAATGAAAAACATAGTTATAGAAGCAAAACAATTAAAAAATTTAGATATAAATGATACATTCTTTGATTCACTAAAAAGTGATTATAAAGACTTTATTATTTGGTTTAATAATCACTTAGATAGAAAAGCATATGTAACATATCAAAATAATAAAATAACATCTATTTTAGTACTAAAAACAGAAGATGAACTAGAAATATATAATAATTTTACTAAAGAATTTAAGCCATCTAAAAGATTAAAAATATGTACTTTAAAAGTAATAGATAAATATAAAAGACTAGGTACTAAATATTTAGAAATTGCTTTTAACGAAGCTATAAATAATAATGTAAATGAGATATATATAACACTTTACACTAATCATAAAGATTTAATAAATCTATTAGAAAAAAATAATTACAGATATTATTGTGATAATACTAATAATGAAAAAGTATATGTAAACAAAATAAAAGAGTTTTAAAACTCTTTTTAATCTGGATCTTCAAAATGAAAGTCATCATCTTCGAGTTCAGTTTCTTCGAATCTATATGACTCATTATCTTTAACTTTACTTTGTTTCTTTTTAGTACCAAATAAAGACCCAATAAATAATGTTTTTAATAAACTATGCTTATTCTTTTTTATTTCTTTTTCTTTCTTATGTATTTTAGTATTTAATTCAATAGTTTCATTAGCTATCTCATTAGTAGTATCAACGATTCTTTCTATTAAATCTAAATATCCCTTAATAGTTTTTGCTTTACTATTCTTAATACCTTTAATATCTTCATCAAAATCATCTAAGTCATTATTGTTTTCTATTAATGTTAAATAATAATTATAAAATCTAATTAAAGTATCATAACAATCAGCAGAGCATTTTATAACTTTTTTTAACTTAGTTTCATCATCTAATTCATCAAGTTTAAGTTTCCTAATAATTTTATCATAGTTATACATTTCCATAGCATCACCCTTATGGAAATATTATAACAAAGTATGATATAATTTAGAAGGTGATAGCATGGAACTATTTAAAAGATTCAATGAAACAATATTTCTAAAAGAAGACAGCAATTTAGAGAATCAAATAAAAGAATTAGAAGATATAAAATCAAAATTAAAATATACAAGTGACATAGATAAAGATATTTTATTATTAAAAAAAGGGTTACAAGGTGAAAAAGATATTGCTTTTGAACTTAAAAACTCAAATTTAGGAATGTATGTAGTTCATGATGTAACTATTCCTTTTGAAGATTTAAAAGCTCAAATAGATTATGTAATTGTTACTAGAGGATTCATATATTTAGTTGAATGTAAAAATCTAATTGGAAATATAACAGTAAGTCACACTGGAGAGTTTGTAAGAGAATATGAATTAAATGGTAAAAAATATAAAGAAGCAATTTATTCACCATACACTCAAGTTTGTAGACATATGGAAATATTAAAGAAAAGATGGATAAGTAAAAATAATAAATTAATGGTAAAGATTCAAGAAAAAAATTTTGATACTTTATGGTATAAACCACTAGTTGTTATCTCTAATCCAAAATCTATTGTTAATATAAAATATGCTCCAAAAGAAATAAAAAGTCATGTAGTTAGAGTAGATCAACTACTAAACTACATTAAAAATGATATTAATAATTATGATAGAGATTTATTAGCTAAACAAAAAGATATGAAAAGTTCTGCTGAATTTTTTGTTGAAGTTAATACCAATGAGTACACAAGCTTAGCAAAAAAATATGAAAAATATATTTCAGGTAGTAGTAAAGATAATTCTACAAAAGCAGAGCAAACTAAAGAAATAAATATAAAATCAGAAAATGATAAAGAAACACTAAGAGACAAATTAATTAAGTTTAGGACATCAAAATCTAAATCAATGAACGTTCCTGCATATTATATTTTCACAAACGATGAACTAGAAAAAATAATAGAATTAAATCCGAAGTCAACAGAAGAATTAAAAAGTGCTAAAATATTATCAGAGATAAAGTTTAAATTACACTCAAGTGATATCATAAAGATAATATGTGAGTTTAATAAGTAGGTGAAATATGGCAAACTTTACTAAAAAAGCAATCAAGGACACATTTATAACATTACTAAAAGAAAAACCTTTTAATCAAATAACAGTAAAAGATATAGTAGATGAATGTGGAGTAAATAGAAATACATTTTATTATCATTATGAAGACATAAATGATTTGCTTGAAAATGTTATTACTGAAGAAACAGACATTTTAATTAAAAATTATCCAACTATAGATTCAATAGACATGGCAGTAGAAGTAGCTATTAAATATGTACTTGAAAATAAAAAGACTATTCTAAATATTTATAATCACATAGATAAAAATATATATGAGAGATTCATAATGGATACTTGTGAATATACAGTTAGAACACTAATAAACTCAATTACTAAAAATATGAATATAAATGAAAAAGATAAGAAGTTCTTAATTAGTTTTATAAAGTGCCAATTCTTTGGATTCTGTATAGACTGGTTATCAAGAAACTTAGATGAAGAATATGTAAAAGAGTATGTAACATATACTAAAATAAGTAAAGAAATATTATTAGAATTTATAAGTAAACATTCTAATTAATATTCTTTTTTTATGCATTAAAACCATTTTGTCTAAAAATTAAACATCATAAAAAAACTGTCCATTTTAAAAAATAAATTATAAGGTTATACTATTTATATAATGAAAGGAGGAACTAAGATGAGTAAATTTATACGTATAGCTAAAACAAGTTACATAGTTATGTCTATCATATTATGTATTCTAGGATTAGTACTTATGATAAATCCAGCATTTTCACAAACAATGTTAGTTGTAATATGTGCAATACTTTTAATAGTTTTTGGTATGATTAAACTATTTGGTTATTTCTCAAATGATCTATACCGTTTAGCATTCCAATATGACTTACCATTTGGTATTTTACTTTTAGTACTTGGTATTATCATTCTAGTACGTCCTGAAGGATTTATTAACTTCATATGTATAGCATTAGGTCTTTCAATATTCACAGATAGTATGTTCAAAATGCATATAGCATCTGAAGCACATAAATTTGGAATTCGTGAATGGTACTTAATATTAATATTTGCTATACTAGCATGTATTTGTGGTATCACACTAATGATAAAGCCTAGTGAGAGTGCAATGGTATTAACTATATTACTTGGAGCTAACCTTTTAGTAGAAGGTATTCTTAGTTTAATAACAGTTATTACATCAGTTAAAATATTCAAAGAAAAGAAAAAATAGTTTAAAGGAGACATATATATGACAGCAGAATTTACTAAAGATATGAAAAAAACTCATACTATACTAGCACCAGATATATTTCCAGTACATATGAGACTTCTAAAAAAAGTATTTAAATTATATGGATATAATGTAGAAGTACTTCATTATGAAGGAAAAGATGTTATAGATACTGGACTTAGTTACTTACATAATGATATTTGTTATCCAGCTATATGTGCGATAGGACAACAACTTTATGCACTTAAAAGTGGAGATTATGATACTCATAAAGTAGCTTTAATACAATTTCAAACTGGTGGTGGATGTAGAGCATCTAACTATATTTGTTTACTTAGAAAAGCTTTAGAAAATATGGGATATGATTATATACCAGTTATTTCAGTAAGTACAAGTAACATAGAAAAATGTAGTGGATTTAAACTAACTCCAATGATGATGTATATGTCTCTTAGAGCTATTATCTACGGAGACTTTATAATGCTTTTAAAGAATCAAGTGAAACCTTATGAAAAGAAAAAAGGTGAAACTGATAAATTAGTAGATTATTGGATAAATAAATTAACTACTGATTTCGCTTCTAAAAAAAGTTTAAATAATAGAAGTATGAAAAAAAATCTAAAAAGTATTGCAAAAAGTTTCCATGAGATTAAAAGAGCAGATAGAAAATTAAAGAAAGTTGGTATCGTAGGAGAAATATATGTTAAATATTCTCCATTTGGTAACAACAATTTAGAAGAATTCTTACTTAAAGAAGGATGTGAGTACATGGTACCAGGAGTACTAGCATTCTTTGAATTCTGTTTTTCTGATGGAGAAATAAATCATAAATATTATGGAAAAAATAGAGTAAGTATGTATGCAGGAAAGACTGTAGAATCAATTGCATCTTCTTGGGAAAAAGACATGGAAGAAGCATTAAAACCATATCCTGAATTTGTATGTCCAACTCCATTTAAAAAAATAAAGAAACTTGCAGATCGAGTAATAGATAGAGGAGTAAATATGGGAGAAGGATGGCTTTTACCAGGAGAAGTATCTGAGTTAATAGAAAAAGGTTATAACAATATTATATGTGCACAACCATTTGGATGTCTTCCTAATCACATAGTAGGTAAAGGTACAATTAGAACACTTAGAATGTTATATCCAAATGCTAATATATTTCCAATAGATTATGATGCAGGAGCTTCAAAAGTAAATCAAGAAAATAGAATTAAATTAATGCTAGCTATTGCAGAAGAAGGTGATAAGTAATATGAAAAGAGTAGGTTTTGATATAGGATCTACTACTATAAAATGTGTAGTAATTGATGAAAAAGAAAATATAATATTTAAGAAATATGAACGTCACTATTCTGAGATAAGAAGTGCTATATTAAAAATAATAAATGATTTAAAACAAGTAATAAAGAAAGACAAGATAACAGTAACTATTTCAGGTTCAGCGGGGCTTGGTTATGCAGAAAGTCTAAAAATTCCATTTGTTCAAGAAGTATTTGCAGAAAAAATAGCAGTTAAAAAGTATTACCCAAATACTGATACAGTTATAGAACTAGGCGGAGAAGACGCTAAAATGTTGTTTCTTACTGGTGGATTTGAAATGAGAATGAATGGTAGTTGTGCAGGTGGAACAGGTGCATTTATAGACCAAATGGCTTCATTATTAAATGTTAATGGTGAAGAATTAAATGAATTATCAAGTCATCATGATAAGATATGTAATATTGCATCTCGTTGTGGAGTATTTGCTAAATCAGATGTACAGCCATTACTTAATCAAGGTGTTAGAAAAGAAGATATAGCTGCTGGTATATTTAGAGCAGTAGTAAATCAAACAATATCAGGATTATCTCAAGGAAGAGAAATAGGTAATAATGTTTTATATTTAGGTGGACCATTATACTTCTATAGCGAACTTAGAAATAGTTTTGATGAAGTATTAAATACTAAAGGAGTACTTCCTGATGATTCCCTTTACTTTGTAGCAATAGGCTCAGTACTAGCAAATGTAAAAGAAGAAACAACTCTTCTATCACTAGAAAACAAATTTAAAAAGTTCAAAGAGCAAAATAACTATGTAAAAACTAAACCACTTTTCAAAGATAAAAAAGAATATGAAGAATTCTTGAAAAGACATAACGACACAACTATAAAAGAATTAGATAAACCAAGTAAAAATATGTATCTAGGAATAGATGCAGGAAGCACAACAATAAAGATGGTTCTTTGCGATGATGATGGTAATATATTTAATCCATTTTATTCATCAAACAAAGGAAATCCAGTAGAAATAGTTAAGAAATATTTAATAGATTTATATAACAAGTATCCAGATATTAACATTAAATCTAGCGCAGTAACTGGTTATGGAGAAGAATTAATTAAAAATGCATTTAATATAGATTATGGTGTAGTTGAAACAATTGCTCACTACACGGCAGCAAAGAAAATAAATCCTAAAGTAGATTTTATACTTGATATAGGTGGTCAAGATATAAAATGTTTTAAGATAAAAAATGGTTCAATAGATAGTTTATATTTAAATGAAGCATGTTCTTCAGGATGTGGTTCTTTCTTACAAACATTTGCTAAAGCTTTAGGATACACAACAGAAGAATTCTCACATTTAGGTCTTTATGCTAAAAGTCCAGTTAGTTTAGGTTCAAGATGCACAGTATTTATGAATAGTGCAGTTAAACAAGCTCAAAAAGATGGTGCTTCAGTAGAAAGTATAGCAGCAGGCCTTTCAATGAGTGTAGTTAAAAACGCATTATATAAAGTTATAAGATGCGCTAGTCCAAAAGACTTAGGTGAAAACATAATTGTACAAGGTGGAACATTCTTAAATGATTCAGTACTAAGATCCTTTGAAATGGAAATAGGTCATAATGTAATAAGACCAAAATATTCAGGACTTATGGGAGCATACGGAAGTGCACTTTATAGTAAAGAAAAAGAAAGTGATAAAAGTAAAGTATTAACTTTAGAAGAACTTAAAAACTTTAACTACGAAACAAGAAATATAAATTGTAATGGATGCACTAATCATTGTAACTTAGTTATAAATACATTCGATAAGAAAAGAAGATTCATCGCAGGTAATAGATGTTCAAAACCTCTTAACAAAGGCAATCTTCAAGAACACTATGACTTATATGAATATAAACAATCATTATTAAAAGAATTCATGAATAATGAAATAGATGAATCTAAGACTACTATTGGTATACCTCTAGTTCTTAATATGTATGAACTATTACCATTTTGGTATACTTTATTTAAAACTTTAGGACTTAATGTAGTAGTGTCTCCATTTTCATCAAGAAGTCTCTATTTAAAAGGACAACACACAATACCATCAGATACAATTTGTTATCCAGCAAAACTAGTTCATGGCCATATAGAGTATTTATTAGATTCTAAAGTAGACTATATATTCTATCCTAGTATGAGCTACAATGTTGATGAAAAACTTGGTACTAATCATTATAATTGTCCAGTAGTAGCATACTATCCTCAAGTTATAAGAGGCAATATAAATAATCTAAACAAAGATACTTTTATAGATGATTTTATAAGTTTAGCAGATAAAAAACAATTCTTAAAAAGAATAAAAACTATAATTAAATATTATAATATTGAAACTACTGAATCTAGTCTTAAAAAAGCTGTAGAAAAATCTTATGAAGCGTATAATGATTACTTATCAAAAATAAGAACTAAGGCAGAAGAATTTATGGGAATTGCTTCATCTAAAAATATGCCTATAATTGTATTATGCGGTCGTCCATATCATTTAGATCCTGAAATAAATCATGGTATTAATAAACTTATAACTTCACTTGGAGCAATAGTTATAACTGAAGACAGTATTAGTCATAAAGTAAAACCATTTAAAACTAAAGTAATGAATCAATGGACTTATCATTCAAGACTATATGCTGCTGCTAAATACATAAGTGAATCTAAAGATAATATTAATTTAGTTCAATTAGTATCTTTTGGTTGTGGAGTAGATGCAGTAACAACTGATGAAGTAAGAAGAATTATTGAAAGTAAAGACAAAGTCTATACACAAATAAAGATAGATGAAATATCTAATATGGGAGCAATTACCATAAGACTCAGAAGTTTACTGGCTATAATTGATAACAAAAATGTAAAGAATAAGTAATGTTATTGTTTTAAATTTATTATGAATGTAAAATGATAATGTAGTAGGAGGTAGATATGGAACTAACAGCAGCAGCTGAATGGTTAAATACTACATTTAGTGGATTTGATCATACTATACTAAATATTTTACATGAACTAGCACTTCTAACACATAGTAATCTAAACTGGTTATTTAAGTTTATAAGTTTATTTGCTGAAAAAGGTCTATTCTTAATTTTGTTAAGTATATTCTTAATGCTATTTAAGAAAACAAGAAAGTTTGGAATATGTATGTTTGGAGCAATAGGAGCAGGTGCTATTATAACTAATTTTATATTAAAAGATATGGTAGCTAGACCTAGACCATATATGAGTAGTGTCTTAGAATATAACGAATGGTGGAAATATGCAGGAAGTGTTACCGAAAGTGATTTCTCATTCCCAAGTGGACACACAACAGCTATGACAGCAGCAATGATGTCTTTAGTATTCATGGCTAAAACAAAAAATAAATATTGGTGTTTTCTATTTATAATACTTATGGGTATATCAAGAAATTATCTTATGGTTCACTATCCATCAGATGTAATAGGTGGTATGATTTCAGGTCTAATCGGAGCAACTGTTGCATACCTCATAACAATATTAATTTACAAGATACTAGACAAATACAAAGATGTAAAATTATTTAACTTTATAAAGAACTTTGATATAATAAATGCAATGAAAAAGAAATAATCATTGCATTTTTAAATGCTAAAAAATATTTATTATAAAAGTGAAAGAGAGCTAATTATGTATACAAGTAAAGAAGAAATATTTAAATACCTAGATAACTTAAATATTAAATATAAAAGAATAGATCATAAAGCAGTATTCACCATGGAAGAAATGTCAGAATTAAAATTAGATGACGAAGTTGAAGTAGTTAAAAATCTATTCATCAGAGACGATAAAAAACAAAATTATTATTTAATACTAGTTGCTGGAGAAAAAAGAGTAAATCTAAAAGAATTAAGAAATACTCTAGGACTTAGACCTCTAACATTTGCAAGCGAAGAAGATTTAGAAAAATATTTAGGTCTTAAAAAAGGCTCAGTAACAGTACTTGGAATACTTAATGACAGAGAACATAAAGTAAAAGTATTAATAGATGAAGATATAAAAAGTTTCAAAGAAATAGGGATGCACCCAAATGAAAATACATCATCTATCTGGTTAAAATTAGAAGACATAGAGCGTATATTAAAACTTAATAACGTAAGCTATAGTTTCATAAATTTATAGTCAATTTAATTGGCTTTTTCTATTGACATAAAATAAATATAATAGTATTATTGTATTATGCAAGTAATACAGTGAAAGGAGTTCATATGAGTTATACATTTGATAACAATATACCAATCTATATTCAACTAGTAGATATTATTAAATTGGATATAGTATCAGGTAAATTAAGTGTAGGAAGTAGATTACCTTCTGTAAGAGAGCTAGCATTTTACTACAAAGTTAATCCAAATACTATGCAAAAAGCTTTAGTAGAACTAGAAAATGAAAAACTAATTTATACTGAAAGAACAAATGGTAAATATGTTACTAATGATTCAAAAGTAATAAACAAAGCTAAAGAAAAACTAGCTAAAGAAAAAGTAAATGAATATTTAAGTTCTATGAATAGTATAGGTATAACATATGAAGAATCTATTAAGTACTTGCAAGAATTTGGAGGAAAATAATATGGAACTTTTAGAGTGCAAGAACCTATCAAAGAGTTTTGATAATAAAAAAATTCTAAAAGATGTAAACCTAATAATACCTAGAGGTAAAATAGTAGGTCTTCTAGGTAAAAATGGGCAAGGAAAAACAACACTAATAAAACTTATTAATGATTTACTTACTCCAACTAGTGGTGAAGTACTTATAGAAGGACTACATCCAGGAGTAGAATCAAAAAAGATTATTTCTTACTTACCAGAAAGAACTTACTTAGATAAAGAAATGAAAGTAATAGATACACTAAATTACTTTAATGAATTCTATGTTAACTTTAATATTGAAAAAGCAAAAAAATTACTTAAAGATTTAGATTTAGATATAAACTCTAAAATATCTAAGATGTCTAAAGGTATGCAAGAAAAGCTACAACTTATTCTTGTTATGAGTAGAGAAGCTGATCTTTATATTTTAGATGAACCATTAGGTGGAGTAGACCCAGCTACTAGAGATTATATATTAGACACAATACTTTCTAACTTCAAAGAAGGAAGTAGTGTAATAATATCAACACACTTAATTTCAGATATAGAAAGAATATTAGACGAAGTTATATTCATAGACAAAGGTAAAATAATATTAACAGCTTCTGCAGATGAACTTCGTAAAAAAGAAAAATCATCAATAGATGAGATCTTTAGGAGGACATTCAAATGCTCTTAAAAGTACTAAAATATGATTTAAAATTTACATACAAGAACTTAATAATATTCTATAGTTTATCATTATTCTTTGCTTTACTTGGAAGAATATGTGGATTATTTGATAATTCAGGAATAATGTTAATACTTTCAAAAATAAATAATGGAATTGCTGTTTCAATGTTAGTAAGTGTACTTATTAATAATCTAATGAGAGTATGGGCAAGACTTGTTCTAAACTTCTATAAAGATGAGTCTTACTTAACACACACATTACCAGTTAAAAAGAGTACATTATATTTATCAAAAGTGTTATGTGGGTTAATAACTATGTTAACATCAACTATAGTGATTGCCGCATCACTATTAATATGTTATTACTCAAAAGAAAATATTGAACTATTAAAAAATAGCTTAAATATAGTAGCTAATCTCTATAAAAGCAGTATAACAAATTTACTTTTACAAGTATTTACATTACTATTCTTAGAATTTACATTTATTTTACTAACAGGTTATATAGGTATAATACTAGGTCATAAATCAAATAACAATAAAATGTTAAAAAGTTGCTTATATGGATTCTTAACATATATGGCTTTATCCATAATTATACTTTTAGTTGTCTATGTTTCAGGTTTATTTAATAGTGACATAATGAATATATTTACAAGTACAACTTTCACACTAACAACATTTAAAAGCATACTTTTAATTGTAATGATAACATACACTGTATTAATAATCATAGAATATATAGTTGGACTTAAAACAGTAGAATCTGGAGTAAATATTGATTAGTTATAGAAAAAGTGTTATAATATAAACACTTTTTTATTTGGGGGTTAATATGACTGGTTTAAAAAAAGAAAAACCTATATATACAAGAAAAATAGGTACTTCATTCTTAAATAAGGCAAATGATGAAGCAATCAAAATAAATGAAAAAATAAAAAGTGAAGAAGAATTACCTGAATACTATATAACGAGCTTATTTAGAAGAAATGAAGACTTAAGAGTCGAAGCATATGCAGCATTAGATATTATAGAAAAATCATTAAAGAAAGACTTAAAGAAATCTTATATAGAATGTGGTGCAATGGTAACTTTAGGTTTAGCAAATGTAGCACTATTATTTATAATTCCCATGGTAGGTATAATAACATCTATAGTTTATGCGGGTGGCCTTTATAAAAGATTAAAAAAACTAAGTAAAGAAGATAATGAATCATTAAAAAAAGAATTAGAAGAAACACTTAAAAAGGCAGATAATGTAATAGAAACTATATCTGATAATGAACAATGTATTGTTAAAAAAATAACGAAAATGAGAAGTGAGAGACTATTAGTAGAAGAAAAAACAGAAGCAAAAGTAAATGCATATATGGAAGCAAACTATAGAATTCAAGAATATGTAAGTACTGGTATAGTACCTAAAAACTTAGATGAAGAAACAAGAAAAACAATAATAGATTTATTACAACGCGATTTAAATACTAATGAAACAAACTTAGAAATACTATTAAAAGAAACAAAAGATAAAGTATCAGAAGATACAATTATAAAGAAGTTAAAATAAATATTAAAAGGGGTACATTATGATAGAAGAAACAAGAGAAAAAACATTAACTACAAAACAAATAGGAAATAAAATGCTAGAAAACATTGAAAAAGAAGCATTTGAACTTTATAAAGAAGCATTAGATGATAAAAATAACAATGAATATTATTTATATGAACTAGCTCAAAAAAATGAATATTTAAAGTCAAGAGTACCTAAAGCATTTGAAGTTATCAATAAAGGATTAGGAGAAGAGATAAGAGCAGATAGAAAAAAGAAATTTAGAATAATGTTATTAGGAGCAATTAGTATAGCAACATCAATAATAGCACCTGCTGAAATAGGAATAATTGTATCATTAGCATACATTACTATCGCATATAAAGAAATAAAGAAAAGCTTAGAAAAAAAGAAAAATGGTTCTTTTGAAAAAGAAATGCTAGATATATTTCACAAAGTAACAGGAATTATGACTAACATTGAAAATAATCAAACATTTATCATCAAAAGACTAAAAGAAGCGAGTAAAAGAAGAGTTGAGAATATAAAAGAAGATCCATATAAAGTAAAAAGATTATTAGAAGCTAATCTCATAATTCAAGATTATTTAAATTATGATAGACTCCCAGAAAAAATGGATGATGATATTAAAAACACAATAATCAATATATTAAGACAAGATTTAAACTCAAATGAAACTTCACTAGAAGCTTTATTAAAAGAAGCAAAAGAAAAAGTATCATTAGATACATTAGTTAAAAAACTAGAATGTGATGGGAAATAATTCTCATCTTTTATTTTGTATGATACAATTATTACGGTGAAAAGTATGAGTATAGACGAAATAATAGAAAGAATGCTTTCAGAAAAATTTAAAAATTCAAATGATATGGATAAAATAAGTGAATTCATAAGAAGCTGTAAAGAAAAGTTAACAATCACAATAAAAGGAATATCTCTAGAAGATGTAGTTGCAATCTCTAAAGGAGAAAAAGAACCTAACTTAGAAGTTACATATGGAAACAACGAAATAGAATCATTATATGATTTTAAAGAATTCAAAAAAGTATTAGTAGAAAACATTCAAAGCACTATAAAAGAAATAACATTACCATCATAATTATATTTCTTCATATGTGTTTTTTTACACTCTGTTTGATTACAAGTACTTATATCAGAATCTAATAATATAAAGTAATCATCACCTAGAATAACACTGAAGAATAATTTACCATTTATTTTAATATCAGTAGTTCTATTATGAATAAGTGCCATATAAGTACTATTCTCTGAATCTAAATAACCAATATAGTATTTATCTTTATAAGATGAAGAAATCATAGCTTGAGTAGGTATTCTATATCATCTCCATATAATAAATCAGTATATGTATAACTTATTCCCATCTGTTCTAATTCACTTTTATATTTTTCTATATATTTATTAAATTCTCTTTTATAGAAATAATCGTATATATAACCAACATCACTAGCATCACTAAGTTTTTTTCCATATTCAGTTACAGAAATGGATATCCATTGATCGTTTTCATCATAGTAGCCATAATCATTAGTATCTCTATTCCATCTATAAGTAACTTATTTACCATTCATATCGTAAACCCCAGACATTTTAGGCCACTAAAGAAGAAATATAAGTCATTAACTTTACTTATTCTATCAAAATCAAACCCACGGCCAACATATTCGTTTCCAATCTTAGTAATATCTTGATATAAATCATTTCCAATTTTACTTTTCCAATCTAAAGATACATATTCATCAAGCACATCAACCATCAAAGGCATAAATAATACTAATAAAAGTATTAGTAAACATTTTCTATTTTTCATTTTTTATACTTTTTATATCTTTAATAATTCTATCAAAGTTATATACTCAAATCAATAAAATATGTTAAAATTATAATAGGTGATGATATGAAAGATATAGACGAATTATTTATTGAATTATCAAAGTCAACATTTAGAAGTAATTTTCATTTACATGAACCAGAGATAAAATATGTCAATGATAAAGGTATGGATAAAATAAGAGAACATGCATATGATTTCGTTAAGAAAAGACTAAGTCATGCAGTTATACCTAATGATGGAAAACAAACTCCAATGAAAGGCCATCCAGTTTTTGTAGCTCAACATGCTACTGGTACATGCTGTAGGGGATGCTTACATAAATGGCATAATATAGAAGAAAAAAGAAAATTAACTAAAGAAGAAATAGATTATGTTGTAAATGTTATAATGACTTGGATAGAAAGAGACATGAAAAATAAGTGAAAAAACTTGTTTTTTATATAAAAATAAATTAAAATTAAAAATGGAGGAAGGTTTTATGAAAAAGAAAATTATAATGTTTCTTATAACATTGGGAGTTGTTCTATTACCATTAACTGCAAATGCATCATTAATTGATGAGTATGAACATAAGAATTTTAAAGATACTTTAGCTGCAGAAGATATTACTTTAAAAAATAGTAGTTATAAAGAAGCGGATGATCAAATAACAATCTATATGTTTAGAGGTCAAGGATGTGCTTATTGTAAGAGATTCTTAAATTTCTTAAATAATATTTCAGAAGAATATGGAAAATATTTTAAATTAGTTTCATTTGAAGTTTGGAATAACAATGACAATAATGATTTATTTAAAAAAGTAGCAGATGTTGCAGGTCAATCAGCAGAAGGAGTTCCTTATATAATTATAGGCGAGACAGTATACCCAGGTTATATTAGTGAGTGGGATGATGCTATTAAAGCTTCAATTAAAGCAGAATATGAAAAGAAAGACAAAGATAGAGTTGATATGCTAACAAAAACTGAAAGTGCAGATAAAGAAGCAAAAAAAGCAGCAAATGCTCCATATACAAAAGTAATAGTATGGAATTTAGTATTTACAATATTAGCTACATCAGCAATTATAATTGTTAATTCAGTACATAATAAAAAAGTACTAAGTGCTATTGAAACGCTTAAAGTAAAAGAAACTAAGAAAACAAAATAGTAACTAAATTAATACTTTTAAAATACCAATTATTGGTATTTTTCTTTTGTAAAAAAATGTACAAAATAATAATGGTGATTACATGAAAAAGTTAATATTAAAAACACTAATATTTTTTTCTTTATTTATAGTTTTTAATATTAATGAGATAGACTCAAATAGTGATAAAATTTTATATTA
>UMHM01077232.1_pt1 | contig 17809 bp, 14 predicted proteins | sample 1965501 | NCBI WGS metagenome assembly UMHM01 (sample SAMEA4836095, study PRJEB28245) | human gut metagenome | biome: gut microbiome; material: fecal sample | place: Denmark | collected 2008
GGAGGAATTCGGCACTCGCAAATTAAAGCCCGTGCCTATTTAAGTTTACGGCATTGCTCGGCACTCACTTAGCGCGCCGCAACTTGCAAGCGTGAGCGAAAATTCGCCCACGGTGCAAGTTTGGCTGAGCGGCGCGTAATTCCGTCTCCGAAAGAGAAACATCATGCTCATGGACGCAACGAATTTGCTGTTCGTTGCCTGAGCGCGATATTTGGATGCAGAACGCGAAAGCGCCCCTTTTTCGGCGAGGCGCGTACTCAGGCGTACGTAACGAGCCGAAAAAAGGGCGCTGACAAAGTTGTGCGCCAAATAGCGCGCTCAGCTATTTGCGGAGTTTGGAGGCGACTTCCTCGTTAGCCTTGGCTACAAACTCGGCGACTGTCATGGTGCCGAGGTCGCCTTCGGAACGGTGACGGACGGCGACGACGCCGTCTTCGGCTTCTTTGTCGCCGATGACGAGGACGTAGGGTACTTTCTCGAGCTGCGCTTCGCGGATCTTTTTGCCCAGCTTTTCGCTGCGGACGTCCGCTTCGGCACGCAGTCCCGCCGCCGTGAGCTCGGAGGCGACTCTCTTGGCGTTGTCCGCGGTGCGGTCGGTGAGGGAAAGCACTCTGACCTGTTCGGGCGCGAGCCAGAGCGGGAAGGCGCCGTTGTATTTCTCGATGAGCATGGCAAGGGTGCGCTCATAGCAGCCGATGGAGCTGCGGTGGATGATGAGGGGACGCGCCTTTTCGCCGTTCTCGTCGATGTACATCATGTCGAAACGCTCCGCAAGCGCGAAGTCGAGCTGGACGGTGAAGAGGGTGTCCTCCTTGCCGTGGACGTTGGTGCCCTGCACGTCGAGTTTGGGCCCGTAGAAAGCCGCCTCGCCCCACGCTTCGGTATGTTCGATGCCGAGGTCTTCGAGGATGGTCTTCATCGCGCCTTCGCTGCGCTCCCAATCCGCCGCGCTGCCGACGTATTTATCCGCGTTCTTGGGGTCCCAACGGGAGAAACGGTAGGTGACATCGCCCTCGAGGTCGAAGGTCTTGAGCATGAATTTGATGAGGTCCACCGCTCCCGCGAACTCGCTCTCGAGCTGCTCGGGGGTGCATACGATGTGCCCGTCCGCGAGGGTGAACTGACGGATGCGGGTGAGCCCGTGCATCTCGCCGCTCGCCTCTTTGCGGAACTCGATGGCGGTCTCGGCGTAACGGATGGGCAGGTCGCGGTAGGACTTGAGCCCGTTCTTGTAGATGGTGAACTGGAAGGGGCAGGTCATGGGGCGGAGGCAGAGGATCTCGTCATCCACGTCCTCCTCGCCGATGTAGAACATCTTGTCCTTATAGTGATCCCAGTGTCCCGAAGTGATGAACAGGTTGTTCTTGGACATGATGGGGGTCTTGGTGAGCAGATAGCCGCGGCGCTGTTCCTCGTCCTCGACGAAACGCTGCATGATTTGGATGATGCGCGCGCCCTTGGGCATGATGAGCGGGAGACCCTGACCGATGTTCTCGTCCGTCATGAAGATACCGAGCTCTCTGCCGAGCTTGTTGTGGTCGCGTTTCTTCGCCTCTTCGAGCTTCTGGAGATACTCGTCCATGTCCGACTTCTTGTCGAATGCGGTGCCGTAGATGCGCGTCAGCATCTTGTTCTTCTCGTTGCCGCGCCAGTAAGCGCCCGTGAGAGAGGTGAGCTTGAAGCACTTCACCTTGCCCGTGGACGCGAGATGGGGACCCGCGCACAGATCCGTGAAATCGCCCTGCGTGTAGAAGGAGATCTCCTCCCCCTCGGGGATGTCCGCAAGCAGCTCCATCTTGTAGCTCTGCTTCATTTTTTTGATGAGCTTTTCGGCGTCTTTGCGGCTCATGGTGCTGCGGACTATGGGCATATCCGCCTTGATGATGCTCTTCATCTCCGCCTCGATCTTGTCGAAATCCGCCTGCGTGATGGGGGTCTTGAACTCGAAATCGTAATAGAACCCGTCCTTAACCGCGGGGCCTATGGCAAGCTGCACGGTGGGATAGATGTTCTTCACCGCCTGCGCGAGGATGTGCGAGCAGGTGTGGCGATAGGCAAGTCTGCCCTCCTCGTCCTTGAAGGTGAACACTTCGAAGGTGCAGTCGCCGTCGATGACCTCGTTCATGGACACGAACTTTCCGTCCGCCTTTGCCACGAGCGCGGCGCGAGCGAGCCCCTCGCTGATGTGTTTTGCGACTTCGAGGGCGGTCATGGCGCCGTCGAGCTGCATTTTGCTGCCGTCTTTGAGTGTGATGATCATAAAAAACTCCTTTGCAATCGGCCCTACGAACGGCCGTACTTTTTTGTGCAAGAATCATTATAAATCTTCCGCAGATATAGTCAACCGTATCCGAGCAATTCGTTGTTGAAACTTCTCCCCCGCCGTGGTAAAATCTACTTGCGGACACCGCCACGGCTGCTCGGTGAGAGCGCCGTGTGAGGAATGCCGGATCCGGTTCGTGTTATCCGGTCCGGCACACCGCAAGGGGGAAATATGAAAAAATACGCTCGCTTTTTCGCACTGTTGTGCCTGACGGCGCTTTTTGCGCTCGCCCTCGTCACTCTCTCCGCCTGCAACGACGAGCCCGCTCCGCCCGCTTTCGTGAAAGCCTCCAAAAGTGCGGACGGCTATGCCACGGTCTACGTCGAGGACAGCGGAGAGCTCGACGTCATGGTGCTCTCCGACCCGCAGGTGGACTACACGGAAAAATATAAGGTGGTGGGCAGCCCCGGTAACGAAGTCACCTACTCCTTCATCGAGAACTTCGTCGCCGCCACAGACCCCGACCTCGTCGTCATCAACGGCGACCTCGTCATGCTGGACAACCCCATCCTCTCGCAGGTGCCCTACTTCGTCCGCTATGCCGAGATCTTCGAGCGGCTCGGAACGCCCTGGACGTTCACATTCGGCAACCACGACTGCGACGCCGCCTACACCCGCGAGTCGGCAACAGCGGATGACGCGAACGCGCAATGCAGCAAGGAGACGCTCATCGAGAAACTGTCCTCGTACGAGCATTGCCTCATCACGAACGACGAAACCTGCACGGACGGAGCGGGCAACCACTTCGTCAACGTGCGCGAGAGAGGCAGCGGGAAACTGGTGTACACCATGTGCCTCTTCGACTGCGTCTACCCCTCAAAGACCGCGGACTACGAGCCCGTGCCCACCGCAGGACAGGTGGAGTGGTACCGCAATACCGTAAACGCCCTCTCGGACGCCGAGTTCGGCGCGGACAGGAGCGAGGACGAGGTGGTGAAATCCGTCATCTTCAACCATGTAGGCGTGCCCGAGTTCAAAGCGGCTTGGGACGCCGCCTGGAATGACGGCGATCCCACCGAAGCCTACCACTACGGACATTGGCTTGAGGGCAACTACACCTCAAAATACGGCGACATCCCGGAGGAGGAACAGATCTTCGCCGTCGCCAAAGAGCTCGGCAGCACCACCGCCATCTTCATGTGCCACCACCACGACAACGACTTCTCCGTTGACTATGAGGGCATCCGCCTCACCTTCGGACAGCACTCCGGCTACTCCCACTACTACCGCACCGAGCACGAATCCAACGCCGGCGGGCTCTTCAATACCGACCACAGCGTGAAATATTGGAAAGGCATTGACTTCTCCCTCATCGACGACTACGGCGATGAACGAGGCGGCACCCGCCTCATACTCCGCGCGGACGGCACCTTCGACATCACGCCCGTCTACGCCCGCGACACACTCCCGAACTACGCGGAAAAATATTACATCGACTACGACGCCGTAGCCGCCGCGATCGAGAACGACCCGACCTACACCTCCACCGTCACCCGCGGCTCCGCCCGCGCCTGGCGACTCCCCGCCGAGCAATAAAACCCGCGTTCTAACGCGCCGAAATCCGCATTCCGACCGATCGAAACGGAAAACACGCGCGGAGCGGCTTCCCGCTCCGCGCATTGATTTGTCACACCCTCCGCCGAACCCCTTTCGGCGGGGCGCCGCAACACTCGCTCGGGGTGTTCGGCGTACTTAAAGGAAAAACAAGCTACCGTCCTCTGACATGGGAGTAAGAGACCCCCACCTCCCCTCCGGGACTCCTCCCCCACTCGGAATAGAGTTCACGTCTCCCAAAATGCGGGACTTACTTTTGAACTTTACAAAATTTCTGGGTGATCGCACCCACATAACCAAGCGGATGGCGGTACTAATTGAGCACCCCTCGTGGGGCGAGGAGGGCGACTCGACGCGCACCGAGCCCGTGTCTATTTAATTTTCCGTCTTGCTTGCGAGGTCGCGGGGCGCGCCGCGGCGTTCAAGCGGCGGTTGCACCGCCTGTGAACGCTTGGCTGAGCGGCGCGTGAGACCGTCTTCGAAAGAGTGTTCGTCGTACTCAAATACACTCCGAATAAGTGAGCGTCGTGTCTAAGGACGTCACGCTCGGAGTTTTCGGTATTCCGTCCCCGAAAAAGAAATATCGGGCTCGAAGACGCCTGCACAAACGCTAATTCGCTGAGGGCGTCATTTGGATGCAGAACGCGAAAGAGCCCCTGCCGAGAGGCGGAACGTACAATGACGTACGTGAGCATCTACGGCAGGGGCGCTGACAAAGTTATGCGCCGAATGACGCCCTCAGCTTATGAGGAAGGAGAGGGTGTGCGCCTTGTAAGGGGCTATCTTATAGGGCTTCTTCACGCATGCCAAGGCGGGAACGTCGCCGCCGACGCCGCGCTGTTTGCCGTCGATGAAGACGTAGACGCCGTCGTCGGTTTTGGCGAGCTCGTGGAGGTGGGTGGCGTTTTCGAGCGCTTCTTTGGAGTAGTTGTGGCAGGAGAACTCGAAGGGTTTGTCAAGGGCGGAGAAGCGGACGCCTTGCTCACCGCCGACGGAGAGCCAACGCGCGTCGCAATGGTTGCCGTTTTCCTGCGGGACGAGGTAGTCGTGCTGGAAGTCCTCCACCCTGCCCTTATAGACGCCGAGGGGCGCGGAGGTCTTTCTGTCGCAATAGTTCTCGTGAGGTCCGCGCGCGAAGAACTCGATGTCCGAGGACGCGGCGAGCTTCATCTCGAAGCCGTAACGCGGCAGGCCGAAGAGCGCGTTCATGCAGGTCATGGTGATCCTGAGACCCTTGTCCGTCGCCTCGTACTTGGTCTTGAGGCTGAGCATCTTGGGCATATACCAGTCGATCTCCACGCCCTTGTCCGTGACGGTGCAGTTGGACTTGACGATGCTCTCCGACGCCTTCTTGAAGACGTACTTCCCGAAGACCGCCTGAGCGATGGGGGGAAGCTGCGGAGACTTGTCGTTGTCGATGGGCGCGCGCCAGAAATTGGGTTTTATCGGCTCGATCACTCTCTCTGAACCGTCGATCTTGAGAGAAGAGATATAACCGCTGTCCCCGTCCACCTTGGCGACGAGAGAGCCGCATTCGATGATGATGTCGTTGCCTTCGCGGACGACGGCGATGCCGTCGGCGGGCTTGGCTTCGACGGGACGGAAGCCGCCGAGTTCGAGCTGCTCCGTCGCGACGGCGTAGCCTGCGGGGATGCCCCTCTCCTCCCGGATCTGCACCGCGGAGACGTTGAGAGCGCACTCGTCAAGCAAGGCGGGAAGCTCGAAGGGGATGTCGGTAAGTCCCGTCGCTCCCGGCGCGACTGCGGGCATGGCGACCATCGCCTGCTTGGTCTTGACGCCGTTTTCGAGCAGTTCGACCGCGAGCGCGAAACGGCTGAGGTCGGAGAAGAGATATTCGTTGGTGACGGCGATCTTTCCGTCCGCGAGCGCGAACTGCACCTGCTGATAGACCTTCTTCACCTCGAAGAGCGCGGGGTTGGGCGAGCGGTCGGCGCGCACGATGCCGTTGAAGGCAAAGGTGCCGTCGTTGGGCTTGTCGCCCCAGTCGCCGCCGTAGGTCCACTCCACGGTGCCGTCGGACTGTACGCGCTTGATGGACTGATCGGCAAAGTCCCAGATGTAGCCGCCGCACAGCCTGTCGTAACGCTTGAAGTCCGCCCAATAGTCCGCGAAGTTGCCGAGGCTGTTGCCCATGCAATGCGCATATTCGCATTGGATGAAGGGTTTGTCGCGGTACATATAGGGCATGAGCAGGTGTCCGAAGGGCGCCCACAGAGCCTGCGAGTGCATATGTACTCTGTTTTTGCCTATCTCCTTCATCTGCTCCTGCTTGGTGTACATCTCGCTCATGATGTCGGTGACGGTGAGCCAGGCGTCGCACTCATAGTGCACGGGACGGGTCCTGTCGAGGGCGTTCGCGATGCGCTTCATCTCGCGGAAGGCGCGTCCGCCGCCGCCGGACTCGTTGCCCAGCGACCAGAAGAGGATGCAGGCGTGGTTGCGGTAGTTGCGCACCATGTTCTCCATCCTGCGGCAGCAACGGTCCACCCAAATGCTCTTGCTGCGCGGGATGTATATGGCGAGCCCGTGCGTTTCGAGGTTGTTCTCGGACATGACCATCATGCCGTAGCGGTCGCAGAGGTCGTAGAACGCGCGGGAATTGGGATAATGGCTGGTGCGGACGCTGTTGATGTTGTTGCGGCGCATCAGGATGAGGTCCTTTTCCGTGAGTTCGGCGGGCACCGCGTGACCGTGCTCGGGATGGAACTCGTGACGGTTGACGCCGCGGATCTTGAGTTTCTTGCCGTTGAGGAGGATGACGGGATCCTCGTCGCCGCGCTTGGGCATGACCTTCACTTCGCGGAAGCCGAAGTTGAGCGCCCTGCGGTCCAGCTCTTTGCCGTCGGCGTCGAGAAGGATGACGGTGAGCCTGTAAAGATAGGGATCCTCGCTGCTCCACAGCCTGGGAGACGCGACCTCGCTCTCGAACTTGACGACGCTCTTTCCGTTCTCCGCGATGTCCGAAAGGGCGAGGACGCCGGACGCGACGATGCTGCCCGCCGCGTCTTCGAGCACGACGGAGACCTTGCCGCCCTTGAGCTCGACGCGCTTGGCGTCCACCTGCACGCCAGCGCAGAATTTCGCGGAACCAAATCCCTTGGGGAAGGACGCGCGCGCATAGATATCCGCAACGCGCGCGGAGGGCACGAAGATGAGCATCACGTCACGGAAAATGCCGGAGAGACGCCACATGTCCTGATCCTCGAGATAGCTGCCCGTGGTGTAACGGTAGACTACGATCTTGAGCTCGTTGACGCCGGGCTTGACGAGGTCGGTGATGTCGTACTCCTGATAGTCGAAGCTGGACTCCGAGTATCCCGCGAACGCTCCGTTGACGTACACTTCCGCGCCGCTGTTGGCGGCGAATTCGAGGTGCACCCTGCCCTCCACCGCTTCGAGCTCGAAGGTGCGCATATACACGCCGCAGGTGTTGTCCTTGTCGTCGATGTCGGGCAGCTTGAAGGGACTCGTGCAGATGGGGTAAGGATAGCGGATGTTTGTGTAGATGGGCTTGTCGTAGCCCTTGAGCTGCCAGTTGGAAGGCACCTCGATCTTGTCCCACGAGGACGGGTTCGTGTTGAGCAGCGTCACGGAGGGATAGAACTTGAAGTTCCACTCCCCGTTCAGGCACATGACGCGCTCGGCGCCGGCGGCGGAAAGCGGATAGCCCGCGCCGTGTTTGGGCAGCGCGCCTATGGCGAATGTTTTGGGATTGTTGTGATAATTCATACTGACCTCTCTTTTTTCGTTGGTATGTCTCCCGCACCTCGGGCGGGTATCATTCGGGGATGTAGAGTATGCGGCGGCAGTTGGGGCACTCGGCGTGATCGCCGGGGTTCTTCAGCTTGCCCTTGGTGGCGCCGGACACTTCCATGAAGCACCTGCCGCAAGTGCCGCTCTCGGGCTTGTAGGCGACGAAAGCGGGGGTCTTCTTCGCGGCGCGGAGGGACTTGTATGCCGCCATGAACTCGGCGGGCACGGAGGGCTCGATCTCCTTCAGCTTGGCTTTGAGCTCCGCCATGCGGGGCTGCACCTTGGCAGCGACCTCGTTGAACACCGCCGTCGCCTCCTTATAAGCCTCTAACGCCTTTCTGCCCGCGTCCCAGGTGCGCTTATATTCCGCGCCTATGACTGCGGCGCGCTCCGCGTCTCTGCCCGCGTCCCTTTCGAGGGAAGCGATCTCCGCATTGACGGCGTCGATCTGCTTGATATAATAGTCCGCTTCGTTGACGTCCGCGATGTCGTCGAGCAGCCCGTCGAACTCGTCGAGTTTGGCTTTGAGCTCCTCGGCGCGAGAGGAGAGCTTGCCGTAGCCCGCGAGCAGCTCCGCCGCCTCATGGGAGAGCTTGCCGACGGCGGCTGTCGCCGCTTCCAGCTTCGCTTTCGCGTTCATGAATGCCGCGCGCTCCTTGCTCTTTGCCACATCGTTCTCGATGTTGATGAGCTCGCGGTCAATGTCCTGATACATCAAAATACTGTCGAATTTCATACTTCCTCCAAAGTTTTATATGGGCATCTGCGATGCGCCTCGATGACGCGCAAGTCACCGAATGAGGCCTTTATCGCCCCTTTCAGCACATCACAACACAAGATCTCGCTGTAATAATGAGAAAACTCCACGATGGGGAAATCCTGCTCGTCCGCTTCGACGAAGACGTGGTGCTTCACCTCGCCCGTGATGAGGGCGTCCGCACCGCGCCGCGCATACGCCAGGCTCTCGTGGTCGCCGCCCGCGCCCGAAACGACGTAGACGCGCTTCACCTTGGCGTCGGGAGAGCTCACTCTCACGGAGCGGTCGCCGAGCGCTCCCGCCACTTTGTGCGCAAGCTGCGCCGCCGTCTCCTCCTCGATGTCCGCATAGCATCCGCTGCCCGCGCTCTCGATGTTGTGCCCGCCGAATATCTCCGCAAGCGTGCGCGCGAGACCTTCGTCGGCGATGTCGAGATTGGTGTGCGCGGAATAGACCGCGATGTTGTTGCGGAAAAGGAAGCGCACCATCTTCGCCTTGGGGTCGTCCAGCGTCAGCCTGTCCATGGGCTTGAAGATGAAGGGATGATGGCTGACGATGAGGTTGCACCCCTCGTCCCTTGCCTGCAACGCCACGGCGAAGGTGCAGTCCAGACACACGAGCACGCCCGTGCATTCCGCATCCGCGTCACCGAGCATCAAGCCGACGTTGTCCCACTCGAACGCGTTTTCACGCGGAGCATACTTTTCGATGGCAGCAGCGATCTGACTTATTTTCATATTCCGCACTCCTTCAACGCCCTCTCGAGAAGAGCTTTTTTTTCTTTCAGTCCCGCGGCTTCGGGATGCGCCGCGAGCGTCCTTCCGAGCTCCTCAGCCTCTCTTCCCGCCTCCGCCCGGAACGCCTCGTCCGTGGCGAAGAATTTGCCGAAGAGGAGCTGCAGCTCCCCGAGGGTCTCATCCCCTCTTTCCGCCGCGATGACGGTGTACGCCTTGCCCGCGCACGGCACCCTCATATCGGCGGTGAGCGCATAGCCCGTGCCCGCGAGCGTCGCTCTCACCCTCTCCGGGTGAGTGTTGGGGGAAAGCACCAGCCGAGGGAAAGTCTTGCCTTGCGCGTGTGCGCGCTCCAATATCCTCGCGATGAGGTCTCCCCCCATGCCCGCGATGACCACGGTGTCAGCCTCGCCGTCCGCGACGGGATCCAGCCCGTCACCGAGGCGGGTCTCCACCCTGTCATACACCCCCGTATCCTCCGCAAGCTCCGCGGCTTTCCGAAGGCTCGGGGCGCTGATGTCCGTGGCGAGCGCGCTCTCCGCGCGTCCCGTCTGCACGGCGTAACAGGCGAGTTTGCCGTGGTCGCAGCCCACGTCGCACAGCACTTTCGCGCCCGCGGCGAGCTCCGCTACGGCGGTCAGTCTCTCGTCCAGCCGTATGGGCATCAGTCGAAGTCCTTCAGCTTTTTGAGCCTGTTGGGATGGCGCAGTTTGCGCAGCGCCTTTGCCTCGATCTGCCTGATGCGCTCACGGGTGACGTTAAACTCCTTGCCCACCTCTTCGAGGGTGCGGGGATGGCTGTCGTCAAGGCCGTAGCGCAGCCGCAGCACCTTCTCCTCGCGGGGAGTGAGGGTGTTGAGCACCTGCACGAGCTGCTCTTTGAGCATATTGCTTTCCGCAACGTCCGAGGGGGAAAGCGCGGTGTTGTCCTCGATGAAATCGCCGAGATGGCTGTCCTCTTCCTCGCCGATGGGGGTCTCCAAAGAGACGGGATCCTGCGCGATCTTCTGGATGTCGCGCACCCTCTCCACGCTGCAACCGAGATGCTCCGCGATCTCTTCGGGAGTGGGCTCGCGCCCCAGCTTCTGCAGGAGCTGCCTCGTCGCGCGAACCTGCTTGTTGATGGTCTCCACCATGTGCACGGGGATGCGGATGGTGCGCGCCTGATCCGCTATGGCGCGGGTGATGGCTTGCCTGATCCACCACGTGGCGTAGGTGGAGAACTTGAAACCCTTGGTGTAGTCGAACTTCTCCACCGCCTTCATGAGCCCGAGGTTGCCCTCCTGGATGAGGTCCAGAAACTGCATCCCGCGCCCGACATAACGCTTGGCGATGGACACGACGAGACGGAGGTTCGCCTCCGAAAGGATGCGCTTCGCCTCCTGATCGCCCTGCTCCATGCGCTTTGCGAGCTCCACTTCCTTTTCCGCGGAAAGCAGGGGCACCTTGCCGATGTCCTTGAGATACATCTTCACCGAGTCGTCGAAGTTGCCCTCGATGATGGTGTCGATGTCGTCCTCTTTGGCGGACACCACGGTGATGTTCGCTTCCTCGAGCGCCTTGAACACGCCTTCGAGATCCTCCGCGCTCGCGCCGAGGTGCTCGAGACGCGCCATGATCTCGTCTTCGGAGATGCTGCCCTTGGAGCGTCCCGTTTCGATGAGCTTGTCCGTTTCCTGTTTCAAAAGTTGCTCTCTGTCCATTTTGCCTCCGGATGGGGTCTTGTTCTTATGTTTCTCGCGGGCGCGGATCCCGCCGCCCCCGCCGTCCGACGGCGCGTCCGCGCGTCGGGTGTTTGCTTCAGTTTTTGCCGCGCGGCGCCTTGCGCAGCCGCTCTATCTGCCTCAGGATGGCGAGCTGACCTTCGCGGTCGGGCTCCTCCTTCATCTTTTCCCGCAAAGCCTTGATCTCGTTCTCCCTGTGTTCGTCGGCGAGCAGCTCCACGCAGTCGAGATAATATCTCCTCTCTCTGTCCGGCGAGGAGAAGCTCATCTCCGCGTCCAGGATCCTGCCCACTTCCTCGCTGCCGAGACCCGCCGAAAAGAGGTCTCCGCCCAGGGTTTTGCTTTCCGCGTGTCCCGCGATGTAGGTCATCACCTCCGCCTGCTCCGGGAGGGGCATCCACTCCGGCGAGACGTCCGCGACGGAGACGTATTCCGCCCCCGCGATGATCCTGTTGAGCACGAAGCGCGCCGCTTTCACCGCATTGCCGTCCTTGCTCTTTTTCTCTGCGGGGATCACCCTTTGGGGCGCGGGCACGGCGCCGCCGGACGCGAGCGTCTTGCGCAGCGTAGCGACGGAAACGCCGCTTTTTTCCGCAATAATGTTGAGATAAACCTCGCGTTCCGCTTCGTCACTTATCTCCGCCATCACCCTGAGCGCCGCTTTGACATACTTGGCTTTCGCGTTTGCGGAGCCGAGACCGTAAACGTCTTCGCACAGTTTGAGTTTATATTCGATGACGGGGAGCGCCGCTTCCAGCCGCTTGCGGAAGCCGTCCGCCCCTTCCTTCTTCACGGTGTCGTCGGGGTCCAGCCCGTCCGCGAGCGTCACCACCCTGACGTCCAGCCCTTCCGCGAGCAGAGGCTCGACGTTGCGCACCGCGGCTTTCCTGCCCGCGTCGTCGCCGTCATAGCAGACATAGACGGTGTCCGTGAGTTTCTTTATCTCCCTCGCCTGCTGCGGGGTGAGCGCCGTCCCCATGCCTGCCACCGCGTTGAAAAAGCCCGCGGTCGCAAGCGAGATCACGTCCATATACCCCTCAACGAGGATGAGGAATTTGAAGGGGTTCCCCCTCCGCTTCTCCTTTTTGACGAAGTTGATGCCGTACACGCACCTGCTCTTGTCAAAGAGGACGGTGTTGGTGGAATTTTTATATTTCGCGACGTCCTGCTCTCCGCGATAGATCCTGCCGCCGAACGCGATGACGTCCCCCATCCCGTTCATGATGGGCACGATGACCCGCCCCGCAAAGGCGTCCGAAAGCCTCTCGCCCGTCACCAGACCGCACTCGCGCAGCTCCTCCGCGGTGTAGTTCTTGCGCCTGAGATAGCCCTGCATCTGATCGTATCCGAGTGAAAGCCCCAGCCCGAAACGGGTGCTTATCTCTTGGTTGATGCCGCGGCTCGCGAGATACTCCCGCGCCTCTCTGCCCTCCTCTTCCTTCATGAGATTGGCGTGATAATAGCGGGCGGCGTCCTTCATGAGCGCTTTCAGGGTCTCCTGCTTGTCCTTTTTCTTTTTGTAGTCGGGGTCGGCTTTGTATTCGGGCAGCTCCATACCCGCGCGCTCGGCGAGGAACTTGACCGCCTCCGGATAACTCAGCGACTCCATCTCCATGATGAAAGTGATGACATCCCCCGACGCGCCGCAGCCGAAGCAGTGATAGAACTGCCCCTGCGCGTTGATATACATGGAAGGATTTTTGTCGGGATGGAAAGGGCAAACGCAGGCGTATCTCGTCCCCTTTCTGACAAGCTGAACGTACTGCGAGACTATGCTCACGATGTCGCATTTGAATTTCAGCTCTTCGATGAATCTTTCGTTGAAAAACGCCACGCCTTCCGTACCCTTTCGCCGCCGACGGCGGTAGATCATATGTTCTAAATTATTATACGAAAAGAAAAGCGCAAATTCCTAAACTCCCCCGCGATTTTTTTCTCAGCGTTTCGGCAGTCGGAGCGCAGCCTAGTCTCGGACGATACGCCGCCTCATCGCGAGCGGTCGGGGGAGGAGCTACGCCTTTTTTCGCCCGCAAAATGTGCCGGCACACTCATTTTCCGCCCGCCGAACGCAAAGACTGCACTTGTGCTTCCGCCCGTCAAACGCAAAATCGCGCTCACTTTCTGCCCGCAAGAAAGAACGCCGGCGGCGTGAGCATACGCTTGACTTCGATCCGGAACCCCGCCCCTCGGAGCAGCATTTCCGCCTCGTCCGCGGTGTGTAGTTTGTACTCCTCCTCCCCCGGCTTGCCGCCGCCCGAGCCGTCCACGTCCGAGAGGATGTAGAGCCCGCCTTCGCCGAGCACTCGGAACGCCTCTTCCACCGCGCGTTCAGGGTAAGGATAGTGATGGAAACTCATGATGCACGCGACTGCTCCGAAACTCCCGTCCGAAAAAGGCAAGTTGCCCGCCCCGCCCTCGACGAAAGAGACGCGGGGGCATCCCGCCGTCTTTTCCCTTGCATGAGCAAGCATCTTCGGGGAGATGTCCAGCCCGACAAGAGACGCATCCGGGTGCGCGGCGGCGAGCACGGAGAGCAACCGACCGCTGCCGCACCCGACGTCCAGCATAGCGCAGAACTTCTCTCCCGCAAGGAGCGCCGCAGCCTCATCGCAGGCGAGCTTGGGGAGGGGCGTATAATATAGCCCGTCCGTCGCGGCATAGTTGTCCGCCATCTCGTCGAAGTGTTCGCGGGAGAGTTTTTCGTAGTCTTTCATGTCTTTTCACCTTCCGTGCCGCCCGGCATCACCAGAGCGAAACGATTCGACCTTTTCCGGCGCCGCATACCGGATCGCAATGACACGAACTCTGCTCGGCGCCGCCGGATCCTGTTCGTATCATTTTGGTCAAACATAAAATCAAAAACGCGCGTTTTTCGCTCAAAACCGCGGTTATAGAGGCAAAAACGCGCGTTTAAGTGTCGTTTGCGTCAGAGTTCTATCCTGCTCGAGATCGCGCGGGAAAGGGTGCCTTCGTCCGCGTATTCGATGACGCTGCCCTCGGGAAGCCCCCTTGCGATGCGCGTCACCTTTATGCCGAGCGGCTTGATGAGACGCGCCAGATACATCGCCGTCGCCTCCCCTTCCACATCGGGATTGGTGGCGAGGATGACCTCCTTAACGTCGCCGTTCAGCCTTGCGAGCAGCTCCTTTATGCGGATGTCCTCGGGTCCCACCCTGTCCATGGGCGAGATGACGCCGTGCAGGACGTGGTAAACGCCCTCATAGCCCTTAACTTTCTCAAGCGCCGTGACGTCCCTCGGCTCCTTCACCACGCAGATGGTGGAGGGCTTGCGCGTGGCGCAGATCTCGCACACCTCACCTTCGGTGAAGTTGCCGCAGATCTTGCAGAAATGCACCTTTTCGCGCACGTCTTTTATTGCCGCAAGCAGAGCCTCGACATCCTCGTCGGACTCCTCCATCAGCGCATAGGCATACCTCGCCGCCGTCTTTTCGCCGACGGACGGCAGCTTGCCAAGTTCCGCAATGAGTTTTGCGATCGGTTCGATATATCTCATCTTTCACCGCAGAGGGAACCTGCGCCCTCTCAGAACATCCCGCCGCCGAGGGGCCCCATCAGCTCCTGCGACTTGGCGTCCGCCTGCTCCATCGCGTCGTTGAGCGCTGCAAGGACGAGGTCCTCGAGCATCTCGACGTCGTCGGGATCGCACGCCTCGGGCTTGATGGAGACGGCAACGGGAGTCTTGTTGCCCTTCAGGGTGACCTCCACCATGCCGCCGCCCGCCTTGCCGACCACTTCCGCCTCGGCAAGTTCCGCCTGCGCCTGCTGCAACTTTTTCTGCATCATCTGCGCCTGTTTCATGATCTGCTGCATATTGCCGCCGTATCCGCCGTAACCCATTTTCGAGCCTCCGTTGAATGTTTGATGATCGCGGTCGGTTTCGCCGTCAGACCGCAAAAGACGGTGTTTATCGTTCAAAGATGCGATGTTAAACCGCATTTTCGGATGATCTCATTTGATCTCGAGACTTTTGCCGAACATGTCTTTGAGGAAGGGGACGGCGCTGTTTTCGTCTATCCTGCGCACCTCTTCGATGACGATGGGCTTCTCGCAGCCGCACGCCTTTGCCGCCTCGTTCACGGCGCGCCTGGCGTCCGGTTCCGTCAGCATGCGGAGCGCGGACTCGGAGGACACTTTGACATGCACGGCGTCCTCTCTCTCCTCCGCCCTCGCCTCGGCGACGGCTTGCGCGAGCAGTCCTTTGCCCGCCTTCTCGAGCGCGGCCGCCACTCTCGTCCACACCTGCCCGGCGGCCTTCACGGCAGGTGCGGGTTCAAAACCCCGTGATGTCAGCGCGTTCACCTTTTTTGTGAGCAGCGCGACGCGCTGCTCGAGCTCACGCTCGCCCGCGCCGCCCTCGCGTGCGGGATCGGTCGCGGCGGCGATGACCGCCGCTTCCAGCAATATGCGGTGTTGGGTGCTGTAACGGAACTCCCCTTCCATCTCCGTCATCCTGCGCATCGCGGAGAGCAGCCTCTGCGTGTCATAGCGCGCGGCGAGACCTTTAAGTGCCTCGAAAAGTTCTGCGGGGAGAGCGAGCAATTCCGCCGCGCTGCCGCAGTTTTTGACATACAGCGCGTTGCGGAAGAGCGCGGCAAGGTCGTTTGAAAGCACGGACATGCTCTTGCCGAGGTCGCTCATCTCGGCGATCCTCCCGAGCGCACCCTCGATGTTGCCGGCAAGGATGTCGTCCGCAAGCGAAACGAGTTTGACGGGATCGGAAGTGCCGAGCACTTCGAGCACCCCTTCGTAGGTGATGTCGCCCGAGCAATAGCTCACGCACATGTCCGCGATGGAGAGCGCGTCACGGACGCTGCCCTGTCCCGCGGAGGCTATCGCTCTCACAGCCTGATCGGTGTACTTCACGCCGTTGTCGTCAAAGACGAACCTCAGCCTGTCCGCGATCTTCTGCAGGGGCACGAGGCGGAAGTCGAAGCGCATACACCGCGAAAGTATTGTCGCGGGGATGGCGTGCACCTCGGTGGTGGCGAGGATGAAAATGGCGTGTTCCGGCGGCTCTTCGAGTGTCTTCAGAAGGGCGTTGTGCGCGCTTTTGGAGAGCATGTGGACTTCGTCCACAATGTACACCTTGAACCTGCCCGCCGTGGGCGGGAAGTTGATCTTGTCCGTGAGCTCGCGGATCTGATCCACCGAGTTGTTGGACGCGGCGTCTATCTCCAGAATGTCGAAGTTGGAGGGAGAAGAGAGCGCCTTGCACACCTTGCATTTGCCGCAGGGAGAGCCGTCCTCGGGGCTGAGACAGTTGACCGCGCGGGAAAAGATCTTCGCCACCGACGTCTTGCCGGTGCCGCGTGTGCCCGTGAAGAGATAGGCATGACCGATGTTGCCCGAACGGATCTGATTGACGAGCGTCCTCACGACATGATCCTGACCGATGACGTCGCGGAAGGTGTCGGGACGGTATCTGCGATAAAGCGAAGTGTAAGCCATAGGGCGATTATATAACAATGCAAGGCATTTTGCAAGATATTTCCCGCGCGTAATGCCGGAACGGTATGCCGGACCGGAATAATACGTCCCGCACGAACCGCACACGGCACCGCCCGGCGAAAAGCGAGCCGGCGCGAAAATGCGCTCAGAGCACCGGCAACTCTCGGGCACGGGCAGCGGGTACAGCGGCAAAGCGCCCCGAGCCGCGAGAAAAGGCGCGGAAGACACTCAAAAGGGCAATATCACACGATAAGTGTCTCGAAACCACCCTTTCGACATCCGACACCTGCATTTTTACCTCAAATCCACCTCATGAGCGCACCGCCGAGGGACATGCCGAAACACTTTTCGTGTTATTCTCAAAACCGCCTTTCTCTCCCGAGATACGCATCGTGTTTTGGGGGCACGGGCAGGCGCGATCACGGGCGGTCACGCATTCCAAACGCCGAGGAGCGCCTCGCGGCACAACGCGAGTTGCACGCTTTGGTAACGCAGCGAGGAGATGACAGCCGCAGAGCCGTACATGTCCGCGGCGGTGACGTTGTCGATGAGCGCGAGCGCGGTAACGAGGGCGAGCTTGAGTTCCGTCGCGCGAGCGTCGGACACTTCCCGCGCAGCGTCGGAAAATGCGGTGCGCAGTTCCTCAACGCGGGCGCGGCACACCGCGAGGCGGGTGCGCACGTCGGAGGCGGTCAGAGTGCCCGCGCTCAATCCGTCCGCCGCCGAAGTGAAACAATCGAACGTGAGAGAGAAATAGCCGAGGGCGCTTTCCGTCTCATCCGCGATGTCGTCGCCGAGCGCTGCCGTATCGAAAGCGCCGACAGGGACCTCCTTGAGATACGCGCTCGTGCCGCCACCTCCGCCGTCCAACACATTTTCGGCGTCTTCGAGGGTGAGATAAGCCGCCAGCACCACCTCACACTCCTCGCCCACGATGACATACCCCGCGCCGCCCCGCGTTTTCACGAGCTCCGCCGCCTCCCGCGCGAGCTCGACATTCTCGTATGCGCCGCCGCACAACAGATAACACTTCTCGTCCGCGTCACTTTGGTTAAATGCAAGCAGAAACCCCTCTCCGCCGAGGAAATAAGCGAGACCGAGCGTGAGCATGAAACACAGAGCGACCGCTGCGACCGCCAGCACGTTCTGCCTGTCCGACTTGCGCATACCAAAGGATATGCGCCTGCGCCCGCGATTATTAAATCATGCCGCGCGTGCGCATAACGCACGCATGAGTCAAATTGATCAAATTGGCAACTTGTCGCGCTCGGGTGGCGCTCGCTCGGAGTGTGCGGCTTGTTTGGGGACGCTTTGAATGGGCTGTTCGTCGTATTCAAACACGCTCCGAATAGGCTGTTCGTCTCGGGGGTTATCTTGATTTCCCCCCACCTTCCCTTCGGGCTTTCCTCCCCCGTGTCCGAACGGGCTTTGCTCCTCCTAAAATGCGGGACTTACTTTCCGCCTTTTGAAAAAAG
>UMHM01005651.1_pt1 | contig 17680 bp, 16 predicted proteins | sample 1965501 | NCBI WGS metagenome assembly UMHM01 (sample SAMEA4836095, study PRJEB28245) | human gut metagenome | biome: gut microbiome; material: fecal sample | place: Denmark | collected 2008
TTTTTTAGTTTTAACTGATATTTGTCTTAATACCCTCAGTACGGGATTTCATCAAACTATTGACTTGCTAAATCAATATCACAGGAATTTCACCTCCCCGAGGATCTCTCCGGGCTGCACCCATTGCGTGAGTCTGTGGCTATGCAGGAGTATCTTTAATTCTGTTAGATGTAATCGCAAATTAGGTGCTACCTAATTTTATAACCAAGTATATATCGACAAGCGTACTTGTTAATGTGCTATTTCTAACAGGAATGTATCTGATGAATGTGTATCAAATTTTCAAAGAACACATCCTGCTCCACTAAAATAAAAGGAACAGGTGGAAAAGGATTAACTCCCTCTCACCTGTTTCCTCACTTAAAGTTAAAAAGTGTAGTCTAATTTTTAAATTTTTTTGAAATTTTTTCTATTGCAATATCAACACTAAACTTTACTGCCCTTTTAGTACAATTTTCTTCCTCTGCAATTTCTTCAAAAGTTTTATTTTCAAAGTAATATTTTTTTAATCTTTCCCTTTGAATTTTAGGTAATTCTTGAATTGCGTCTCTTAATTTCTCATTATTGATTTTATTTTCTACTATTTCATCAGTTGGTATTTGTTTATTTAATGCTCTTGATTCAAGATTATTTTCAAATATTTCTGAATGTTCGATATGTCTATCATATTCATTCAATTCTTTAATATCTTGTAGTTCAAACTTATCAAAAACTCTATATACTTCTTCACTAACTTCTACTTTATTTAGATGTCCTTTAACATCTTTAAATGTAATTGTATAAATATTTTTTTCTTCAATATAATTTAATGTATAAGGGTTGTCCTTACATTTTCTTCTTTTAGGGCTTTCTGCCATCTTTCTTTCCTCCATTCAAGTTTTTTGTTTAAACTTGAACTTTGGTGGGCTTCTGCACCTAAAAATTTTTACACAAAAAGAAAAGACGCCAATAGTCAAACTCATATTTTGAGTCAAACTATTAGCGTCAATCAAAACTGCATTATTTAATTTTCTTGTTTTTTTACGTTTATGAGCGAAAGATACCCCTTTATGAATATAATCGCTTCTATCAATTTCTAACAAACAAATAAGAACTACTCTCACGATCATAAGGGCAACAACTCCTACTTCTTATAAAAATCAATGCCCTAATTTTTATACGAGTAATAGCGTAAGGTATTGCTCCCTCTTATGAAAAATTAACCAGTAATATATCTTCTTCTTTTGTTGTCAAAGAAATATGTACTGCTTAATTATTTCTTTTAATTGTCCTTATTTAATTATCAAAACTACTATAATTAATTTCATATATCACACAGCCTGGCATTGCTATATGTACGATTACATTATACAACATTATTCTTGCGAATTTTGTCGAATTATGCGAAAAGCAATATTTTTGCCATTAAATGTAATATTTTTTACTTTTGTATAGTATTTTGCCACTTTCGTAAACTATAAATCAATAATTCGTAGCAAAAAAAATAGCAGTACATTTAATACTGCTACACTAAATATTATTTATGTTTGTTTATCATATTGAAAATAATAAAATCTTCAAAATCATCATTTTCAGTTTTTTCTTTTTTAGTTGTATCTTTATTATCACTAGGTGGAGTACAAAAAGCCATTATGATTAATGATACTACAATTATAATAACTAAAATTAAAAACATAACATTTTCTCCTTAATTATTGTGCTAACATATTTATCAATGATTCATAACTATCTACAACATCATATTTTACTTTATCATTGCATAAACATTCAAAATGTTTTCTAGCACATTCTATTTTTGCTTTTTCTACTTCACGAAGTTCCATTGAATTCATACTACCTTTTGTTTCTGCAATAAAATAAACATACTTGAATGATGGATTATCAAACACTATTGCCCAGTCTGGGTTATAATTACCAACTGGCGTAGGAATCTTAAAACCATTTGGTAATTTAGCATATACTGTTACTTCGCCAGTTTCTAATTTCTTTGCAAAATTAATTTCATTTTTTGAATCTGTTACCAAAAAGTCATAAATATGTTTTTTTACATCAAAAGCATTTTCTCCAAGTTCTCCTCTAACATTATTAATTGTGAAAATACTATTATCATATTTTTGCTCTGTCTTATGATATGTTATACCATCAATAACAGTTGCTGCCTTTTCTTGATTTATAAGATTTGCAACTTTTCTTATAAACTCTTCAGGATTATATTTATATATTTCAAATTTCTCTTTCTTAATTCCTATTAATATTTCAATTATTGTTTTTCTTGTAAGTCCAGTATCTCTTGTTAATTCTCCTATTAAATCATACTCTATTTGTGATGGAGAAAAATCATTTAAAACCTCAACATTACTTTTTTGCTCAGCCATTGATTCTCTTAAGTTTAATGAAACTGTTGAAATACTATCTTTTTGAGACCCCTCCGTTATTCTAACTTTCATTTTATTTTCATTTAACTTAGTGTCTATTGCTATAATAGATTTCTCTATTAGTTCTTTTGTATCAAAGTAAACTTCATATATGGTTTTAACATTAATTTTATTCCATAATTCTTGAAATTCTTTTTTCATAAAATTTGCATTAGGAGAAAGAGTTTTAATATTTTCTCTTCTTTCATCATTAACAAGTTTAGTATTATCAGAAGAATATAACTTTTTCATTAAGGCAGACACTTGTTCTCTAAATGGTTCAAGTTCTGGCATAACATCAAGTTTATCGTTTTCCATATCTTCTACAAATTTATCTGTTATTTTAGAATCATTATCTAAATCAACATAACCTTTTTGAGCATTATAGAATAGAAATTTATTATAACTTGCTTCTGTAAATACATACTTTTCTCCATTATCATTTATTAAAACTTTATCAATAAATGATTCTTGTGTAAAGTTTTTAGGTCTTGCAGATAAAGATTCAACCATTTCATTTTGTAGTGCTTTTGCAAAATTATCATATGATTCACTTGCTACTACAGTTAATGTATTAACATTATGGAAATTATTTTCAAGAAGTTTATAATCCATTCTTTCTCCATCATTATTTACACAAATACGAAGTCCACGACCAATTTCTTGTCTTTTACTTATTTCGGAATTACTATGCTTCAATGTGCAAATTTGGAATATATTTGGATTATCCCAACCTTCACGAAGTGCAGAGTGTGAAAAAATAAATCTTACTGGTTCTTCTAAAGATAAAAGTCTTTCTTTATCTTTCATAATTAAATCATAGGCGTCTTCATCAAAACTTAAATACTCTTTTTTATCATTAATTTTTGAATCAGTTTCGTGTCCTTTTTTATCAACTGAAAAATATCCTGCGTGTATTTTTCTTGTATCAAATGAATCCAAGTATTTTGTATATTCTTCGTCAATTATACTTCTGTAATCAGCAAGTGCTTTATTATACTCATCTTCAAACATTTGAGCATATTCGCCTTTTAATGGCTCTCCTGTTGACCAATCCTTATATTTAGCAACCTCATCGATAAAGAACAATGATAATACCTTTATTCCATACTTATGAAGTTCTCTTTCTTTTTCAAAATGTGAACGAATTGTTTCCCTTATTTGTATTCTTATTATTTGATTTTCATCAACATCGCCAAATGCTTGACCTACTTGTATTTCAACTCCATTTGTAAAAAACACTTTATCATATTGGTCATATCTTCCATCAATCTCACTAACTACATAACCTTTATATGGAGTTAAATATCCTGATTTTGTATATAAATCATCTCCTGCTTTTATCTTCATTAATCTTCTTGAGGTTCCAGTAGAAGTTTTGACCTCTATTTCCATCATTGCTTCTGGATCGTGTTTATTACTAATATTAACACTATCTAAAAATAAATATGTATCTTCTGACTTGTTATGTAATATCTCAATTCCTTTTACATTTATCTTTTTTACTAACTTTTGATTATATGCATCTATTGCATCTAATCTATATACTTTATTATACTCTTTATTCTTTTTATGTGTAGCAGAATAACGAATTGTAAATAATGGCTTGAAATCCTCAAATAAACTTTCTGTTTTATCTCCAAATTTCTGTGGTTCATCAACTATCAATATTGGATGGACAGATTTAATTACATCAATCGGTCTTCTTGATTGTAATTCATCCAGTTCTTCATAAATTCTTCTGTTTGCAGCTCCTTTTGCAGAAAAGGCTTGATAATTTATAATCATTACTTGTATTGAATCATCTGAAGCAAATGTATTTATATTAGCAATATTTGAACTGTTTGCAGAATTATATACAAAAAATCTAATTTTTTTATGATATATTTCTTGAAAATGATCTTGTGTTATTTCAAAAGATTTTTGAACTCCTTCACGAATTGCTATACTTGGAACCATAACAATAAATTTACTCCAACCATATTCTTTGTTTAATTCATACATCGTTTTAATATATGTATAAGTTTTACCAGTACCTGTTTCCATTTCTATTGAAAAATCATTTAAGTTTTGACCGTCAGTATAATTTATATCATTAAGTCTTTGAACATTTCTTATGTTTTCTCTTCTTTCACTTTCAGTAAGTGTAATTGGATGATTTCCAAAAGAGATAACTTCAACTTCTTCTGTTTTTTCTAATAAAGTCCCTTTGTCTAAAGTTCTTGTATATCTTGCAATCAAATCTTTTCTTGAACCTTTTTCTTGACCTTTAAAGCAATTAACAATAGCACCAACTGCGTCATCTTGGTATTGTTGCTGTTTGAACTTTAATTTCATCTTTTACACCTCCTATAAAATATTTATAAATCCTTCATCACTTGCTCTTTGTGGTAGTAACTTTTTAAATTTTTCTTCTAAATTAATTTTATCATTATCGTATTTGAAAGCACTATCTTTAAATACTACTTTATATGGTTCGCATTCACAAATTTTATCTACAATATTAATATCAATATTATCATCAAAACAAGCAACTAAAGAATTTCCAGCAACATAATATACTTTATTATTACCTATCATTCTTTCTTCAATATCTAAATCCAATGTTAAACCTAAATCTAAAATAACTTGTGTTAATAAATCATCAGTTGTTCTATCATCCTTAATGTTTGATTCAAATAATCTTAATTGTGATTGCTCTAAATCATTTGGCTTGTAGAATACATCTTTCATATTTGAAGAGTCAGTTTTATATACTCTAAATCCATAATCAATGTTAGCATTTGTTTCTTCTTTTATTTTTTTTGCAGCTCTTCTTATGCGTTCTTCACCTATTTCGCAGATATTTTTATATCCATTACTGAACGCAATTGAATTTTCATCACATTCTTGTGGTATCTGTACAATAATAAATTGCCTTGTTCCGCCATCCTCGGCATTTAACTCCATTAATGCATGAGCTGTTGTAGAACTACCACCAAAAAAATCTAAAACTATAGAATTCTGATTTGTACACAATTGAAGTATTCTTTTAATAAATCCAACAGGTTTAGGATTATCGAATAAAGATGCATTATTAAACAATTTTTTTAATAACATTGTTCCATTTGTAGTTGTTTCAACATCATCCCAAATTGTTTTAACAACTTTTCCTCTATCCATTGCTTCACTCATAAATCTTTTTCTTTGAGGTCCAGCATCACCATTTTTACCAAAAACTATCCTATTATCTTCCATTAACTCTTTAAATTTTTTAAAATCATTTTTCCAACTACATCCTGCATTAGGTTTGTATGTGACTCCAGTTTTAGGATTTACTATTTCATACTGTTGATTTGGACGCCACCCACCAACTTGAAAAGGATCTGCTTTCCATGGACCCCTAGGATCATTATCTGGATTTTCAAAGCCTTCACCATTATCTGGAATTCTAAATTCGGATCTATTTTCTATAAAATACTGAATATTTTTAAAATATACTAAATTATAAGTATGAGAAACGGAAATTAATGCTGTATTGGTTACAGATTTTGTTGAATTCCAAATTATATCACCACAATAATTATTTTCTCCAAATATTTCATCACATATCTTTTTTAAATTATCAAACTCAACATCACTGATACTAATTACCATTACTCCATCATTACTTAATAAAGTTCTAGCCAATTTTAACCTTGAATACATCATTGATAACCAGTCACTATGAAATCTTCCGTTAGATTGATTATTTGATACCATTCTGTTTCCATTTTCATCAACTTGACCAGATTCTACCAATTCTTCATTTTCAGTTTTATTAAATTTATCATTGTATATAAAGTCATTTCCCGTATTATATGGTGGGTCTATATAAATACACTTAATTTTGTTCAAGTATGACTCTTGTAGAATTTTTAAAACTTCTAAATTATCCCCCTCAATATAAATATTTTTTGTATTATCAAAATCAACTGACCTTTCTTTAATTGGTCTTAATGTGTTTTTACTTGGAGTATTAGCACTAACTATTGCTTTCTTCTTTCCAGGCCAGGTTAATTGATACCTCTCTTTAGCACCATCTACTATTTCTTTACTTAATTCCTGTCTTAATAAATCAAAGTCTATTGCTTTTCCATTTGCTGATTCTACTATAACATTTGGAAATAATTTTGCAATTCTTTCTGTATTTTTTTCAACTATATCAATTGATTGCATATCTAATTTATTCATTATTCAACGCTCCTATCTTATCTAAAACCAATTCTCCTAAAAGAGTAATTTTATATTTTATTTGTGGTTTACCACTATTTCTAATATTTCCTATTTCAATTTCTAACAAACCATTTTTTTCTAGATTATTCAACGTTATTTGTTTATATGTTTCAGAATCACGACTTTCATTGGTCATATTTAACATATAATTAGGCATAACACTAACAATTTCTAATTCTGCTTTTATCTTATTTAATTCAAAGTGATTAGCATATTTAGCATAATGGTAAAATTTTAGATATAATATTTCATAATAATCCATTTCTGCAAATATTTTTAATAGTCTTTCAATTCTATATAATTCTTTTTCTTCACTTGTAATCCCTTTTATGCATATTTCTTTATAATAAGCTATCTTTTCTTCATAAATTTCATTTACCACACTATTCAAGCACTTATAAGTAAATGCACCATAACTATAATTTGAGTAAATATTCTTTAATTCATCAATAGTTATTTCTAATTTTTCTAATCTATTACTCAAATCAATTATAAAATCAACAATACGATCTTCTCTTTGATGAGGCACTACTCCTTGGACTAATTCTGATAAAAATCCACCTGCTAGAGGTACCAATCCAACTGCTGCTGAAATTCCTGAAACTATAATATCTGTCGAGTTATTGTTTAGTTGTTCTTGATTCATTTAATAATGCCTCCATTTCTTTCTTTAATTTTTGCAATTCTAAATTTAATTCAACCTTTTTATTAAATTGCTTTTCATTATTTACTTTATTGGTTAATTGTTCAATCTTTTTGGTTAGTTCATCCACTTTTGACTTGTTTTCTATTATATCATCAAAATTATTTGTATTATTATTTTCTTTAATAATAGACTTAACAATATTTTCATAAATAGTTTCTAATGTTAATCCATTTATATTAAATTCTATATCTTCGTTCCATTCAGTAAAATATATATTATCTACTTTAATAGAATAACAATAATCTTTATCATATTTTAATACAAATAGTATTTTATATGGTATTGCTTTTGATATTATTTTTATTATGTTTTTTGGTAATACTTTTTCTTTTAAAATAATTTCAAATATTTGTAATTCTTCTACATCTTGCGATTTTGATATTCCTAGCGTATCCTCTGATAGTTTATAGAGCCAAGTAATTTTATCAATGTTATTTATAAAATCATCTTTAACAGATGTAGAAACACCAATTTTTTCATAAAAAGTTTTCTTTGGTATAAATTTATTAACCTTACATCTATCTGGCAAACTTATCATACAACCACCATAAATGAAATTAATTCAAAATCTTCTAATCCTTTTATATCATTTAATAGCATTGTTGTTCCACCACTTCTAAATAAACTATCAATATCACTTTCTTCTTTGATGTTTATTATTGAATCAATACTTTCGTTAAGAAGTTCTGAATATTTTTTCATATCCTTTCCATCATCAGTTTCATCATTAAACTTCATATATGCCTCTTTTATAGGTTCTATATGACCTTTTGATATTTTTCTTAATATATCCAAAGTATTTTTGACGCACAAATGATTTGACAATACTGTTCCGTCTTCTTTGATATATACTAAATAAAATGGATGTAATTGATTCATATTGTCTATATTTACATTGTTATTTATATTTTTTAAAACATAAATAACACCTTTTTCTAATCCTATACTTTCATCTGAAAAGACTACTGAATGCATTCCATTTGGCACTTTATTTAAGTTTTCATTATGTTTTACATATTCCACTAAATCCATTCTGAACTCATTCAATCCCAAATCCGTTATTGAAATTCCAGTATTCATATCCTCTAAATCTACTACTTCTTCTTGCAATTTTTGAAGTTGTACTTTTCTATATTCAATATCACTAGATTTATTTGTTAAAACATTATCTTCTCCTGTACCAGATATATCCATCATTAACATTCTATTTTCTACTCTATTTTTTAGATTAATATAATCATCTAATGATATATTAGGCCAAAAATTAACTAGCTGAATCACTTCATTCTCTGATCCAATTCTATCTACACGACCAAATCGTTGTATAATTCTAACCGGATTCCAGTGAATATCATAATTAATTAAATAATCACAGTCCTGTAAGTTTTGACCTTCTGAAATACAGTCAGTTGCAATTAATATTTCAATTTCTTCCTCTTGTTTTCCATCTAAAATATCTCTATGTTTTGATTTAGGAGAAAAGTTCATAAGTAAATTATTAAAATCTGTACTTATCTTTAAGGTACATTCATTGGTTCCTGAACCAGTTATTTTTGCAGTATCCAAATTATATTTCTGTTTTAGTGGTAATGAAATTGTTTTATACAAGTAATTTGCAGTATCAGCAAATGCAGTAAAGATAATAACTTTTTTATTATTTTTATTAATAGGATGTTCCACTTTATTAGATATTAAATTTATTAATTCTTGAAGTTTTAAATCGTGTTCTGGTGTAACTTGACTAATTTTATTAATTAAGTTTTTTAATATTTCTGAATCAAAATTCAAATCTTCTTTCCATCCTATTGTGTTAATATCTCTTAAATCTATTTTCACTTTATTTCCAATACTAAATTCATCATTTATCAAATCTTCTACATCTTCATCTGTATCATAATTTGATACTTCAATATCTTCATAAGAACTGTCTATCCCATTTTTTTCAAAATTTTCTATTGAAAGCAAAATTGAATTTATTTGGTCTAAAATTTTATTTAAAGTTATTTTAAATGATTCAACAGAACTTTCTAATCTTTTCAAAAGATTTATTCTCATTAAAATTTTTAAACTTCGTTCTCTATCTGCTTGTCTGAAACTAGATTTTCCACCTCTTACAGATATGTCATATTTTTCTTCATAATATGAAAGTTTATTATCTAATATATAATCAAATGGTGCATATACACTCATATTAAGTTTCATTAATGTTTCTGATATCTCTTTTATAGACATAAAGCTATCTAAATCTGTTATTTCACATTGTTTGCTAATTGGCTTTAATCTTGTAGGAAATTTTCCAATGGAATTCATATTGTAATATTTTTCAATATGTTTTCTACTTCTAGCAATAGTAACACTATCTAGTAATTTGAAAAAATCAAAATTAGTATTTAATCTAGATAGTAATTCTTCATTTGTTCTTTCCTCGATTGGTAGTTTGCTCCATTCATTAAAAGCAGTTTGAGCATTTTTTAGAATTGTATCTATTGATTTGGTATTACTGATTTTTTCATCAATCTTATCTGTATTTCCCTCATACGCCAATGCTAATTGATTTTTTAAGTCCGTAAATCTATTATTTACCGGAGTTGCTGAAAGCATTAAGACTTTTGTTTTAACTCCTGCTTTCATAACATTATTCATTAGTCTATCATATCTTGTTTCTCTATCTTTTCTGGCACTATTATTTCTAAAATTATGAGATTCATCAATAACTACTAAATCATAATTCCCCCAATTTACTCTAGATAAATCAATTCCATTTGAGTTACCTTTTTTTCTCGATAAGTCTGTATGAAATAACACATCATAATTAAATCTATCTGCTTGTAATATGTTGTCTTTATAATTGGTTTTATATGTATTCCAATTTTCACATAATTTTTTAGGGCATAATACCAAAACACTTTTATTTCTTTCTTGATAATATTTCATAACAGCAAGTGCAGTAAATGTTTTACCAAGACCAACACTATCAGCTAAAATACATCCATTATGTCTTTCTAGTTTATTTATAATTCCAAGCACTGCATCTTTTTGAAAGTCATATAATGTATTCCATATAACAGATTCTTTAAAGCCTGTTCTCTCATTAGCAAGTTCATCTTCTGAAATATCTTCAAGAAATTCTGTAAAAATATTATACAGTGTGACATAATAAATAAATTCCGGAGAATTTTCCCTATATAAATCAGTTATAAAATTAATTACTTCATCAGTAACATCTTTAAAATTTTTCTTATCTTCCCACAATTCATAAAATGCTTTCATATAATATTTTGACATTTCATAATTATCATCAACTTTTGTTACTGATGTAAAAAGTGAATTTCCTTTTTCATAGCCTAACCCAACAGTATTAAATTGCTCAACATTTAAATATGTTGTATAGTTTTCTTTATTATTTAATAATCCTTTTTGTTCCGTTTTTACATTTATAAACCTGTCTATTGGATTATAATTTATATTACTTTTAAATTGTGCTTTTTCTTGTATCCATTTAGCACACTCTTTTGCTATTGCTTTTCCATTTAATTCATTCTTTAACCTTACTTCAAATTCAGAACCATTTATAGACTTTTCTCTGCTAGATAATTCAAATTCTCTAGATTCTTTTTTGCTTGATACATCTTCAACAAATGTTGGATCAGTAAAGATAAATTTTAAGTTATCAATTTTTGACAACTCTTTCTTTAAACTTTCAAATCCATACATTGAAAATATAGAAGCACATATTTGAATTTTTGAGTTAGGTTTTATTGTGTTTTTTAAATCATCTCCAAGTTTTTCAAACTTATTATCTATTACTTTCATTTACACTTCCCCATTTCGCACAACTGGTTATATTTTTATGCTTATCTATTTTACTTTTCTATAAATTCAACAACATCTTCAACATTGCAATTCAAGACATTGCATATTTTAAGTAATACATCTAATTGAACTGATTCATCTTTTCCTAATTTTGCCATAGCATTTGATGAAATTTCTGCTTTTTGAATTAATCCAGTTTTATTTATTTTTTTATCAATCATAAGTTTCCAAAGTTTATCATAACTTATTTTTTTCATTTGCATTCCTCCATAATCTAAACTTTAACTTATGTATCTATTTTATCATTTATATCATATTTTTACAATAAAATATCTCGTTTTTCAATTTTATTTTTAAAAAAGCAATAAACCTATGCAGATTTATTGCTTTTAATCTTAATAAATTTCAAATCATCAAATACTCTAGGTAAAACCTCTTTTACTTTTTCTTGATCTAGTAACTTTGTCATATATTCATTAAAGCCTTCACTTAAAAACTCTGCTCTTTTATTATGTGATACAGTCAAAACTATAACTGGAATTTTAATATTACAATTTCTTAATTCGTAAAGTAATTGAGGTCCATCACAGTTACCTCTATCATAAATATTGTTTGTAATTATTAAATCATATTTTTCTCCATTGTTTAGTCTTTCCATTATTTCAATTGCTGATTTAGCAATAGTTACACTTAATCCCATACTTTCTAAAATACAAACAGAATTAGAAACTGACATCTTGTCATAATCCCCTATTAGAACATTAATTTCTTTGTTAATTTTATATTGATTATTAATTTTTACAATCGAATTCATATTTTTTCTAACTGCTTTTTCCCAATCTCCTATTTTATATTCATCTAGCTTATATGTACTAAGTTCTTGATTTCTATGAAAATTAATTCTTCCACTTAGTGTATGAAATTGTTCATATTGGTGCTTTTTTCTTTCTTGTTTCTTTTCCTCTTCCTTTTTTGAATAATAATTAGATATTATGCACACAATAACTAATATAGCCATAAATGATAAAGATACTATCATTTCTTCTAACATATTTTTTCCTCCTCAAAATACATATATTTCCATTATTTCTTTATAAAAAAAGCAATACAAAAAATCTATATAATCATTTTGTACTGCTTAACCAATTATATTTTTGATACCATTTGTTCAATTTACTTTGCTATTATAACACTCTATGGCACAAAAGTCAACGGATATCCGTGCATTTTTTTCTACTTATTCTTATACAATATTATAAGAAAGTGAGGGATTTAGTATGTTATTCAAAAAGGCATTGAGTTTAAGAATTGAAGAATTATGTGCAAATAAAAATATTACCATCAATAAATTAGCAGAATCTTCCACTATTCCTCCATCAACTTTAAGAGATATTGTTAATTGCAAAGTTGAAAATCCAAGTTCTACCGTTATATATCAAGTTTGTAAAACATTAAAAATTTCTCTAAAAGATTTTTACGATTCTAAGTTATTTGAGGATATAGATGATTAAAGGTTTCCAATTTGGTTACCTTTTTTTATTTTCTATTATAATAAATTAAATTACATATCATAATTCCATAGTCTATTATGAATTTTTTTTGATTTTCTGTAAAAGATTGTCGTTCTTTTATTGCTTCTTCTGATGAATGTCTAAAGCATTGAATCTTCTTTTTAAATGATGTAATAATATCGTCATTTAAAACATCTAATGCAATATTCTTATAATCTAATTTTATATACTTGCCATTTTCTTTTAGCAGGTTTTCAATCAAATTAATTATTTCCTTTATTTTTTCATCAGTGGTCATTGCTTCAAATTTTGCATTTCTAGTAGATATTTCCTGAAATTTTTTATTTATATTATCATCTATTTTAACACCAATACTTTTCTTTACAAAATGTAAGTCAGCAACTATTTTTCTTCTTGAATTATATTTAACTGTTCCGTTTTCTTCAACCATTCCTCTTTCTATTGCTTTATCTCTTATTTCATTATATGTAAATTTGAATGGTTCAAGAGGTGGTCTTTCTAATAATCTTGGAAATTCTTCTATGCAATATCCAGAATCTTTCAAAAAGAAACAAATATAATAAAATAAGTCAATATTATCATTATTTGATGTCATATCTTCATCTGGTTCACATAACTCTTTAAATCTTTTAATTGCATCCTCCTCGTCAAACACCTCAAACCTTGTATCATCAATGTATTCATTGCCAATCCAATCCAATTCTTCCATTGCCTTTTGCTCTTTCTCAGGAATAGTAATAAGTTGATTATAGAATCTATAATAATAATCATCTTTTTTTACATTATTTTTGTAATACTCAACTAAATCAATCATTTGTATCATCCTTTCTATCTATTCATAAATACTAAAACTATTAAATATCTCCCCATCTAATGACAAAATATCATTAAAGTTTATTATCTTATTGTCTTCAAATTTAATATATTCCTCAACATTATTTATTCTCTTAACTATTCCAGAATAACTTTCGTATCTTCCTCCGTCTTTTTTTTCATCTTTTACAAAATATGTTACATAAATAATGTTTTTTTCCTTTATATTTTTCTCAATGTAATTTAACTTGTTATTAATTATTTTATTTAATTCATCATTTAATTCTATTTTTCTTTTTGTTAATCTTGCAGTTTCTTTTACTGCACTATCATATCCAGTCAATGCAGCAAAAGGTGCAAATTGAGCAGCACGAGAATCAATTCCTAAATGTGGATGTTTTGATTGTGGTCTAGTTAAGTTTATTATATCTTCATAATTATTCATCCTTTATGACCTCCTACTTCTTCATTTCTATTCTTTGCAGTTGCTCCCTCTTGAAGATTCATTCCTTTTAAAATAGCATTTTTCCCATATTTTTTCTTTATTTCAAGTAATGTTTTTTGTACTTTTCTTTCTTCTGTTTCTTCTTGTATTTGTTTACTTTTATTTGCTTCCACGACCTCATAATTAGTGAATAAATCTAATTGTTCTCCTTGTGGTTTCTTTTCAACAAATGATTCATCAACAACATTACAAGCAGTTATATTTATTCTCCTAGTTAAAAGAATAGGATTAACAATTCTTTCATACAACTTCAATACCTCGGTCATAATGATTTTAGTTGATGATGTTCTATGATCTAAATTAACAGTTCCGTGGGAATGTTTTGGAATCTTTCTTCCATATCCATCAGTTACTACTTCACCATTATATTTTAAACTAATTTTAGGATTAGTTAAATTCTCAATATCATACCCTATTGTTAATACAAGTTGATTAGTTATTAAATGTTTTTCAACCAAGTCTAACACTAAATTATCCACCATTTCACTTACAATAAGTCTAGTCTTTGAATAATCATAGGGACAATGTAATACTTGTCCTTGACTTATACTATTTGATGTGGGTTTATAATTTTTTGCTTCACTAATAGTACAAGGTTCATAACCCCAAGCGTGGTCAATTAAAAATTCTGCGTTAACACCGAATAGTTTAAATAATAAATCTTCATTACTCAAGGACATTCTAGCAATATCACCCATAGTGAACATATTATTTTGTTCTAATTTCTTTTCATACCCTTTTCCTACTCTCCAAAAATCTGTTAAAGGTCTATGATTCCATAATTGTTCCTTATAAGATTTTTCATCTAACCTTGCCATACGAACTCCGAATTTATTTGGTTTCATATGTTTTGCAGTAATATCCATTGCAACTTTTGCTAAATACATATTAGTACCGATTCCAGCAGTAGCAGTAATTCCAGTTGTTTTATACACATCCTCTATCATTTTAATAACTAATTGCTCTGCCGTCATTTTATAAAATTTTAAATAGTTAGTTATATCGCAAAAAACTTCGTCTATTGAATATACCAATATATCTTCTGGAGCAATATATTTTAAATAAATATTATAAATATCTGTACTATACTTCATATATAATTTCATTCTTGGAACGGCTTTTATAAAATCAAGTTCTAAATTAGAATTATTTTTTAATTCAGAGTCGATATAAGATTTTCCTGTAAAAGGTTTATAATTATTTTCTTTTCTTCTTTTATAATTTACTTCTTTAACCTTTTGTTTTGCTTCAAATAATCTACATCTTCCAGATAAGCCATAAGATTTAAGAGATGGAGAAACGGCAAGACATATAGTTTTATCAGTTCTTGATTCATCTGCCACAACAAGATTAGTATTTAATGGGTCAAGATTTCTTTCTCTACATTCTACTGAAGCATAAAAACTTTTTAAATCAATACACATATATGTCTTATCCATATTACCATCTCCTTTCTCTTATGATTTTTTTGTTAATTATATTATATCATTAAAAAGCAACAAGCAACTCTTTCAAAATTTTTTTATAATATTTTTTTCAATTTCACCATTTTTATTTATCTAACACAAAAAAAGATTATTCAAAATAGAATGAATAAATCCTTTCTCTACAAGATTATTATTTCAATGACATAGTTAAAAATTAGTGATGAAATGGGTCAATTCCTAAGGCAGCAAGTGGAAATAATAATATACCGAATAATATTCCTTTTATTAGTGCAAACATATATTTCATAATTGTAAACGGTAAAATTAATAGTTTAAACATAGTTTTCATTAGTCGAACCTCCGATTTAAGCATACCATTAAAATTATTTTTCCCCAAGTTTTTTCTAGCATTTTACATATTTTTCTTGTAAGTGTAAAATGGTTTATTATTTTATGTATCAAGGCTATTTCTTAATTTCAGAAATAACCTTTTTTATTTTAGTATATAGAATTAGTATTCCTATACTTAATTTTAAAATTGCAATTAGCATACTTACTCAGCCTTAAAATAGTTAAATTGAGATGATTTACTCCACTCGTATGCACTCCACATATCCGTTTGATTAGACGCTGGATCAACCATAATAACATTATTACCATTTACTCCTGTGACTGCAACCCAATGTTGATTTCCCGGTGTTGCTCCTTTTACTTCTTCCGTTACAAAATAACCTGCATTTACATATTGAGTAATTAAGGCTAATTTTTCACTTCTGCTTTTTCCTCTTAAATTGACATTACCTACATATTTAAAGTTAGGAACAACTTTACTAATCGGTCCATAATATAAATTACCTCTTTCATCAAAGCCACCATTTTTATTTAATGTTTCTACAAATGTTCCCGGATTAAATGGCTCTATATTTGGTGTAGGTACTCCTGACTTTTCAATTAGTATTGCTATTGAAGTAACTAGGCAACCAATATTTCCTATTGTACTATTAGTATTACCTATTTTTATATTAGACCAACTCTGTCCTGCTTGTCGCCAATTAACATATTCACCTGAATCAGTAGCGCCATAAATAACTCCATTCCATAAACTTGCATATTTGTTATCAGTAAGTTCTGCTAATTGTTTATTTTGAGCCGGTGAAAAGTGATAATCATTTTTCATTTGTTCTAGTGTCTTTGTGTTTATCTTGATATGCAATACTTTCTTTTGTACTTGTTTAGGCATTTCATCTGCATTAGTTCCTTGTTCTGTAACCATTTCATCTTTTACTTCTGATGTCAAACTATTCATATCCCAGAATATTTGTTTAATAACATTTTTCTTATTATCATCTATTGTCATTACATCTTGTTGATTTACACCATTAGATTGTTTTATTGTATATACTGTTAGAACATCTTTCCAACTTGCCATACTTCCCTCTAAAACATAATCGTCGTGTGGATTAGAGTCTTGAATAGATTGTAACTTATCAGAAAATTCCTGATTACATTCTGCTACAACTGTATTCATTGTAATAGAATTAGCACTCGTTTTTTGACTACTAAAAAATATACCAAAAATTGAACTACACATTAAAGCAACTAGACATATAACTATGATAACTATCACGGCTACCCAACCTCCTGCAACAATGGCAGCAACCAAAGCCTTTGTTCCGGCTATGATTGCTTTTATTGCAGATATTGTTGTTTTAATTGCCACCTTAACTCCTTGTGCAGTTCTCTTGGCTGTTTCTTTTGCAATTTGCATTGTTCTTTTACTTGCCTTAATCGTTTCTTTGGCAGTCTTTTCAGTTTTCTTTGCTACTTCTTTACTTGTTTTAATAGCAGTTTTAGTATTTTTAACTGTTGATTTTACTTTTCTTTTATCTTTTATTTTCTTTTTTAATTGTTTGATTTTTGCCTTTGATTTCTGATAATTTTCCTTGGTTTTCATAAATGATTTTTGACCTTGTTTATTAAATTGATTAACACTTTCATCAAAGGCTCTATCAGTAGCAAACTTTATTTTATTACTTGCATATTCATTACTGTTAATATCATTACTAACAGTTTCTTCTGCTTTTTCTTTTGTTCTTACAATATTATCTTTAAATCTTTCGGTTTGAACTACTGCTTTGTTAATTGTTTTTACACCTTTTTTTGCTATATCTTTGACTTTAATATCTGCCAAGATAACCACCTCCTAACTGTTAATT
>UMHM01000367.1_pt1 | contig 17657 bp, 10 predicted proteins | sample 1965501 | NCBI WGS metagenome assembly UMHM01 (sample SAMEA4836095, study PRJEB28245) | human gut metagenome | biome: gut microbiome; material: fecal sample | place: Denmark | collected 2008
CTGACGAAATAAACCCCGATGTTAACGTCAACAATTTGTTAACACGGTAAGTATATCACAGTAAAAATTGAAAATCAATACCCCCGAATAAAAATGAAAAAATAGTCGTCAACTTTTCTAATAACCTTGTTTTTATTTATTGCGCCAAACAACTTCCGCAAAGATACGGACAAAAAAGATATCCGCAAGATTGTTAGTGCCGACGAATGAAACCCCTATGGTAACCACAAAAAAACGAGCCGCACGCGACCCGTTTTCAGAATTGATTTACTTTATTGTGATGTACTGCGGATCAATCGCCACGCGGTGTTTGCCGACAAACAGATTTGCTTTCGGCGGAAGCACAAGCGACAGATAACGGTCGAAGCCTTTCAACACGCAGTAGCACAGTTTACCGCCGTTCCACGACTGTTCGTCAAGGCAACGCTCGACAATCAAGCCATGATTGTCCTCTTTGGCAACAGCACATCGGCGAACGATTACTTCCGCACTGCCCTGCACGCCTTCGGCAGTCAGACTTCCGCAAGGCAAATGCAATTTACCAAGCATCGCACGCCCGACGGCATGAGCATCGTACAGACGGTAATGCGCGGTAAGCAATCTGCCGTCGCCGTCATACAATGTAACGTCGTCCTGCGAAACATACGCTTCGCCGTCACCTTGCGGCAACACAATGTCACCGTCGACACGTGACGCGCGCACTTTTTCCGCCGGCACCGCAACGCGAACTTTGCCGTAGTCTCCCGCAAAACGCAAAATCAGGTTTTCCTCGGCAGGTGAGCTTTTTCCGCATACGTTTAATGATTTTCCGTCAAATTCGCCGTCAAAAAACAGCCGTCCGCTGCTTTCGTCAAAGGCTTGCCAACACTTTGCATAAGGGTTGTACACCTTGTTGCCGTCCGTCGTCAGGGCCTCGTCCGTAAGGGCGTCCAGCACGGCGGCGGAACAGGGTTGTTCCGTCACGTCATGTTTGCTGCCGCTTTGCAGTACAACGCCGTCGTTCATTACTACAAGCATGTCGGCAAGTTGCAACGCTTCGCCGATTTTGTGCGTGACGTACACAAAAGTCGTGTCTGGCATCTTCTTTTTGAGATTTTTCAACTGTTCCACGTACTCGGCACGTTGCGCTTCGGCAATGTTGGCAAGCGGTTCGTCAAACAATATCGCTTCGGGACGCGTCACCACCGCTTTTGCCAATGCAACGCGTTGTTGCTGACCGCCGCTAAGCACTCTTGGCAATTGCCCCGCAAGGCGTTCCATTCCGAACATTGCAAGGGCATCGCTTATGCGCGTTTCCTCTTCCTCTCGCGACAAGTGTTCGCGTTCAAGTGCTAACGACAGGTTTTCCCACACGGTGTACTTCGGGTACAGCAAATATTCCTGAAACACCATTGCGATTTTTCTGTCGCGCGCAGGTATCTTTGCCGCCGAAAGTCCGTCGAAGTACAACTCGCCCGACGATTGCTTGCGCAAGCCTGCAATCACCTTAAGCAAGGTGGTTTTGCCGCAGCCCGACGGACCGACAACGACTGCAAACTTGCCGTCGCCGATGTCCAGATTGACGTCACGCAGCCCGTAGGTGCCGTCGTCGTATACGCTTTTGAGGTACTTTGCCGTAATCCTCATTTATTTTCTCCCTTGTCGTCGGTGTCGTTGCCGCTTTCCGCTGACGCCGTCTGCGTTTCACCGACGTTTGATTTGTCGGTCTGTTCGTCGCTGCTTTCGGCATTGACGTCTTTGCGGCAAGTCCCTTCGTCGACATCTTTCGGCGTGTTACCGTTTGCACCTTCATCGACGTTTTCCGCGCTGTTTTCCTCTGCGTTTTCCGCAACAATTTCAACGGCGTTTCCTGTCGTGGTACCGGACGTTTCGCCGCTTGCCGAAGCAAGTCCTTTGCCGACGAAATCGGGGTACTGTACGGCGTTGACAAACACGTCAAACACCCCAAGGCAGTACACGGTCTGCACAGTCACTGCGTAGCAAATGCCAACGACCGCAACCACACACATACCAACTATCTGCAAAAATCCCCACGGCAACACAAACCATATCGCAACGGGCGTAAGTGCCACTAAAGCCACTCCGAGTGTACTGAAAAGCCGCTTAAAGGTCAATATTGCGCCGCTTGTAAACAATTTGCCCGTACGCACGTTGTACAACGCCGCTTCGAACATGGCAAACAGCGACACGCACACAAGCAGCACTTCGGCGACAACCGTAAGCACGACGGAAACCGTCCACGCGAAGGAATTACCCTCGGTAAGGGTAAGCAGTGAGAAACTGCGCAGATACCGCAAAAGCCCTGTGCCGACTCCGTACACCAGACCTGTTACGGCAAACTGTTTCCAGCCGTTTTTGACGCCCCTGAAAAAATCGCTTGCAACCTTGACGGACTGCAACCAGCACAGCCGCCTGACGACATAATACATGCCGCCCAGCCCTACCGCCGCAGGCACGCACAACAACGCGTCCGTGCCGTAGCGAAGAAGCGACAGATTGATAAGCGCGGACATTTGCTGCGCCGCCGTCATATCTTTGATGAAATCTGCGACAAACCAACCGCAGATCGTGTCCCATACGCACAGCGGCAACACAAACAACGCACACAGCAGGTTTGCCTTAAGCAGCACTCCGAAACGGGTGCGGAACACAAAACAAAACTGCCGAAATCTGTTTTTTGGCAGGCTGCGTTCATCGAAATCGTCGTCACGTCCTTTGCCGAACACCCATTTGTATACAAGACCCTTTTTCATACCAGATTCACCAAATAATCCACAACCGACAACAGCAACTTTTTGTCCTTTTTGCTGCCGTCGTTTATTGCCACGTACATGTCGCCAACCATTCTGACGGCGACGATTTTGCCGTCGGGATCGGCGATGCCTTCCGTCCTGCCGTCCAGTACGGCAAACAACATGCCCGTTTCCGCGACCGACTTTGCCTCCGCTTGGGTCAGAATAAACACGTCTGTGTACTGCGCCTTGACGGCAAACGCCTGCGAGTACATGCTGTCCGTCGGGTTGTACGTGCCGAAGTTTACGCGCTTGATGCCGTATTCCGCCGCCATGTCGGAAATGTCGTTTCTGACTTCCGTTTTAAGCCCCGTCGGAAAGCCTATCCACATGTCCATTTGCTCGGCGGATGACGGCTGAGCCACCCAATAGAATATCAATCCCCACACGCCGAACGCAGCCAGCACAAACGCCACCCACATCCACGGAGAGCGGAGTTTTGCAAAACCTTTACCCATTGCGCACCTCCGCATATGCCACGACAAGGCTGCCCACCGTCACGACGTCGTAGGTTTTGCCTGTCGCAAAGGGGCACGCGACATTGCCGTCCAGCAGATATTCGCCGTCGTCAAAAACAAGCGTCGTTGCCGAAAAACCGAATACGTCGGCGTTTTTTTCGTCGCAAAATGAGACAAAAGTCGCACGACGCTTTACTCGGTCAGCCATCGGCAGTTGCTTTACAAAGTCGTACCGCGCTGTGTACAGCGGTTTGTCACAGATACGCACCGCAAAGTACCAAAGGTATATAAGCGTTAAAAGTCCGCATACAACCCACCCGAGCCACGGGGACAGTTTGTCCAGTGCGACAAGAGCAACAAGCAGCACACACACGACTGCAACCGCAACGCCGACAAACACCAATTCCGCGAAAAAACGCGTCGCTCGCTTCTTGAGATTGCGACAACTTTTTTCGTCGTAAATTTCAATATAGTTTGTTGTCATAGTAATTATATTTTACTTTATTTCACGGCGATAATCAAGTACCTTAGCCAACTTTGTCGCAACAGGTATGTTTAAGACTTTACCGTCATTTTTGCCTTTAACGTTTGCAAATTAGTTATGTTGAGCCAAGCAACATGCTGCACATTGTACAGTCGAAACATCCCGCGGAAAGTTTTTGCTCGGCGTGATATACGTCTGCCGTTTCAGCCACACGAGCAAATTTCCGATAATAATCTACGATAATTAACGACAGTCGGGTTTCAATCAACTTCACTATGACCAAACACAAAACGGGTCAGAGGCTCAAGCCCCGGACCCGATTATGCTTTTGGTGACTCTTTACGTTGTTAAATGTCGCTTTTGTTACATTTCAACGCTGATTTTACTGCAAATCGCTCAATCAACGGTTACGCCAAGCGAGTTCAGTTTTGCCGCAACTTCCGTCGGGTTGTCGGTAATCGAGTAATTGCGGAAACGCGTAAACGAGTTGTACGTCAGGAAAGATACAGCCGTCTTGTTCTGCTCCGCACTGCCGAAGGACAGTTCACCCTCGAGCGCAAAGGCAAGTTGGTCGTTTACAAACAGCCACACCTTACCGTCGATACGTGCGATTGCCAACTTGGTGTAGTTGTCACCCGTGTAGGAAATGGAATACTGCTTGCTTTGCTTTGCGTAGTCCTTCCACATGTAGTCGCCGCCGGACGCAATACTTTGCACCCAACCGACGTACTGTCCCTTGTAATCCGACTGACAGTCGATGTTGAAGAACATAAAGTAATTGTTTTGCGCGCGCATCATAATGCCGATCTTGGGGTACTTGTCGCCGCAGTAAGCCTTGGTGTGGTTAAGCACGGACAGTTCCGCCTCCACATACAGCACGTTGCTTACCACATCTTTGAAGTACAGCATTTGTTGATTGCCACACCATGTTTTGTCTACGTAAGCGTTTTCGGTGCCGTCGTCGTGAGTAAGGTCGTAGCCGTAGTTGCTTACAAATTTACCGGCCTTGCCGAATGTCTTGCTTTCGTAAGTGGGCAACGGCGCACCGACATCGGGGTTTGTGAAACCGTATTCGGTAAACTCCAGCACGGGTGCCGCATTTTCTTCGTTGCGACCAAGCAGAACTATTTCGTTGAGCGAAATTTTCTGATCGGCCGCCGCGTTGATGGTAATTTCGATTTTGTTAACAGGCAAATCGTCAAACTCTACAATGGCGTTTGCACCCGGGTACATAACTTCGGAGAAACCGTCGGTGTTCCATTCCGCCCAGGCTCCGGTAAGGTTGATGTTTTTCGCTTCAGCAACTGCCGTCGAGTTTGCGCCCGTCTTGTAGTACAGTTTAATGCTGTTGATACCCCAGAAAGCGTTGTCGTAAATCGTGCTGTTGTAAATCATCAGCGAGCGTGCCGTAACAAACTTGTCAAAGCTCATGGTGATTACCGTCTTGCCGCCGCTTGTGGTAAATTCCTGTACGGGGTCGCTGCCGTGCACCTTCAGTACACCGTCGGTAAGCCAACTTACATCGTTGTCGCTTGCCGCATTGTTTACGGTGATTGTAGCCTGGTCTGCGATGTTTCCGTATCCCGAAATCTCGGAAGGCAACGGTTGGTAACTGTACGTGGGACCGTTGGCATGCATAACCTTTTGTCCGTTGCCGTTGTCAATGAAACTTATGGTATCTACAGCCAGCGCACGACCGCCGTCGATGCCTGTACGATTGTAGAAAGTGTGGTAAGCAATCATCAGTTGGTCGCCGCACTTAATAAACGCATGGTGACCTGCGCTGGACAGAAAGCCGCTCCATGCGCCGTCGGTAGCGATGATCTGACCGCCTTCGCCGGGTTGCAACTTTGTGTAGTCGCCAAGGGGACTTGTCGCGATTGCCTGACGAACCTGATACATTTCCTGCGTGTAGGGGTACACCGAAAATGTCATGTAGTAGGTGCCGTCTTTGTAGTACACATAAGGTCCTTCGTTGACGCTTGCGCCTGCCTGACGACCTTCGTCTATGGCAACTTCGTCTTTCGTCGTCGTGTAGTACAGGTGGGTCAATTCCTTCAGCGTCGAGTAGTCGGGGGTCAGCCAGTCAATCATTTCCACGCCGAAGATTGTTTGTCCGTGCCATACGCCTGCGCCGTCGTTGCCGTAGCCGCTGTAATACAGGTACTTTTTGCCGCTGACCGGGTCAACAAACGGGTGAACGTCGATTGCATAGGAACGCGTAATGGACTTGTCCGTAATTTCGCTGTTGGCTGCGGTGAAGTCATACGCAGGGTGAGGATTCTCGGGGTAGTAGGTTACAAAAGGTCCGTAGGGGCTGTCCGAGTACACCACGTCGATGTACTTCTGCGTTACGGGCGTGTCGCCGTTGTAGCCGACAATTTTGTCAGCGTTGAAGAACATAAGGTACAAGTCCTGTTCTGCGTCGTACCTTACTTCGGGTGCCCAGTGGTTGGTGTAGTCCCACGCGGTGTCGAAGTCAGGCTGATAGGCAACACCCTTGTATTCCCAGTTGGTAAGGTCGCGGCTGCGCCAGCACTGAATACCGTAGCAGTTTACAAGGTCGCTTGTGCCGTATGCGTAAAACCAGCCTGCTTCCTCGCCGTGGTCGATGTAAATCACATCGGGGTCGGCAATCTGGAAGTTGAGTTGGTTGAGGTAGTACAGATTTTTGTTGTATTCCGTACTGCTGCTCATGTTTTCGTTGGTGATGTAGGAAAACGTGCCTTTTGCCTCCTGCGGCTTTTGTTCGGCAGGAGTGCATGCAATTGGCAGTATCATTGTCGCCACCAGCACCGCTGCCAGCAACAAGTTGACAAATTTTTTCATAGTATCCTCCGTTACGGATAATTGCTTTTGTGCGACTTGCGGGGCATGCGCGATCATGTTCAATCACGCCGCCCACCCGTCTGCCGTTAGTTACATTTAGTTTCGCGCCTTTTAAGCCGCGGATTACGTCCGCTGCGTTACGTCGCCATAAATTACAACTTCATACCGCTTGTTGCGATACCTTCGATGAAGTAGTTTTGCGCCACTGCGTAAATGACAAGCGTTGGGATAAGCGCGACAATCGAGCCTGCCATGATGGTCGGCACGTTGCTCGAATAAGAACCCTGGAAAGACTTAAGCGCAATCTGCAATGTGTACCACTCGGGGTCCTGCAAGTACAGGTAGGGTCCGAAGTAGTCGTTGTAGCCGCCGATGAAGCCGAGTAGTCCCTGTGCAAACAATGCCGGTACGGACAGCGGAACCATGATTTTCCAGAAAATTTTGAAGTAACCCATACCGTCCAGTTTTGCCGCTTCGATAAGTTCCGTCGGAATGCCGCTGTAAAACTGGCGCATGAAGAACACGCATGTCGCCGCGCCGAACATACCGGGAATCATAAGGGGCAACGGGGTGTCGGTCCAGCCGATCATGTCGTAAATCATGTAGGACGGTGTAAGCATAATCGTACCGGGAATCATCATTGTGAGAAGCAGAAAACCGAACAGCAGATTTTTACCCTTGAAACGCAACTTGGCAAAAGCATACGCGCTGATTGCCGAGCAGAACAAACCGAGAATTGTCGGCGGAATGATGATGATAAGGGTGTTTATGAAGCCGCGCAACATAATCGGCATGGGGAAATCGCCCGCGCTTGCCGTGTAGGTGAACACTTCCTTGTAGCCCTGGAATGTAAATTCCTTGGGGAAGAAGGAAAATTCGGGGTCGGTCGCTTCCTGCCACGTCTTGAACGAGGTCATGATTACGATGGAAAACGGTGCCAGTATCCATATTGCGAAGATAACAAGCGCAAGATAGATGAGTACTTTGCCTACGATACGTTTCGTCTTTGCACGCTGAGGTGCGTTCAGTTTGTAATTAAGATTATCAGTCATAACTCACCCACAACCTTGAAACGGCAAAGTTGATTACCGTAAACACCAGGATAATTGCCGCAAGCAGCCATGCGGTAGCCGAAGCCACGCCCATGTTGTAATACTTGAAGGCTTGTCTGTACAGGTAGAACACTACCGTTACGCCTGCGTTGTTTGGTCCGCCTCCGTCGCTTATGATTTGCGGACGGGCAAATTCCTGCAATGCGCCGATGATACCCGTGATAAGCAGATAGAAAGTCGTCGGTGAAATTGCCGGCAACGTTACGTGCAGGAAACTCTGGAAAGAGTTTGCACCGTCAACCTTTGCCGCTTCGTACAGCGAGTTGTTGACGTTGGTCAGCGCGGCGCCGTACAAAATAATGCCGTAACCGGTACCGGACCACACGCCCATGATGATGAGGCAGGGAATAAACGTCGCTGCGTCGCCCCACCAGTCGGTCGGTTTCTGTCCCGGTGCGGTAAACAAGCGGTTTATGATACCGTAGTTAGTGTTGAAAATCCACTGCCACATAAGCGTGATTGCCACAACGGAACACACATACGGAATGAAGTAGATTGTACGGAACACCTTTTTGCCACGAATATTTTTTGTAAGCAGAAACGCCACCACAAGCGCAAGAATGATGTTGATAAACGTGGACAGGCTCATGTAGAATGTGTTGCCGATACTCTGCCAGAAGATGCTGTCGCTCAGCACTGTCACAAAGTTTTGTCCGTGGTTGAAGTAGGAATTGTCAAAGTTGAAGCCCTCGATGTGCATAAACGCCATAAAGATGGCGAGTATCATCGGGACAAGACCGAACAACAGAAAGCCGATTACAGGCATAAGCGACAGCAGAAGTCCGCTGACGTTTTCCTTGTTGTTCTTTTTGCGTGTTTTGTACACACTGTCGAGATACATAACAATCTCTCCTTGAATTACCGCCGTTGCGACTTCCCGTTGTCGGAAAGCCGCGTCGCAGGCTAATTTTTCGCACGTTTGTGCCGTCTGACGGCGGATTTGGTCGGTTTTAACCTACTTTACCGCACGACATCAACGGCTGCATATCTTATTTTGAAATGCCCTACTTTGTTGCCAGTGCGTAACTGATCAACTTTTTGAAGGTCTTTGCGTATTCTTCGCAAGCGTAGAAGTCTTCCATGGTCTTCTTACCGTTACGAACGTCGCCGTTAAGCACGTTTGCCCAGTCGTCGATCCATTCCTTATTCTTCAGATACCACCAGTCGCCTGCGGTTTCGTATTCAGTTGCGTCAATGAAGATCTTGGAGTTTCTGGGTGCTTGGTCGCTTTGCAGGAACACTTCGCTGTTTGCAAGTTTCTTCTGCAAAGGAATTGCAAATCCTGCCTGAGCCTGCAATGTCTGACCTTCTTCGCTTCCGCAGTATTCGATAAACTTCCATGCGGCGTTTGAAACCTTGCTCTTGGTGCTGATGCACAGTGCCACCGAGCCGCTGTGGCCCGCTTCCACACCGTGAACGGTGATGTTGCCTTCGCTGTCGTACTGTTTGTACATGGGCAGGGGCGCTACGTCCCAACCTTCGTTGCCCATTTGCTTACGGAAGTTGGTTACGTTCCAACGACCGTCTACAAGCATTGCAATCTGTCCGTTGGCAAACGCGTTTGTCTTACCGCTGTCGTTGCCGATCGAACTGGGGGTCGGGGTGATGCCGTAGCCCTTCAGGTTGCCGCTAACCGTCGTGTCTGTGTCGGACGCAAGACGAACGAATTCGACAAATGCGTCCCTCTGGCTGGGCAGTACGTTAAGTTTGCCCGCTGATGCAAGTTGCTGCACTTCGCTTGTTACGGTGTAAGTACCTTTGTTTGCTTCCAGTACGTCCGCGTCTGCGGTCTTGCCGTACTTGGTCATGTCGATTTTGTCAACATATTCGACAATCTGACCTGCCTTGTAGGTTTTGCCGTTTACAGTCACGCTTTCAACGTCGTCCGCAACAATGTAGTTGGGCGTGGGATCCATCAGCGTGAAGTCGTAGTAGTAACCGCGGTAAGCAGGGTCGGTGGTCGGGATACGTTGAATGCAGTCGCCGCCTACAGACCAACCGTAGTTGAACCACCATTCGGTAAAGTAGCCGTAGCCGATTGTCTTGCCCAGTGTGTCGCGCATGTAGGACTGTACTTTGTTTGCGCAGGCAACGGTTTCTTCCCAACTCATGGGTACCTGGTTGTTGAAGTAGTACTTGCCGCCAAGTTCGAAGTAGCCCTTTTCCTTGACAGTGCCTTTGATGCCGTACTGATCCTTGGTCTTGCCTCTGCTGTCGGCTGCGCCTTGGTTGTTGAATGCGTCAAGGTCTGCCGCGTCAACGCTGATTACGGTGATACCTGCACCCTCGAAGTACTTTTCGTTGTAGAAAATTGCCGTAGGACCAAGGTCCTTGGGTACGCCGTAGAAACGTCCGCTGTCGGTGTTGGTAAGACCTGTCTTGACGTCGTACTTGTAACGTTCGGTAACGTTTTCCCACATGTCTTCGATGTTGTAGGTTTTACTTTTGGTTGCAAGTTCGGTGATGTCCATAAGGTAACCCAGTTCCGCATATGCTTTGTAACCGCTGTCGCCTACGTAAAATACGTCGGGCGGATTGCTGCCGGAAAGGCTGAGTCCCAATGCGTTGCTGTAGTCACTGCCGGACTTCTGGACAAGTTTTACTTCGATTGCACCCTTGTTTTTAGCATTGAAGTTGCTTACGATTGTTTTGAAAACCTCAAATTCCACACTGTCGCAGTTTGCCCAGAAGGTCACCTTTGTCGCCTTGGAATCGGGTTTTTGAATGATGTTGCCGTCCTCGTCAAGGTCTACGTCGTTGTTGGGACCGCCGCATGCGGCAAGCGAAACAATCGTCGTGACCACAAGCAGAGCCGCCAGCAACCAGCCGATGAATTTCTTCATTGTTTTTACCTCCGTAAATGATGTTTCTGTATTTCTTTGAGCGTCGTTTGTTGCAACGTATTGCCGTAATTTGTAACTAAAAAGTCAATACGTAGTAAAAATTTGCAGACAAACGATAAATCTCATAGTTGCCTTTTGAGTAGCGTCAGGCGGTTTCGCCGTCTACGATAAATATGTCGTCCAGCACCGTTGTCGCAACATTGCCGCCGTTGCCGCCGATTTGCGCCATCAACTTGTCCACGGCAAGACTTGCAAAACGCTCTTTGCTGTAACCGACGGAAGAAATGCGCCCGTTCATGGCGATTTCGTTCTGAATGTCGTCAAAGCCCACCACAGCCATGTTTGCGCCATGCTCACGCAGAAGAGTAAGCACTTCCAGCGCGAAGAAGTCGTTGAACAGAAACAGACAGTCGGGCTTTTGTTCCCAGGTAAGTATTTCAGACACAAACTTGCGGTAAGCGTTTGCGTCGCATTGCATGTTGAACAACTCTTTTGCTTCCACCCCGTGGGTAGCAAACTGCTCTACAAAGCCTTCGGCACGATCCTTGCTGCACGCAAGCGCGGTTGTTTCTCCAAGGTACACGGGCTTGCGGTAGCCCTTGTTGTACAGAAATTCCGCCGCCGCACGTCCGCCGCCCTCGTCGTCCAGAAGTACTGTTTCCGCACGGAGGCTTGTCTTACGACCTACGACCACAAGCGGCAGATTGTGGTTTTCCAGAAGTTCAAGCGTTTCTTCGTCCGGTTCAAGAAAAGAAATTACCCCGTCTACGTTGTTGGACAACGCACGCTTGGCAACGTTCGGCCCGAAAAACGGGTTGTCGTTGATAAGCGTTACAAACGAGTACCCGTACTTGCTAAGTTCCGCCCACAGGTAGTTGGTCATGATGGAGTAAAACGGGTTCAGCAGGTTGTCGTACAGTATGCCAACCGTTTTGCTGCTGCCCTTGCGAAGAGTTGTCGCCGCGCGGTTGGGAATGTAGCCCATTTCGGCAGATATGTCGCGAACGCGCTGTTTGGTTTTTTCCGAGATGTCGGGGGCGTCCATAAGCGCGCGTGATATGCAGTTGACCGACAATCCGCATTGTATTGCTATGTCCTTGATGGTTACCCTCTTTTTCATTTTATTTCCTCTTTTCGTTGTTTGCAAAACGGCAATATTTACGGTGTTACACCACGTTTGCATTTTTTGCAAACTTTCGCGTTGCCGCGGAATCCTTGACGAAACGGCAATTATAGCGGAATTGTACCGCCGTTGCCGTTTTGGCAAAGATTCCTCGGAGGGCGTTTGCCCTCCGAAGAAAGATTGTGTTTTGTTGTTACTTGCGAACAAAGTCCGTGCGAGTAACAGTGTTGGGTTGAGTTGCATTCACCCACGGGTCAAGGATCCAGCCCCAGCCGCCGTCGGCAACGGCAGATACCATAAGAGGTACTTCTTCTGCATTTACATAGTCACCGAGGTTTGCCTTCGCTACAAAGATTTCAAATACGGTTTTGTAGGTGTAGCCTTCCACGTCGCTTGCTGCGGACGTGTAGGCAAAGTCGCAACCTGCAACGCCGTTGTTCCAGATGCAGCAAGCACGCCGCGTACCATTTTCCCAATCTGTACCGAAACAGAATTCGATGTTGAGATAGCTATACCATTCTTTTCCATCAAATTGAAGTACCGTCGTGTAAGACACGTTGTGGTACATAGTAACGCCGATGTAAACGCCTGCGTCGCTGAGTTTTGCCTGCGTGTACGCCGTAACGCCGTTTTTACGCGTCGAAGTGTCGGTATTTTCCCACTTCGTTGTGCCTGTCCAGAATTCGTCGTCAAGTCTGCCGTCGATATTTACGTTGTCGGCAATCTGCGCAACGTTTTCAGCACCTACGCCGTTGGCTGTTACTCTGATATATCTGTTACCCCAGTAACCTTCCTGCCATCCGCCAAACCCTGCACCTGCAATGCCGAAACGAATACCGTACACTTCATCGGGATTTGAAATGGGGATAAAGAACTCTGCCGTTGTCGTGTAGTTGCCTTCGGTGCCCGTGCAGTTGTAGTAACTCTTGGTGATAAGACCGGAACCGCGGAATTGACCTTCGACAAATGTAATTGCCGCCCAAGTTTCGTTTACGACAAACTCGATATTGTCATTAAGATGCCACCCGTCAAGCGATATAGCCGACTTATTTTTGTGATTGATTGTAAGCAAGAAATACAATCCGTCGGTACCTACAAAACCTTGCACCTTTACGTGCGCTTTGTCGTAGTTGCCCGTTTCAACCCATGTCGAACCGTATTTTTCCGACGCCACTCCGTCAATTTGTTCGTCGACGGGATTTTCGTTAGCGGTTGTAACAAGTCCTGCCTTTGTAGCAAACAAGTTTGCGGGAAGAGTGTAACCGGAACCCCATTGCCAATCGGCATTCGCTACTCCGCCTATACGAGCCTGTCCCCACCAATGCTGGTTGTTTGTATTTGTAGCATCATCTTTTGCAATGTCTCTTGCATTACCGGTATCGATAACGAGAGCATGTTCCCCCGGAATACACCAAGCGTAGTTGATTTGCATACGTTCGGAACTATAAACATCACCCAACGTTGTCTTGGAAATGTACATTTCGATTGCGTGATAAATCTTTCCGCTACGCTGTTCCGTCACGTACTTGTAATCGTCTACGGCATTTGCACCGTCGTTCTCCCAAACAGGTTTTTTGTCGGCGGCAACGGCAAAACGCTTACCGCTGACGTAAAACTCGAAGTTGGTGTTAAGCCAGAGGTTGTCGTTTCCTACGGGGTTCGTGTTTGTGATAGCCGTTGTAAACAACCACAATCCGTTATCCGTAACGATTGCACTGATTGTCATGTTACGGTTGCCCGATACTGCGGTTTCAAATTGTCTTCCGTACTCCGTTTCGCCGATTCCGTCAATGTTCAATTTACCTTCGACGGGAGTAACGGAGCCTGTGACAACTACATTTTTCGTTGCGGTAAACTTGTACACGCCGTCGGTTGCCTCAAGTTTTGTACCGTCGAGGAACACTTCTTTTATTACATACGGAGCAGGTGCGCTGCAAGTCAGCACCACTTCCTCTCCTTCCAAAGGTGCGGTGTTACTTGCAGTAATCTTGCCATCTACGGCTGTCATGTCTAAGACAAGTCTGCCCTTTAATTCTACCGTAATCGTAACGTTGCCGTCGGGCATTACGAAACTGTAATTACCTTCAACAGCCGTGATTTCTTCGCCGTTGACGAGTACTTTGTTTATTATGATTCCTTCTTCGGTCGTTATGGCGATGTTGACAATGTCGCCCTTGCGAGCCGTCGTCTTGTCAACTTCCACCGTTGCGCCGGTAACTTCATTTACAGTTACGGTGTGGGGATAACGAATACCATGCGAAGAAACAGTTGTGTTGTTGTCAACGGGGTTGTAACCGCCGTCTGTCACCCAACCGCAAACCTTAACAGGCAGTTCTTCCGTTTCGCTTGTGCAACCGTCAAAGTACACGTACGGGATAAAGAATTCCACCGAGGTCTTGTTGAGGTTGCCGTCCTTGGTTGTTACGATGTCGCCTGCGACAACGCCGCCAAGCCCGTATGCTTTGTTTGCGTCAAACCAGATTGCGCGTTGAGCGTTTCCGTTTGAGCCTGTACGGAACTCGATGTTGAGATGCACGTACCAATCGTTGTCGTTGCCGTCGTTACGAAGTTTCGTTCCGAGAGGAGAAACGTGCCATATGTTTGCGTAGAAGTAAACGCCGTTGCTGCCCTTGACTGCCGCCAAAGTGAAGTGACCGCCGTCGCTTCTTGCGCCGAAGTTCTGAGTGTTGCCCAGTACTTCTTCCGTCCAGATGCTTTCGTTTGCCACGCCGTCCAGAGTAACGCCGTCGGCTGCTTTAAGACCGAGCATTGTGCCGATTTCGTCGGCAGTGCCTGTGGTTGCGGCAACGTTGCTCACCGTCATGTTGCGGTGGAAGCCCATCACGCCGCCGATAAAGGTGTCGGTCTCGGTGCCTTCCAGTACCAGCGAAGAAACAAGTTTGTCGTTTACAAACAGGTACATCGTGTTGCCGACCTTGGCGATACCCAGTTTAGCCGTTGTGGATTCGATAAGGATGTCGGTGCTGCTGCCGGCGCCTTGCTTGTCCCACTGCCAGCCTGCGTCGCAGGTGATGTTGAAATCGTTTGTTGCCGTGCGGCTGTAAACAATTTGACCGAATCTGCGGTCTGCCGCTGCAATGATGTCAGCCACGTCAATGTAGCCAAACACCTTGTAAGTGCTGTTAGCCGCAAACATACCTACCTTCGTCCACACGTCGGAAGCAAGGGTCTTGTTGGGGCTTGTTACGTTTGCCGTCAGGTAGAAGTTTGCAGAGGGTTGCATACCCTTGAACCACAGTACCTGTGCGCCTTCGCCGTCGTTGGTTACGGTGCCGTCTTCGTTGTACTTCCATGCGCCGTTGCTTACGTGCGTGCTGTCGTAGTCGCCTACGGTGTCGTTACCTGCGCTTTGCTGGTAACCGATTGCTTTCATGATGAGTTTGCCCCATTGCGGATAGCCCCATTCCTTGTTGAGATGCAATCCGTCGTACAGCATGTCGGCGCGCGTCGTGCCGTCGCTGTTTACGCCCACGGACGTTACGTCAACGTAGATGAGCCATGCAAGGTCTTTTGCGTAGTCCTCGACAAGTTTGTTCATCTTGTCATACTCTGCGCACTTGGCTGCAAACATCGTGTTGTGAATAAGGCTTACCCAGTAGATTTCCGCCGTCGGGAATACTTCGTGGTAGGCGGTCATCATTTTCTTGAAGCGGTCGAATGCCGTTTCTGCAGTTGTGTTGCCGTCGTCAATGTCGTTTACACCGATGTGGAACACAAACTTTTCAGGATTGTACAGTTTGCTGAGAAGCGTTACGCTGTCCGTCCAATAGTTGATTTGCGTACCGCCGACGCCGATGTTTGCTTTCTTTTCGATTGCTGCTGTCTGCAATCTCCAACCCATGCCGTCCTCGCCGCCGAGATTCTTCCAGAAGTCCATGTAACTGTCGCCAAGGAACAGTACGTCAAGGTCTTCACGGTTGACTTCCTTTACGTGACTTTGGAATTCGTCGCTTGTCACGTCGTTTGTTACGCTGTAGTTGGTAACTTCCATTGTGTAGCCGAAGCTCTTGAAGCCCATTACCGCGTTTTCCGAAGCGTCGAACGCAGTCTGACCTACAAGTTTGTCACCCAGCCACATGAAAACCATGCCGTCGTGAGCCGTCAGACCGAGAGTGATTGTTTTTGTAGTAAGGTCAAATGCTTCGCCCGTGCCTGCAAGGCTGATCCAACTTGCACTCCAACTGCCGTGGCCGACGTTGTAACCGAGCGAACGGCCGCTGATCATGCCGATGTCCTTGGGCGTTGTGTCGTTGCCGATTACGGCATCTACGTAGAAGAATACACCATTCTGGCTTGCGCCGTCAAACAACATAAGACCGAACTTACCGTAGTTTTCCGAAGTGTTGCCCATACCGGTAAGTTTGAAGGTTGCCTTTGCATACAGGCTGGTGCCCTTGGTGCGGTACATTACTATGTTGTTGTCGCCGTCGTTGCCGTTGAGTACGGCTTTGCGGTTGGCGTAGTTGACGTCCGTTTCGGCATAGTCCTCGGTGAGGTCCCAGCCGCGACCCGTTTCGATTGCGGTGTCACCCTTACCCAGCATGCCTGCGCCGTACAGATAGTAGTTGTCGCTGAGTTTGCCGTCCTTAAGCAGGTAATACGTGTCGGCATTGCCGATTTCGCCGTTGCCGTATGCAGCGACGTTTGCCATCGTGCGGTCATTGTTGGAAAGTACGGGAAGTACCGTAAGGTTGTTTTCCGCCGTTTCCTTGTTGGTGCCTAAGGTTGTGTAAGGAACTTCAAACGTTGCCTTGTAACCGACCACTTCGCCGTCAACCACCCATGCAACGATTGTTGCGCCGTCAATTGCGGTTTCCGCGTCGGCTGCATATGCGCCGTTTGTCACTTTGTAAACCTTACTGCCGGAAACAAGCAATTCAACGCCGATGTTGTCATTGCCGATTGAGCCGCCTGCGTATGCATTGCGACCGATGTACAGACCTACACCGTCGGCAGAAGTTACCACGCTGTCGGTGACGTATGCCGTGAGGCTAAGTCCGTTGTCGGTGTAAGCAAGCACCACATCCGCGGTTGCAAGTGCGCCCGCCATTGCGCGGCTGGTAAGTCTTGCGGTAGCGTTTTGCGGTGCGGCGTCGGTGCTGACGTTTGCGGCCGTTGCGAATGTCGCCGTTACGGTAACGTCGCTGTCGGGCATTGCGAAACTGTACACGCCGTCTTTTGCCACAAGCACTTCGCCGTTCAGTTTAACGTCGGTAAGCGTGTAACCGAATGCAGCCTTTACCGTAAGAGTAACGATTTCGTCCTTGACGGCAACAGCCTTGTCGGCGGACACTTCGCCACCTTTAACTGTGGAAACTGTCACTTTGTGCTGACCGGGTGCCGGTTGCTCTTCAAGTACGAACGTTGCTGTAATTTCAACGTTTGCGGCAGGCATTTTGAATGTTGCCTTGCCATCGGTTACGGTGAGTGCGGTGCCGTTCATCTTGACTTCGGACACCTTGTAACCGGTGTTCGCCGTCACGGTAACGGTGATTTCCGTACCTGCCGTTGCGGATTTCGCGTTGGCTGCGACTTTACCGTTGTCGGCTGCCTTGACAGTGATTGTGTACGCTGTGTTGTCCGTTGTAGGGTTGTCACAAGCGACCAATCCCACAAAGACAGCGACCAGCATCAGAGCAAGCGCAACGATACCAATCTTTCTTTTCATGTGGTATTTTCCTCCTGTATCTTGTTTATTTTGTGCATTGCAAACCACGCAATGCAATTTTTTTGTAATGAAATGAGAATTTTTATTTTTCGGCGATGTAGTATCTGTTAATTTATTACACTACTACAACGTATTTTGCGTGTATTTTGTCCCGATGAATGTCGAGCGCAGGCAAAACATTTCAAGAATGACACTTTGGTGCATTTTCAAAATGATGCCGAAGTGAAAACGTCGAAGTGCAAGTTGACGCCGAAGTAATGTAGTTTACTTATGGGGTCCTGTCAATGTATTGTCACACGTGCGAACGCGTGCTCGCTCGCTTCACTT
>UMHM01062650.1_pt1 | contig 17615 bp, 10 predicted proteins | sample 1965501 | NCBI WGS metagenome assembly UMHM01 (sample SAMEA4836095, study PRJEB28245) | human gut metagenome | biome: gut microbiome; material: fecal sample | place: Denmark | collected 2008
TTTCAATTCCCTTTAAGCCTGATATTCCGCTTCCTCTTAGTATATTCATTAAAACCGTTTCAACATTATCATTTAAATTATGTGCTGTTGCAATTTTATTTGCATTTTCTTTTTGAGCTACTTCATTAAAAAATTCATAACGAATTTTTCTTCCCATTTCTTCTGTCCCTAGCTTTTGCTCTTTCGCCAATTTTTCCACATCTGCTTTTTTTACATAGCATTTTATATTTTTATTTTTGCAATATTCTTTTACATATTCGGTTTCTTCGTCTGCTTCTTCTCTTATCATGTGATTTATGTGTGCTACAAATATTTCTATGCCTAATTTTTCTTTTAAGCAATACAAAGAATCTAGTAGACACATTGAATCAGGTCCACCAGATACTCCTATAACGATTTTATCGCCTTTTTGTATTAAATTATATTTGTTAATTGTATTTAATATTTTATTTAACATACTTATTCCCTATACTTATCAAGATTAGCAAATTTTGTGTAATTTCCTAACCATAAAAGTTCAACTGTTCCTGTAGAACCTCCTCTGTGTTTTGCCAATATAACTTCTGCTATATTTTTCTTATCTGTATCTGGATTATAATAATCGTCACGATATAAGAACATAACAATATCGGCATCTTGTTCAATAGCTCCAGATTCACGTAAGTCTGAAAGCATTGGTCTATGGTCTGGTCTTTGTTCTACAGATCTTGAAAGTTGTGATAGTGCTATAACTGGCACATTTATTTCTTTTGCTAATATTTTTAAAGAACGGCTTATTTCAGAAATTTCTTGTTCACGGCTTCCATTTCTTTTATTGCTTCCTTGAACTAATTGAATATAGTCAATTACAACCATTCCTATATTTTTTTCTAACTTTAATTTTCTACATTTTGCACGTATTTCCATTACAGAAATACCAGGTGTGTCATCTATAAATATTTGTGCTTGTGATAAATTTCCTGAAGCTTCGGCTAATTTTTGCCAATCATCATCTTCTACTTTACCAGTTCTTACTTTGTTACTATCCACCATTGCTTCACTACATAGAATACGGTTTGTCATTTGCTCTTTTGACATTTCCAAGCTGAATATGGCAACTGGTGTATTATATCTAACTGCTGCATTTGATGCTAAGTTTAATGCAAATGCTGATTTACCCATAGCTGGTCTTGCAGCTACAATAACTAAGTCTGATTTATGAAGTCCTGCAGTTATAAAATCTAAATCTGCAAATCCTGTAGGTACTCCAGTTATGTGTTGTTTTTGGTTATATAATTGTTCTAACTGAGTAAATGAGTCTACTAGAATGTCTTTAATTGCTGAATATCCTTTTTGATTTCTATTTTGTATAACATCAAATATTTTTCTTTCAGCTGAGTCTAATATATCTTCTACATCTTGTGTTTGGTCATATCCTAAACTAATTAACTCATTTGCTGTTTTTATAAGTGCTCTTAAGGCTGACTTTTCTTCAACAATTTTTATGTATTGTTCTACATTAGCTGTTGTTGGAACTTTATCTGGAAGTTGTGCAATATACTCTAATCCACCAACTGCTTCTAATTGTTTCATAGACTGAAGTTCTGTTTTTAAAGTTATAATATCCACAGGGTCTGCACGATTATATAAATTTAAAATTGCTTCGTAAATTATTTTATTATCTTCACGATAAAAGTCTTCTGGTTTTAAGGTTTCTACTGCAGACATAATTGCGTCTTTGTCTGTTAGCATACTTCCTATAACGGCTTGTTCTGCTTCTATATCATGTGGTGGAATTTTTCCTAGCTCCATTTTTGCTCCCTTCCTTCTTTCCTTTTAATTCATCTCAATTTTGAAGAGAATTAGTATATTGCGCGGAAGAATTTATTTGAAAGGCAAGTGCGCATACGTTTGTATGTAACCGCGTTTCAAATGAATCCTGACAAAGCAAGATGCTGATTATCTTCAAAATTTATAATACTTGGACTTTCAAAGAGCCTACCACCCCTTCAAAAAGTTTAATACTCACTGTCGTAACACCCAATACTTTTATAGGTTCTTTTAAGTCTATTTTCTTTTTGTCAATTTCTATTTTATATTGTTCTTTTAAGTTTTCTGCAATTTCTTTTGCAGTAATTGAACCAAATATTTTTTTATTTTCTCCTGATTTTACAGATATTTTTAAAGTGATGTTTTTCAACTTTTCAGCAATTTTTTCTGCTTTTTCCTTTTCTACTGACTTTTTATATTGGTTTGAATCTTGTTTTGCTTTTAATTTGCTCATATTTTCTGCATTTGCTTCGACACCCATTTTTTTAGGTAATAAGAAATTTCTTGCATATCCATCACTTGCATTTATTACTTCATCTTTTTTACCTACACCTTTTATATCTTGTAATAAAATTACTTTCATTTAGTTCTCTCCTTTCAGTTTTGTTGTTCTTCAAAATATTCATTGATTTTTTCAATAAGAAGATTTTTAACCTCTCCTATACTTAGTCCCTCAACTTGTGCACCAGCCAAAGTTATATGGCCTCCGCCACCAAGTTTTTCTAGAATAATCTGCACATTTATATCTCCAATTGAACGTCCGCTAATACAAACTTTATCACCTAATTTTCCTATAACAAATGATGCAGTTATATCACTAATTGTTAATAATTCGTCTGCTGCTTTTGCACAAATTACATTTGCATCTTTGTCATTTTCGTCATAAATTGAAATTCCTATTGTATCATTTATTATTTCCGCATTATCAATTATTTTAGAAATTTTAGTATATGTTTTCAAATCACTTTGGAACCATTTTTTAACTCTTATAATGTCTATACCACATTTTCTTAAGTATGCGGCTGCTTCAAAGGTTCTAACACCTGTTTTAAAAGTAAAGTTTTTAGTGTCCATCATAATTCCTGCATATAGTGCCTCAGCTTCTATAGTTGTTAATTCTATCTCTTTTGGTGCATATTCTAATATTTCTGTTACAAGTTCACAAGCTGATGAAGCATATACTTCATGGAAAGTAAGAATTGCTTCTTCAATAAAATCTGGACTTTTTCTATGATGGTCTATTATAGCTATTTTACCTGTTTCTTCTAATAGTTCTGGAACCTCAACATAGCTTCTTTTATGTGTATCAACTATTATTAGTAATGTTTCTGCAGACATTTTTGATAAAGCTTCTGCTTTATTTATAATTACTTCTTGGTATTCTTTTTCCTCTTTAGCTGCTTCCATAAAGTTCTCTAAGCTAATTCCTGTAGAGTTATTTACTATATATACTTCAACATTTAGGCTTTTAGCTAAGCGATATAGTCCCATACTTGCACCCATAGAATCTATGTCTCCATTAGTATGTCCCATAATCATAACATTTTTAGCTTCTTGCATTAGTTCTTGTAAAGCATGTGATACAATTCTGGCTTTTACTTTTGTTCTTTTTTCAAGCTCTTGAGTTCTACCACCAAAAAATTGATATTTTCCGTTTTCTCTTACTACAGTTTGGTCTCCACCTCTACCTAGTGCAATGTCTAAACCGGCTTGTGCTGATTTATATTTTTCATAATTTGATTGTCCTTCTGTTGATACTGATATACTTAAAGTTATTTGTATTTTGTCTGATAATTCTAATTCTTTAATTGTATCAAGAATATTAAATTTCTTTTCTTCTAGTTCTGCTAAATATCTTTGTTCAAATATACATACAAAAGTATCTCTTTCTGATTTAACTACTAATCCTTGAAACTCTGATGCCCAGTCATATATTGTTTTTTCTATTTGTGCTGTTAATAATGGCTTATCTTCATCACTAATTCTTTGATTTACTTCTTCAAAGTTATCTATCATAATAAGACCAACACAAATTTGAGAATTATGATATTCTTTTTCTAGTTCAACACATTTTGTTTCATCTATAAAATAAATAGTACAAATATATTCCTCTTTAGATTTTGTATATCTTCCAAGTATTTCATAAATTTTGTTTCCTATTTCTAGCTCTTTATGAATGCTTTGTTCTGCACCTTCTTCGTTATTCTCAATTTCTAACTTTATTTGTTTTAGCAAGTCTCCTAAAGTATTATTTATATCAATATTGGCAAATTCTTGAGTGAATTTATTACTTTTCCAAATTATGTTACCATTTGTTTCTGCTATAACTAGTGGAAATGGTGAATTTACCATTGTGTTTTTAGCTAGTTTGTCTATATTAAATGTTAAGTCTTGCAAATGGTCTGAAAGTTCTGTCCTTCTTTTTTGGTTACTCCAATACGTATATGCTAAAATTAGTATATATAAAACAACTGAAGGGGTAAAATAGCGCAAATCTAAAACGCAAATTACAACTAAAAGTATTGCAATTAGAACTAAATATATTTTAGTTCTTGATATTAACCCTTCAAATATTTTTTTGCTATTATTATTTTTCATAAAACAAGCTCCTTTTTTACGTATACTATTGTACTATTTTTCTCCTCTTTTGTCAATTTTATTAGCTAAAAAGCAAATAAATAGGAGAGCTTAGTAAAGCCCTCCTATTTATATTATCCTTTAATTGATTTTAAAGCTTGAAGTTTTCTTTGCTTTTCCTCATTATCTTTACCATAAACTCGGTAAAGCGTTTCTTTTTCATGCTCAACTACAAAAACGTCTCCTTCTTTTGGTTCTTCTAGCATGGTGATAGGAACATCTATCATTTCCATGTCTCTATCCCAATATTCTACTTCTCTGCTCTGGTCTACCGAAATAAATTCTAATTCACAAGCTGCGAATTTTCCCTCTATCCGGTCAATTGTCATATAGCTTTTCATGCTACTTTCTCCTCTAGTTCAGGACCACTTAAATAGTCTCCTGGTTGACAGTTGAAGGTTACTCCGCTGGGAGTTATAGTTGCTATCACAGTTCCACATTCATCTGTACGATAAACTTCTATCTCCCGTTGTTGTAATTTTTCCATTGTGTTTTTGGTTGGATGTTCATATTTATTTCCAACTTTACAGGATATGAGTCCATAATCTGGGTCAATTTCATCTAAGAATTCGTCACTACTTGAGGTGTCACTTCCATGGTGGCCAACTTTAAGAATCTCAGCATCAATTTGTACACCAGACCGTAATACCTCCTCTTCGATTTCTGTTTCTGCATCTCCAGTCATTAAAACATCCATATCACCAAACGAAACTTTTATGATGTTTGAATAATTGTTGACATTGTCTTGTTCAAGTTCACTTTGCCAAACTATTTGGATTTTAGAATCACCTAAGTAATATTCATTTCCAGTTTTAGAATATTCAACTTCATAGTTTCCATCTACAATTTGTTTCATTAACTTGATGTACCAGTTTTTGGTTACTTGTTCATCTTTTACCTTTGGCATGATGATTTTTCCAATCTCAAAATTGGTTATAATATCGTACATGCCTCCCATGTGGTCGTCATGAGGATGTGTTCCAAATACATAATCAATTCTAGTTATACCTAGGCCTTTTATATATTCTACAGCATCCTTTCCTGTCGACCGTGTACCACAGTCTATAAGTGCTACTTTGTCTCCTTTCACAAATAAAAAACTGTCTGCTTGGCCAACATCTATCATATAGAGTTTTAATTCTCCAGTAGCTTGAGTTGGCTGTTCTTGTGTTTGGGAATTCGAAATGTTTGGTTGTTCTGGAACCTGCTGCTCATCACCTGTAATAATAGATTCTACTATTATTGCAAGTACAAGGATAACGATTGCTAACAATGCTTTTGTTAGCTTTGTCTTTTTCCGACCATTTTTGGCATTTGCCATGTATGATTCCTCCTTAAAATTTTGGTTCTTATATTATATCACATTAGATATAATTGTGCCAGTATATTTGTTAATTTTATGAATTTCTAGCCTTTTACAAGTACATTTCTTTACATATTCTGTAAATTGTGGTATAATAATAGTATGCTCTTTTGAGTAAATATTTATAAGGTGGTAGGACACAAACATGTTAAGAAACGAAGTCTCAAGAAAATTGGCACCTGACCTCATTAAAGCAACACAGGCGATTTTATGTGTAAGGCAAAAACTGGGCATCAACCTTTGGACTTGGTCTCAAGGTGTTGATAGAGATAATAATGAGGTTCTGATTTTTATCCCTGAAGAGACACTTCATTTTTATGATTCTACAGAATTTCTTAAGTGTTTAAGAGACACTTGGGTGAAATCCGGCCTACATATTATTGAGGAATCTGTAGGTAATACGTACAACTGCGTTCGCGGAGTTGTACCTTCATTATGTTTTAGGCTTAGAGCAGCCTAATCCACCAAAAAACAAACCGTTGAAATCAACGGTTTGTTTTTATTTTTATTCAGCTAATTCGTCATCCTCTTCTTCATTTTGTTCTGTATTGATATGTGTATTTTTATAAATTGGAAGTCCTGTTCCTGCAGGTATCAATTTACCTATAATAACATTCTCTTTTAATCCAATTAAGTCATCAACTTTACCTTTAACAGCTGCTTCTGTTAATACTCTTGTTGTTTCTTGGAATGATGCTGCTGATAAGAAACTTTCTGTAGCTAATGAAGCTTTTGTGATACCTAATAGCATACGTTTTCCTGTTGCAGGACGTTTTCCTTCTGCCACTGCTTGCTCATTTTTGTCTTCAAATTCATGAATATCTACTAATGAACCAGCAAACATATCTGTATCTCCATTATCTTCTACTCTTACTTTCTTAAGCATTTGTCTACCAATTACCTCAATGTGTTTGTCATTGATGTCAACACCTTGGTTACGATAAACTTTTTGAACCTCTTGGATTAAGTATTCATATACTCCTTCTGGTCCTTTAATTGCTAGTATTTCGTTTGGATTTATAGCACCTTCAATTAAAGCATCTCCGGCTTTTACTTCGTCTCCTTCTCTTACACGTAATTTAGATCTAAATGGTATTGCATATGTTTTTGAATCATCTTTAGAAGTAACAACAATTTCCTTCTTTTTCTTATCTTCAACTATTTTTACTTTACCATCAATTTCTGTAATTACTGCTAGACCCTTTGGTTTACGAGCTTCAAATAGCTCCTCAACTCTAGGAAGACCTTGTGTGATATCTGCTACACCTGCAACACCACCAGAGTGGATAGTTCTCATTGTAAGCTGTGTACCAGGCTCACCAATTGATTGTGCAGCTATAATACCAACAGATTCACCGATATTTACTTTTTCACGAGTTGCTAATCCCATACCATAACATTTACGGCATACACCATGTTTTGTACGGCATCCTAATACTGAACGTACTTCTACTCTTTCAATTCCTGCTGCTACTATTTGCTCAGCAATTTTGTCAGTAATCATTGTGTTAGTATCAACAATTAACTCTTTTGTTTCAGGGTTAACTATATCATTTAATGCATATCTTCCAACTAATCTTTCTTCTAGTTTTTCGATTACTTGGTTTCCATCTTTAATTGCTTCTACAATAAGTCCTTCATGTGTTCCACAGTCTTCTTCACGAACTATAATGTCTTGAGATACATCAACTAATCTTCTTGTTAAGTAACCTGAGTCGGCTGTTCTTAAAGCTGTATCTGCTAAACCTTTTCTGGCACCGTGTGCAGAAATAAAGTATTCTAGTGCATCTAGTCCCTCACGGAATGAAGATGTAATAGGAATTTCTACTGTTTTACCAGTTGTACTAGCCATAAGACCACGCATACCTGCAATTTGTCTTAATTGGTTTAAGTTACCTCTGGCTCCAGATTGGCTCATCATATATACTGGGTTTAAGTCTTCAAAATTGTTTTTCATTGCTTCTGTAACATCATCTGTTGCTTTCTCCCAAATTTTGATAACTGAGTTATATCTTTCATCCTCTGTTATTAAACCACGTTTATATTGTTTTAATACATTATTTACTTGTTCATTTGCTTCAGCAAGAATTTGTTTTTTAGCTTCTGGCACTTTTACATCATCTACAGATACTGTAATACCAGCTGTTGTAGAATGTTTGAATCCCATTGATTTGATATAATCTAGTAATTCTGCTGTTGCACTTAAACCATTTACATTTATTGATTTTGCAATTATTTTTCCTAAGTTTTTCTTAGAAACTGCAAAGTTAAGTTCTGGTTCAAATAAGTTTTCTGGTTTTGTTCTATCAACAAATCCTAAATTTTGTGGAATTCCTTCATTGTAAATTAATCTACCAACTGTTGTTTCAACTTTTCTGGTTTCTAATTTACCATCTATTTCTTTTTGAATTCTTACAAATACTTTTGCATGTAAACCTAAATCATGGTTGTAGTACGCCATTACTGCTTCTTCTGGTGAAGAGTAGTAATTTCCTTCTCCTGGTTCTCCTGGCACTTCCATTGTTAAGTAATATGCACCTAAAATCATATCTTGTGTAGGTACTGTTACTGGTTTACCATCTTGTGGTTTTAAAAGGTTATTTACTGAAAGCATTAAGTATCTAGCTTCTGCTTGTGCTTCTGGTGATAGTGGTAAGTGAATAGCCATTTGGTCACCGTCGAAGTCAGCGTTGAAAGCTGTACATACTAATGGGTGTAATTTTATAGCTCTACCTTCTACTAAAACTGGCTCAAATGCTTGAATACCCAGTCTATGTAATGTAGGAGCACGGTTCAATAATACTGGATGGTCTTTAATAACATCCTCTAGAATATCCCATATTTCAGGTCTTAATCTTTCTACCATTCTCTTAGCATTTTTAATATTATGTGCAATTCCACGTCCAACTAATTCTTTCATAACAAATGGTTTGAATAATTCAACTGCCATTTCTTTTGGCACACCGCATTGATATAGTTTAAGTTCTGGTCCTACTACGATAACTGAACGTCCAGAATAATCAACACGTTTACCTAATAAATTTTGACGGAATCTACCTTGTTTTCCTTTTAATAAATCTGATAAAGATTTTAATGCTCTACCACCAGCACCTGTTACTGGTCTTCCACGTCTGCCATTATCAATTAAGGCATCAACTGATTCTTGTAACATTCTTTTTTCATTACGTACAATAATTTCTGGTGCACCTAATTCTAATAGTCTTTTTAAACGATTATTTCTGTTAATTACTCTACGATATAAGTCGTTTAAATCTGATGTAGCAAATCTACCACCATCTAATTGTACCATTGGTCTTAAATCTGGTGGAATTACTGGTACTACATTCATTATCATCCATTCAGGTTTATTTTCTGATAATCTAAAAGCTTCAACTGTATCTAATCTTTTTATTAGTTTTGCTCTTTTTTGTTCACTTGCTTTTTCAAGTTCTTTTTTCAATTTTTCAGACAATTTTTCTACATCAACTTTTTGTAGTAATTCTTCAATTGCCTCAGCTCCCATTCTAGCTACAAAAGAACCTCTACCATATTTTTCTTCTGCTTCACGATACTCTTTTTCAGATAATACTTGACATACTGTTAAATCAGTAGTTCCTTTATCTATTACAATATATGATGCAAAATATATTACTTTTTCCAAGTTTCTTGGTGATACATCAAGCATTAGTCCAATTCTACTTGGTATTCCTTTAAAATACCAAATATGTGCAACTGGTGCAGCAAGTTCAATATGTCCCATTCTTTCACGTCTTACTTTTGATTTTGTTACCTCAACACCACATCTATCACATACAATGCCTTTGTATCTTACTCTTTTATATTTTCCACAGTGACATTCCCAGTCTTTTGTTGGTCCAAATATTTTTTCACAAAATAGACCATCTTTTTCTGGTTTTAAAGTTCTGTAGTTAATGGTTTCTGGCTTTTTAACTTCACCTTTTGACCATTCTCTGATTTTTTCATCTGACGCTATCCCAATTTTAAGTTTGTTAAAAATTTCTAATTCATCCACTTTATTTAGCCCCCTAAATATTTTTCTTTTTTTCATACTCGTTTAAACAAGCTATACACCGCTGTGCAATTCTATATTGTCAACTTGTTTAAACTTTTTGAATGGCTATTAAATTTTATTCTTCATTATCATCAAAGTTATCCATGTCTAATAAATCTTCATCATCAAGTAATAATTCTTCATCATCTAAACTATCTTCGTCATCAAGAAGATCTCCCTCTTCTGAATATCCATCAGCAAGTTCATCTTCATCAACTACTGCAAGTTCTTCTTCTAGTTTTGGATCGTCTTTAATACTATTAAAGTCAATTCCTTCATCAATATTTTCTTTAAGTTCTAATTCTCTGTTGTCTTCTGAAAGAAGTTTTATATCTAGTCCTAATGATTGAAGTTCTTTTACTAATACTTTAAATCCTTCTGGAACTCCTGGTTCTGGTACATTTTCGCCCTTTACGATTGCTTCATATGTTTTTACTCTTCCTACAATATCATCAGATTTAACTGTTAACATTTCTTGAAGTGTATATGCAGCACCATAAGCCTCTAATGCCCAAACCTCCATCTCTCCAAATCTTTGTCCACCAAATTGTGCTTTACCACCAAGAGGTTGTTGTGTTACTAATGAGTATGGTCCAGTTGAACGAGCATGTATTTTGTCGTCTACTAAGTGATGTAGTTTTAACATATACATAACACCAACTGTAATTGGATGATCAAATGGCTCTCCAGTTCTACCATCATATACAACTGTTTTTCCATCTTCACTAAGACCTGCTTTTCTAAATAGCTCTTTTATTTCTTCGTCTTTAGCACCATCAAATACTGGTGTTGCAACCTTGTATCCAAGTGCTCTTGCAGCCATACCTAAGTGAACCTCTAAAACTTGACCTAAGTTCATACGAGAAGGAACACCTAATGGGTTTAATACTATGTCTACTGGTGTACCATCTGGTAAGAATGGCATATCTTCTTCTGGTAATATACGTGAAATAACACCCTTGTTACCATGACGTCCAGCCATCTTATCACCAACAGATATTTTTCTCTTTGTTGCAATATAGCAACGTATTACTTGATTTACTCCAGGAGCTAATTCATCTGAATTTTCTCTTGTAAATATTTTAACATCTACAATTGTTCCTGCTTCTCCATGTGGAACACGAAGTGAGTTATCTCTAACTTCTCTAGCTTTTTCTCCAAATATTGCACGAAGTAATCTTTCTTCTGCTGTTAGTTCTGTTTCCCCTTTTGGAGTAACTTTACCAACTAATATATCTCCTGGTCTTACTTCAGCACCTATACGAATTATACCGTTTTCGTCTAAGTCTTTTAAGCTGTCGTCTCCAACGTTTGGTATATCTCTAGTAATTTCTTCTGCTCCTAATTTTGTTTCTCTACATTCACAGTCATATTCTTCAATATGAATTGATGTATATACATCTTCTTTTACTAATCTTTCACTAATTAAAACAGCATCCTCGTAGTTATAACCTTCCCAAGTTGTGAAAGCTATTAAAACGTTTTTACCAAGTGCCATTTCACCATTTTTAGTAGCTGGTCCATCGGCAATTAGTTCTCCTGCTTTAACTTTTTCTCCAGTGCTTACAACTGGTCTTTGATTTATACATGTTCCACCATTTGTTCTTTTGAATTTTCTTAAATGGTAAACATCTAATTCGTCTTTTTTATTTCTAATTTGAATTTCGTCACCAGTTACTTTTTCAACTATACCATCGTTTTTAGCCATTACTGTAATTCCAGAATCTTTTGCTGCTCTATATTCAATACCTGTACCAACTATTGGTGATTCTGTTGTAAGTAGTGGAACTGCTTGACGTTGCATGTTTGAACCCATTAGAGAACGTTTTGCGTCGTCATGCTCTAAGAATGGAATCATAGCTGCTGCAACTGATACTAATTGTTTTGGTGATACGTCTACAAAATCAACTTGGTCTTTATCAACCATTGTAATATCTGCTCTATGACGTACACGAATTCTATCATTTACAAATTTTCCTTCTTCGTCAACTGGTTCAGATGCTTGAGCAATAATGTATTTATCCTCTTCGTCTGCTGGCATATATACAACTTCATCAGTTACTTTGCCTGTTTCATGGTCTACTTTTCTATATGGTGTTTCAATAAATCCATATTCATTTATAATAGCAAATGATGAAAGTGCTGATATAAGTCCTACGTTTGGTCCTTCTGGTGATTCAATAGGACATAATCTTCCATAGTGGGTATAGTGAATATCACGAACCTCAAATCCTGCTCTCTCACGAGATAGACCACCAGGTCCTAATGCAGAAATTCTTCTCTTATGGCTTAATTCTGAAAGTGGGTTTGTTTGGTCCATAAATTGTGATAATTGTGAACTTCCAAAGAATTCCCTAATTGCAGAAGTTATTGGTTTTGTATTAATTAAAGTTTGTGGAGTAACTATATCTAAGTCTTGAATTGTCATTCTTTCACGTACTACTCTTTCAAGTCTTGTTAAACCAATTCTAAATTGGTTTTGTAATAACTCTCCAACGCAACGAATACGACGATTTCCTAAATGGTCAATATCATCAACATTTCCTAAACCATGTTCTAGGTTTAATAAATAGCTTATTGAAGCAATAATATCTTCGTTTGTAACATGTTTTGGAATTAATTCGTCTATTCTTTCTTTAATAACATCATGTAATTCTTTTTCTTCTGTAGTATCAATTATTGATTTTAATACTATGTAATTTACCATTTCTTTGATATGTAAGTCACTCAAATCAACATTTGGAAGTACACTGTGGATATTAACTGTACCATTACCAATAATTCTTACTGGTTTGTCTTCAACTTTTACATCAACAACATTAATTCCACTGTTTTGAATTGCAATTGCTGTATCTTCAGAAATACTGTTATCTTTTTCTACTAATACTTCTCCTGTTTCTGGATCAATAATATCGTTATAAGCTATTCTTCCTGTAATTCTTGTTGCTAAGCTTAATTTTTTATTAAATTTGAATCTTCCTACTTTTGCTAGGTCATATCTTCTATCATCAAAGAATAAACCATTAAATAAGTTTCTTGCAGCATCAGTTGTTGGAAGTTCGCCTGGTCTTAATTTTTTGTATATTTCAACTAAAGCTTCTTCTTGTGTTTTAATTGGGTCTTTTGCTAAAGTTTCCTTTATTTTGTTTTCATCCCCAAATAATTGTGTAATTTGTTCATCTGTTACTATTCCTAATGCTCTTAAAAGTGTTGTAACAGGTATTTTTCTAGTTCTATCAACTCTAGCCCAAAATACATCATTTCCATCAGTTTCATATTCTATCCATGCACCACGAATAGGCATAACAGTAGATGTATAAATTCTTCTACCTGTTTTGCTATCAAAATCTTGTGCATAGTAGCAACCTGGTGAACGAACTAATTGGCTTACTACAACTCTTTCTGCACCATTGATTACGAAAGTACCACTATCTGTCATAAGTGGGAAATCACCAAGATAAATTTCTTGTTCTTTGATTTCACCTGTTTCACGATTGATAAGTCTTACTTTTACATGTAATCTTGTAGCATAAGTTGCATCACGTTCTTTGGCTTCTTCTAATGTGTATTTTGTTTTCTCTTCCATGTAGTAGTCTAAGAATTCAAGTACAAGGTTTCCTGAATAATCAACTATTGGAGATACATCTCTAAGTACTTCTCCTAAGCCTTCTTCGATAAACCAATTGTATGAGTCTTTTTGAACTTGAATTAAGTTTGGCATTTCGATTGAATCGCCGATTTTTGCAAAAGTTTTACGAGAACATTTCTCGTGTTTAATTTCTTTTAACAAAAGAATCACTCCTTAAAAAAAATTAAGCAGAAGTTAAAATATATGATTTTAATAAAAAGTCCTTCTTGTTTCTATAATTAGTTTACAAATCAGCATATTTTTCTGCTCTCTAAATACCCTTTCCGTAAGTAATTATAGGTCAATTCCTCTTTTTATTAAATTAACATAATCTATAGATAAAAGACAACAAAAATACGGTTGACATTTTTGTCAACTGTTTAATTTGCTGTTTATTTGGTAAAATTTATTTTTATATTAATCATTACATCCACCTTAAATGTAGACTAGTAACGCTTAATAAAAGCATACCTATTTTAGTATAACACCTGTTGTACTTGCTGTCAACGATTTTGGTAAAAATTTCTTAATTTTTATAAGGTATTATAGACAAATAATATTTAATATAGTACAATATTTGCATTGTTAATAGAAATGAGGTTAATTATATGTCTATAATTTTAAAATATTTGATTACATTTTTTGTGGGTATGGTGCCTATTTTAGAGTTAAGAGGGGCTATTCCAATAGGCGTTGGGCTTGGTCTTTCATATTTTGAAGCTTTTATTTGTAGCTTTATTGGAAATATTGTACCTATATATTTTATTGTTAAATATATTAGACCTCTATTTGATTTTTTTGGGAGATGGAAACCTTTTAAGGTTGTCATAGATTGGGCTACTGAAAGAGCCACAAGAAAAATTGAAGAAAGTGAAAAATTACAAAATTATACAGCTTTAGGTCTATTTTTATTTGTAGCTGTTCCTTTACCTGGAACTGGTGCATGGGTTGGCTCTTTAATTGCTAACTTTTTAAATTTACCACCTAAAAAAGCTATTCCACCTATTGTAGTTGGTGTTCTTGTTGCTGGTATTATTGTTTTAGCAGTAACTGCCGCCGCTAATGGGGGTATTCAATATTTGTTTAATCACGTTAATTAAGAAAAATGTTAATGGTGACTGCAAGCCGTCACCATTAACATTTTTAATTTACTAGCATTTCAAATCCTATTGTTACCTTAAACAAATCTCCATCTAGATAAATATGAAACTGCCCTCCTTGAAGTTCTGTTAAGCTAGATGCTATTGAAAGCCCTAATCCACTTCCTTCTGTATTTCTAGAAGTTTCTCCCCTTACAAATCTTTGCATCAATTCGTCTGCTGATATATTAAGCTCTTGTTTTGATATATTTTTCATTTGTATTACAACTGTATGTTGGTTTTTTACCACATCTAAATAAACTCTTGTGTTCTCCATAGCATATTTAGCAACATTTGAATAAATATTTTCTAATATTCTACACATATATCTTCCATCTGCTTTTATATATACATCCTGTTCTGGAAATGTTGTTATTTCCTCTAAGTTTCTTTCCTTAAACCTATCTTCAAATTCTCCTGACACTTGTTGTACAAGTTCTTTTACATTTAATCTTTCTTTATTTAATTTTATATTTCCAGAAGATGCTTTCGAAGCTTCTACTAAATCTTCTGTTAATTTTTTTAGTCTTTGAGATTTATTATCTAATATCATTAAATATTCAGCTGCTTTTTCATTAGGCATTTTTTCTTTTTTTAATAAATCTACATAGTTAATAATTGATGTAAGTGGTGTTTTTATATCATGTGACACATTGGTTATAAGCTCTGTTTTAAGTCTTTCGCTCTTTAAGTTTTGTTCAATTGCATTTGATAAGCCTCCGGCAATATCATCAATATATATTGCCATTTGTTTTAGAACTCCTTTTAATTCATTTGGATTTAACTCAATATTTGTATCTCCATCATATATACTTTTTAAAGTCACTTGAATTTTATTAAGTTCTTCCACTTTTTTGCACAATACATAAAATGTGCTTATTCCAAGTGCTGCTAACATCACTACCTGAAGCAAGTTCTTGTTACTAGTAGAGTTTGGTATTGCTAATGTTATAAAAAATCCTATAATGCAAAATCCCCAATAATATATAAATAGTTTTGTCATTATTTTGCGGTTATCTATCATTTTCTTAATTACTTTATAAATAGCATATATTAAAGTGGTTTTCCATAACATTTTTGCTTTTATTCTTTTTACTATAGTTTCTAATAATACTATCATATTTACATATAATACCGCTATTCCACAACTTATTAGTAACATATTCATTGAAATATTAGATATGCTCCAACCGAAAACTGTAAGTGTAAATCCTCCCAAAAATATCCCAAAACTCAAAATTAATACAATTTCTAGCTTCCAGTTGTCAAACCAATTTAATTTGACTATGTCACCATTTTTTTCTTTTCCAATTCCATTTATTATAATTGCTACTAAAATAACCAGAATTGCAATTGATATTGGAATAAAAAACGGAGTTGCACCTTTTGTAGTATCTGCAAATCCCTTTGCTATTTGTATACCATAATATTCATTACTTGTTTCAGTAATTTTTTCATCTATAATTGCTGTTCCTAATGTTGCTAGCACTAGAAGTAATGCAAATATTGGTACTAAAACATAGGCTACATTTTTAGCAATTTTTGACCCATTCATTTTTTACCTCCTATTTTTCTAAATTTTCTATTTTATATCCAATTCCCCAAATTACCTTTAAATATTTAGGTTCTCTTGGGTTTATTTCTATCTTTTCTCTTATGTGTCTAATATGTACTGCTATAATATTTTCTGCACCATAACATTCGTCTTCCCACACATTTTGGTAAATTTGTTCAATTGAATACACTATTCCTTTATTTTTAGTTAAAAATTTCAAGATGTTATATTCTGTCGGAGTTAATTTCACATCTTTTCCATCAACTGTTACTTGTTTTGTATCGTCATTTATTACTAATGCTCCTGACCAATATGTATTTCCTTCTTGTTGTTTATCTGCAATTGAGCCTAGGTGTGTATATCTACGAATTTGTGAGTTTACTCTTGCAATTAGTTCTAATGGATTAAATGGTTTTGTTATATAATCATCTGCTCCATTATTTAGTCCTGTAATTTTATCATAGTCTTCTGATTTTGCAGAAAGCATTATTATTGGAATTGATTTATCTTTTCTAATTAAATTAGCTGTACTAATTCCATCAAGTTTTGGCATCATTATATCTAATAAAATCAAATGAATATTATCATTTTTTTCTACTATTTTTAATGCGTCCATTCCATCATATGCTTTTAATATGTTGTACCCTTCTTTACTTAAATATATTTCTATTGCATTTACAATTTCCTTATCATCATCCACTACTAAAATATTGTACATAAATTTTCCCCTTTTTGATTATTACGTATAAATTATACCACAAATTTATTAAGAAAAAAGTAGTTAATTTATTAAGTTATTCTTAACACAAAAACCAGCACTTTAATTTGTGCTGGTTTTGTAAGTTATATATTCTTCAATTAATAATTTAATTACTGTGGCAACTGGTACTGCTAAAAACATTCCCAATACTCCAAAATATGCTCCACCTATTGTTACTGCAAATATTACTAAAAGTGGGCTTATAGATAATGAGCTTCCTAAAATTTTAGGATTTATAATATTTGCATCGATTTGTTGTAATACTATTACAACTATTGCCATAATAATTGCTTGCCCTATACCTCCTGTAAATATAGTAATAAGTATAGCTACTGCTACTGCAATGATAGCTCCAAAGTATGGTATCAAGTTAAATAATCCTATCATAAAGCCTAACAGTACTGCATATTTCACTCCAATTATCGACATAGCAATTGCAGTTAATATTCCTACTACTATTGCATCTAACACTTGACCTGCTATAAAGCTGAAAAATACTTCATTTGATTTATTAAAATATTTTCCTATCATTTTATAAGTTTCCGGTTTAAATATAGCTGATGCCAATTTTCTCAAAAAGTCTAAAATTCTTCTTCTTTCTGCTAATAAGTATACTGAAACTATAAATGAAACAAATACATCAAATATGCTA